>Ga0315291_10001175_pt1 | contig 35032 bp, 18 predicted proteins | sample YL17G12_20_MG_FD_203070 | JGI IMG/M metagenome (GOLD analysis project Ga0315291, IMG submission 203070) | Sediment microbial communities from Yellowstone Lake, YNP, Wyoming, USA - YL17G12_20 | ecosystem: Environmental > Aquatic > Freshwater > Lake > Sediment | place: USA: Wyoming | collected...
TTTTCGTGGCTGGGCAATAATCGCCGACTTATTGTCCGCTGGGATCGTGATATTGTTGTGTATAATGCGTTCTTTCATATCGCCTGTATGATCATAACCCTCAGGAGGTTATGAAATGGCTTGTAACATTATCTCAAGCAACCTGCGAATCCGGCATCATTTTTCGGCTGACCTATTGCGTTAGGAGTCCCCATTTGTTAATATAGATATGATGAGGACGGTGATTTTTGCTTCTGCGAAATATTTTTTTCTCTCAGTTGTAATTGCTGTGTTTCTGGCCGGTTCGGCGTTCGGGTGGGGCAAGCCCTTGGGCGACTTGAACGAGGATTGCTCGGTCAACTGGCTTGATATTGACATATTAGTCAATCAGTGGCTTGAGGCGGATTGCCCAGTAGGGCATTGCGCAGACCTTGACGGTGTAAGCGGCATAGATTTTGCCGACCTGGCGCTTTTGGCAAAGAACTGGCGCAAGACCTGCACCGATGTTACGCTTGTGATAAACGAGCTGCAGGCCGACAACGAAGCAACCATCGCCGACCCGCAGGGCGATTACGACGACTGGATTGAGATTTACAACAACAGCCCCGTTGCAGCGGACGTGGGGGGATTATACGTTACCGATGACCTGAACGTTCCGGGCAAATGGCATATTCCCGATAACACCCCAAGCCAGACGGCGATAGAGCCATACGGCTTTTTGCTGCTTTGGGCCGATAACGACGTCAATGACGGGGCCGCACATCTGGGATTCAGCTTAAACGCAGACGGCGAACAGGCGGCGCTGGTAAGATTTAACGGCACAACGGTAATCGACAGCGTTACGTTCGGCACGCAGGACAACGACCAGTCGTATGGCCGATACCCCGATGCCGAAAACAACTGGGAATTGTTCGGAATACCCACGCCGGCTGCTGATAACGTCAACTATGACCCGACCCGTTCGGCAAGAAGCGAGCAGGGCGACTGCGTTGTCGTCTTCAATGAGATTATGTACAACAACCCCGAGAACGATATTACGCTCGAATGGGTCGAGCTGCACAACCAGATGGCGGTCAATATCGACCTTTCGGGCTGGGAGATTACAGACGGCATACATTACCATTTCCCCGAAGGCACGGTGATTCCCGGCTGGGGGTACCTGGTCGTCGCAAGCTCGCCCAATGACCTCCAGGCCGAGACCGGTTATTCGGGCGCTTTGGGGCCATACGCCGGGCGGCTTTCAAACGGCGGCGAGAAAATCCGCCTGCGAGATAACAGCGACCGCGTAATGGATGCGCTGCTCTACGACGATGAAGGCGACTGGAACAGTGTACCCGACGGCAACGGCTACACGCTGGCAAAAATTGACCCGAACAGCGCTACCTGGCCTGCCGAGAACTGGAAGGCAAGCTCACAAATCAACGGCACGCCCGGCGCTGACAACGGCCTGGCCGGCTCTGTCGCCATCCCGACAGCCAGCCACACCGCGGGCAGCATTGTCATCAACGAAATAATGTATAACCATCAGCCGATATGGGAGACGGACAGCACGCCCTACCAGAACAGCAACGAGGAGTGGATTGAATTTTATAACCGCAGCGGCTCGTTGGTGTCATTGACCGGCTGGCGATTGGCCGACGCAGTCGATTTCAATTTCCCGTCGGGCAAGAGCATACCGGCAGGCGGCTACCTTGTCGTATCCGGCGACGCCAATGCGCTCAAGGCGAAGTACCCCGCCGTGGCGTCAAACATCATCGGCGATTTTGCCGGCAAATTGGCCAACGGTAACGACCGAATCCGACTTTATAACAATACCGGCGTCTTGGTCGATGAGGTCAAGTATTATGACGGCAAGCCCTGGCCTCAGTACGCCGACGGCGGCGGCTCTTCTCTCGAGCTGAAAGACCCAAACGCCGACAACACCAAACCCGATGCCTGGGCGGACAGCAACGAGGCGCAAAAGGCGGGCTGGAAAACCTATACGTATCAGGATGTCGCCGTGGCAAGCGTAGGGCCGGATAGTCAGTGGAAAGAATTCATTATGGGTCTGCTTGATGCGGGTGAGATTCTTATCGATGATGTAAATGTCCTTGAGGACCCGTGCGGGACAAAGGTCCAGTTTATCCAGAACGGGACGTTTGAGCCGAACGAGGCGCACTGGCGATTGGGGGGCAATCACAGCCCAAGCCACGTCGATATTGACCCGTGCAACCCCGCCGGCCGAGTCCTGCACCTTGTCGCAACTGGCCAGGCAGAACATATCTACAACCACGCAGAGACCACCATTGCCGGCGGCAGACAGGTGACCAACGGCAAACTCTACAAAGTATCATTCCGCGCCAAATGGCTGGCCGGCAATCCTCGCCTTAATACCCGGCTGTATTTCAACCGTGTCCCCAAAACCTTCGTCATTGAGCCGAACCAGTTCAACGGCACGCCCGCAGCGAAAAACTCCTGCTGGCAATCCAATATCGGGCCTACATATAATTATCTCGCGCACTCTCCTGTCGTGCCCAACGCCGGCCAGACCGTAACGGTCTCGACCGTCGTCAAAGACAGCGACAGTATCAGCTCTGTGAAGCTCTACTACCGAATCGCCGCCGGCTCCTGGAGCAACAAGGATATGGCTAATCAGGGTAGCGGCCTTTACACGGCAACCATCACCGGCCAGGCTGCTAAAACAATCGTCCAGTTCTACATCCAGGCGACCGACTCACGAGGCGCTACATCGACGTATCCTGCCGCCGGCGCAAATTCCCGGGCACTTTATAAGGTCAACGACAGCAAGGCCGAACTGACGACAGGCCTTCATAATTTCAGAATTATTATGACGGAAGGGGATTTTATCGACCTCAATGCCATTACCAACGCCTACACAGACCTGCTTTACGGTGCGACGGTTATCTATGACGAAAAGCAGGCGTTCTACGATGTCGGCGTTTGCTTTAAGGGCTCCCTTGGAACCCGCGCTAATCCCGACATCTACCGAAAGGGCTACAAGGTCGAGTTCAACGCGGATAACCTGTTCCGCGGAGTAACTGATTCACTTACAATCGACAGGGCATCGTCATCTGGTTGTAACTTCGTGACCGACTGCGACCCTGAACATCGAACTCGCGAGATTCTCTTCAAGCATATTCTCAATGTTATAGGCGGCATCTCAACACAGTACGACGACCTGTGCCGGTTTATCCCGCCCGATTCCAACGGCGCTAATCACGCCCAGCTCCAGATAGGCCATTACGGCAATCGCTATCTTGATTCATACTATGAAGACGGCTCCGACGGTATGATTTTCAAACACGAGCTTGTTTACTATCCACAAAGCACCACCGATGGGAATCTGGAAAGTCCGAAGAAACACGATTCAGGCACCGCCTACTATCCCTCGCCGCCTATAAGCAACTTGGGTGATAGCGCCGACAATTATCGCCATATTTACTTTGTCAGGAACAACCGCGACAAGGACGACTACAACCGCATCATCGAGATGGGGCACCTGTTTGACCTTACCGGCTCGGCCTTTGTCACGCAGGCAGAGCAGATGTTAGACCTTGATGAGTGGATGCGGGCATACGCCTGGACAAGTATCATAAGCAGCTTCGACAACTATTTCGGCTCCAATACTCCGCACAATCATTTCTGGTTCGTAAGACCATCTGACAACAAAATTTGTTTCCTGCCGTGGGACAATGACTTCGTGTATGAATTCCCGCAGTGGGACCCTGGCGGCCTCGACTTAAAAATGTGCACGCAGTTGAATTCGAGATTGTTCCAGGACCCGAACGACCGCAGGTACAAGCGGCTGTATTACGGGCATATAAACGACATACTCACAACCATCGTCAACGCCGACTATCTGACTGACTGGGCGCAGCACTTCGGCTCGCTGATACCTGAAGAGGACTACGTCAATTATTACCTCGACTTCCAGTTGGACCGGGCGAACTGGATTTTGACAACTCAATTTCCATCGCAGGCGCCGTACGTCTCGTTCGAGATTACTACAAACGGCGGCAATAATTTCACCACAACATCGCCTTCGGTTACTATTGAAGGAAACGGCTGGATAGACATACGCACCATAGAGGTCGCCGGCTTTAACCCGCAGCCCTCATTCTGGTGGCTTGACCCGCCCGACCCAGCTCCTGATATGACCAGATGGCAAACCACTGTCACCCTCAACCCAGGCGCCAATATCCTCGAATTTATCGCCTACGATTACCAGGGCAACGTCTCTGCCTCCGACTCCATCACCGTTACTCGGCAGTAGCCCGTTTACGACGCCAAACTTTTGTTAGAAAATCCCTAAAGGAGGATTTTCGACTGGCGCACTTTCCATTCTAATGCCCTTCAGGTATAATACAATTGATATGAAGCTCGCGCGGAATATAGTCAAACTGAAACGGATGGATAAGACAGACGATTCGTTTATGGATGCCTCGCCGGCCGAGCGAGTCAGCGCCGTCTGGGAGATTACCCGCGAACTCTGGTCGCTCAGGGCAAAAGAACGTGCTGAACAAAGATTACAAAGAAATGCTGCAAATCTTGTTAGACAATGAGGTAAAGTTTCTCTGGAGTGCGAGGATATGAATACAAATTCGTCACCAATATGCTGTCCGGCGTTTGAACCAATGCAGTGGGATGAAAAGGAAATACGCTGGGACAACAAGAAGTTTGTCGTTGACCGCGTGCGAAGTTTCCTCCACGTACCGCTGAATTTCGGGCAGGTTATGGTCAGGAATATCGCCCTAATCTCAGCCGCAGGGGCATCATCAACTGAGAGAATTATCCTCGCTGATGAGGACTCGCTCTGGGGTACAAACGTCTTTATTGACATAACAAAAGACGTCCCCGGCGCCAAAATGACGACCATTTCGGGGACGTTCCTCGCAAAGGTTTTTGAAGGCCCATATCGCAATATCCGCACCTGGATTGAGGAAATGAAGCGATTTGTTAAATCTAAGGACAAGACGCTCAAGAAGCTCTACTTCTACTACACTACCTGCCCCAAGTGCGCCAAACAGTACGGCAGGAACTACGTCGTTTTGTTAGCCCAGGTATAGTCCCGCAATTCGGGCCTCATACGCTCCGGTCATCAATGTACCCTCAAACCAATTTTTTTGGCCTTTTAAGCTTGATTTTAATGTCCCGGCGTGTTAAAATAGGGAAAATCCAAATAGGATATATCTGCGTGAAATTTCGGCCTGTCGTGACCATTTTGGCCACACTCCTTACGGTCTCTGCGGCTGCCGGTGTGTGCCCTTTAGGCGACCTTGACGGGAACTGCCGCGTTGATATTTACGACCTCAAGATTTTCGCCCAGCAATGGCTTGACGCATCGGGCAGTTGCTCAGGGCCTGGCTGCGCCGATTTCGACGGCGTCAACAGGGTCAATATGGCCGACTTTTCCGTCCTCGAGGACTGCTGGCGGATGACGGGTTCGGCGCTTGTCATTAATGAGTTTATGGCGTCCAACTCGAGCGCCAGCGGCATCCACGACCCGCAGGGCGATTACGACGACTGGATTGAAATCTACAACGCCACCAACGGCCCCATCGACATAGCCGGTATGTATGTGACGGATAATCTCGACAACCCGACGAAGTGGCAGATTCCGTCCGGCTACGCCGCGCAAACGACGATTCCCGCGCACGGGTACCTGATTCTGTGGGCCGACGGCGAGACAGGCGACGGCCCGCTGCATCTATCCTTCAATCTCGACAAAGACGGCGAAGACGTGGGTCTATTTCTCGATGCCAACACCACTATGGACGGCATCGCTTTCAGCACACAGATTACCAACTACTCATACGGCCGATACCCCGACGGCAATGACCAGTGGTACATTCTCAGCACCCCCACACCTGGTTCATCCAACTCCGGCATCACGGCAGAAATGCCCGGATTCTCCCGCACAAGCGGCGTCTTTACGACATCATTCTCTCTTGTTTTGACCGCCGAGCCGGGTGCAGTAATACGCTACACAACCGACCGCTCGACACCAACGGCCTCGTCGCCGATATACTCGTCGCCTGTCAGCATAGGTGGCACTGCTCAGGTTCGCGCCCGCGCCTACCGGACGGGTTTCTTGCCTAGCCCGGTCGTAGGCCATACCTTCATAAAACTTAACGCCGATATGCAGGGCTTCAACTCCAACCTGCCCATCGTTATCATCGAGACCTTCGGCCAGGAGATTTACGGCTGGCCAAACGACAAAATTCTTCACCCCGTCAGCGCAATATTCATAGACGCCAATGACGGCGGCCGGGCAACTATCACCGATTCGCCCGAGTTTGCCGGCAGGGCGGGTATGCACGTCCGCGGTCACAGCTCTCGCGGGTGGCCGAAAAAATCATACAAGTTTGAAACCTGGGATGAGGACAATAACGACCTGAAGGTTGACCTGCTGGGTCTGCCCGGCGACTCCGACTGGGTCGTGCACGCCCCATATTGCGACAAGACGATGATGCGGAATGTCCTGGCCTACAAGTGGTTCGGCGACCTCGGCGAATACTCCGTTCGCACGCGCTACTTTGAGCTGTTTATGAACGAGAACGGCGGGGCAATCACGCTCGGCGACTTGAACAGCGTTGACCCCTGTGCACCTTTCAACTACAACGGCGACTACCGCGGCGTGTATGCCCTTGTCGAGACCATCAAGCAGGGCAAGGACCGCGTCGATATCGCCGAAATCGGCCCCGGCGACAACACCGAGCCGAACGTTACCGGCGGCTACATTGTTAAAATCGAAATGCCTCGGGGCGACCCATCAGACCCGATTTTTTCAGCCGGCTGCTCAACCTGGTGGTCTAACGTCTATCCGCAGCCGGACCGCATCACATCGGCGCAGCAGTCCTGGCTCATCAGCTACCTCAACACCGTTCAGTCAAAAATGGGCAGCGGCGCCTACGCAGACGCAATCGACCCGAACGCATTCTTCAACTACCGGTGCCTGGTTGAACTCGCCAAGAACAACGAAGAACAGGTCTTCAGCACATACTGGCACAAAGACCGCGCCGGCAAGATGCGCTGGGGGCCGCTGTGGGACTATGACATCACTTTCGGCAACATCAACTACGGCGGCTGCTGGAACACCGTCGGCTTCCACTCCAGCCGCGACTGGGGCTGCTGGGGTCTGGTCTTTGACCAGCGAGAATTCGAAATGGGTTACGCAGACCGCTGGTTTGACGCCCGCAAGGACATCCTCAACACCGAAAAGCTGATGAGCGACATCAACGACATTAACGCGCTTCTCACCGAGGCGCAGGTCCGCAACTACCGACGCTGGCCCGTCCTCGGCATATACCTCTGGCCCAATCCCGACTGGGGCGTGGATGAGACGCCATACAACAACCCGCCGACGACCTACCGGGGCAACGTCGATTGGATGAAGAACTGGATTCTCAACCGCCTTGCCTGGCTTGACCTTAACGTCGGCTACGCTGCCCCGCCTCCCGTAATCAATCTTAACGGCGTGCCGAACGGCGGCGGGTACGCTCAGACCGGCGACATCGTGAGTATGTCGGCGCCGGCCGGCACGATTTATTACACCACAGACGGCAACGACCCGCGTCTTCCCGGCGGCGCCGTTCGCCCCGGCGCGCTGACGTACAGCGCCGGGTCATCGACTGTGACGTTCGTCGCGGAAGCTGTGGACAAGAGGGTTCTTGTCCCCACCTCCGATATTGGCACAACCTGGAGAGGCGCAAACGAACCATACAACGACTCCTCCTGGAGGAACGGCACAGGCGGCGTCGGCTATGACCGCAACACGTCCGGCGTTGACTACACGCCCTACATCAACACAAATGTCGAGCCGAATATGTATAACAAAATGGGCTCCTGTTATATCCGAATCCCCTTCAATGCGGACGGCAATCAACTGCCCCAGTACACCTCACTGAAACTGAGTGTTCGCTACGATGATGGGTTCGTCGCCTTTATCAACGGCTCTGAAGTCGCAAGCGCCAACCCGGCGAGCCCTCTGCTATGGAACTCACTGGCCAGCACCACGCACGACGATTCGCAGGCCATCATTTTGCAGGAGTTCGACATTTCAAGTCATCTCAATGACCTGCATAGCGGAAGCAATATCCTCGCCATCCACGGTTTGAACCAGTCAACGACAAGCTCCGATTTTCTGATATCCGCCGAACTGACGGGGACTGTGCCGTCGCAATCGGGTATCGTTTTGGCTGGCACAACTCGCTTCAAAGGGAGGATAAAGGATGGGTCGAGCTGGTCCGCTCTCAATGACGCCGCCTTTGCAGTCGGCCCCGTGGCGCAGCAATTGCGTGTTAACGAGATTATGTATCATCACCTAGATACAAACGACCCGAACGACCCCAACGCCGAGTTTATCGAGCTAACCAATATCGGCCCCAACACTATCAATCTTGCCTGGGTGCAATTCACCGACGGCATCGACTTTACATTCCCGTCGGTTGCGATTGGCCCAGGCCAGTACACGGTGGTCGTGAAAGACCGCAACGTCTTTGAGCAAGTTTACGGGACGGGAATCAATATCGCGGGCCAATTCTCCGGCTCATTAGACAACGGCGGCGAGCGAATCACGCTGAAGGACGCGGCCGGAGGAGTCATCCACGACTTTGAGTATAAAGACGGCTGGCGCGAAAACACGGACGGTGAAGGATTCTCCTTGACAATCATCGACGGCAACGACCCCGACGTGAATAGCTGGGGCTGCAAGGACGCCTGGCGGGCAAGCGCATATATCGGCGGGTCGCCCGGTGAAGACGACGGCGGTGTCGTGCCCAATCCCGGCGCGATTGTCATAAATGAAATCCTTGCGCATTCGCACAGCGGAATGCCGGACTGGATTGAGTTTTACAACACCACCGGCGATGCGATAGACATCTCCGGCTGGTTCGTCAGCGACAGCGATACGAACCTGATGAAATATGAATTCAGGCCGGGGACAACAATAGGCGCCTACGGGTATCTGGTAGTCTATGAGGACGCAAATTTCGGCACGGCCGCAAACGACCCCGGCAGGCACGCGGCGTTTGCGCTAAGCGAAAACGGTGAGACGGTGTATCTGTCGTCGGGTGACAACAGCGAAATCACCGGGTACCGCGACAAGGAAGATTTTGGCGCATCTGAGACCGGCGTTACTTTCGCATGCTATCGCAAGAGTACGGGCGAGCACAATTTTGTCGCCGCCGGCGCCAATACACCCGGCAGTGAGAACGCGTACCCGAAAGTCGGCCCGGTGGTAATCGGCGAGATTATGTATCACCCGCAGCACGTCGAGCCGAGCAACTATGACGACGACAAGTACGAGTACGTGGAGCTGAAAAATATAAGCGGCTCAGCCGTAACCTTGTACGATTCCAATGAGGGTGAAAGCTGGAAGTTCACCGACGGCATCGATTACACATTCCCCGCCGGCCCCAATGCGGTGACTATCGCCGCCGGCGGGTTCGTAGTGGTTGTAAAGGACCGTTCGGCCTTCTCGGCACGGTATCCGGGTGTGTCGCCGACCATCATTTACGGGCCTTATGACGGGTGGCTGGCTAATGACGGTGAAAAGGTGGAGCTGTCTATGCCGGGCGACGTCGATGAGTTCCAGGTTCGTCACTACATCTGCGTCGAGCGAGTCGATTACAGCGACGGGTTGCATCCCGATAGTTGCCCCGAAACGGCCGACCCCTGGCCAGGCGCCGCCGACGGACAAGGCAAGTCGCTGGGCCGGAGATATCTGGAGCTATATGGGAATGACCCGAACAACTGGTCAGCCGCCAACCCTACTCCAGGCCAGTAAGGTGCCGAAAATGACCAATGGTGAAGACCATTCCAGGGCCTGCAAGAGCCGGAACATCTTGACTCGGGAGTGTGATTATGATAACATTAAGTTGTGATTCATAAAAGGTTTGCGTTCTGGCCAGTCCTTCAGTTACAGGTTGTGCCTCAATCCGCACCTCTGGTCACCGGCGAGGAAGGTAGTTGAAAATGACCTGGTCGAAGAAAATCGCGTTAGCGCTCGTAGGGCTTATCGTCTTTGTGGTCGGTTTGGCTGGTGCAGGACCGTGTCCTATGGGAGACCTTGACGAGAATTGCCTGGTTGACATTTACGACCTGCAGATTTTCGCCCAGCAGTGGCTCGAAATCGCAGAGTGTTCAGGCCCCGGCTGCGCCGATTTCGACGACACAAGCAGGGTCGATGCGGCTGACCTTGCCCTTTTTGCCGACAACTGGCTTGTTGACCAGAGGGAGTTTTCTCTGGTAATCAGCGAGTTAATGGCCATAAACGACTCAAACTTCTCCACCATTTATCAACCCGGCGGACAGAGAGAGTATCCGGACTGGATTGAGATTCACAATCCCAACGACGTATCTGTCTCGCTTAACGGCTTATTTCTTACAGACGATACCAACGAGCCGACTAAATGGCCTTTCCCAGCTGGTATTACCATCGACGCGAACGGTTATCTTGTTGTCTGCGCCACCGACCTTGATTTCCGTGACCCGTGCGGTTACTACCACACGAATTTCAAACTGGATGGCGGCGGCGAATATCTCGCACTGGTGGCGCCTGACGGCCAGACAATAATCCACGAATACTACCCCGAATTTCCACCTCAGGTCGGCAACATCTCTTACGGCCTTTATCAGGGCCAGGAACGTTATTTCGCCACAGCGACTCCCGGCAGGGAAAACACCGATGCCTATTTAGGCCTGATAGAAGACCCCGAATTCAATCACGAGCGTGGTTTCTACGCCGCGGACTTCAACGTTACTATCGCCGGTAAAACCGCTGGTGCGACAATTCGCTATACGCTTAACGGCGATACTCCGAGCGCGACGAAGGGGACGGTCTATACAGGCCCTGTTCATATAACGACTACAACCTGCCTGCGGGCGATAGCTGTCAAGGCGGGCTACAAACCGAGCGATGTCAAAACGCATACCTACATCTTTATCAGCGGCGTCATAAACCAGTCCAACGACCAGACCGCTCGCGGTATGCCCGCCAACTGGGTCAGAGAGGACGGCTGGAGCCGAGTCGCCGACTACGCGATGGACCCGGAGATTGTCACAAATCCCGCCTACAGCGGCCTTATGGATGAGTGCTTCAAATCCATTCCCACATTATCTATTGTGATGGACTCCAACGACCTGTTTGACCGTTACAGGGGCATCTACTCAAATTCAAGTCAGCGCCACAATCCTCCTGCCGAGGACTGGGAACGCGCCTGCTCAGTGGAGCTGTTCGATGTAAACGGAACCGAAAATCTGCAAGTGAACTGTGCAATCCGTACGCACGGCGACCTGGCGCGTAGCGAGAGCGCCAACATCAAGAACCCTCTGCGAATCTTGTTCAAAGGTGATTACGGGCCGAGCAAACTGACTTACCCCTTCTTTAAAGGCAGCGACCAGGACAGCTACGATACCATTGTGCTCCGCGCGATTTTCGGCGACTCCTGGATAAACAATTCAACAAGGGCATCTTACGTTCACAATCGATTCAGCCATAATATGTTTGCCGCGACCGGCCGAGCCGCCCCCGAAGGCAGATTTGTCCACCTCTATCTCAACGGTGTTTACTGGGGCATATACAATCCGGAAGAACGCCCCGATGATTCCTTCAACGCCAACCATTATGGCGGCGGGGACAAAGACCAGTGGGACGTCATAAAAGGCGGATGCGTATGGGTCCCCAGCTACTGTGACTGGCAGGGGGTGCTTCAGTCAGGAAGTAAGGCGTCTTATGATGCTATGATGGCACTTGTCCCCTCGTTCAGCGGCCCGGCAGACCAGGCACATACCCTCAACGACTCCGCTTATCAGCAGCTCTGCCAGTACCTTGATATGGAACAGTTCGTTGATTACCTGATTATCAATATGTACGTCCACAGCTACGACTGGCCTCAGAAAAACTGGTACTGTGCCGCGCTGCGGGACCCGAATAACCCCGCAGGGCCACCCATTCAGAAGTTCCGTCACTTCACCTGGGATATGGAAAACAATATGGGCTGGCACGACCAGGACCTCACCAAGGTCGGTGACAGCGACTATACAAAAATGGGGCCGGGGCGTATCCATAAGGCAATCCGTCTCCGCAAGGATTACCAGCGCCTCTTTGGCGACCGCGTGCATAAGCACTTCTTCAACGATGGCGGCCTGCTCACAGCCAAAAACAGCGCACTTTTTCAGCCCATTGCCGATGACATTTATACTGCAATTATCGGCGAATCCGCCCGCTGGGGCGACTACTACAAAGATTACAAGGGCGGCACCACCGTCTTCACGCGCAACGACCACTGGCTGCCCGAAATGGATTACTTAAACGGCGACGGCGGCAACATCTCCGGCATTTCGTATATCGCTGCGAGAAACAATATCCTCATCAACCAGTTCAAAGGCAGCACCCTGTATCCTAATGTCACTGCCCCGGTGTTCAACATCAACGGTTCCTACAAACACGGCGGATACATTGTCTCAACCGACCAGATTTCGATGACCGCCTCGGCGGGAACAATATATTACACGCTCGACGGCAATGACGTAGTGACATCGCTGCCGCCGGGAGGGCCTGCTGAGCCGAACGTCTATACGCTCATAGCCGAATCGGCTACAAAGAAGGTGCTTGTACCGACCAGCGATATAGGAACAACTTGGCGAGGAGCCAGCGAACCGTATAACGATTCGGCGTGGAACAGCGCCACCTACGTTTCAGGAAAGACCGGCGGGGTGGGATTTGACACAGCCGCCGATTACGTGCCTTATATCAGCTACGATGTAAGGACGCCAATGTACAACAAGATGGCCAGTTGCTATATTCGTATTCCGTTCACAGTTGACGGCAGCAAGTTGCCAACATACGCCTCGCTCAATATGCGTCTTCGCTATGAAGACGGTTTCGTTGCGTTCCTCAACGGCACACAGGTTGCTGCCGACGGCACGCCGTCGCCATCGCCGTTACAGTGGAACTCGGGCACGACCCAGAACCGCGGTGACTCGTTGGCGGTCCAGTTTGCTGATTTCCCGATTTCCGACTATATTGCGGACCTGCATGCAGGAACGAACGTGCTTGCGATTCAGGGATTGAACAATGGAACGGGAAGTTCTGATTTTCTGATTTCCGCTGAGCTTATCGCAACGGAGGCAGCGGCGGTGTATGAGCCGAACGTGTCGTCAATCGCAATTCTATACACGGGGGCGTTTACGCTTGATAAGAGTACGGTAGTTAAGGCGCGGGCGCTATCGGGTGGAAACTGGAGTGCACTTAATGAGGCGGTTTATGCCGTAGGCGACGCGGTGAATAACCTGAGAATTACGGAGGTTATGTATCATCCAGCGGATGCGAATACCGAATACGTCGAGTTGAAGAACATCGGCGCAACCGCCATCAACCTCAACCTGGTAAAATTCGCCAAAGGCATCGACTTTACTTTCGGGCCTAATACGCTCGCGGCAGGACAAAGTATTTTAGTTGTTGAGAACAGAACGGCCTTCGAGGCCAAATACGACGCGGGCAGGTACATTGCAGGCGAATACTCCGGCTCACTTGAAAACGCCGGCGAGCGAATCCGGCTCGAGGACGCCCTCGGCGGAACAATCCTCGACTTCGATTACAAGGACGGCTGGCGCCCGATTACCGACGGCGACGGCTACTCCCTTACCACAATCAATCCCGCCAATCCAGACCCGAATAGCTGGTCAAAGAAGGACTCCTGGCGTGCAAGCGCATACATCAACGGCTCGCCCGGCTGGGATGACTCAAACATTATCCCCAACCCCGGCTCTATTGTCATTAATGAGGTTATGTCGCATTCGCACGCCGATGCCCCTGACTGGATTGAGCTTTATAACACTACCGGCAGCTCGATAAACATAGCCGGCTGGTTTTTAAGCGACAGCGACACGAACATAATGAAATACGAATTCAAGTCCGGCACAACTATCGGCCCTTACGGCTATGTGCTTATCTATGAAGACGTCAATTTCGGACCGGATGCCAACTATGACAGCGGCAGACACGTACCGTTTGCACTAAGCGAGAATGGCGATATGGTATGTCTGTCTTCCGGCCTTGATGCCAACGGCCTGCTCACCGGCTATCGCACTACCGAGGACTTCGGCGCATCAGCTACGGGTGTATCCTTCGGCAGATATTACAAGGCCAGCACTAACAGTTACAACTTCGTGCCGATGGACCACAATACTCCGCGTGCGGCCAACGCTTATCCCAAGGTCGGCCCAATCATTATTACCGAAATAATGTATCACCCCGATTGGCCCGCGACCGGCTCGTACTCCAACGACGAATATGAATACATCGAGCTGAACAATATAACCGCCTCGCCGGTCACTCTGTATGATTCCAGCGTAAACCTGCCCTGGAAATTTACCGACGGCATCGACTATACCTTCCCATCCCCCCCGAACGCCATAACGATACCCGCGGGCGGCAGAATACTTGTCGTGAAAAACCCCGCTGCTTTCAGCCAGCGTTATCCGTCTGTCCCCTTGAATAAAATCTTCGGGCCTTACACCGGCTGGCTCGCCAACGACGGCGAACAGCTTCAGCTTGGTCAGCCGGGCGATATTGACGAGTTTGGCACTCGACAATACATCCGTGTTGAGCGTATCGACTACAGCGATGGCTCGCATCCAGGCGGTGAACCAGGCGATGTTGACCTTTGGCCAACCCTGCCTGATGGCTCCGGCAAATCTCTCTCTCGGATTTCCAACACTGCCTACGCCAACGACCCCAATAACTGGACTGCCGCCAACCCTTCCCCCGGCACGTAACCTGTGTTTGGTCTTGTGATGTTCATCGTGTAGGGATATATCAATAGGAAGTGAAACATTTTCCTGGCCTGCACTTGATGACGAGAGGGCAGTGAATCCGCGCGGCGGTTTTATGCTTCCGGAATTACACAAATGTAAGTTTTATTCGTCGCACTCGCGCTCTTGTCGCCAATCGACGGACCAGTTGCCCATGGGCCAGTCCTTGGGCTTGACGCCGCCGCAGGTCGTCCAGGGATTACAGACATTGAACTGGCGGTGCCATTTGAGTGTCCACAGGCATTTTAGGCGTACTCTTCTTACGGACCAATCCATAAAGAGCATATTTATACCGTTACCACAGTGGCGCTCTATCATAAACATACCCATATCGTAAGGTCCGCTGCCGTTGGGATTGTCCTTCTCATCCGGGTTGCCCCCGACCCAGGTTGCATCTGAGACTACGGGAATATTGCCCCTGCCGCTGACCATAACTGTTTTCCAATTGCGTCCCTGCCAGTCGGGATTGTGCCATATAGCTGCTTTCGGGCGTATCTGGCCTCCGCTTAGTGGCGGAGTATTATAGATGTACCTGTTGTTGCCGTAGCTGCCGTATTCGCCGACCTCATACCCCCAATCCCTCTCTTCCGGGGTGATATACCAGGCGGCATTGGCAGGCCACCGGCCGTTGCCCCAGGGAGCACTTGGTTTCTCGGCCATTGGACATGTACGCATCTCATTGAAATCGGTGGGGTTACGCCCGGGGCTTGTTTGTAGAACTCTTTTCAGTGCCCCGAACCAAGTCCAATCGAGTTTGGTCGACCATCCGTGCCCTACCCAGCCGGGCATAAAGTAACCTTGCGGAACGTCACCATCAACGCCCTGGGTCTTGTCGGGGGTGACGGCTCCGCCGCTCTCAGTCCACATAGAAAAGAGAAGACCCCACTGTTTCAGATTCATCTGGCAGACAACGGACCTTGCCCGGCATCTTGCCCCGGCAAGCGCCGGCAGCAGTATCGCCATCAATAGTGCGATGATTGCGATTACAACCAGAAGTTCGATTAATGTAAATGCGTGTTTCCTGTTCATATCTGTTCCCCACTCTTGCAACCTTTGCTCTTGATATTGTCAAAACCGGGCGTGGTAAGAACAAAAGTGCTTATTCTATTTGCTGCAATTAGCATTGTATCTTGCAACAGAGCCGCTGTCAATACTGATTGTCGGTTTTTAGCAAAAAAATCATTCCTGTCGGCTTTGACCACTATTATATCATCGGTTCTTACGGCTTCGGTTATTTAATCCCAAGAATAATCTATGCTGTCTTTGCTCATTCTGTGCATTTATTGAGCGATTTTTCAATATCTGCACCCTTGCGCCGGTGCTCAAATCGCCATAAACTCCGCCAAAATAAGCACTTGTGCATCTTTGCAAGAAAAACAGCAATGTTTCGGCATCCTCGTTTTTGTCCCGCGGCGGCAAACTATCGTTGGCTGGGAGCGTAGTCGATAGTATAATATGCTGGACACTCTAAGGAGACGGCTTTTTGAAAAGTAGATATGGGGGCGTATGGCTTCGACCGGATTGCGGAGAGCCAAGATGCATACCCAGGACGCCGGTTGGCCTGGTTAATCATCCGGCAACCAAGTAATTGGCAACTACCAGTTGCGTTTGGCTGCTTAATTAAGCGGCTCGTCCTGCCAGGTCCTGCCCGCGGGGCTGGCAAGGGCGTAAAACAGCGGGCTGGCTGAATCGGACTTTTCGGGCCGCTTCAGCGACAACTATACCGAAATAGCCGAACCAAAGGCCTGTCGTTTGGCCCAGGCAAGGTGAAAAAATAATAAAACGACTATGTATGTAGATGCTTGTCTCGAAACATCTCGGGACGGGGGTTCGAATCCCCCCGCCTCCACTCTTCGTTCGCCGACAGGTGAACGAAGAATGCCTCGGCGTAGCTCCGACGTCGTGTATCGGGGCGAAGCCGGGCTCTTCTAAATATGGATGCTTGCGGCGAACTACGCCTTGGCAAACCATCAATATGGATTTTCTTGCGTCTATATATTCCGCAGTTAGACAGACAGTGGAACGTGGTAGGTCTATGTCACGGTGACTTATTGGGAACCGGAACTTGCGAATTAAATATTGTAACTGGTGCATTTAGTTTCACAGGGAGGTATATCGCTAAGCGTCTTCTTTCTCTTGGAAAGGGTGTAAGGACACTTACAAGATGCGCCGGAAATAAAAGTCCGTTTGGGGATAAAGTCAGCACTGCACCTTATAATTTTCACAATCTCAGCCGGCTTTCGGAGTCAATGCGGGGAGCGACCACTCTTTATAACACTTATTGGGTGCGGTTTCCCTATGGGCGCGTCACGTTCGAGGAAGCTATTGAGAACACAAGAACACTCATTCGAGCGGCTGATGCCGCCGGCATCCGGAGGATTGTGCACGTAAGCGTAACAAACGCCTCAGAAGAATCACTTCTTCCATATTTCAGAGGAAAGGCGGCTGTAGAAAAAGACGTAATGAATTCCGGACTTTCTTACGCCATCGTTCGTCCGACGCTGATATTCGGCCCCGGAGACATCCTGATTAACAATATCGCATGGTTTCTTAGATGGTTTCCGGTATTTGCCCTTTTTGGTTTTGGTGATTACCGGGTGCAGCCGGTATTTGTTGAAGACGTGGCCCGCATAGCGGTTGAGTCCGGTTGCAAAAAAGAAAGTTTCGTTATTGATGCAGCGGGACCGGACACTTACAGGTTTGAGGAGTTAGTCCGGCTTATTGCTGATAAGACCGGCAACAGAGCCAAAATAATTCACTTGCGGCCGCGGTTTGCACTGTTACTGTTGAGATTGGTTGGTTATGTTGTCGGTGATGTGGTACTGACCGATGGCGAGATGCAGGGGCTGATGAAAAATCTCCTGGTTTCTACAAATCCTCCAACAGGCCAAACTCGACTTTCTGATTGGCTGGCTCGAAACGCCGACAGCTTGGGAAAGGTGTATGCATCGGAACTTAAACGCAACTACCGGCTCAGAGAGTCATAGAGGTGTGAATTTATTAGAGCAATTTTCAAGCGTGTGGTGAGAGTATCGCTTCCGCCAGACGAACGGCGGTGAAGGCATCTTGCGATTGGGGCGGGTTTGGTGTATGTTAGCCGGGCGTGGAAACGAAGGTTATCAAGTTAGACGCCGGGAACATTGATGCGGCAAAGATAAGTGAGGCGGCGGGCATTATCGACGCCGGCGGGCTGGTTGCTTTTCCTACCGAGACGGTCTATGGCATTGCCTGCCGGGTAAAGCGTGATTCGCTGCGGAAGCTCGATGAGTTGAAAGGCAGAAGCGCCGACAAGTATTACACGCTGCATATCAGCAGCAAAGAACAGGTCGAGAAGTATGTCCCCGCCATTGGACTGCGAGCGGGTAAATTGATAAGAAACGTCTGGCCTGGGCCGGTGACGATAGTATTTGAGATGAGCACCGGCGATTTGGAAAAACAGAGAAAAAAGTTAGACAGAGAAGTGTTTGAAAATCTGTACAGGGACGACTCAATAGGGATTCGCTGTCCTGATAATCCGATTGCATCGGGCTTGTTGGAGGCGACGAGTAATCCCATCGTGGCGCCAAGTGCGAACCTGGCAGGCGAACAGCCGGCAGTGGATGCAGGGCAGGTTCTTGAGAGATTCAACGGGCTAATTGACCTTGTGCTGGACGGCGGCAAATGCAAATACGGCAAAAGCAGCACCGTTGTCAGGATAGACAAAAACGGCCTTGAGATACTAAGGCAGGGTGCTTTCCCTCAGTCGCAACTGCTTGAATCGGCAATGGTTAAGTTTCTGTTTGTCTGCACGGGCAACAGTTGCAGAAGCCCTATGGCCGAGGGAATGTTCAAGAAATACCTTGCGGAAAAACTTTCCTGCACGCTTGACCGCCTCGAGGAAAAAGGTTATAAGGTATCATCTGCAGGGACTATGGGTCTTGCCGGACTCGCAGCAAGCCCGGAAGCGACCAGGGCCTGTGCCATAAGGGGTATCGATATCGGCAGGCACAGAAGCGCGGCGCTTAGCCCGAATCTGCTTGAGGAAAGCGACCTGATATTTGTCCTTGCCCGGGTGCATCGTGACGCTGTGATTGAGATTAGTCCGCAGGCAGCGGAGAAATGCCTGCTGCTGGCGCAAGAAAAAGACATTGCCGACCCGATAGGCCAGACGCAGCAGGTTTATGACAAATGTGCCGAGCTTATTGAGCAGGCGATAAAGAAAAGGATTGGTGGATTGGTTTTATGAGAGTAGCAGTCGGAAGTGACCATCGCGGCTTCAAGGCCAAAGAGCTGATAAAGTCAATAGTGATTCAGCTTGGCCATGAGTGCGTCGATGTCGGGACAATCGACAACAATCCCGTTGATTATCCCGACCCTGCATATCTGGCGGCCAAGGCAGTCGCAGAAAAGCGGGCCGACAGGGCAATACTTGCGTGCGGCACCGGTATCGGGATGAGCATTTCGGCAAACAAGGTCAAGGGCATCAGGGCGGCTTTGTGCTACGATGAGCTTAGCGCTCAGATTTCGCGTCACCACAACGATGCGAACGTCCTTTGCGTATCAGGGGAACTTTTAGGCGAGGTATTGCTTCGCAAAATGGTCGAGGTCTGGCTGAACACCGATTTTGCCGGCGGAAGACACCGCAGAAGAGTAAAAAAAATCGAGGCCATCGAGCAGGATAAAGACCCCACAAAGCTGAAAAACAACTCCGAATAACCCCTGTCCTTCGAGTTTGGTGATACGCTGATTCCGATAATTACCTGTCAATCCGGCTGCGCCGACACAGCAGCCGAATTTTCCCCCGTTTTTTGGATTCTCCGGAAAATTACTTATACTTTGTTTGGAGCGGCGTGGCCAAGGAAAGCACGCTGCTCTTGGCAAAAAAATTCTCTCTTCTCCTCTCTTCTCGGAGGGAGACGGGGCTGCAACCTTGCGAAGAGATGCAATGGGGGGGACTCCGTCTCCTCTCTTTTTTTGCGCAAAAAAGTTCTTGCGATGGCTGCGGAAATATCGCAAGAAGCCGAAAAGACGCTGAAGGGGCAAAAAAAATGGCCCGGTCATTAAGCCAGGCCATTTGTTGAGTCGAAAGAATCTGCGATTGTGATATTCGGTTAGTTCTCGTACCAGCGTGCCACTGTGAACCGCACGCCTATATCATCATAGCTGACATTTCGCAGCGAGGCGTCATAGTATAGGTTGGCCCAGACGTCCTGGATGAAACTGTTGGCGACAATTGCGCCGTATATTTGCACTGAGTTATGCGACATGACGTCGGCGTTCGGTGCGTAAATTGCGCCATAAAAATTACCGGCTGTTCTGAAATCGATGCTGCGGCAGTTGGCCAGACCGAATATTAAGAAGCGTTTCGGGTCTTTCGTGAGGTTGTTGACGAAACCGCCGTTTTTGAATACGAGGTTTCCGCCGAGGAAAAGGTTCAGAGAGGCATTTGGATTGGCGTTATTTATCTGAATCTGAGCGGAACTGTCAAGGGTGATGTCGCCCGTAATGTAGAGCGTCACGGGGCCATTAATCATAATTACCTTGCTGTTGCCGATGTTGATGAGATTATATTTTCCGGAAGTTAAAATTGTCAGTGAGCCGGTTATGCTCCCCTTTGAAGAATCTGATTTGAGCGCATCGGGCACATCGATAATCGGAAGTTTCTGTTCTTCCGTCAGGGCATAGCTGTCGCCGGCGACCGTTACTCCGCTCTTGTCGTCAATAACAGCAGTGGGGTCGCCGCTGACTCCAACGGCAATGTCTCCATTAATAGTGACGCCGCTGTTGAGTGCTACACTGCCGGTCGCAGTGCTGTTCGTGCCGACCTTGAGCGGCTGACCGGTGGGGTCTGTCATATACCAGTCAACTTTGGTTCCATTTTTCAGTGATAGCGCTTCCTTGGTGAAGACGGCAAAGTCGAACAGGCCTTTGAGCCGCAGGGAGGCATTAACGGTTCTCTGTGCGAGACGTGCGTCGCCGGTCGAAGTAATGCTGTAGCCGTTTGCCTTGTCTCCGCTGGCGACGTAGGTGCAGGTCGCTTCGCAATTCGGCAGGGCGTCATCTGTCGCCTGAGGAAGCGTGCTGTCGTTCCAGGGCTTATTCTGGAGCTTTTGGTTCATCTCAGAAATCGCCTTTATCAAGCCCGCATCGGCTGCGGCCCTGGCGGTTATCTCGAAGCCGTCCCGATTCGCGGTCAGCTTGCTCTGTAAGTCGAGTTCCAATAGGCCGACGCCAAGTGTAACCATCACGGCAATCGCAACCACAGTCAAAGGCAGTATCGAGCCGCTTCTTAATGAGTTTGTTTTTCTGAGGTCGCTTTTCATTTTTCCCCCTGCTATTTTGCCCCCGTCTTTTGGTTTGTTGAGTATATTATTGCACAAAGCCGGTTCAGATTCAATACCCAGGGCGTTAATGTGCCTTGAGCGTGCGTCTTTTTTGCCCTGGCCGGCCGAGATGGGCGATATTATCGGGCAGGGGGCTAAAATTTTTTCGTGCATTGAATCCGCGTTCGGCTTAGTTTAAGCAGTTGTGAGCAATTTCAAGGAGTTGCAGGATGAGCAAAAAACGTCTGGGATGTCTTGTTGTAATGACGCTTGTGTTTTGCCAGGGATTGTCTTGTGGAACAAGGCGGGCCGACTTTGCCGAGCCGCCGCTGCGATACAGACCCCGACCGTTGTGGTTCTGGAACGATGTCCGCGTTACGAAAGAAGTTATTGAAGAGCAGATGTACAAGTCCCGCGACCTCTGCGGCTACGGCGGGTTCGGCATCCTGCCGTTCGGCAAACGGTTTTCCCCGACGTACTTGAGTGAGGATTATTTTGCCGTCTATGGCGCCGCCCTGCAAAAAGCAAAAGACCTCGGGATGACGATGTCGCTGTATGATGAATTCGGTTTTCCCAGCGGCTCCGCCGGCGCAGCCAATTCCAGCGACACAAGTATATTCGCCAGCCGCTGGCCCGAACAGACCATCAAGCGACTCGACAAAATCGAGGATGAAATCGCCGGTCCCGCTGAGTACGAAAAGCGGCTGCCTTCGGGGACACTGATGGGTGTCGTCGCTATGGAGACGACCAGCAAGGTACGCATCGACCTGACCGAAACCGTTCACGACGGCCTGCTTACCTGGCAGGCGCCCGCCGGCAACTGGAAAGTTATGACCTTTGTCTGTGTCAAAGATGGTGACCCGATATGCGACTACCTCGACCCCGACGCCGCCGACAAATTCATCGAAATCACCCACCAGGCCTACTATGACCGCTTTGCAAAATACTTCGGTACGACCATCGATTCCACTTTTTTTGACGAGCCGACTCTCTATCGCGCCGAAGGCAGAACCTGGACGGACAAATTCAACGATAAGTTCATCGCCCGCTACGGCTTCAATCCCCGCGTGTATTACCCGGCTCTCTGGTACGACATCGGCGCCGAGACACAAGCCGCCCGTAACTACCTGTTCGGTTTCCGAAGTGAATTGTATGCGACCGGCTTTACCAAACGCATACAGGACTGGTGCGATGCGCACAGAATCGCCGCCACAGGCCACCAGGACCAGGAAGAAGTCGTCAATCCCGTCTCCGTCTCCGGTGATTTGATGAAATGCTTCAAGTATCTCGATATTCCCGGCATTGACAAGATAGGCGGTGACCGGCCGGCCGAACGATTCTATAAGATTATCAGTTCCGCCGCGTACAACTGGGACAAGTCCCTCGTTATGTCCGAAACCTACGGCGCGATGGGTAATCTTAGCTGGGATGAAATGTACGCCGTTGCGATGGAGCAATACACCAAAGGCATTAATATGCTCATCCCGCACGCGGTTTGGTATAACGATAAAAACGTAATCTATAAGCCGGAATTGTCCTGGCGCAATCCCATCTACGCCGATCGACTTCACGAGTTTAGCGATTATTTGGGCCGGCTGAATGTTATGCTGCAAAACGACGCGGCCCACGTCGCCGATATCGCCGTACTCTACCCCATCGCCACTATGCAGGCAGGTCACGTATTAGACGGCCCGCTCGGAAATTACAAAGGCGGCGTCGCTATCCCCGAAGCCGACTACGTCGAGGTCGGCGAGATGCTGACCGGCCGAATCGGCCGCGATTTCACATTCATTCACCCCCAAGTGCTCGATGAAAAATGCAAGGTTGAGGGCCCGCATCTTTTCCTGCCGAACACCATTCACCCCGGATTTTTCAGTGTCTTCATTTTGCCCGGCCATAAGACCATTTACTGGAGCAATCTGAGGAAAATCAAATCCTTCTACGACCAGGGCGGCTGCGTCATCGCCACCGGCCGGCTTCCATACAAATCAGCCGAGTTTGGTCACGATGGTGATGTCGTACAAACCATTGAAGCGATGTTCGGCTCGGCGAAATCAGCCGATTATGAATACTCCCAATATGAAATGAATCAAAACAGCCGCGGCGGCCGGGCCATACGACTGCGCAAAGCGGACGCCGAAACCCTCCAAAAGGCCCTCGACGCCGCAGGTATTGTCTATGATGTGACCTTCGAATCAGGTAGTCCCCTGCGATATATTCATAAGACCAAAGACAATGTCCACCTTTATTTCTTCGCAAATCTTAGCCCGGACGTCGCCGAGACCGTCGTCGCGCTTCGCGGTAAACTTTCCCTGCAGGCCTGGGACCCCCACACCGGGAAAATCTACCCCGTTAAACTGACTCACACCATCCGACAGGACACCGATATTACCCGTCTAAATGTCACCCTGCCCGGCTTAAAATCAATCTTTCTGGTTTCATCGTGAGAACCAGACTTTGAGAAAATTGACATTTCCTACTGAAAGAAGATGCTTTCCACCAGGCGCAAATGTAACTGATTTGATTAAGCGGGAATCCACTCGCAGAAACAAAAAAAGGCTGCGAGTAAATTTTCGCAGCCCTTTCGCAAGTCGTAATTGAGACCATCTTACGGTTCGGCACATCTGGGGTCGTCTGGATTGCCACACTGCAGCCAACCAGAGGCAAATATCTGAAAGTCGTGGAGATCGACGTAGCAATCCCAGTTCAGGTCGCCGGGCAGGTGAACAGGACACTCAGTTATCGTAAACACCGCGTCACTCGTGTCATTTACGTCCGGGTTAGCAGCGTCGCTGACACGAATCAAGCACCTGTTCGAGCTGACCCTCGGCACAAGCCATTCCAAATAGCCGGTGTTGGCAGCGTCTGTATTAACGTCGGACCAGATCTGGCCATTGTTCAAGGACAATTCAATCCGGACAAAGGGAATCTCATTCGTATCGCCGGGCACCCATTCGATCCGCGGCTTCGTTCCTGCCACCCAGGTCTCGCCGCCGTTGGGTTGAATCAATAGACACAGGCGGATTTTCGCCACAAAGACATCGATGTAGCCGTTATGGCTCGTATCGAACCCGCCGGGCGTGGGAAAGTCAGTTGAATAAGTGTCTCCCGTTATCACGGCATTTCCGCCTGAGTCGACGGCGATGCCGAAGCCGTGATCTTCGTTGCTTCCGCCCAAAAAGCTCGCCCAGGCAAGACCGCCTGAATTTGTCACCTTCGCCACAAAGGCATCGCATCCGCCGTTGTATACTGTATCGAAGCCCCCGGGCGTGGGAAAGTCATATGAATAAGTGAATCCTGTTATCAGGGCATTTCCGCATGAATCGACGGCGATGCCGAAGCCCTCATCCCAGTCGCTTCCGCCTAAAAAGCTCGCCCAGGAAAGCCCGCCTGAACTTGTCATCTTCGCCACAAAGACATCGATGTAGCCGTTATGGCTCGTATCGAAGCCCCCCGGACAGGGAAAATCCGTTGACCCCGTCGTTCCCGTCAGGAATACGTTTCCCGAAGAGCTTACGGCCACTCCACGGCCACAGTCACCGTCGCTTCCTCCTAAGTAAGACGCCCAGGAAAGGTCTCCTGAACTTGTCATCTTCGCCACAAAGACATCAAAGGAGCCGTTGTTGCTCGTATCGAAGCCGCCCGGGACAGGAAAATCCGTTGAATTGGTGTCGCCCGTCAGGAATACATTTCCCGAAGAGTCCACGGCTGCTCCGTAGCCCTCGTCATACCTGCTTCCTCCTAAGTAAGACGCCCAGGCAAGCTGCCCTGAATTTGTCACCTTCGCCACAAAGGCATCGTAATCGCCGCCATTGTAGCTTGTATCGAAGCCGCCCGGGACAGGAAAATCCGTTGAATTGGTGTCGCCCGTCAGGAATACATTCCCCCAAGGGTCCACGGCCACGCCGGAACCACGGTCATGGCCGCTTCCTCCTAAGTAAGACGCCCAGGCAAGTTGTCCTGAATTTGTTACCTTTGCCACAAAGGCGTCTACGTAATAGCCGTTAAAGCTCGTATCGAAGCCGCCGGGCGTGGGAAAGTCGGTTGAACAGGTGAATCCAGCTATCAGGGCATTTCCGGCGGAATCGACGGCGACACCCGAACCGCGTTCGAAAGCGCTTCCGCCCAAAAAGCTCGCCCAAGCGAGGTCGGGGTCGATGATAAGTTCGGCGTCTGCGTCGATTTGCCCTGCAATCTCGAATGTATAACTTGTCTTGTCAATCAGCCGATAACGGCTTTCGATTTCAACCCTTCGCCCATCGATTTCTTGCCAGATTACCGGTGCATCATCAATGAGTTCCCCCATCGGCGTCCCAATGTGCAATCTGCCTTCGTTATCAATTGAAAGTCCCTCAATCCCTTCATATCTGATAACAATCTGCGAATAATCTGCCCCCGCCGCGACGTGAAACTCGTACTTTAGATGGCTTCTCTTGCCGAACGTATGCAGGTCTATTCCCTCATAGACACCCGGATACACAACCTCCGCGTATGTTGCCACGTTAGTTCGCCATTTACTCGGGTCATTTCCGGTATAGTAATTTACCTTTGTCTTTTGCCCCTGTGCCCCCTTCGGCTCAACCAACTTTGCCCCGACAAAATTGGCCGACAAGGTATAGGAAACCGTATTAAAATCGCCCGGCTCATCCCCACGACCGCGAGGTGTCAAGAACCCCTCCTTGTGGCTCTCTTTGGTAGCGGACTTTTCGCGTTTGAAGAGTTGAAATACGGGCCCATTAGTCGTGTGATAGATATTTGCGCCATTACCCTTGAAGACGTACCTGACCGATGAATCCTCTATCTGCCCCGTATTCTCAATAAACACCGCCGGCGAGGCGGAGAATAATTGAAGGACTCGCTTTTGTGCATCGACTTGCTTGTCGGATTGCTGTGCCACCGCGACGCCGGATATTGCAAATGCCAATATGGCAACCAATCTGGCCCACCAAGTACGTTCTCTCATTTATGGCTCCTCCTTAACGCAACTATCTGCCGTAACCATCTCACCGATTGCTCCCTGATGCGATGCTGGGAATCAATATAACCAATAGTCACTCGGAAAGCAAGAAGATTATGGGACAAAAAGAGGGATTTTATATTGCGAAGCCTGGTGCTCTTACGCCCTTTTTACCTCTGCGTTCTCCGCGTGCTCCGTGATAAATAACTTTTCGCAGTGAAAAATTTCACTTGACACCAAACAATTCATAATGTATAATACCCACCCAACAATGAGAAAGTGAATACTGAATGTTAAACTCGGAGTTCTCAAATGGTTATCGAATCTCAAATCTTCGCTAATTGTTTTAATACAAAACTCTTTATGAACAGTGTGAATCGGTGTAAATCTGTGTCGAAAAAACTTAGTCCGCCCACCTTGCCCAAACTGCTGCTACCCACCAGTCACGAGCCACGAGCCACGATTATGCAAAACAAACCCAATTTTCCAAAAACCAAAATGAACCTAAATATCTGTTCTGAAAGGAATTATGAAAATAAATCACCCATCCCGTCTCTGCGAAAACAAAGCCAATCTAACCCAATTTTCAGTTGGTGCCGGGTTTGGAGCTTTGGGTTTGGTGCTTGGAATTTGTTTGGTGTTTTGGATTTAGTGCTCTCGCCTCGGCGAAGCAAGGCGAAGCCGGGTGGGATTTTATTACTTGGTGACTGCACCCCCGAATCACGGGCCGCGACCCACGAGCCACGATTATGCAAAACAAACCCAATTTTCCAAAATACAAAACACCCCTAATCCATTCCCCAGAAACGACTTATGAAAAAACTATCTGCTCCGATGACCCGAAAAACAAACCCAATTAAAAACCAAAAACAACTCGTAGCGCAGCGAAGACCCCTTCGGGTGAGCTTCCTTGAAACCGCAAACCGGGGGCCAATTTGCAGAAAACATCGTCCCAACCACTCCTGCCCATTGCTTCCTGGTATTATTTCTGATATGTACGCCGAGGAAACTTAAAATACGATTGAACAAAAGGAGACCAGATTATGAAAAAGATGCTTTGTGTGATGGTGACAATGTGTGTCTTAATTGCGGGCTGCCAGAGCGGCAGTAAATGTGAGCAGGCCGGCTGGCAAGACCTCTTTGACGGTAAGACACTCCAGGGCTGGAAGCCGAGCGAGAACATAAAGTCGTTCACAGTAAAAGACGGAATGATAACAGCAGACGGCGGCAGAAGCCACCTGTTCTATGTCGGGCCTGTCAATAACGCCGACTTTACCAATTTCGAGTTTAAGGCCGACGTGATGACGATGCCCGGAGCAAATTCCGGCTTGTACTTCCACACGAAGTTTCAGTCCAGCGACTGGCCAAGCCAGGGCTTTGAGGCGCAGGTTAATAACACCTACGCATCCGACCCCAGAAAGACAGGCAGCTTATACGGCATTGCCGATGTGCTCACAGCGCCTGCCAAAGACAACGAGTGGTTCACCGAGCGTATCATCGTCACCGGCAAACGTGTCGTGATAAAGATAAATGACAAAACCGTTGTCGATTACACCGAGCCGTCTGATGCAAAGAAAAAGCTCTCACACGGCACATTCGCTTTGCAGTGCCACGACCCGAAGAGCAAGGTCTGTTTTAAAAACATTATGGTAAAGCCGCTGCCGTAATCAACCCGCGCCGGACCCAGGGTTAGGGCGCTGTATTGGGGTCTGGTTCGAAACCAAGAAGCGCCATTGCCGCCTGCAGTTTGCTTTTGGTGGTCTCTAGCAATCTGCTCAGGAGCTTTTCTTGCACAGCCGCAGCGGGTCCGCTGGGAATATCGAGCAATTACACTTGACATTTCGTGGGTCGGGTGATAGGATTGCACTTCACGCTGATTCAGAAGAGGTTCTTTATTCAAACCGGTGTTCCGCAGTAGAATCCTGCGGAGCAAAATTTCTTTTACAAGCTTTATGGAGGGCACACGCTATGAAAAAGCGAATTGTTCCAACAAGTATATTGATTTTGTTTTTGCCGGTCTTTTGTGCATCGTTGCGCGCTATGCATTTTGATTCAAACACAATAGCAGAGATTACGACAGACCCAAATCATCAGGTTAACGGCTGGAGCGGCAACTTCGCCGTGTCGGGCAACGTAGCGGTCTGGATTGACGGGCGCGACCCAACCTGGATACCGCGCATCTACGGCGTAAGATTGGATGACCCCTGCCATCAGGAGTTTCTAATCGATGTGAACGCGCCGAACTGTTCTCGTTTGGCGATGTCCGCACCTGTTGTTGTTTACAATGTTCGGCCGACACCCGACGCGGAGCTTCTTAGGGTGGTCGATATTACCGACCAGAACAATCCTTTTATGTTTGACTTCTGGCCTCTGATTCCCTATGTGAGCAATCTCGATGTTTCGGGTCATATTGTAGCTTACAGCGGCAGCGACCCCAACAACAGCTATCTGCAAACCGTATATGCAGCGGACATATCGGACGCGAACAATATCCGGCAGTACGTAACGGCGGTTTTGCCGACCGACCACTACATCAGCGGTCTTGCCATTGACGCAAACCATATCATTTGGTCCGCCAACTGCTACGAACCCAACGCATACGTCCAGGTCGCCGATATTGTCAACCCCAATGAACCAAATGTGATGACCGCGTTTTTGCCTGAGAAGACCGGTTTCGACACGATTGACGCATCGGGCGACTGGCTGACGGCGCACGGTCGGTATGACTGGCAGGACCGAGTGTTCGGTGTGCACAACTATTTTGACGGCAACAACTGGAATGTGATTACGCTGTGGGCGCAATATAGGGAATATTTTAGCAGCGGGCCCCGGATTGACGGGCCGATTGCCGTTTGGGTGGTGAACACGAGGATGCCGAGTTTGGGCGGGCAGCCGCAATTATTGCAGCAGACGACTGAGTATATGCTTAAAGCCGCCTATCTGACGGGCAACGGCGGATTTACTGTATCGACGCTTATCCGGGACACCAATGAAATATATGCCGCCGATATCTGGCGGTCCCAGGTTGTCTGGTCAAAGGCGGTCGAGGACATAACGGATTTGTTCAAGGGGTTGGTTATGCTGGAATGCGGCGACTGGGGGTACAAATCCGGCGACATCAACCGCGACTGCAAAGTTGACTTTACGGACTTCGCTGTCTTCGCCGAGGACTGGCTTGGATGTACGATGCCCGATGACCCGCAGTGCGGATTCGGCTCGTTCAGATATGAAGGGCCCCGGCTGGATTAACCGACTCGATGCTCAATTCGGCCTATCTGCCACAGAGAAGGCGGGCAAGCAGGCGTAAAGATTAATCGCCGAAAAGGCGGCAATGTATTGCGATTGTCAGCGGGCGGCGGACGCGGGAATGAAAAAGACGCCGGGACCAACGCCGTCGCGATAAGGGGTGCGCCCATCGGGGGTCTTCGCGACGCGGATTGCAGTAGCATCGGTAGAGAGGAAACTATCTACGTGACCATCCATATAGGCGGCCTGGAGCTTGACAACAGGTCTTGATGCATCGCTACTGGCTGCCCAGTAAGCGGCTGAGACAAAGGTTTCCGGCACTTCCGCTGCGCCTCTGAAACGTTCGCAACTGCCGAACGCACCGGGGCTGCGCCAATGGTCATATCCAAAGTAACAGGTCAGAAGTATTTTATCTGCCGCCCTTGCCTGCAGCGGGGTTTTGGGTCCGATGAAGGGTCTGTTGGGCTTATGATAGCCGACATAGTTCCACCAAAAACAATATGTTCCAGAAACGGAATCCTTATTGGGGGCGGTATCGGGATTATCCCAGTCGTCGCCTGCGTCCCAGGCCTGCTGAGCATAGCGATACTTTCTTGGTGCGTTTGGACAGTACATTTTGGCGGCGTCTTTTATATAAGGTCTGAGGAACTCGCTCATCGCTCGATTTGATTCGGGGGTCAGGCCCTCAATGCCGGTAAGTCGGGTCGGCTCCTGCCAGTGCCAGTAAACATCGAGCACCCCTATTGTTGCCACCGAGGCAGGGTACTTCTCGTCGTTGTCACTTGCGTATAGGCCGGCAGCACCCGCAACGTCGCGCTGATTCGCCTGTCCGGCTAAGGTTCGCGCCCTCTGTCTGACTTTGGCCAGGACCGGACAGAGTATCGCCAGCAGCAGTGAAATAATCAAAATCACTACGATAAGTTCAAGCAGAGTGAAACCCCGCCCCCTTACTGCACCCCCATCATTATTGTCGCAGCAAAAGCCGATAACCTGCTCCTCCAGGACAATCAATCCTCAGAATCTTCTAATTATACCACTTTCCCTTTTTTTTTGCACAACAACTTCTCATACACGCAATGGTCCCCTACCACGGTGGCGGCGGCCCCACCGTATGCACCTCCGTGCAGACCTCATTATCCATTTCATCGCATGCGCAGACCTTCCAATCCCGGTTCTCGCCCACTCCCCCGTACGCACCAATGCTCACGTCATACACAATCCGGCTCCCGTCGTAGGTCACCCTCCACCCTTCTGCACGGCTGCCCAATGCTACCGGACTACCCACAACGATACTGTCAGTGTGGTTCACGCTGTTACGGGCGCCGTCGCTCACACATACAAATCGAATCCTTATCGTCCCCTCGCAGCCCGCCATCCCGCTCACGTCCGCCACAACCTTGTGCCACCAGGGATACTCATAGGGACCCCACAGGAACTGCCCGCTCCACGTGTTCACGTCCGCTCCAACGTTGTTGACATCCGGGTCTATGACAAACTCCGGCTCCATATCGCACGGCAACCCCACCCCTGCCCAATCCCTCGCAAGAAGCGCCAAGTCACGGAAATCCGTCTCTCCATCCCGGTCCAAATCACTCGCAATGCGTTCCTCACTTATCATCCAGTACTCCACAAACACATAGAGGTCGTACCTGTTTACTTTCCGGTTGTTCGTCAAATCACCTAAGTACGCCCACCCATGCGGCCCCATACTCGCCTGCGCCGTGCCGGCATACGCACCCATATCAATTCTAAGATTGACGCCCCATTCATTGTTCGGGTCAACCGGCAAAGTCACCGGCTCCTCATCTAATGGGTATCCCGGATTCCCCGCGTCAATGCACAAGCTCGTCACAGAATCGCTTGTCCACAGTTCCGTCCAGGAATCCCATCTCCATCCCTCGCTCTTCAACCGATAATCTCCACTGCAGGGGTCCACAAAACACGGGTCTGCATCGATATTCCCAAGGCCCATATCGCCCCCAAGACGACTGTACCTCGCCGTCCAGCTCCATATATCCGTCCCGTTGTTCCAGAATATGCAGTTGACAATGTTCGGCTCCGCTCCGCCGTCCACCTCTATACCCACGCCGCAATCCACCACTGTGATGTTCTCTATCGTCGGTGCTCCCGTCGAAACAAATATCCCCGTATCACTGCTGCGAATCACAAAGTTCTTAAGCACACTCTTCTTCGTCTCATCCGTATAGAACGATACACCGTAAAGCCCGTTTGCCTCAATTGTCGCCGCCCCCCCGGCGCTACGTACTGTTATCGCCTTATCCACAAAATATATCGACTCATTATAAACAGTCGGCCAGACCCACACTGTGTCCGTATCATTCGCCTCGATTATCCCTTTCTGTATCGTCGCAAACGCCGTCTCCCAGCTCCGCCCGTCATTGCTGTCGTTTCCGTCTGTACCATTCACGTAGTATTGCTGACGCGGCGCCCTTACGTAAAAGTGCATCTCCACTTCGTCCGGCCTGATTATCGTCCACTCCCCCTCCCCAAGCTGCCCCAAATGCACGTCCAGCCCGCACACCGGCTCAAGCACCCACAACAGGCAGCCTACCGGCGGCGGCGGTGGTGGGCAGAATGCTACCAGGACCCACCTGCCGCTGCTGTCAAACATCATCCTCGGCTCACCGTTTTCCGTCTCCGCAAGGCAGCTATTCCCATACACCCCTGTCGGCCAGTAAAAATGAACGTCATCCTCCGTAGTCGGCATCGCCGGCACCACTCCCATTACAGGCGGCGTATCTCCGACAAGCCAATCTACCGGCTCACCCCACCAGCACTCCCCATTGCTGATCCCGCACACTGCCAATACCGACATCACCACTGCCGACACCATCCCAATTCTTCTTGTAGTCATTTGCCGCCTCCAGTTTCCTCTGCTAACCAAAGCACACCCCGATTCTTCTCCACTTGTCCCGTCGGCTCCGAAAATTCGCTGCCGACGTTTCCCACGTCCTGCAGATAATTGAACAGAATTATTCCTCGACCTTGAAATGTTATACTCTCAATGAGGTCGTGTTCCATATCAATGATATAAATAATAGCCACTCCCTCAGACCGCAGTTCGACCTCCGCATTTTTGCCGTCCCGCTGCGAACGGGTCTCAAACGGCATCGCCAAAGCCGCTGCATCCCGCCTGACGACGTCTAATGTATGCAGTCCCATCCACGGTCGAGCCAATCCGACAAAACCGGTATCAATAATCGTCTTGCCTGCGACCTGGATTTTAATCCACGGCCGGTGTTCGTTGCTTGCCGCAAGCACAAACGGTACGCACCCCGTCCCCCGAAGCCGTTGTCCGTTAATATCACCCTCAAGCTCAAAGAATGTCCAGCCGCGTTTGTGCATTTCATCGCGATTGTCAATAACCTTTGCACTGGCAGGCAATTCGTATCGGAAGTACTCTTCGTAAAGCAGGAAATGCTCATAGCTGCACTCTGTCTTCCAAAGGCCCGTCTCGGAATTACGTTTGGCTACTACCAGCAGGCCCGCAGCAGCGTCTGATACATATTGCGGCTCGTATTTCACTTTATCCATTCGTGCCAGGAAGTCCCTAAGCTGCGGACCATCCGTCGGCAGACGCCAGACGCTGAGGTCTTTATTCCAGGGTCGGTGGTTTTCTATATGAATGGTGTTGTCGCTTGCCTGATAGCGGTAATTGGCCTGCTCATTGACTCGCCAGACGGTCTCCGGCTGCTGCTGACCGGAGCCGCCTGTCATCACCCTCATTGTGACAGGCCCGCCTTCTCCATAGGGGTAGTAATACCAATGCTCCTCCGCCCCCCGGCCCACCGGACTCGATGTTGCCGGCAGTTCCGTGACCACCCGGCCATTATCCAAAGCCGCCGCATTATCCGGCTGCTCTCTCAGCGCCAAAGCCCCCGCCCCGATAATCCCCGCCGTCAGCACTGTTACTATTGCCGTCTTGCTCACCAGCAGAGCCGCAATCGTTCCAGCCATGCCAACCTCCAAACTCGCTGCTGTCGTCGATACCCCGACTGCCGCCGCCTCGCTCTGCGCCGTTATCTTGCCGAAGACAACAATTGCCAGAAGAAGCGCTCCTTTTCCAAGCGCCCGCCGACCAAGCTGCCTCGCAAGGGCGTTCTTGCCCCGCATAAAGAGCATCCGTGCGCCAATCTGGGTGCAATCCATCTCCTCTGCTATCTGGCGGAAGGAAAGTCCTTCATAGCATCGCAGGATGAGCACTTGTCTGTGCCTCGCCGTCAAAGCCGCCATCGAGTCGGTGACAATCTGTTTAATTTCACTGCTCACCAAATCCGCAAGGCCGTCTTTTTGGTCACCGTGCAGGCGGGTATTTCCCGCGTTCCTGTACGTTACGCTGCGTTGCTGCTCGCTTCTGGTGTGCTTGCAGAGTTTGCTGTTTGCAATCTTCCGCAGCCAGGGCCAGAACTTCTCATCGTTTTCCAGTTGCTCCAAAAACCTTACCATTTCCAACATACTCTCCTGGACAATATCCACCGTTATCGTTTCATCGAGCGTCAAACGATATACATAAGCGCGCAGTTTCTGCGTGGCCAGGTGCGACAATCTCTCTAATGCCAATCTATCGCCATGCCGGGCCTTCCTTACTAACTCATAGTGCTCTGCGCCGGTTGCCATATATCGATACTGCCGATAATAAGGAGTCGTTTTGCCGTCGAAACGTAACGCATATTTCCCTTATTCTACTATTTTTTTGGGAATTCCCCGCGATTTTTACGCAATACAACCACGGACAAAGATATAATATCGCGTTAAAATCGGCTTTATGGTTTCAGTTTAGGTGCAGATTGATTTGAGTACAACAATATGGAGGCGTAAAGGAATAATATGAATCTTGCACTGTTTATCGTGGTACTGATTGTATCGCTGATGGTTGTGCGAATCGGGGCGATTGCTTTTCAGTTGACTGGTCTTGAGTGGTCGATGGCGAAGTTTCAGGCCCTGTCGTGCTTTACCTCGACCGGCTTTACGACAAAAGAGGCGGAGCTGATTACCGGCAGCGCCCAGAGGCGCCGGATTGCCTCAGCGCTTATGGTGCTCGGCCACGCAGGCCTTGTCACGATGATTGCCACGCTGGTCAATTCACTGCGGGCGCAGGAAGTCCTTGAAGAGCATCTTTCAACGCCCATTTTGCCGTTTCATTTGCCGCCTTATCTTGTGCAATTGATGAATGTGTTCATACTTGTAATTGCGGTCTATCTGATTTACAGGGTTTTCACCAACACGCGCTTTGCGAAGAAGCTTACCGACCTGTTGAGAACACGAATCGTCAAGAGAGAAAGTTTCAAGCCGGTGTCGTTCGAGGAGCTTCTCGTGGCAACCGGCGGTTATGGTGTGTCAAGTGTGAGAATCAGGGATGGTCACGCCGTATCGGGTAAATCCCTTTGCGAATCTGGGCTGCGTCAGGGCGACATCAACGTCCTTGCCGTTGTGCGGTCGGACCAGACCATTCCCAACCCGGCGCCGGACACCAAAATCCTGCCGGGCGACGAGCTTATCTGCTTCGGTAAACTCGAAAACATCAGAAAAGAATTTGCCTGACAATTGTCTCGGAACACCAAGAACACGCATTTTTGGAAAAACCGCTTGACATTTCCAATAAACAAGCTATACTACATATCACCTTTCTTCGCTTTAATGGCATCGAGAGGAGGAGTGATAATGCAAGCAGCCAACCATTGAGTAATCTTTTATTGCCTGGATGAAGCCG
>Ga0315291_10001176_pt1 | contig 34994 bp, 18 predicted proteins | sample YL17G12_20_MG_FD_203070 | JGI IMG/M metagenome (GOLD analysis project Ga0315291, IMG submission 203070) | Sediment microbial communities from Yellowstone Lake, YNP, Wyoming, USA - YL17G12_20 | ecosystem: Environmental > Aquatic > Freshwater > Lake > Sediment | place: USA: Wyoming | collected...
TGACCTGGCCCGGGGTCCCCATCGTCTTGATGCCAGCCAACTTCGCCCGGTCGTGCACGAGTTGCGCCGTCAAACCACCCCCCTCCTCGGGCGCGGCCAACAGCATTGTCGTGGCGCCTTCGATGCTGCGCAGCTCTCGCGGGAGCGCGGCCGGATCATCATAGTCCGGAGAGCCGATACCGACAGGGCCCAGGAAAGCGATAGCCTTCCCTGGCTTGCCACAGCGCTGCTTGATGGCCTCGACCTGTGCCTTGTTGAGCGTGAAGGTCGACAGGAACAGATATACCTTATAGTCGGGCAGCTTCGGGTTCCTGATGTCATCCAGGTAGTAGATGTCATACGGGACGCCAGAAGTGGTCAAGGCATCCCGCTGACCCATCGTGTAAGCCATGAGAATATCTTGATGATTCTTGCTGGCGCGATGCCCCGCCTCCTCGTCCACGAACACGGCCATCTCCGCCACCGGTGACGGCGCACCATCCCGGAAGGCCCACTCCATGATCCGATTCGCTTCCGCGAACGTCGGCCAAAGCTCAGGGTGGGGCCGAAAAGGGGATTCCATCTCATAGAACCAGACCCCCATGCCCCGGCTGGCCACCTCGCCGATGTCCCGGATGATCTGTGCCCGGAACTCCTTCGCCGGCCGCGGCCGGTTGTCAAGTTCCCGCACGGCTACTGCTCCCCTCAGTCGGTACGCTCCCCAGCACAGGAAAGTGCGCCCCGGGCCGCCGGGCGCTCGCGTCTCTCCATAGGCCGAAGTCGACGAGGTCGACTCCAGCCGGTCCGGATCTTCGAGCAGTTCCGAAACCGCACAGTGGCCCAGATTGAGCCCATATAGTGCATCCGACGACCAGGCAAGGGCGAAGACCGGCTTGCCGATCGCCTTCTTGAACTCCTTGGACCAGCACTTCAGCATCCGATTCCGTGAGACGCTAACCACTTCTGGGAGTCCACCACATGCTGCGCCTTTCCCTCGCCGCGGAAGAAAGGCTGGTTCGAGACCCTGTCCCCCTCGGAGCAGAGGTCTGCCGTCTCGAAGGTCACCGAGGAGTCCCCCCAGGCGTGACGCAGCGCCGACACATCATCGCTGTAGACCTCCCGCAGCCACTGCCGGAATCCCTCGATGCTTCCCTTGGAGTGGTCGAGCTGCCAGTCCTCCAGCGTTGGCTTCGTGAGGTGGTACCAGATGATCGGCCAGAACTCACCATCCGACCCACCCCAGAAGTGGAAGCCGACCACGACTTTTCCCACCTCGTGAGTGCGCAGGAAATCGCCGAGTGCTCGCACCCTCTCAGCCATGTAGTCGAGGTAAGTCGGCGAGCCGAACGAACCCTGGAAGCTCTCCACTTTCTCCGGGGGCATCAGGGGGGCCGATGGTGAATCGTGCCGGAAGTTCTCCCCTGGCTCCGGAACCGTCCCCTTGCGGTAAGTCCACTTCGTAGGGACGTACAGCCACGGCTGTCCATCCTCAGCCGTCCATACCGCGTCCAGGTGTTCCGCCCCCCACTGTGGCATCGGGTCGCAGTTCAGCTCGACGATCACATAGGCCCTGGGATCCTCCCATAAGCACCTCAGGATATTGCGCTCCAATGCGAGGAGATCGTAGCTGCCAGCGGCCCCCGCATCGGGAACCATGCAGTACTGGAGGTGGATGCCGGCCTCCCCGAATTCCTTGTGACTCGCTGCCCCCAGGTGTTTGTAGATGACCGTCGAACGCGCACCATCCGAGGTAACGAACATGGGTCGCCCGCCAACCATCTCCACAGTGCCACTCACAGGATCGCGCTTTGCCAGGATAGCACGAGCTGCTGCTTCATCAAACGGCTTGCCGACGCCAGACTGTGTCGCGCTCATCCATCCCCGCTCCGTTCTGCTAGATCTCCCATTACTCGCAACGCCGCTGCCTGCGCTCATACACATCACTAACGTCACCATGACGCACACGGCGACGGCTGACCCGAGGCCCTGATGGAGGCTGGGATTCTTTCCAGCCCATCTGGGGGCCGGCCCTGCGGTCGGCGCGGCTGCCTCTCGACTCTCCGACTTCAGTCCGAGCGATCCATTCTCGCGTGCTACAGCCTCCGTGACCAGTTCCAGGTCCATTATCTCCCAGCCGCCAGCCGATAGAAGACGACGGCCGTATCGTTGACCTCGCACTGCGGCTCCCACTGCATCACACCGCGCGTGAGTACCGTCTCACCGTCTTCGGGATCAATCAAGTCAACTGGCTCCTCGAAGGTGACTGTCGCGGGGCCGCGCTGAATGCGTAGCACCTGCCGCTTCGTGCCTGCATCCTTGGGTCTCCACCCAATGGCCTTGCCCCCAAGAACGCATCCCGATCATCGATCGGGCAGAACTCGTGAACGGCGGTCCTCCGTCGATTCCCAACTATGCGCACTGCTTCGGGATCTGTCACTGCACCAGCCTATCAGTCTACTGGATATTCGTGCCGCTGCGTGCAGGATGTGAGCGATCAGCCCAGTAGTGCCGCGGACAGGCGCTGCCACACAAGCTTGCTACGACAGCAGGCTCTCTCCAGGCGAGGAGCGATAGCCGAGGGGAGGCACGGGAGAGGTACGAATGGGTTGGGAGATACGCGGTCTTCGCGCGGAGGAGATGGAACAGCATGGTGAGCTCGTCTTCAACTCCTATACTCATGGCCGAACACTGAACCTCGATTCGGAGCTGGACCGGATGCTTGCCCGGCCGGACTGGTGGCAGCGGGCAGCGGCGAGCATGCCGGACTACGACCCGCAGCAGACTCGGGTGATGGTGGAAAGCGGCAAGCTCGTCTGCTCCGTCACCTGCTATCCACGTCTGTGCTACGTCGCTGGGAGGCTGGCGAGGGCGGCGTGCATAGGCAGCGTCTGCACCCACCCTACCTATCGGCGCCGCGGTCTGTTGCGGCAGGTCCTCAGCGATGCCATCGACTGGATACGTTCGCAAAGGATACTTTGGTCCTTTCTGTACGGCAACGAGGAGGTATACCGCGGCAGTGGCTGGCGGCACCTCACCTCTTGGTCAGTCGCGGCCGACCTGCGCGTGCGCGATGCCTTCGGCGCCCATATCGATGCCCGGCCCGTGGACCTGGAGGCCGATCTGCCGACGCTCATCGCGACATACGAGCGGTTCAACTCCCCGCTCACCGGACCGGTGGTGCGCACCGAGCAGTACTGGCGAACGCGTGTGCTGAGAGCCGAGAGGGCGTCGGAGTACTCCATCCTGACCAACGCCGGCCGGGCTATCGGCTACTACGTCGGCACCGAGGGGCGGAGCTCGGAGATCGCCTGGACCGAGGGGGGCCGCGATGTGCTCGCGTTCCTGCTGCGGCGATGGTCAGGCACTGTGTCGCTGCCGCTCTGTATCCCAGGGGTTGTGGAGGCGCTGCGAGATATCTCGCTCAGCCCAGCGCAAGGCGACTACTATCGGCATTCCGGCGGCATTGCCCTGGAGGAAGCATCGCGAGGCCTCTGGCAGCATCATGGGGATCCGGAGGGATTCTTCCCCGAGTTCTCGGACACAGCGGGGCTTCTGCGCTTCCTGAGGGAGCACGACTACGTCATGTGGCCTGTGGGCAGACTGTAAGCTGGTTGGTGGCAGTCATGCACCATCTTCGCAGACAGGCGACAGGCTCGCCTCTTTACTGCTGACGCGACGCGGTGGGGGCTGCGTAGCGCGCTGTGCCGAAGCCGCAGTAGCTGCCGCTTGCAGGCCGACGGCACCCCAGGAGCGGCGACCCAGTGGTGTGCTGACGCCCGCCCGGGCTGCTCAGGCGGCCGGTGCCTGCCCCTGCTCTTGCTCCAGCGCAGGGGAGATTGCTGGCTCTGCATTGCAGTCAGGTCGCCGGGGTCATCACGCCAGCCAGCCGCGTCCAGCAGAGCGATACGGTTATTCAGAAGCCCGATACGTCCTCACATATACGGTTTCCTCAGCGCGTGTTAACCTTGCGCGTGTACGCGGGGCGAGAGGACCAGATTCCAGCCTGGCAGCATGAGGCGGCGGAAGGGAGGGAGAGACGCAGTCCCGGCCGACTTCGTGCACAGCCATGTCGATTGACGAGGCTCTCACCCTCGTGATCTGTCTTGCCGACGGGTCGGATCCACGCACAAGGGTCCACCCGCCGAGACCATCATTGCAGGGGGACTCAAGATGACAAGCGTGGTTCCATCTTCCGTACGCACCCGACTGCGACGCGTGAGGCACTTGGCGACGGTACTCCTATGCACGGCACTGGTGCTTGTCTGCAGCAGCGCCACGCTGTGCTTCGGCGCGACATTGCTGTCGGAGAACTTCGATGCCAGCAGCAGTCCGCCAAGCGGCTGGACGGATAGTTACAGCAACTGCCACTTCGTCACCCCCATAGGCGCCTCCCACCTTGGGTCGGATACTTGCACTTCCGCCCGTTCTGGAACGCGCGCGTTGACCGGCTATCAGAGCGGCGGCAGCAAGCAATCCAATCCCAATCAGGAGACCAGTAGCCACGTCACGCTGACGACTTCTACCATCAATTGCACCGGCGTTACCGGAGTTCAACTCAAGTTCTGGTCGTGGATAATCAACTATCCACAATATGTTGAGGACCAGATGAAAGTGGAGGTTTCCGGGAACGGCGGCAGCACGTGGAGCACGGTTTGGCAATTGCCAACCGGTTCACAAACACGAGAAAGCGCGTGGACGGAACACACCTACGATATCTCCTCGGTGGCGGATAACCAATCCAATGTAAAGATTCGTTTCGTCACCACCGTTACCAACAACAATTGCTATTGCCCTGGTTGGGTGATAGACGATATGACGGTGACGGGAACGGGATCTCCGCCGGTGGCGAATTTCTCAGGTTCACCCACCTCGGGCACCGCGCCGTTGACGGTGAACTTCACTGACAGCTCGACCAACAGCCCAACTTCCTGGTCGTGGAGCTTCGGCGATGGTGGCACCTCCACTTCGCAGAATCCCAGCCATCAGTATACGAGCGCGGGAAACTACACTGTAACCCTAACAGCCACTAATGCTTACGGCTCGGACCCAGAAACTAAAACTAACTATATTACTGTAACAGTGCCACCCCCAGTGGCAAACTTCAGTGGTGCGCCCACTTCCGGTACTGCGCCGCTGACGGTGAACTTTACCGACAGTTCCACCAACAGCCCGACCTCCTGGTCGTGGAACTTCGGTGACAGCAGCACCTCCACCTCGCAGAACCCGAGCCACCAGTACACCAGCGCGGGCAGCTACACAGTCACCCTGACCGCCACTAACGCGGGCGGCTCGGATCCCGAAACCAAGACCAACTACATCACGGTCACGGTAGCGGTTCCGGTGGCGAACTTCAGTGGTTCGCCCACTTCGGGCACGGCGCCGCTGACGGTGAACTTCACCGACAGTTCCACCAACAGCCCGACCTCCTGGTCGTGGAGCTTCGGCGATGGTGGAACTTCCACCGCCCAGAACCCGAGCCACCAGTACACCAGCGCGGGCAACTACACTGTCACCCTGACCGCCACCAACGCCAGTGGTTCGGATGACGAAACCAAGACCAACTACATCACGGTCTCAGGCGGCGGCGGGCCCGTGACGCTGCTATCGGAGAACTTCGATGCGAGCAGCAACCCGCCGAGCGGCTGGACAGATAGTTACAGCAACTGCCATTTCGTCACCCCCATAGGGGCCTCCCACCTTGGATCGGATACTTGCACTTCCGCCCGTTCTGGAACGCGCGCGTTCACCGGCTATCAGAGCGGCGGCAGCAAGCAATCCAATCCCAATCAGGAGACCAGTAGCCACGTCACGTTGACGACTCCTGCCATCAACTGCACCGGCGTCGCCGGCACCCAGCTCAAGTTCTGGTCGTGGATCATCAACTACCCGCAGTACGTTACTGACCAGATGAAGGTTGAAGTTTCCGGGAACGGCGGGAGTAGTTGGAGCACGGTTTGGCAATTGCCGACCGGCGCGGAAACACGCGAAACGGCCTGGACCGAGCACACCTACGACATCTCATCGGTGGCGGACAATCAAGCGAACGTCAAGATCCGGTTCGTCACCACCGTTACCAACAACAACTGCTATTGCCCTGGTTGGGTAGTGGACGATGTGACGGTGACTGGAACCAGTGGTGGTTCTCCGCCGGTGGCGAACTTCTCCGGCACGCCCACCTCCGGCACGGCGCCATTGACGGTGAACTTTACCGACAGTTCCACTAATAGTCCGACTTCTTGGTCGTGGAACTTCGGTGACAGCAGCACCTCCACCTCGCAGAACCCGAGCCATCAGTACACCAGCGCAGGTCAGTTCACCGTGACCCTGACCGCCACCAATGCGGGCGGCTCGGACAGCGAGACCAAGACCGACTACATCACGGTCTCCTCCGGAGGTGGCAGCAGCCCCGCCTTCGTCGCTCCTGGGGCGGTGGCCTATGGCACCGGTACGATTACGCCTGCGTTGCCATCCGGTATTCAGAGCAACGACATCCTGCTGCTGTTCGTGGAAACGGCAAACCAGGCTGCCTCCATCTCGAACCAGAATGGCGGTAGCTGGGTCGCGGTTACTAATTCCCCGCAGGGAACTGGCACCGCAGGCGGAACAAGCGCGACCCGACTGACGGCGTTTTGGTCACGGTACAATGGAACGCAGGGCGCGCCCACCGTCAGCGACTCGGGCAATCACCAGATTGGTCGAATCGTCGCGATCCGCGGTGTCGCTACAACCGGCGATCCGTGGAATGTGACCGCGGGTGGTGTTGAGTCTACCTCTGACACCAGCGGCGCCATTCCTGGTGCAACGACTACAGCAGCCAATACCTTGGTGGTGGCGGCGATAGCGACCGCCTTGCCGGATGCGAGCGGCACGGCGAACTTCTCGGCTTGGGCCAACAGCGACCTCACCAACGTCACTGAGCGCACGGATAACACCGGTAACGCGGGCAACGGCGGCGGGCTGGCCGTGGCGACCGGCGAGAAGGCGACGGCCGGAGCCTACGGCAGCACGGCCGTCACCTGTGGAACCGCGACGGCCAAGGCCATGCTGAGCATTGCGCTCAAGCCAGCGGGCGGCGTCGCAGCACCGGTGGCGAACTTCTCCGGCACGCCCACCTCCGGCGCGGCGCCGCTGACGGTGAACTTCACCGACAGTTCGACCAACAGCCCGACTGCGTGGTCCTGGAGCTTTGGCGATGGTGGAACCTCCACCTCCCAGAATCCGAGCCATCAGTACACGAGCGCAGGCAACTACACAGTCGCCCTGACCGCGACCAATGCCGGCGGCTCAGATGACGAAGTGAAGACCAATTACATCACGGTCGCTTCTATTCCCATCGCGGATTTCATTGGCTCGCCCACATCGGGCTCCGCGCCTCTTACAGTGAGCTTCAGCGATAGCTCGGTAAACTCACCAACCTCGTGGAGTTGGAACTTTGGTGACTCTGGCACCTCGACCGTGCAGAATCCGAGCCATCAATACACCAGCAACGGTCTCTACACAGTGAGCCTGACGGCAACAAATGCTTACGGCTCGGATGATGAAGTTAAGACCAACTATATCACGGTCTCCGACAGCGCCCTGGCGCCAGTCGCCGACTTCGTAGGTTTCCCGGTGAGTGGCATTACGCCATTGACAGTGGCATTCAAGGATATGTCGTGGCGAGCGCCCACCTCATGGAGCTGGAACTTCGGCGACGGCAGCACCTCCACTGCGCAGAACCCTACCCACCAATACACGAGCAATGGCGTGCGCACCGTGAGCCTGACGGCGACCAACTCCTACGGATCGGACAGTGAGACCAAGAGCAACTACATCTTCTCCACCACTGATCTACTGGACATCCCCACGCGCGGCGGTACGGTGCTACGGTGGCCTGGCCTGGACCTCGACCAGCCTAACGCTGAATGGGCTCCCTGGTGCACTGATGTGGCCTACGAGTCCTCCACTCAGAGCTACAAGTTCACCAGTCCCACCAGCCAGTACAATACCTCCGCCGTCAGCGGCGACACAATCACCGTCCAGCGGAACCGAAGGTACATCCTGTCAGCGCTGATCAAGTGCGACTTCAATCGGATAGACGAGATCAGCATGGACGTCTTCTTCTACAACTCCGACGGGCTGCAGCACTGCTTCCAGTCCGGAGGCGTGCCCAATCTGACCCAGGGCTCGAACGGATGGACCCGGTGGGAGCGTGAGTTCGTCACCTCGCCCATCGAAGGTGTCGTCAACGCTGAGCTCAACATCGACCAGTACAACTCCACCGGCACTGCCATGTACTTCCGCATCAAGGACGTGGCGCTGGTGGAGCTGCCGGCGGATTCGCTGACGTCGCTGGCGAGGGATGAAGGCGTGACCTTCCGGGGCGGCCCGGGCAGTCTGGGCATGAGCGTCGAAGGTCACTCCACCGTTGGAAACACCATCACAGTAACCACGACCGGTGCAAAGTACACGTTCGATACCGCGAACAACACCATTCTGCAGGAGCAACGGATAGACTTTCAGCGAGAGTTGTCGCTGATAACATCCTCCGTCTCGCTCTCCGGTCTGACCGTGCGTCGCTATAACGCCAAGGAATGCGTGCTTTCCAACACCAACGTCACCTTCGGCGTGCAGTGCGACACGGCGCTGGTCATCTCTCCTCAGGTGGCCGCCGACTTCACCGTCCAGAGCAAGATCGGCGGACGCTGGAACCGACTGCGAACCGGCAATCTGTTGGCGCTGGACGACTTCGGCGGATTCAGCGTCAACCCGTACATTCCATTGGGCACCGGACTAACCCCGAGTGCGACCGCGCTGGATACATTGGACTTTGCGGGGGTCAAGAACCTGCAAATGGGCTTTGGCGCAGAGATGAACAGCTTCCTGAGCAGCATGTCTCCCGGCTGGAGGGTCAAATGGAGTATCAGTCCGGGGGTGAGGCTGTTTGTGTCCGCGGCGCCGCCGCGGCCGTATAACTGGGAAAAGTCTTGGACCTATCGAGTAGGGATTTCAACGGGAGAAGATCCCAGTCCGTGGGGAACCCTTCCCATCTCCGGGTTCGAGATGTGGATGGATCCTCAACGATCCTTCGGAGGCAGCTACGGCCCGGTGATCAACCCACGGAACCCGACGCAGACCATACAGGACTTCGCCACCATTGTAAACAATGGTCAGAAGCCGCTGCCGTATCTCTCGATGTACTTCTGGTACAACCGCAACGCCCAGGAGTACGTCAACGAGGTGAAGCGGTGGCGAGACACCTATGGCTCCAAGGGCATGTATTCAGACGGGTATCCGACAATCGAGTGGATAACCGCCTACGAGGAACTGCGGCTGCTGCGGGAGGCCTTCCCTGATGGGGATCTCCACCTCCATGCCACGCTCGGGCCGCCAATCGGGCAGGCGGACATCTATATCCCGTTCATCGCCACCTACGCCGACTTCACTTCGATGGCCGAGGGCTACAACGGATCCGAAGGCGCCAATTGGCCGTATGCCCGGTACATTATGGGCGCGTACCGGAAGCACAACACCTTCGGCGACGTCGTCGGCACTCACTGGACGATCGGCGGAACCGTTGACAAGGAGAAGCAAGAGAATGTGCTGATCAACTACAACGGTCGGAGCGGATGGTACTGGGAGGGTGAGGGCGGCGCGTTCATGAACGATTACATCGCCGACCTGAATACTCTCGAGGGACTGTGGAACACATACGGATCCGATCCGTACTTCTTCGACCGGTACTTCCAGCCCAAGGCGAACGAGCTGTCCGGATACACGCTGGGCCGTGCCGGCATGCCGATCGTGACCCAGCAACAGTCTGGATCGGACTGGCAGATCACGCTCTCGACCCAGACCAGTGGCGGCACAATTCGCTACACGACCAACGGATCCGAGCCCACCTCGAGCTCAACTCAATACACCGGGCCCTTCACCGTGTCAACAAGCACAACCGTTAAGGCTGTGACCTTCAAAACCGGACTGGACCAGAGTGTCACCGCGGTTAAGGTGGCAGGTTCCTAAATCTGGTGGGTGGTTGCTGCAAGGCAACCATAGACAGTGAAGTTAAGGAGGGGGCCGCGAGAGCGGCCCCCTCCCACTCCGTTCACGACGAGCTCCAACCAACCACACGCGGCCCCGCGTTCCAGGCCCAGGGGTGAAGTCCAAATCCCATCTCAAGGAGCTTAAACAGAAGTGTTGATAACACCCGCTTGTTGACTCTCTTTGCAGTCACTTCGGCGGTTGCTGTACAATGCAGGTACTATGGCAGGTCGCCGGGGTCATCACGCCAGTCGACGCGACGAGTCGATCAACGCGCTTGGGTACCGAGACGGGTACCCGATTGGCGTCTTCGCGCTTCGAGGCGGCTCAGTCACGGATTTCATCCCTGACGTTCACCGGACAGTGGAACTCGGTCTCATCACCTCGGGTTCGTTCGAGCATGCCGGGGTCAACGGCATTGTCTCAATCCGAACTGGCGATGTCTGGGTTGCCGGTAAGTGGGAACCACACAGCCTCCGCGTTGCACAGCCAGGCACTGGCTGCATTGTGTTCTCGTTTCTCTTCGATGCTATCGACGAGGAGTTCGGCCCTATCCATAGGTGGCCCGAGGTGCTGAACCTCCCGGGAGGCCGGGGCTTCATGGTCATCAGACCCTCTCGCAGAAGCGCACTGCTACGAATCGCAGGAGAGGTCTGGTCGGAGCTGAGGGAACGGCGCTTCGGGTGGGAGACACTGCTGTGTCATTCACTTGTGCGGATTCTCATCGAACTGAGGCGCGGGGCAACTCGGGGCGCCAGCCAACTGCCCGAGGCCAACGGAGGAGCTACATCGCTTGAGAGAGTCATGCCAGCTCTCGATCTAATCGTTCCTGGCAGGGGAGAACATGTATCTACGGTGGACGCAGCCCGGGCCTGCAATATGAGCCTATCTCGCTTCCATACCCACTTCAAGCGGGCCGTCGGCGTGAGTTTCGCGTCCCTCGCGTTGAGAGCCCGTCTTCGCTCCGCCGCTCACCGGCTCCTTACTACGCAGGAGCCGGTGGACCATATCGCCCTGGACGAGGGCTTCTCCGACCCCAGCCACTTCTACCGCAGCTTCCGACAGCACTACGGGTGCACCCCGGGGGAATACCGCGCCGGCACGCACAGGGCTGCCCGCGTGAATCTTGCTCTCGATCACGCCAGCGACGTCTGGGGCTAGCCAATCCCCCGAGCCGGGGAGGCGTCTGTCTCGCGGCAAACGTAAGGCGCTCGGCTCTTGCGGCTTACGCGTTGTCGCCGATCTGACCGACAGGCAGCACTTCGCACGATCAAGCCCCTTCCGTTCGTCGTAATCGCCGATTCCCAGTGCAAGCCGTAATGGTGCGTGCCAGCTCGGAAGCTGACGGGACGCATCGTAACGCTGTGGCCCAGGAGCTCTCTATGAGCCCCTCCCAGGATCGTGGCAGGGCTTCCAGAGTGGCCGAAGAGGTCGCGATACCACGAGATGGCGCAGGGAAAGACGAGACGATTATCCAGGAGGATGACATACTGCGCAAGTGACCAGATTCTGCCAATGGGCCACCATTACTGTAGTGAGCCCGCGCAGACTGGCCCAAGGGGAGGTGATATCCGCCGTGACCCTGGCGAAGCGAGGGCCGAGAAGACCCTTACAGGGGTGGATCCGCCGAGGGCTGGCAGTGAGCTATCCCACAGGAGGCAATCCGATGCGAGGTGCAAGGCGAGAAGGCTTTACGTTGATTGAGCTGCTGGTGGTGATTGCGATTATCGGCATCCTGGCAGCGATGGTGTTTCCAGTGTTTGCCCGTGCGCGTGAATCGGCACGGAAGGCGGTATGTCTATCCAATGTGAAGAACATCGCCCTGGCAGTGCAGATGTATCTGGGCGACAACAACGACACCCTGTGGCCCGGGGAGCACAACCAGGCGTTCCTGGACTGGTTCTACTTGGGCTCCAGCACCAACTGGGATGACCGACAGTGCTCTGATGAGCATGCGGGGAAGGTCAATCCGTATCTGGCGCCGCCGGTGATCCTCGATGAGTACGTGAAGAACCGGGATGTGTGGAGATGCCCCAGCGCGAAGATCGAGGGTGCCCCTGGCTTCATCTGGGGCGCGGACTGGTGGCGCACTCTGCAGGCACTGGGCCCCGAGAACTGGTGGATCTCAAGGCCCTGCGCGAATGTGACCTACCCGAGCGGCTGGGGCGGCACTGTCACGGACAGCATTGCGCAGGACACGGGGGCGGATGTCACAACCCCGGGCGCGTTCGTCTGGGGCATAATGACCGACGTATCGCCGGCGGTTCGTGACCTGAAGCTAGCCGCGGTAGACCAACCGGTGAACTTTATCATAGTCGCCGATCGCGGCTACCCGCTGGGTGTGAGCAACGCAGGAGAGTGGGTTGAGCAGATCGCCTTCCCCGATGCCTGCAACTGGTGTCAGCGGGCCTGCTACAGTCCAGAGGACTGCGACGGCCCACTGGACTGTTCCCCCACTCCCGAGACCATCACAGATCCGAGTGTCGTGAGGAAGTGGGCTCGCCATCTCGGTGGAGTGAACATAGGATTCCTGGATGGCCATGCAGCGTGGTGGGATTCCTATCGCTTCCTGACCAAGGCGCCGCATACGGACTACAATCATGGCTGGGCGAACGTGTATCCGGAAGACGGCCTTCGGCCGCTCGTGCCGAGGGGCGTGACCACAGGACCCAACGGCGAGTATCCTCCCAGCGACGCTACCAGTGACTGGTGCAAGCCGCTGTACTAGCAAGACACCATAGGAGCTAGCGCAGCTTGTGTTCTGGGCGAACCAGAGTGGGGAGCGCCACACGGCGCTCCCCACTCGTGACGCCGGGATCCATACTGCCGGCGCCAGCGCTGACGTTGTGGGAGGGCGTCAGCATCGGGTCCGGGTTGAAAACGATGCGAGACAGTCCACTGCCTGCAGTTTCCAGGAGAGGTGAGCGACTATGGGAAGGCGGAGCATGCGTAAGCAGGTCAGTCCAGCCATGGTGGTCGCGCTGCTCATCGCGGTGGTCGTGATCACGGGGTATCTGTTCGCCCGCGCAGCGAGAGGACCGGCGAAGAGAATCCCTGGCTACGGCTACGTGGGCCATCCAGCTCAGGGGAGGGGAGAACCTGGTTCGCAACGCGGGCGGATGGGGTCGCGGCAGGGGGGGCCTCAGCAGGGGAGTCCTCGCGGCACGCGCTAGGGAAGACAGAGGGTCATCGCAGGGAACTGGCATGAGCGTACCTGATGGTTCAGAACCTGGGCCACAAAGCATCATACGAAGCAAGTAGGAGAGGAACGGATGAACAGGCGGTTGCGTCTCGGGCTGGTCGGCACGAGCCGTGGATCAGCATACGGCACACTCGCGTACCGATCTCCGGACTGTGATATCGTCGCTGTCTGCGACCTATCACCGGAGGCGTTGGCAGCTCAGCAGAAACGGCTGGAGCTATCGGACTCGCAGTGCTTCACAGACTACGAGAAGTTCATCGCTGAAACGAATCTGGACGGCGTGATCATCAGCACGCCAATCTGGCTGCATGCGGACCAGACCGTTATAGCGCTGGAGGCGGGCGTCAACGTCTTGAGCGAGGTGACGGCCTCGAATATGATCGACGGCTGTCGCCGGATCATCGAGGCGGTTAGACGGACCGGCAAGATGTACATGATCGGCGAGAATGCCTGCTTCTCACCACGAGTAAAGGAATGGCATGCGCTAGTGGAGTCAGGGCGATTGGGCGAGATCGTGTATGCCGAGGGCGACTACATCCACCCGATTCCTGAACTGCTGATCGATGCCAAGACGGGAGAGAGGAAGTGGCGCGCTGAGCGACCTCCGCTGCATTACTGCTCACACTCGCTTGGACCGATTCTCCTGCTTACCGGCGACCGCATCATGCGCGCGATGGGCATCGGACAAGGCCATCGAATTCTGCCGGAGGTGCCGATTGGCGGGGTAGATATGCAGGTTGCCCTCTTTGAGACACAGAAGGGCATGCTCATCAAGATGACACGGACCCAGGCCGCTCCGCGGCATCCGGCCATCCACTACTGCTACCTTCAGGGGACCAAAGGCTTCGTGGAGACGGGCCGGGGCCAGGAGGACTCATGCCTGGTCTACCTCAAGGATGAAATGGAGCAGGCCCAGCGGGTCGAGTATCCTCATCTCGATCCGGAGGCGCCAGAATGGGCCTTGCTCCCGTATCACGGCACCTCGGACTACGGCACCTTCAAGGCATTTTTGGACGCTCTCAGTTCTGGGCAGAAACCTGTCCTAGATGAAGTGTGGGCGTGGGATGTTACGGTCCCTGGGCTGGTTGCGGCCGAATCCGCCCGCCAAGGTGGACAGTGGATGGACGTGCCCCAACCGCCGCAATAGGCCTGCTGACAACGTGAAGGATCCGCGGGCCGCAGGGCCTTCCTCGCTTCGCCGGAATTCAAAGCTATCGCGCGCGAGAGAGCCCGCGGCAGGCGCCGCACCCACTTGTGTCCGAAGTCGGCCGGTGAGTGGGCGCTTGCAGCAGGCCGAGGCGCGATTGAGCAGTATCATCTTGGCCGGATACGACTGGAGGATTGACTCCCATGAAGGCAGGCTTCTACGAAACTGACATCACGCCGGCCCTCGGGATGGAGCGGCCGGGGGACTACATGAAGGCCTTCGTGCGCAGGTTCCACGATCCGCTTAAGGTGCGAGCGGCGGTGATCAGCGACGGGACCGAGAAGGTCGCCCTGGTCGGTGTTGACACGTGCTCTTTGGTGTCGGTTGGCAAGATCATCGAGGTTCGCAAGGGTATCGAGGACCGCTGCGGGATCAGAGCGGACCACGTGCTGATCGCTGCGTCCCACACTCACGCGGGTGGTCCGTTTGAGGGCGCCCTGCGGGAGGACGTGGAGGGAGCCCCCGAGCTGGTTAAGGACCTGATGCTCAATCGCTCAGTGGCCGCGGACCCTCTGTACGCTAACTGGGTGATGGCTCAGATTCGCACCACCGTCTGCGAGGCCGACGCCCGGTTGCAGGAAGCGGTATTGTCGGTGGGATCCGGCTGCGAGAGCGCGGCAGTTGCCAACCGCGGTTACCGCATGAAAAACGGCAGGACATATACGAACCCGGGCCGGGGCAATCCGGACGTTCTGGGGCCGGCGGGGCCGGTTGACCCTGAGGTGGGTGTGCTCTCCGCCTGGACCCTTGACGGAAGGCTGCTTGGCTGCATCACCAACTTCGCGTGTCACGGCACGACCTTCGCGTACGGTGCCGGCACGTCGGCCGATTGGATCGCGAATCTGGAGCATACGGTCAAGTCTGCGATGAGCCCACAGGCGGTGGTGGTCTTTCTGAACGGCGCCTGCGGTGACGTGTGTCAGAGCAGCGAAGCCCCGAAACCTCCGCCGGGAGCGCCGCTCTACGAATCGCAAGAGACCGTGTCGAGATTCGTGGGTACCCGCGTCGGTGCCGAGGCGCTGAAGGTTATGGTTACGGCCCAGCGGGGGGAATTGGGTCCAGTGGCTGCCGCGACGACGATGCTGACCCTTCAACGCAGAAAGCCCGACCCCGAGCGGGTGGAGAGAAGCAGACGCCTGGTCGCGGAAGGCATCCGCACAGGCCAGACCTCGACAACCGACTGGATATTCGCCAAGGAGATCGCCATCCTTGATTACCTGATGAGCCGAGAGCCAACGGTCGAAGTGGAGGTGCAGGCCGTCCAGATGGGTCCGGCCGTATTCCTGGCCAACCCGGCGGAGTACTTCTGCCAACTCGGACTCGATATCAAGGCGGCCTCACCGTTTCCCTTCACTTACATCGTCGAACTGGCCAACGGATGCGTCGGGTATGTTCCCACTGAGGAAGCCTTCTCTTCCACCGGCGGCGGATACGAGACCGTGCTGACCAGTTACTCAAACCTGGAGATCGCCGCCGGGACACGCATCGCCGAGGCGAGCATCTCTCTGGCTAAGCGGCTGACGCCCGGTGCCGTGCCGCGAGGCCCGGAACCGCCACCTTTCAAAGACGCGTGGAGCTATGGAGTTCTCGGACCGGACCGCTAATTCCTAATGCGGAGCGCGGGCTCACAGTACCACCATGCGAGTGCCAGCGGGGTGACCGCCAGAGCAGTCGTGGTTGCCCTGGCAGTGATCCTGGCAACAGCTCCTCTCTCCTTTCTGGGCGAAGTGGTCTGGTCGGTCTACGGGCAGGAGGGAGGGACGTGGGGAACGGGAGCGCCTGCTCCCTGGTCGGTAACGGTCCTGGTTCTGCTCGCCGGCCTGATGGGTCTACCACGGCTACGACGCAGCGCCCTAACCCGCGAAGAGCTGTTGGTGATCTACGTCGCGGTGCTTGTCGGAACCCCGCTCACAAGCCGACACATCCTGTTTTATGTCATCCCCAAGGCGATCACCTACTATCACACGGCGCGTCAGAACCCTCTCTGGGAGAGCGTGTTCATCCAATACGTGCCGCCGTGGTTCGCGCCGAATTCACCCGGAGCAGTCGAGGGGTTCTTCTCGGGCGGAGTCCCGGTGCCATGGCGTGAGTGGTACACCCCGATGGCCGTCTGGTATGGCGTCATGTTTGCGTTGTTTGCGGCATCCCTCGGCCTCATCGTCCTCATCAGCCGACAGTGGATTGCGAATGAGCGCCTTTCCTTTCCCCTGGCGCAGATCCCTCTGGAGACGGTCGTGGCAGGTGACGGGCCTAACTCGCATGTGGGGGGCACGCTGGTGCGAAACCGCGTGTTCTGGGTCGCCGCGCTGGCTGCAGGCTCTGTGAGCGTCTTCAGTAGGCTGTCACAGCTCGTGCCGGCTCTGCCTGCCATTCCTGTGGTTCCCACAAAGGTGGCCGAGTGGGTGGGAGTAGGACCGCTCGCCGGCCTCGGGGCGCTGTATGTAAACTTCTCGCCAACGATGCTGGGAGTTGTCTATATCATCCCGACGGAGCTTTCCCTGTCCTGCTGGGTGTTCTGGCTTCTCCGACTCCTGGCGCACGTGGTCTCGATAGCGATGGGCGCAACACCATACCCACCAGAGGGATGGGGCTCCGACGTGTTCCCGGCGCCCTACCAGACTGGCGCTGGAGCACTGATCGCTCTTGGCCTTTGGGTATTGTGGATCGGACGCAGGCATCTTGCCATGACCGTGCGCTTGGCGTTCGGCCGACGCTCGGATGGGGTGAGCGAAGACGATGATCCTCTGCTCTATCGTGTCGCACTCGCGGGTTGTGCGGTCTCCTTCGGGATGCTACTCGTCTTCTGCCGGCTCGCCGGGTGCCGCGTCGTTTTCGGGCTCGCGCTAATGTCGGTCATCATCGGCAGCTTCCTCGTCTGGTCTCGAATCCAGGCCGAAACGGCACTAGAACCCATCGTAGCCGAGTCATATGGTTGGCTACTTGCACCGATCAACAGTCGGATCCTCCGGCCGCAGGAGGTGATCACGCTAGTTACGATGCGCTGGGCGACGTTTCCAGTGCCGAGCTGGATATTCAGTGCGCCTGTGATGAACGCGCTTCTCGGCCTGAAAGTGGGGCACTCGGCGGGCATCCGCCCGCGGGCCATGGCCGGCACGATTGCCGCGGCATTCGCAGTTGCGCTTGCCGTGGGGATGATTGTCGTGCTGGTCGGCATCTACCACTACGGGTACTTCGGCACCGACGCGGGCGACTCGCCGAACTGGCCCTCTGTGTACAGCAGATACGACGGCGGGATGATCACGGAGTTGATGACCAATCCCAGTGGACCAAATGGAAACACACTCGCGGCGATGGCTGGCGGCGCGGCAATCTGTCTGGCGCTTGGAGCGCTGCGTCTTAGATACGTGTGGTGGCCTCTCCACCCCGTCGGCTTTGTGGTGGCTATGGGCTGGGGGCTGATCGACAACATCGTGCCCTTCGTCCTGAGCTGGGCGGCCAAAGCGCTGGTGATCCGATATGGCGGACTTCGTCTCTACCGAGCCACACTCCCTGTGGCGATTGGGCTCATTGTTGGCGATCTCATGGCAACCTCTTTGTGGTCGTTGGCGATACTAGCCCGCCGTGCCTTCTAGCGGAGGAATAGCGGCTCACAGTCGAACTGTACTCGCTGTGGGAGCAGGCGCAAGATGGTGATTGACGCACACACCCACGTCCGCGGCGAAGAGAACGGAGATCGGATTCTCCGAGCCATGGATCGGGCCGGGATCGACCGCATGGTCCTGCTTGGCCCTTCCCCTGGCTGGCATGTGCGGTTTGGGGGTGGCTTGGCTGATGCACATCGACGCGTGATAGATCTGATTGCCAAGGTGACGGCGCCCGATTGCCAACGCCTGATCGGTTTTGCCTGGATCGAGCCCACGCTGAAGGATGCCCCCGAGGCGGTGGACTACGCGCTGGGCGAGAAGGGTCTCTGGGGCATCAAGATGATCCCCTGGTACTGGTATCCGTCGGACGAGCGGGCCATCGCCTGCTATGAGAGGGTGAACGCCCACGGCAAACCACTCACATTCCACACCGGCAGTCTTGGCCATTCCGGAGACACATCCCGGTTCTGTCGCCCTGTTTACACCGAGATCTTCCTGCGCTATCCCCGCATGCGTTTCGTCATGGCGCACCTGGGTTGGCCGTGGATCGATGAGTGTATCGCCGCCTGCCACGAGTTCCGCTTCGCTGCGGCCAAGCACGGCGGGAGCTGGAACAGCTACGCCGATACGGCAAGTGGTCCGCCTCCCGTCTCCAAGATCGAGTCACTGCCGCGGATATTCGCTGTGCTCGGCGACACCCAGATTCTGTACGGAACAGACTGCGGGTCCCCTTCGGATTCCGAGGCGCTCAGATACTACATGAACCAGGAGCTCGACATCCTTGACAGAATCGGGGCCTCACAGGAGACCGTTGACAGGGTGATGGGTCTCAACGCGCTTCGCTGGCTGGGAGTTGAATAGCAGGCTGAAGGCGCGGCTTGTGCCCGCTGGTTGCACTACAGCACGGTATCTGTCATGCGCCGCCCTCACCGCCCGGTCGCGGTTTCAGGCGAATATGCAGGCGCGTGTGACGGACAAGAAGCGACAAGGAGGTTTCATTCATGAGTCTGCGGCGACCCATTCAGGCACCCGACTTCAACCAACTCGCCAAGGTCGTGCGAGGCGAACGGGAACCGAACAGGGTTCACTTCGTGGAGCTGCTAGTCGACGAGGAAATAGTGTCCCACATCACGCGGACGCAGTTGAACGTGCACTGGGTCCCGCTGGCCGATGATACCCGGGAGCGGTATGTCCAACAACTCGTCGAGTTCTACTACCGGATGGGCTATGACTATGTTCCCATAAGCTGTGGCTGGGCGGGTATGCCGAAGTTCAAGTCAAGAGCTGCCAATGATACAGCCATCCTCTCCCGGGGACAACGTTACTGGGTGGACGAAAGCGGCGGTGTAATCAAGAACTGGAGCGATTTCGAACGGGTCAACTGGGATGGCATCGGGCACGACCTCTGGATGCTCGACACTGCGCGGCATTTCCTGCCCGACGGGATGAAGATCGCAGCCTTCACCGTAATGTTCGAACTTGTCCTGGAGCGATTCATGGGCTATCAAGACCTCTTCCTGCTATCCTACGATGACCCCGAACTGGTCAGCGCCGTCTTCCAGGCATGGGGACAGAAGGTCTACGACTGCTACGCGGAGGCCACCCAGTACCCGGAGGTCGGGATCATCTTCCACGGGGATGATCTCGGCTTCAAGACGGGCACGTTAATGAGCCCCGCTTTTCTCAGGCAGCACATCTTCCCGTGGTTCAAGAGGTACGCGCAACTAGCTCACGAGGCGGGCAGCATGTACTGGTATCACTGCTGTGGCAACATCGCCCAGGTTCTGGATGATCTCATAGACGATGTCGGAATCGACGGTCTGCATTCCTTTCAAGACGTGATCATGCCGGTTGGCGAGTTCGTGTGCAAGCACGGGCGGAGGACCGGTGCGCTGGGGGGCGTGGACATGGACAAGCTCACCAGACTCGCCCCGGACGAGCTCAGGCGGCATGTTCGCCATACGCTGGACGAGTGCATGCCCGGCCGATTCGCTCTCGGTTCCGGAAACACAGTCGCGAACTACGTGCCCCCAGAGAACTACTTGGCGATGCTCGACGAGGGCCTGGCGTGGAGATCAGGATAGGTTGTCTGGTCGCAGGCACGTGCGCATCAGGGGAACCTCGCAGCTATACCCGCAGGCCCGACATCCTCGTCGACCAACACTCTATGGTGAGAAGGCCACGCACCGCGCGATGCGGGCCATACCTCTGAGGAGATGGGTCGACGCGACCGGCACACAAAAGAGAGGCGCGTTCGGAAGCCTGTGGAGTTCAGCGATCGCGCGGGGCATGACGACGTCCCAGTAAGCCGTAGCCCGGCGGACATGCCTGCCTTCGGATCGAGGACGGTCGCGGATACGGGGGTTCTGTCGTGATGTCGCGATCGTGGGCGGATGAGAGCGGTAGTGTGACCAAAGACTGGTGCGATTCCCAGCGCGGCGGCTGGGATCAGATCAGGCACGATCTCTGTGAATGGCGCACTGTGCCCCCCGGTACAGAAATGCAGGAAACCGAGATGCCAGTCCAGTGACGCGCGTGCTCGCGCCAACTACTGTAGGCCGTCCGAGTTGCCGAAACCGGAGTGCAACGAATGCGACCGTCCCTTGCCGTCCGTAACGGAGAAGTGCTTCACCCGGATGGGCGTCTCGAGGTCACCGACGTCGAGATCGCCAAGGGGCGCATCACACACATCGGCTCTCGGCTCGCAGGTCAAAAGGAGATCGACGCTTCCGGTAGCTATGTACTGCCCGGTCTCATCGACCTGCACACACATGGCCTGAGGGGCGAGACCGCGGACGGTAACCTTCACAGGCTCGCGCAGTTACACGCCGCGGGGGGCGCGACAACGTTCTGCCCGACTCTCGGTGGCGCTCCGGACGTGGTCGCCGAGAAGATGGCGAGGCTGCTGCGAGAGACCGATGACCTGCGCGAGGTGCCCCAGGCCGTCGGGTTCCGACTGGAGTCCGTGTACCTGGCGCTGAATGGCGCCGGACAGCGGACCTCGCTTGAAAGGATTGACCCTCGCGTCACGGGGGCATTGCTTCAGGCGGGCGGGGGCCGGGTCCGCATCTGGGATATCTCCCCTGAGCTGACCGGTTCGGCGGATGCCATCCGGCAGATGTCGGCAGAGCGCATCGTCTGCAGCATCTGCCACACAAACTGCACCATTAGCGAAGGTCGGGCTGCAGTGGAGGCAGGCGCGCGGCTCGTCACCCACATGTTCGACATGTTCTACCAGGCGGAGGTCACCGACCCCGATGGTGGTGTCTACCCGGCCGGGTTGACCGACTACCTTCTCGTCGAGGACAGGGCCGTGTGCGAACTTATCGCTGACGGCACCCACGTTGACCCTTTGCTGGTAGAGGTTGCCTTCCGGTGCAAGAGTCCAGAGCGTGTGGCATTCGTAACCGATAGCAGTCGGGCATCCGGCCTCGCGCCTGGCGAGCACACCTTTGATGACGGAAGGACGCTGCTGGTAGGCGGAGCCAATGGGGGCGTACGCATACCGGACACGCTCATTCTCGCGGGAAGCGCGTTGTCGCCCATTGACGGATTCCGCAACGCAATTCGGATGTTCGGCAAGGACCTGCGTACAGCCAGCCAAGTGTGTTCGACGACGCCAGCCCGACTGATGGGGCTGAACAAGGGCGAGCTTGCATCGGGCCGGGATGCGGACATCATCGTGCTTGACAGGGAACTCAGCCTGCAGCACGTGGTTGCCGGCGGCAGGGTCGTTTACGAGAGGTAGCGCCGGATGTAAATGCCGATTCCGAGGAGAGAAGTGGACATAAGTTCGGCGGCAGAAAGACTCAAGGCGAGAATTGGAACCAGCAAGTGGTGTCGCCTGCGAGACCGCGTCACCAAGGTGAACCACGACATCATAACCCGCGGGATCATACCATGGGAGCGGACGACTCTGCTCACGGGGTACTCGTACGGAGAGTTCTACGACTGGGACCTCTACTTCGAGAATCTGTACCTCTCGCACTTTGGCGAGAGCCGCTATTGCCGCAACAACGTTGAAGCTTTCCTGGATCAGCAACTGGCATGCGGATTCGTAGCGCGGACGTTGGTCAACCCTCGACTCCGGCAGCACTTCAAGCCGTTCCTCTGCCAGATAGCCCTGCTTGGTTGCCGGCAGACCGGAGACTACCGGTGGCTATCGGGAAGGTACTGGGAGCGGCTCAAGAAGCACCTCGGTTACTGGCTCTGGTACTCCGATTTCGACCGCAATGGGCTGCCCGTATGGGACAGCGCAGACCATAGCGGCATGGACAATCAGGATCGCAGAGCCGGCAAGATCAACGCGATGGAGATTGAGGGAGTGGATCTAGCGTGCTACCTAGTCCGCGAATGCGAGGCGATGGCGGTCCTCGCCGGTCGAGTGGGCCACGAGGACGAGACCGGTTGCTGGACTGCGAGCGCCGAGAGGCTACGAAGCCTCATCGACGAGGTGTTATGGGACGATCAGGACGGCTTCTACTACGACCGCAACGAACGGACTGGGGAGCTGGTGCGAGTGAAGGCTGTCAGCGGGTTCATCCCGTTGTGGCTGGGCGGTGTTGCCGAGAAGAGGGCCAAGCGCTTGGTAGCTGAGCACCTGCTGGATGAGGGTGAGTTTTGGTTGCCGTATCCCGTGGCGACCTGGGCCAAGACCGAGCCGGACTATTACCAGGAGAGCGCCAGGGGCGAGTGCAACTGGCGCGGCCCGACCTGGGTGCCGACGAACTACATGATCTTCCATGGTCTTGTGAAGTCCGGGCATCGGGATGTCGCCGGCGAGCTTGCCTACCGGACGCTCGACATGGCCCTCTCAGGACCCGATACGCGGGAGTACTACAACGCAGAGACAGGATGCGGACAGGGCCTCAATCCCTTCTGGGGATGGTCGGCTCTCGCCTACGTGATGCCCCTGGAATACGAAGCAGAATACGACCCGACAGATGTCGGGTGTGAAGAGGTCGTGCCGCTCGCAGCGACTGCACTGGGCATTGAGCTCTGACGATTGGCTGCGGGCCTCGCGAACCCCGAAGGGAGCCACCCGTCCACTGCGTACCTGACCTGTTGGGGGCAGTAGCGGCAGGATTATCCACCAACACGAGAGCCGAATGCAGTGACGGCACGAGGTGCTCGCGGGACAATACTGCTCGGCGCGTGAGTCCCTGTTGTGGCGCACTGGAGACCTCACCTTCTCATAGGACTCCGTGCTGACGGATCCCACGCCCAGGAGAGGCTTCGATGGAGATGACGGGGACGGCAATCCGAGCGACAGGCAGCACAAGCCACCACCGAGTAGCTGGTGGGAGGCCCGTGAGACCGCATTTCTTCGGCAGCATCCTGATGTCCAGCGTATGCTTCCTGATGGCCTGTCTCTTGGCGTCCGCGCCATGCAGCGGGTCCGATGTCGCGGCTGGGGAGACCATCAACAAGGAGCAACAGATGGACGAGAAGGATGTTGGGAGCGCTGCTTCCGACCGGCCCTACGATGAGAACGAGGTGCGCAAGATTCTGGCGGCGCGAGCGCCTGTCAGCGGCTCAGTGCAGGTGATCAACGGACGCCCGGTGCTTGTGGCTTCCGATGGGGCGCGTTCGGTTGTCACCTACAAGCACTTGCTGGACAATCCAAGCCATACCGTTTTCGCGCAGGCCGGCATCCATTTCCAATTCGCCCTGGCGCGCGACGAGGAAAGGGGAAGCGGCTACGATTTCAGCTACCTCGAGCACGCCATCCTGAAGTGCCTGTGGGAGGACCCTCAGGCATATGTTATCGTCGAGATGTGCTTCGATCCAACGCGCGAGTGGGCACAGTCTCACCTGGACAGCGTATGGACAGCAGACGACGGCAAGCCCTACGTCATACAGTCATCGAGCTGGTGGGCGGGGCCGTACCGCAAGGGATCGGACCTCAGGCAAGGCGAGATCCTACAGGGATCGTTTGGCGCACCGGATTACCTTGAGTGGGGGGCCAACAAGGCGCGGGCGCTCGGAGACTTCCTCCGCACACATGACGTGGGGAAGGTGGTCGTCGGTTTTTGCTTCTGGGGAGGCAATGACGGGGAGTTCTGGCCGGTCATCTGGTATCACTTCGCCACCCCCACGCTTAAGGACTGGCAGTTGGATCACTCGAAAGGAAGCACCCAGGGGTTCCGGCAGTGGCTCCGGGAAGTTTACCACGACAGTGTGCCAGCACTGCGAGAAGCCTGGGACGATCCTTCTGTGACTTTCGAGAACGCTGAGTTGTGTTCTGAGGCCGACCGGGTCTCGGATCAGCCCTTCTTCCGTGGCAAAGGCAAGGCGCAACACGTTGTGGATTCGCAGAGGTGGGGAAGCGTTTCACGCAACCTCATGCTCCAGCACTGGTCCCGAGCATTCAAGACCGCCATCGGGAAGCCGGCCTTTGCCATGACGTGGTCCTCGGACGCTCTGTACGGGCTGAACCTGGGCCACTACGCGATCTCGGATCTGCTGGAGGGGCCAAACCGACTCGAGACGACGTCGTCCACCTCTGCTTACGGCGAGACACGGGAGGCGGGAGGGATCGGACGCACGTTTCTGTGTTGGGGGGCCTATCGGCTGCGAGGCGCTCTGGCCGTGCGCGAGCTGGACAACCGACCTCGTCCGGCAAAGGACTTCCGCGCTCAGATCATCAGAGACATCGGCGCGGTGGCGGCCGAGGACATGGGCGTGTGGTTCTATGAGATGGGCGACTGGTATCGGCCGCGGCCGGAGCTGTGGCCGACTCTTGCCGAGGCGAATCGTATCCTGGAGTGGGCGCGACGAGAGGATGTGCCCCACCGGCCGGCAGAGATGGCTGTGTTCGTGGACGAAGAGGCCGGTCATCGAGCGGCCAAGAACCACCAGGAGATCCTTTCAGCCCACACCATGGGGCAGCAAGACGCGCTGAACACATCCGGTGTGCCGTACGACGTGTATTACCTGGACGATATCCGTAACTCGGAAACCCCTGACTACAAGGTTTATCTGTTCCTCTCGGCTTTCACTCTCAACAGGGCCCAAGTCGATGCCATCAGGTGCCGGTGCGCTCAAGGGGGGAAGATGCTCGTCTTCCTGGGGCCTGTTGGCATAGGGTCGGCCGACTACGACAACCCCCATGATCTTGTCAGAGAACTGGCCAACATCCCCGGCGCAACCGTGATGTTGTTGCAGCTCCATGACGAAGCTGGTGGGTTGACCGCCGATTTTATTCAGGGCGTCGCGAAGATGGCCGGAATACGGACCATGGGGACTGCTGGCCAGGTCACACATATAGGCAACGGCGTGGCGGTCGTCCACCGTATCCAGTCGGGGCCGGCGACGGTCGTCTTCGGCAGTCCCGTGGACCTGATAGACCCAAAGGATGGCACGACAATCCTGGCCAACGCCGTCACGGAATGGCAGCCACAATGCGAGTTGAAGGACACCGCGGTCGTCTTCTACCGGCCGGCGGCTGGCGGCGTATCTGAGAGCCCCGCGGGCGCGTCGATCGGTGTTGGCGAATGCCCGGTAAGCTTGGTCTACGATGGCGCCAACGTGTGGGTCGCTAACTGGGCGAGTGGCAGCATCTCGAAGGTTCGGGCAAGTGATAGTGTCGTGCTGGAAACGGTTGCTCTGGGGGGGAGTGGTACACGAGCGCTTGCCTACGATGGTGCGAGTATCTGGGTGGCGAACGAGCTTCAGGGCCGCCTGGCGAAGGTGCACGTCTCGGACGGGACGATCCTGGCGGTCTATGACACCCCCTCTCCAGTAGCCCTGGCGTTCGATGGCACTGGCGTGTGGGTGGCAAACAATGATCGGAACACGGTAACCAAGCTCCGGGCGGCGGACGGGGTTTTGCTGGGCACCTTTCCCGTCGGCGATGGGCCAGAAGGGCTGGCCTTCGACGGCTCCGCTATCTGGGTCGCCAACGCCTATGACGGGACCGTAACCAAGCTGCGCGCGTCGGATGGAGACCAAATCGGCGTTTACCCTGCCGGCCCGCGACCATCGGCCGTCGTGTGCGGAGGGCCGAGCATTTGGGTCGCGAACCCCTATGGCTCGTCTGTGGTGAGGCTATCCGCCAGCGACGGAAGCATGCAGGGAACGGTCAAGGTCGAGGGCGAGCAGCAGCCGCGCGGGCTGCTGTTCGATGGGACGAGCATCTGGCTGACGACGTTCTGGGGCGGCGCGCTTATGAAGATGGACCCATCGACAGGGGCTGTTGAGGAGACACACTCAATGGGTGGCGGACCCTACGCGCTTGTGTCTGACGGAACCAGCATCTGGGTCGCGAAGAGCGTGGCGAACGCGGTCACGAAGGTGCCGGTGACCCCCTCGGCCCCGAGGTGATCGGAGACGCGATGATGTCCTTGAGACTCCTGTCGAAGGCGAGCTTGCTGTGCGCACTTGGGCTGACGGCTGGTAGCCCAATTGGCTACCGTCCGACCTCTATTGAGTCGTCACGACGATTGGAGGGCATAACGATGGTGCAGAACGGATCCAGTGTTGGTGAACGATTCGATGAGAAAGCGGCGCGCGCGATTCTGGCACGCCGCCAACCCGTGAGCGGCTCGGTGCAGGTGATCGCCGGCAGGCCAATGTTCGTCGCCTCCGACGGAGCGCGTTCGGCGCTCGTCTATCGGCATCAGGAATCGGCCGCCAGTTACGAGTACTTCGGTCGCGCTGGAGTGCATTTCCAGTACTGCCCGGCGCGACCGGAAGAAACGATGGATGGCAACTACGATTTCGCCCACCTCGAACGTGAGATCCTCGAGTGCCTCTCTGCGGATCCAGGAGCGTACGTCTTTGTTGATATGCCAGTCAACCCGCCGCGCGAATGGCAGCTGACACATCTGGACGATGTGTGGACTGCAGAGGATGGGCGGAAATGGATCGCTCGCGGCGAACATCCACATCGGAGGGGGATGACTCTCGAGGCAGGAGAGAACTTCCTAGCCTCTTTCGGGTCACCAGCATTTCTGGAATACGGCGCGCGCAAGGTGCGGGCGCTCGCGGACTTCCTGCGCACGCATGAGGTCGGAAAGGTCGTCATTGGCTTTCAGATCTGGGGAGGCAACGACGGCACCTTTTGGCCGGGTTGCATTCATTTCAACGATGCCTTTCCGTCACTCCAGGACTGGCAGCTTGACCATTCCGAGGGCGATCGCAAAGGATTCCAGGCGTGGCTCCGCGAGAGATACGGCGCCAACGTCGCCGCTCTTAGAGCGGCCTGGGGGGATTCATCGGTGAGTTTCGACACCGCCTCAGTCTGCTCTGAGGCCGACCGCGTCTCCGAGAAGCCGTTCTTTCGTCTCAGGGGCAGAGAGCAGCGCGTTGTTGACTCACAGCGTTGGTTCAGCGTCGGGCGGGTGCGGATGCTGAAGTACTGGGACAAGACGTTCAAAGATGCGATTGGCAAGCCGGTCATCTCGATGGTATGGCAATCGGGAGATGCTTCATGTGAGGCCGGGCAGAACTACTACGCGGTTTCGGAGATGATGGAAGGGCCAGATCGGTTGGATTCCGCGTCAGCCTGTTCCGCCTACGGGGAATGGCGCGAAGTCGGGGGCATCGGCTACAGCGCCATCGCCTGGGGATCTCACAAGCTCCGCGGCACGGTGCCGGTGCGCGAGTTAGACAACCGGCCGCGTCCGCCGCAGGAGTTCCGGGCGGCGATCATCCGGGATATCGGCGCGGTCGCCAGCCGGGGTATGGCCGCGTGGTTCTATGAGATGGGCGACTGGTACACCCCGCGACCTGAACTCTATCAGACGATTGCCGAGTCCAACCGCGTTATGGAATGGGCGCATCGCCCCGATGCACCGGCGTCGGTTGCCGAAATGGCAGTGTTTGTGGACGAAGAGGCCGGCACGCGGGCCAGCAAGAACCGCCAGGTTCTTTTTCGCTATCACCACAGCGGCCAGCGAGCCGCGCTGAACACGTCAGGCGTGCCGTATGACGTCTACTTCCTCGACGACATTCGCAACCCGAGGCTCCCCGAGTACAAAGTGTATCTGTTCCTTTCGGCTTTCACCCTGAACAACGGGCAGCTTGCCGCGATCCAACGGCGATGCTGCGGAAAGACAACCATCTTCCTGGGCCACCCGGGCATCGGGTCACCGGACTTCGATGATCCGGCGCAGCCCGCGGGCGCGCTTGCCAGGGTCGAGGACGCGACCGTGATACTGCTGGCATCTCCGGAGAGCAGCCTCGGGCTCACCGCCGAGTTCCTGAACGGCACCGCTCGTCGCGCCGGTATCACGCAGATGGGCACACCCGGCCAGGTGACCCATGTCGGCAGCGGAGTCGCGGTCTGCCACCGCATTCGACCGGGATCGGCGACCGTCACGTTTCGCGAACCGGTCGACCTGATAGACCCCAGTGATGGGACAACGCTGCTGACACAGGGCGTAAGTGAATGGAATCCACAATGCGAGGTCAACGAAACGGCGGTCGTCTTCTATCGGGCGGCCGCGCGGCAGTAGCAGGCTGCCCGCGCACCCGGGATTCCAGAGGGCGGACGTGTCCAGTCGCGTGAGGCATAGTACTCCGTGGTATTGGCTTGCCTTTTTCACGACGGCTATCTTCGCCGGGTGTCACTCAGGATTGCTGAATCCACCGAGTGCAAGGAGAGCTCCTCTGACCTCATCAGGCACTACAGTTCGCGCTCGGCCTATCAGCGAAATCCACGCGGGTAGTATCGCCGGAGCAAACGCTGCAATCGTGGTGCTCGACTCGGCGGGCGCAGATCACTTCGGGTGCTATGCTTACCCCCGTGCTACGACTCCCAACATAGAGAGCCTGAGTGAAGAGAGCATAATCTTCGAGTACCACTTCCGTGATGCTCCACATACGCCAGTCTCGACCGCGTCACTTTTCACCGCGACCTGCGCTGAGATGCACGGCCTTGGGCAGTCTGGGCCTGACATTGACCTGACAAGCGCTCCGTGGACTCTTCTGGAAGAGCTGCACGCCTCCGACAGACGAGGCAGATAGGAACGGAGCTCGGCCGCGCCGACGGCCACCGGCGACTCGAACGTTCGTAGCGATCAGGAGCTATCGCGTCATTCTGAGGCGAAAGCTGCGGAGTTGCCAGGGCCTGACAGTCATGTGCAGCCGGCCGTGCCGGAAGTCAGCCGGCCCGATCTCGTCCTCCAGCCCGTTGCACTCAACCGCCGATACCACCGGCAGCGTCATGTCGACAGAGACGGGCCCACGGCCGCCGTGCGCTTCATATAACCTGAGGATCAGCCCGTCGCCGTCCTCGGCCTGCTTCAGCGTGTCGACCACGACATGCGTGCAATCGGTGGCCAGCGCCGAGCCGGCGGGCAGCAGTCCGCCATCGTGGGCATCGGTCGAGAGCGCCAACAGCGGAACATTGAGGTCGAGCCCCTCTCGGACAACACCGGAATCCTGCCAGGGGCCCGCATGCGGATAGAGGGCATAGGCGAAGTCGTGCTCACCCTGGTCGGCCTCCGGGTCGGGGCTGGTCGGTGAGCGGAGAAGGGAAAGCCTAAGGACATTCCCTCGCACGTCATAGCCATACTTACAGTCGTTGAGCAGGGCGACACCGTAGCCGTGCTCGGAAAGGTCTGCCCAGCGATGAGCCGGCACCTCGAACTTGGCGCGCTCCCAGGAGGTATTGCTGTGAGTCGGCCGCTCGATGGCACCGAACTGAATCTCGTAGGTTGCCCTAGAAGCATGGACATCCACCGGGAAGGCGCACTTGAGGAGCACGAGCCGCTCATGCCAGTCGACATGGGTGACGAAATCCAACCGGCGAGAGTCAGCCGCCAGGCGGACTTCCTGGGTGATCGTATGCTTGTCCCCCCGGTATGTCATTCGGAGAGCCATCCGTAGTGGACCTGTCTCAACCACCTCGACTTCCGCAGGATTTGCCTCCCAGGACTGCTCCTCGAACCACGGGTCGATGTCCCACGCCGTGCTTCCCCTGGGCCGATCGTCGAAGAACTGGAGTAGATTTGCTTTCTTGCTAGGCGCCAGCACCTCGCGCCTGGCATCCTTGTCATAGACGCTGAGGATGCGGCCGGCACGATCGAACCGGACGCGCAGATGGGCGTTCTCGATCTTCAGCGGGGTGGCGCTGAGCGAACTGCGGGTGGGCGACGAAGCTGTCGCTGGGACGATGTGGTAGACTGCGTAGCCGAACGACGGAATGCCTTGCGCGTGGAAGAGCATCCGGCTCCTATTGCCCTTCCATTCGAGAACTTGGCATGGGGTCCGCACGCCGTCAGGTGAGATCGCCTCGAAGCTCTCGCCGGGCGGAAGATCGAGTTCGACCTCGACGATTCCACGTCGCTGCCAGGAGAGTGTGTTGAACACGACGACCGGGGCGCCGTCGCCGCGCGTGTCGAGCTTGGCGGCGATAGCCTTCAGGAGGCTGGACCGCATCGACTCCGCCCGCGCGGTCAGCTCGGCGTAATCCTGCTCGGCCTCGGCGTAGACCTGTCGGATCGCGGTGCCAGGGAGTACGTCGTGGAACTGGTAGAGCAGCACGCGCTCCCAGATGCTGCGTAGCTCGTCGGCCGGATAGGTCACACCCTGCCACGCCCCCGCTACTACGGCAAGCTGCTCCACGTCCCGCAGCAGCAGCTCGAGCTTCCGGTTGCACATCTTCGTCCGAGCCTGGGACGTTTGGCACCCTCGGTGAAGCTCTAGGTATAGCTCGTCATTCCAGGTAGGCAGCGAATCACCGAGTTTCCGGAGCTTCGCGTAGTAGTCGGAGACTCGCCCGAAACGCGTGCGCGGGACACCAACCAGGTTCGCCATGCGGCGGCAATACTCTATGTCCTGTGGGATCGGTCCGCCCCCGCCGTCGCCATACCCCACCAGTGTGAAACACTCGTCGAACCGATCTCGCTCGGGAAACTGTTTCCACGTCGATGCGAACCGCTCAGGCGAAGCTTCCCCGACCGAGACGGTAGGTATCTGCGCCGCCAGCACGCGGGTTCCATCCAGGCCCTGCCACCAGAAGACCCCGTAGGGGAAGCGGTCAGTCTCATTCCAGCTCATCTTCTCTGTATAGAACGCGTCCATGCCGCAATGAGCGAGGATCTGTGGAAGCGACCACGTGTAGCCGAACGTGTCGACATACCATGCAATGGTCGAGTCCACGCCGAACTCCTGCCGGAGAAAGCGCCGTCCGTAGAGGTACTGCCGGATGAGCGATTCGCCGCTTGGTATGTTGCAGTCGTTCTCGATCCACGAGCTGCCGACGACCTCCCAGCGTCCCTCTGCGATCCTCTGCTTGATGCGCTCATAGAGATCGGGGAACAGGCGCTTCGTGAAGGCGTAGTGCTGAGGCTCCCCGGCCAGGAATAGGAAGTCGGGATACCGGTCGAGTAAGCTGAGGGCATTCGAGAACGTGCGCCCACACTTCCGCTCGGTCTCAGACAACGGCCAGAGCCAAGCGGTGTCCAGATGAGAGTTGCCCATCACGCGGATGCTGCCAGCAGAGGCCGACGGCGGAAGTTGGGCCAATGCCTTCTGGATCTGCGCGCTGGCTCTCTCTGCGTCGGCGCTGAACTGAGGCGTCCCGGCCCGCCGGAGGTTCAGGGCCTGCATTGACTGATCCAGAAGGCGGATGAGTCGCAGCCGCTCGGTGCTCTCCTCACCCAGCAGCGCCGCCGCGTCGAGGCACACGCGGAGCCAGTAGTAGAGGTCTCTCACCGCGGGATCCGGAAGCGCCAACTCGGTCAGGGAGACCGTCTGTTCTTCCGACGAGGCCGGTCCCCAACATTGGATCGAGGTGGCCTCGACCGCGATCTCATACCTGCTGCCAGGCACCGCCTGCTCGGCCAGCATCACTTCGTCGCGCACCGACACCGCACGGTAGACCTCGTAGATCCCCTGAAGAGCGTGCCCGTTGACGAAGACCTGGGCTTCCCCGCCGAGCCGCAGGCGCGCGAGGAGCGGTCCGCCCTGCCAATCGTCGGGCACGACGGCTGTCGAGAGAAACCAGCGCGTGTCGCTCGGCGTCCACCTGTATCCCGGCTCGATGGTCTCCCAGCGGGCGTCCGGCTGAGGGACCCCGCCATCGAGGTAACGGGGGCCTTCCGCGGTGCGCCACTGGCCTATCGGCGCGTGCGCGGTGTACAGATGCGGCTCTAGCTGGCGCATCCGACTCCACAATTTCCGTTCCAGCAGTTGCGATTCAGTGCTCATGACCATCCTCCGGGCAGCACCCTGATAGACACGCTCGCGCGGCCATAGATGCGGTCTGCCGCGCAACAGGTTTCAACGTCGCCCACTCCTGCCACCGCTATGCGGAAGCCCACGATCCCGATTCAACCCCCAGTGCGGCTGCAAGGGCCGCCAGAGCCGCACGCGCGAAAACGTCCCCGAGCACGAGGCCCAGAAACGCCGGTCGCAGCCTGCGGAAGAGCGCGAGCCCGCCGAAGCGGACAACGAGCCGGTTGAGCATCCATCCGACGAAGACGTTAGCCCATATGAGCATCCTCATCGGCCACGAGGTTGCGATCAGGAAGCCGACAGGACTGACCGGCCACCAGACGAAGGCCGCCCTCAGCCAGGTCAGCAGAAGGGTCGTCGCCGCGCCGATGGCGGTCGCGGCCCGCAGCCAGTTGTCCGCCGGCTCCGGCGACTGGAGGCTCGTCTCCAGTTCACCAAAGGCGCGTTCCGAGAAAGATGAGAATGGCCAGCCCCACATCGACTGAGCCCCGCTTGCGCCGTACGTGTGTACGAGCTTCAACAGGGCCGCCAGGCCGACGACCACGACGATGACGACCGCCAGCGCGCTGGCCTTCGTCAGCGATGGTCCCCGCAGCCGGCCAACCCGACCGAGCTTGAAGCTGGTCATCATCTGAGGCATCGCCAAGTTCATCGCGTCAGACATGTATATGATATAGAGATAGGAGTACATGGTCAGCGAAGCAGGGCCCAGCGCTGCAGCCCCGACGGTGCGCAAGATCGCCTCGCGGGGGAAGATGCCCGTGCCTACATAGATCACCCCTGCTGCCGCCACAAGCCGGGATGCCCCTATCGCAATGGCATAGAACAGGCCAATGATCAGGGCGAAACTCCACCACGACATCCCAGCACGAAGCGCCCACCACATCATGAAGGCACTGGCGGCAGAGAAACCCAGCACGGCTGCGAGGGGTCCCATCGGCTCGTAGGGACCAACCTGCTCATCCCGGCCTTCGGTGACTCGCCGCCATGCCGCCCGCAGAGCATCTCTGGACTGGTAAAGGCAGACCGCGCCCAGCGCCACGAAGCCACCTATCTCCTCGAACCCGATGAAGGTATTCGGATCTATGCCCGATGCCGCCGTGGAGCCGCCACCAGTCGCCCCGAAGCTCGCCCATACCAGGGTTTGCAGGCGGAAAAGCAGGTGGAACAGCCACAGGCTGAGCGACACGTCGGCTGGGATGAGAAACGTGACCCCGATGATCAGGAAGTCAATCGCGAGGTAGCTGTCGCCCAGGACGTTCCACGGCAGGGGCATGCCGCCGAAGTGAGCCCCGATATGGATCATGCGAAGATCGGGCGCCGGGACGTTCGGGTAGACCGCGTGGAGCCACGAGAGCGACGCAAAGACCGCGGGGATCGCCGCGCCGATCCAGAAGACGCGGTTGGTCAGAAGGCTTGCCCGCAAAGTAGGGCGGTCCCCCTCACCGGTGACTGCGAGCGGCACCTGGACGAGGGGGAAAGTAAGCCGCTGCTTCTCGATCCAGTCCCTGCTGAGCAGAGCCCCCAGGCAGAGCATGGCGAGCATGAGCGCCACGGTGAAGCTGCCCCACATCAGCATAGGCGGGAGCCACGCCGACCACGGGACAACGCCTCCGGGAGCGCCTTCCCAGAACCAGAGGGCCATTGCAGGGCCGCCGGGGCTCATCCAGGAGGGGATATGGGGCCATATCAACTCCGCCCAGCGGTTTGAAGGCGATGCCATGTAGAACGGATAGGCGACGGCGGAGACTAGGTATGGGAGTCCGCCCTGGCGCACCAGCCCGATGGAGACGATTCCCATGCTGTAGACCACGAGAAGCTCCCCCAGCGTGAAAGCCCGGGCGGGACAGACGCGCATGATCAGGCTGTTGCCGGTGACGAGGAGGAGGAGCGCAACCAGCGGGCCCTGGAGAAGTGACCCCGATCCGACGTGCCAGATATGTGAGCGGAAGTCGATGTACGGGTCGATCGCCGCCAGAAGCGCGACGAGCAATCCTCCCGCCAGTACGGCCCGCGGCGTCACGACCGCGACGGGCGCCGACGGGGAGGCATGCCCGTCTGCTTGCGATGATTGCCTGCTCGCGGCGATCGGCATTGCAACTCCGCACCTGTGGGCCCGCTGGTTCCGAGCGACGGGCGAAAGGCGAAGCACTTGGAAACGACCGGACGATCGGCGGCTCTCCGGGGCGACTCAATAATTAGTCTAGCAGATTGCTCAAGCACCTGTCACTGCATGGTTCTAGCGGTTTGCTGTGAAATCGAATCGCTTTCAACTCCCGCGGCACGCGGCACTCGACCGACGGATAGTCCGCCCAGCGCGCGACAATATCGAGTGGCGGTGCGATTGTCCAGGAAGCCGATAGGGTTCTTCAGTGACCGCGACGTGGGGCTTTGCTACCATGACTGAAGCTTGGTTCCGATTGGGCTCACATCAAACAGCGGCTGACAAGGAAGCGCGCCCCCGAGAACCTCGCCGTCTGCCGGTCTGGTCTGCGCGGTCCGTTTGCGCGCACCAAGCAGGGGGTTCCAGCGCCGCCGCTGAACACGACTCCCGGCTAGGTGGATGACGAACTGAGCGCCCGACCGACCACTGGCGATCGCGGCCCAGGGGACGAGACGGACCCCAGTGGCGACGCGACGGGAGGTAACTGATGTCGGGGACCACTCTGAAGAACTATGTGCACGGCGAATGGCGGGAGGCCGAGAACAGCGGCTACCTGGAGGTGGAGAACCCGAGCACGGGCGAGCTGATCGCCAAGGTGCCGCTCTCGACACCAGCAGAGGTTAGCCGCGC
>Ga0315291_10001177_pt1 | contig 34993 bp, 30 predicted proteins | sample YL17G12_20_MG_FD_203070 | JGI IMG/M metagenome (GOLD analysis project Ga0315291, IMG submission 203070) | Sediment microbial communities from Yellowstone Lake, YNP, Wyoming, USA - YL17G12_20 | ecosystem: Environmental > Aquatic > Freshwater > Lake > Sediment | place: USA: Wyoming | collected...
TATGCCACTCTTACCATTGAATGTTCCTTCATTTGTTCTCCAAGAGGCGTCATCTGCAAAGTAGGAAAGAGCCTTTTCAACATCCTTCTTAACGAGGGCTTGGACGAATTCACGCATGATGCCTGCAATCTTTTCCTCGGACATTTTTGCTCGCAGAGCATTGCTGACTACCCATAGAAAAGCTTTCACAGAAGATGCCTTCCTTAATCCTGAATCTTGGACACCGCATGCTGAGTCCCAGTCCCACTCCCCGCACCATCTACTCAGTCAATCGTCGTCTTCGACTCGTGAGAGAGCCACACACAGGACTGGAGCAGCAGACAAGCTCCCTCGTTACTCCTCGCCTCACCCGTCAAGAAAGTGCCGCTACTATCGATGATCTTCGCGCAGCATAAGAAACTGAAGGTTCAAGCGCTCTTCCAACACGACCGCGACACCTAAGACCACGACAACCAACAGCTTGAACTGCAGCGATCAGAGGAGTTGTTTGGGGTTCGGCGTGTCTCAGAGATTCTCCGCAGGCACGTGCAATCAGAACTGGGCACAACTCAGGACAGATGTGAAGAATTGTCAGTTCACCAAATGCAAAAGGAACAAGAATAGGCTGCCCCTCTTCTTTGATCGAAAAGAGGATACGATCTCCAAAATCAGGTTCATAATTCTCTCTCAGGAACCAGCCGCGTCATTGAGGCAGCGGTTTGATAATCCCCAAAAGATGGAGGACGACCTGATCAAAGAATGTCGCGAGCAGAAAGGAGTCGTTCCTAAGAGAATAGGAGAAATCTTCGACAAGGGATTCGATCCTAGCGCTGACGAAATCTATTGGACGCATTCGTTGAAATGCGTTCCAACCAGTGATAAGGATATCAAGAACCGATGGAAGGCATGTGCTCCGTTCTGCGAAGGATATTTCATGAGGGAGATTCAGTTGATCACTTCAGAGTGTTTGGTTCTAATTCCTCTTGGCGGATATGCATTGACTCTATGCATGCACCTTCTCAAAGGCTGCCCATTGTCAAATGTGGTTCCTATCACGAAGTACATGCAAGCACATGCGAGTCCTGACTCGGAAAAACCATTCAACTTCAACGGGAAGAGAGTGTATGTCTTCCCCTTCATTCATCCTAGTTATCATGAAGTGTGGCTGAAAGATAAACCAGTTCTTAGGGGTATAGAGGAGTGTTTTGCTGAGAGGATCAGAGAAATGAACCATTGAGGGCACACACAATCTGTGTAAGGGTCTTGAGGTGTGCATTCTCTCGTATCTTGTCACCTGCCAGCATCAAAGGATGACAATAGAGAAGAGATCCTCTACGGCAACTGAGTCCTAATCAGAATCCTATTTCTGGATGGGACGGCGTCTTTGATATAGCTCAGCCTTGAGGCAAGTATCACCTGTTTTCTCATTCTCCTCAGTGTATCCACAAGTTGCCTAGCTTCGCTAGGAACAAGATGATCAAACGGTTCATCCAACAATACGCACTGAGCATTCAAGAACCTGGTCTTGAGAGTTGCCTCCCTGCCTTTCATTGAAACACGGTTGCCAAACGGGTAGACTTCAATATCGATCTTGCCGAATCTCTCCATTCTTCCTACGTGCTGGAAATACTTGTTTCGAATTCCGAAACAGAGAGCTATGCTCCTGAGAACCACAGACTTCCCTGTTCCTCCAAGCCCAAACAACAGGTTCACCTGATCTCTTCTGAACTGAGCTTCAAAGAGTCTGAAGGGCCCAATATTCTCAAGTCTAACATGTTTAATCTGCAAGGGAAGCAACACTAGCTTGTCTTCAAGGTCGTGCGCGATAACTTGCTCAAAATGCTTCAACAATCGTGCTTCACCCACTGCTCCCCAAATATTGGTAGCCGGCTTACTCAATTCTATCACCCCTCAAATTCTCAGTGAACACCTCAGCTCTTTGGATAAGCCATATCCATTCTCCTGCTCCGATCTCCCACAAGGTAAAGGCGCGATGAGCGTTGCGTTCGCCACGATCACTTCTTTACAATGCTTATCAAATGTGCCTAATGACCAAGGTTCTTTTCGAACGGCTACGTGTAAGATTTCTTGACCTTAGGATGCCTAGAGCTGGCGTGGAATACAGCTACATCGTTCGCCTTTGATCGTGGATCGAGTTGAAAACACCTTTCCATTTCTTGTCTGTCTTCACCTTGTCCAAAGCGTATAGCGCTTTTTCTGTTTCCCTTGCGGTCGTCTTCTTACTCTCAGCCAAGCTCCTGAGGACAGCGAAATAGCCCACAAGGTCACGTGCTCTGAAATCCCCAGGTTTTCTCTTCGGACACCAATACCTGAGATACTTCAAGGCATCATAGACATGAAAGTCGAAGACACCGAACTTGTTTGGGAAGGTAAACATTAGTATTGCAGACGCTGATGCGGCACCGACACCTGAAATCAAGAACAGGATCTCGATTCTCAACCTCTCCTCTTTAGTCACGAAGGCGAGCCTAAGGCGCTCGTTGACTTCGCTTTCAGGATTCTTCTCAATTCTCGGCATGTGGCGAAAAAGACGCTTCCATCTGATAATTTCTACCAAATCCGGTTTCGTCCATGACCTCGTGCCTTGCCGAACCCCACTTCCGACGTTAAGGAGGTGTTCACTAGGCTTGCCTTCGTCTCGTCCTTCGATTTCTTCATAGACACTCAGGTACAGATCAAAGTCGTTGAGAAACCTCTCAAGTGCTGACAAACCAGTCGCCTCTCCCAACGTATCCTGTCGAGAAGCGCAATATCAAAATATTCTCGCTTGGGCATCGGGACATGAAGTGACGCACACTGGAACGCAAAGGAACTCTCTGCCTGAAATCATCTCGGGCTTACTTGGAATTGCTGGACTTCCACGTGACACTTCCACGTCCCAGCCCAGAAGCCCTTCCTACCTACATCTCCGGTACCTTGGTGCGGGCACTCAAATGTGAACCGTCGGTTTTCGTCGTCGTTACGCACGAGCCGACCTCCACACACAAACACTGGTAACTTATCGGGTGGCGATGTTTGAGTAGCGACCAAAGTGCTACTGGAAGTGCTTTCCTGCGGCTGCTCTTTGTCGGTTATGTAATGATCTCCATTAGCCCGGTCAATTCAACGAGTGCCGTCAAGATTCTCTAGAGTGACGTTTTCTTGGAAAACATGCTGCACGAAACTCCTTGCCGCGCCATGGGGATGCTTTGCGTTATTTCCGGTTCCCTAGGCGAACTGTTCTGTTCTTCAAAAGTATCGTGAAGAGAGGGATGGATGGCTATGCCAGGCGAACAGAAGAGGGCAATCAGCCAAAAGGCAGGAATGCTTGAAGTTCTTCGACTGGAGGGACTCACCCATCTGCAGGCGAAGGTTGCGGAGGAAACACTCATCTTCATTCGCGCTAATGGCAAAGATACCGGGAACGAGACCTACACACACTGGAGCAGCCGCGATGTATGGCGACTCGTCCGAGTCTCCCGCGTAGACTTCCGCAAGTTCGCCGAGTTACAGAAGCTCTGCAGTTCACGCTACATTTGGAAAGTCATGAGGAAACTTGTAGACCTAGGCTACGTCCACGTCTTCACCGCGAAGGGGGAGAGGGGGTACGGACTCAGAGTGGATGCAATCAAGCGGCATAAGGTTGCCGCGAGTCGCTACGAAAAATTCATGATGCCTCTCAGGAAAGGGGCGACCTAAGCTTTCTTCGAGGCAAATGCTGGAAACGAAAGGAAAAGATGGGCCTATCCAAGGTGCGGAGGCGCCATCTCTTAGCATGACGGCATCTGCTTCCAATGCGGAAGTCAAAGAAAGGGCGCTAAGGAAGATGACTAAGATCAAGCAGAACCATTTCTCGCAACGGAATGGTGGGCCTCCCAACTCTAAAGAGGACTAGCACATCAATGAAACCAGAGTGAAGAAGCCTTGGCAAGTGACGGAGCTCTAGCGTGGCTTGTTGACGCCTCATACGATGCAGGCCAAGTAAGCCTTCGCTTCGTCAGAGCCAGTGACCTTGAAACAATCCAATGGAACGACAACTTTCAACCCTATTATCTGATTGAAGGAGAGCACGGTGGTGAGGTAGTACGGAAGGTCAATCTGTTTACGCAGGAGACTGTAAGTCTTCAGAAAGTGAGTTACGTCAAGAAGCCTCCGAAAGATACTCACGCATGGGAGGCCGAGATTGATCCCGCCCTAAGCTACGTCTACGATAATGGGCTTCGTTTCGGTCTCCTGCACATGCTCAAGGATGGTTATTGGCTGCCCCAAGCCTCGCTAGAGGCTGGACAGGTTACTCGTTTCGATGGACTGTTTGATGATCTCAGAGAGAAGAATCCTCTGAAGTATGGCCTCGTGAAAGAGGCTTACACTCACACAACTCAACCAGTTCCAAGAGTTAGTGGAACAGCGCTGGGTATCAGTGATAGTGGTGGGACAGAAGAGGAGTACTATAATGCGTTTCTCTTGAGCAGACTCGCGAACTTGTCCATCCCGAGAACCTACCGGAACCACACTGTATCTGACTGGATACGTTCCATGTTGTATACGTACTATCGCGCCCACAACATTCTCATTCCGAACTCCGAGGAACTCGGACTTGGCGACAATAGGAAAAACGTGACAGGCGCCCTGACGATAGCTCCCGAGTCCGGCGAGTACTTCAACATGGTCGTGCTTGACTACGAGTCACTATATCCCGGTTGCATAGATGTCTTCAACCTCTCATACGAAACGGTACGCTGCTTGCATCCAGAGTGTCAGAAGAATATCGTTCCAGGATTGGATTACTGCATTTGCACTCGGCGACGTGGAATCTATTCTGCGCTCATTGGAGCCTTGCGAGACCTTCGTCTACGAGTCTTCAAGCCTCTGCTCAAATCCGAACTTCCAGAGTCGCTGGAGACCTTGAGTGCAGGTTCACGGACACTGAAGCTGTTTCTGGTCTCATGTTTCGGTGTGACTGTTCGCATTCATGGACTGGCCAGCCCGCTACTGGCTGAGGCTATCACAGCCTATGGTCGTCATGTCCTCCAATCCACGTGGGATATGGCAAAGGAGAGGGAACTGAAACCCAAATATGGGGACACTGATTCTGTCTTCTTGGACAATCCATCGAGAGACGATGTTGAGCGATTCGTTGAGTCCGTGAGGAATCGTTTCGGGCTGCAGCTTGCACATGATCGCGCCTACGCGGTTTGCGTATTGAGCTCCGCCAAGAAAGCATACTTCGGCATTCTACCCGACGGAGAGCCGGAGATTAAGGGGCTGTCAATCGCGAAATCTAACTCCCCCAAATTCTTCCAGGAAACCTTCCAGAAATGCCTCGTCAAGCTCTCCGAGGGAAGACAGTCAGCTGACGATTTCCAACGAGCCAAACAGCATGTCCCAGGAGTAGTGAAGGATGCTATTCGCGCCCTTCGAGAAGGAAGAGTCCCACTTTCTGATCTTGAGTATCGCGTCGAACTGCGGGATGATCCTCGCGAGAAATCGAAAGCTAAGACTCTGCCACAAGCCTACCAAGCCGCAACGCTCCTGCTCAATGAGGGGAAGAAGGTTCCTCAGGGTGGAGTTGTGGGATTCGTGAAGGTTCAACGGTTCAGGTTTCAAGGGAGGCAGTTCACCGTGAAACCCACAACACAAGCCAACACTAGGGAGATCAGTGTCAATGATTACATCCGCAGTTTGTCCTCGTCGCTGGCTCAGACCTTCGAACCCATGGGCATCAAGATCGAACTACCTGAGGCCGATCTCTCAGAGTTCTTGTAGCTTTGAGGGAACTGCAACAGCAGTCGCCCCTTCAGGCTTCGATAGGGCATGAGAAAAGAAAATGGGTCTAGACCCGGAGTTGCAGGTCTTTGGGGCACGGGCGGGTAAGGGCGCTTTTCTGGCATTAGGGGAGTGGCATGGAGTCTTCGCTGTCCGTCATCTCGTGTGCTTGTTTGACTTCGTAGATGTCGGCGGATAGCCGTCCAATGCCTGTTTCTACGAGGAGGTCGTTCAGTATCTCCTCTTCAGCAACCGTGCTTGTTCGCATTTCATCTTCAACCGTGACGAGGAGGATTCTCTGTCCCATGCTTGTTATGACTCTCTTCAATTTCCTCCCTTGCATCAATTTGCCCAACGCTCGGTTGACTTTATGAATTAGATACTTTGCGAGTCTCTTGTAATCCTCAATCATGATTGAGACGACTACTTCCTGGTGAACAGCCAATTCTGGAGACAGGACGTAGCCACAGCTTTGGCAATAGGCTCCCCTCTGTGGAACTAGGTTTGTCCTGCATTTGGGGCAAATTGGAGTAATCATGAATCGCTGGCGGTCGTTCTCTTCCTGTGACTCACCATCATGAACCGGATTCTTCCTTGTCAATGATGCTTCTGCTGGTGGTGTGGTCACGGTTGCCGCCGGAGCTGTCACCGAGGGCGGTACTGGCTTTGATGGTTCAGTGGGCTTTGTGATCCGTTGGGGCAACGATCGAGCGTGGGACATATTTCCCTCTACCTTGATTGGCTCTTTCACTTCTGCAGCAGCCAGCGCGTCGGCGCGGTCTTCGCGTCTCGTATTCTTGATCGTAATGATTCTGTGGTGGGAACCGTCCTTTTCCTCGAAGAGTGGCAGAGACAGTACCACTTTCATGTTGCCAGAAATCAGTATGATTGACGGCGGGTACGGAATTGCTTTCCCGTTCACCCACTCTTTCGCGTCCTCCTGCATGTATGTCCACGCAGGATGTTCGTTTAGGTACTTCTCGAAAGCCTCGATGCCTCCGAATGCCGACTCCACAATACATTCACACCGTACGGATAGTTGCAAATGCAGCACCGTTTGAACACCTCCTGTTCCTGGTGCGGGGGTTCTAATGATCCAGCGGCACCACTGTTGGGGCCGCTCTCATAGCGTTGCTATAACGGCCGCGCCCCAAACTGATAAATCTTCCGGATCGAACTCAGACTTGGCGATTTGATCTGTTCACACGCATACTCACGATCCGCGAACGGCGAAGGATCAACGACTACCTCAAGACGGACGGAAAGCGAGACTCAACGACGCGCAGCCTCGCCTCGCGCGCACGCAAGCACCTGCGACAAATCCACGCTGACATTGAACTCCTCGAGACATTCATTAAACGATACGAGAAGACCAAAGGCAGCTCGGCTTGAAGCGTTCATGCACGCTGGTGCTCACTCAACAATCTGTTCTATGTGGCTCTTGCCATCAGTGTCGAGCGTGACGAGGAAGCGCGTGTCTGCTGCCTTGAGCAATTCTGGGTGATGGTCAACTATTATCAGCTGTGGGACGCGCCTCAACTTCTCGAGAACAGTGACTAGTTCTCTTCTCCGATTCTCGTCGAGATGAGTTGTTGGTTCGTCCAGGATAAGAAAGTCCAGTTGGCTGAGCACCTCGCTTAGAGCCAAGAGGAACGCCATGCTTGCTAGAACCTGTTGGCCACCGCTCAGCCTGTTTGCATGCCTCTCGTGTCCCGCCCGGGTGACGAGGAACTCGTAGTCCTCGGTAAGCTCGAAGTTTTCGATCTCAGCGCCAGCGTAGAGTCGTTTCAAGTAGTCGTTCGCGCTTTTCGTGATTCTGGAGACGAAGCTTCTTCTCACCGCCGGCTGTATCTCGCGCAATGCGGTTCTGATTGTTTGAAGCATCGCCACCTTCTTCTCATCAAGCTTGACTTCTGGCTCAAGCTTCTTCAGCTGAGACGCCGCCTCTTCTGCGTCAGCGACGCGCTTCTTCTGCGGGTTCAGGTGGTATTCGTCATACCGCCGTAGTTCCCCCTCTAGGTCTCGTGCTTGGCTTGAGAGAGTCTCGAGTTTCTGCTTCAGTGAGCGAGCTTGATCCGTCACCTCATCGTTTGACGATGCTGGTTCAGCGTGAAGCAAAGCCCTGAGCTCAACTATGAGGTCATTCTTCTGCTGCGAGGACTGTGCTTTGGAGGCTGTGGCTTTCTCTAGTTCCTGCCGCTGGGTGGCGAGTTGCTCCACCAAGAGTGCTGCGCTTTTGAGTTTGTCACTGTCAGATCGGATATTCACTAGTCTCTCTTTGTACTTGTTAACCAGGGTTTTCTCGGTCTCGAGTCTCCTGTTGAGTTCTGCGATCCTCTCCTGGAGGTCTTGCAGTTCTTTCTCTTCTTCTCCGATGTGTTTGGCCCATTTGTCTTTGGTTAGCATCGTGCCGCATTTGTCGCATTTGATTTCTGGTTGCTCCCCCTTGCCGTTCAAGTAGCGTTGGATGGCTGCGATTTGCTCCGCGGCGGTCTTCCTCTCGTCTTCTGCAAGGTTGATTTCTGACTGTGTGGCAGCGGTTTGTTTCGCGCTCTCCATGTGGTTTCCATTGAGGCTTTCCTCTTCCGCCTTCAAACCATGAAGGCTCGAATTCATCATTCCAAGGTGGGCCGAGGTCTCTGCCGAGGTTTGTTTCTGGATCCTGTCCCAGTCTTCCTGAGGCAGCGCTAGGTGCAACTTGGAAATGATCGTGTCGGCCTGTGTCTTGGCGTTCTGCAGGGTGGCGTTCGTGTTTCTGAGCTTCTCCTCGACCGCGTCGAGTTTCGATAGCGTCTCCGTATTCTGCCTGGATGCCTGCTCGATTGTGTCTCGCTCTTTCGTTGCCCCCTCTAGCTGTTTCTGTTTCTGTTGTCGTTCCTGAATGATCTTCTCGAGGTTCGCTTGCTCTTCGCCTAGTCTGGAGGCAGCTGTCTCGAGGCCGCTCTTCTTCTCTAATTTGGCGTGTTTTCGTGCTTCTATTTGCTGGATTGGTGCTTCTTGGCGGCCGAGTTCTTGGTATGTGTTCTCGAGTTGTGATACTTTGAAGAGTTTGTCGAGGGAGTTCTTCCGCTCCTGGGTCTCTTCGAGGGTGTCGGCGAACTTGCCTTGTGCGACATGGACGACATGTCTGAAGACTGAGGAGTCAACGCCTAGTGCCATCAGCGTCTTCTGTACCGCATCAGGCTTCTTTGTGGTCTCTGTTGTGTCCAGGTTTGTGAATGAGCATTCGTGGGTTGCTCCTCCGTTCGGGTTGCGGGTGAGTGTTCGATGGATCCTGTAGTTCTGTTGCGTACGTGGTTCGAGGTAGTCCAGTATGACTTCTGCCGTTTCAGCATCGTCTGCGATCAGTTCGGAGAGGTTGGTTCCAGGCACTTCTCCCGTGAAGGCGAAGTCCAGTGCTAGCAGGATGTTCGTCTTTCCTGACCCTGTGTTGCCGACTATGATGTTCTTCCCGTTTCCGAAGTCTATCGGGTTGTCTTCGTGCGTGGCGAAGTTGATGAGTCTGATTTGTTTAATCATGTGGCTGCCACCTGTCGATTTCTGATAGGGCTTCTTGATGCGTCGTCTTAGTCTTCCGAGCGTAGAGTTCGATGAGGGTGGTCGCGATGCGTGTTGCTTCTTCAGCCTTCTGTCCGAGTGTTGCCGTGAAGTATTGATTCAGAGGCTGGGCAATGTCTGAGCCTTCCGCGGCTTCAAGTTGAACTTTCGGCGGGTTGAGGTTGGTGAGGAGCGGGTTATCGAGGTAGAGCAGCTTCTCCTTGAGGGACATGATCTCAGAAACGTTGATGTCGCTTTTTGATACGGCGGGGTGCAGTGTTCCTATCAGGACTGGACGTATGATTCCTGAATTGGAGACGTTCTGCGAGATCGCCAGTCTTGCTCCGTCTACTACCTCCGTTGCCGTGGCCGCATCATATCTGACTTGGATATTTTTCACGTCTCGCGTCGGCAACGCTTGGAATTGTGCGTTGATGATCTCTCCTTTTACTTCGACGAGGTAGTATCCATGTTCAACCGGTTCTCGTTGTTCTTCCGTCAGTTTTGACCCGTCGTAACTGTAGGTTATCGTGGTAGCGTCGGCGAAGCTGGTGATTTCCGTCGAGCCGGGATTGTAGATTTGCAGGTCTTTGTGTTCCCATCTTCCGTGATTGTGTCCCATCGCAACGTAGTCGACGTACCTTTGTGACAGTAGGGCGCCTATCGTCTTCGGATCGACGGCGGCTCCGACCATCCGCGGTATATCCGATATTGTTCCATGCATGAGGAGGATGCTGAAGTCGGTATCCCCGGCCATCTGTTTGCGGAGTTCTCTTAGCTGCTCTTCTTGCTCTCGTCCGTGGTCTCCCAGACCATAGATCGAGACTTTCTTCCCCGCCTTCGTCTGAACACTGACTCGTGGTGTTTGATCAGTATCGACTCTTTTTACGAGGTTCAATCTCGCGTCAAGAATTTGGAGCACGTCGCCTCCTGCCTTGTCGAAGTATGATTCCGGTTTGTCGTGCGACCCTACCGTAATGATGAATGGAATCTCTGCCTCTCTGAGTCTTGGGAGTTCCTGGAGGATTCTGTTCCAAGCCGCGGTTGGTGGATGAGCGCGATTGACGAGGTCTCCTGCATGGATTACGAAATCGACCTGATGCTTGATCGCAGCGTCTATGACTGCCGCGAAAGCTTTCCCGTACACTGGGATCTGAATGTTCTCGCGTCGACCGATCGCCGGCCAGTTGAGTCCCAGGTGTGTGTCTGCCAGGTGGATGAACTTGAAATCAGGTTTCGTCTTGTCAGTAGATGTCAACGTAGTTCCCCGCTGGGGCTATCGCTTCCGCCGGCGGCTGTTCCTCGGGTTCATTCAACCTATCCACCATTTCCGGTCTCACTTGAATTTCCAACTTTCTTCTGTATTCTAGGATTTGAATGCCCAGCTGTTCTGCGGTGACATACTCGGTCAGTGTGCCCGAGAGTGAACATATTCGACTCAGTACCTGGTCAAACAGCGGGTAACCCTGGAAGGTCGACAGGTCGGCCACAATAACCAGCTTCTCGCGTGCGCGACTCAAAGCCACATTCAGCCGGTTCGAATCCAACGTGAACCCGACCTCTTTGCCGGGATTTGCTCGAACAAGATCGAGTATGACGACATCTCTCTCTTGACCCTGAAAACTGTCAACAGTCCCAACATCCGCTCGGTTACTGAGAGTCGCGGAGAGCAATCGCTGCTGCTCCTTGTATGGCGTAATCACGCCAATCTGACGCGACGCAAGCCCCGCAGAGCACAGAGAATCCACCAAGAGAGAATCAACCTTCAGATTCGCCTGATTCAAGATGCTGTAGCCTCGACGTTCTTCGATGCCCTCGACATCTATCACGGCGATTGGGACGGCAGGGTTCAACGAATTGTCCAGCTGCGGTATCCCCGTCCCCTGATTCACTGGGGGAATTTGAGGTCGCGTGGCTATGGTTGGCGACGACTGCAGACTACCGTCGTAGAAGGTGCTGTTGATTAGGTCACAAATCTGCCTCTGCATCCTGTATTGGACTCTCAGAGGCGTCACAAGGTCTTGGCTGCGGCCATGCCTATTCAATGTGTCTAGGGCAATCTCGAGGAGGCTGCTCACTCGTCTGTTCATGTGCGAGACCGGCGGCAGTTGCTTATCGTCACCGATTATGACCGCCTTGTCGGCTTGGACGAGGGCGGAGAATGCGTCTTGCATCCTAATCTGACTCGACTCCTCGAATAATACTACATCAAACCGTCCGGCTTTGACTAACTCGAGCGATGCGCTGCTGCACGTCGTCAGGACGGCTGCGGCGGTTCTCATCTTCTCAACTGCAGCGAGCGCTCGATCTTCCTCATTCGTGACCAGGTTGATTAACGCGACCTCCATCGCGCGCTCTCTAATCTTGTACCAGTTTCCGAACCTGATCTCGAAGCGGTGACCCAGGTCAAGAAGTCGTTCCACAATATTGTCGACCGCATTGTTTGTAACTGAGACTGCTAGCGCACGTTTTCCTTCTCGTGCTAGCTGCACAAGCGTTTCGACTATGACGGCCGTCTTGCCAGTTCCCGGAGGCCCAAGAATCACAGAGAAATCCGGAGCGCTCAGCGCCGCTGCCACCGCCTCCCGCTGCTCCTTGTTGAGGTCGCCGGCAAATTCGACTGTGCGCTGTGCAGTCGCTGGTTGCGGCGCTTCAATTCCTAAGACTCGCCTAGTCAACTCGCCGGTTCTTCCGGTGGCGCGATGAACGGCGTCTATGGATCTCAGTTGACGGCTCGTCATGTCAACGTCGTAGTGGTCAATGCACAATCCTTTGCTGGATAGGCCGACAGGCAGGTCACCGTACGGTGTGACTGTGAGGCTGCTCGCGCTCAAGCTTGATACTTCGCCTGTGAAGCTCGGCGTAGTCAGTGGGTCTCCTCCGCTGACGATGACGGTGTCTCCGGGAAGGAAGTTGCTGATGCCTTCGCTCTTCGCAAGTTCGACATTACGTGGCTGCAGCTTGGATATCTGATACCCGCTGTCAGCGTATCCTAGCTGGACTCGAGCATCTAGCGGAATGATTTTGCTTCTCCACTTCCAGACTTGGGCGAGGCCCTTCTCCTCCAGCGTCTCCATCCGTAGCCTCCAGAGGTATCTTCGGATATGTTGCGGTTGAGTGTCATGGAAGTAGTAGTGGCAGGCATCATTAACTGGGCAAGCTTCACAGACTTGAGGAATGGGCCTGGCTCGGGCCCTCGCATCCTCGTAGACCTGCTGTATCGTCAAGATGCCATCATGAAGCCTGTTCCGTCTGCTCTCAGTCATTCGCACGTCAACGATGTCATCTGTCGACATGACCTTGATTATGAAATGAGCATGAGGATAGAGTTGTTCCAGTAGAAGTTGATACCCGCAGGCTTGCAGCTTGTTCGTCTCACTAACTTTGGAGCCGCCGTAGCTCTTGAATTCACGTATCTCGACACGCGGCGGATCGTTGTAGACGCGGTACTCGTCCGGGATACCTTGCAGCGGAAGATCGAGGTTGACGATATGATGGCCGGCGACGATTCTGTCCGGTTCTTCGTATCCCTCATGGATTTCCTCTGCGAGATGCCGTGAGAAACCCCGCAGCTTGTCGAAAACTGCGTTTCGTCCCTCTGACGCGCTTATCCGTGCGTCTGCGAAAAGTCTCCATGAATCCTCAATCTTATGGTTCGCCGCTTCCAGCCACTCTTCATAGACGCGCTGAGCGATAGTATCGACAGACAAGGCTCTGTCCACTTGATTCACGATATCGGCCTCGATACGACCCAGTTCAGCGAGCGCTGAGTGTGTGACAGTGCCGATGGCAAATCCCGGGTTGTACTCCCCAGAAGCACCATAAATCAGCTTGAGAAGAGCACCACGCGGACAGGTCGCAGCACCCGCGACCTCGACAACCGTCGGAACAAAAGGACGTCTCGGTATGGCCCGTTCCAGTTGCGCCAGAAGAGACTCCGGGCCAACTGACATAGGCAAACCAGCCTAGAGATTATCGTGGGCGAGAAATACGAGTTTCCATCGACTCTCAATTTCACGAGGAAACAGTGCCACTTGCACCACACGAAAAGCTTTTTCGGCTATGCCAACTCCTAGCCTGGTACGCTGCAAGTCTGCGCAGCGAGCCGAGGGCAGTTCCACGAACAAATGGTGTTGGATGGTTCTTGGGGAGCAAACTGCAACAAGCAGGATATTGCCTTGAATACCTGCAATCCCTCCGCCCCGAACTCAAGAGCAAGTCACCTGTAGATGTGCAATGGGCAATCAGACGCCTCTGCACCTTTTCGATTGACGAGCACAATTTCCCGAGTTCGAAAGACGCCCACGCGCCCACCGGAATGTGGAGACAGATTCTAAGTGTCTACCACAATCTACTCGCCAGGGGAAAGCCAACATATCCAACTCTTGAAGTGGAAAAGTTTCTGATATCTTGCGCATCGAAAGCCATCCCGATTGAGGAATCGGACGACAAGAAGACCATCGTCTTCCGAGACAGATTGACGGGCACTCTCAGAAGCACATGGCTGAAGGTTCTTGCGGAGGCGCACGTAGTCATAGACCATCGATGCGCAGATTTCCATGGTGGCACGGAGAGCCCCGAAGAAGAGAAGTTTCTGAAAGAATTGTCCAAGCGCATTGATCCATCGATATTCCAGCTTGTTGAATGCCAACGACCTCTTTCGACACTGCTCAACGTCAGCGACGCTTCAGGGTTCCACGATCAACGCATCGACTTCACTCTGGAAACCAAAGATAGCAGGATAGTCATCGAAATCGACGGAAAGCAACACACAGAACAAAAGCAACTGCTGCTTGACCGACAACGTGATGAGTCCCTCGAGAAGAACCATTGGAAAGTTGTCAGAATCCCCGCGTTGAATGTGAGAAAGAACGAGATAGATCCTGCGCTAGAGATGCTGGAGCAACACTTTAGAGACGATCCGTTCCTGGCCACCGCATCCAGGCGCTTCCATGAGCCTCTTGCCACAGAAGAAGCAGGACGAGCAGCTCTTCAACTAGTCATCATACCTGTCGGCGTGGCAAGGGTGCAATGGGCACTGGTCTGGGGATTCTTGAACGGTCAACTAGACTTCGAAAAACCGCTTTTGAAGATCGCCGTGGTCGAAGAGGACATACCTTGCGCCTACCTTGCCGTTTGGGATTTCATCAACTCACTTAACCATCTTAGAAGACTCGCGGGAATCCGAGAACCCATTCCGAGGATCATGTTGGAAGTCATCCGAAATCCTGATTTTGAATCCTATCCTGACGGGATTGATGTACTGCCCGGTGATCCTGGCCTCGAAGTGCATCTCTCGCGCTTCAATGAAATCAAGCGGGTTCTTCAGAATCCTCACGACCTTGTTATTTCTGTATCAACTCTGCACATCGGCAAAAAGGATCTCCATTGTCCAGTAGGTCAGGATGCTTGCATCCAGATTAGTTCCGTGCATGGTAACCGAGAGGTGGATCAACGAATCGAGTCGGCGTCTCCGATGAAGTATCAGTTCGGCAAAGACACCGCCGAGGACTTGCTATTCTTCCTACACTGCATATTTCGAAAGAGAGAGTGGCTCAACGGACAGCGTGAAATCCTTCAGAGAGCACTCGCGCTCGAAGCTGTGATAGGTCTCCTTCCAACGGGTGGAGGCAAGTCCCTGTGCTATCAGCTGGCTGCACTGCTTCAACCAGGAATGACTCTAGTTGTGGACCCGCTTCGCTCCCTTATGTATGATCAAATTGAGAACCTAAAACGATCACAGATCGATGCCGCTGCGTACGTGTCGGGCGATCAAGATACTCAAGAGAGGGAGCATACACTTGACCTAATGGCTCAGCGTTCGTACATTCTTTTGTTCATTTCCCCAGAGCGCCTTCAGATTCGAACATTTCGCAGGAGGCTCGAGGAACTGTGCCTTCACACCCCAGTTCCTTACCTTGTCATCGATGAGGTTCACTGCGTGTCCGAGTGGGGACATGACTTTCGTCCATCGTATCTGAAACTGGCAGATAATGCAAGGAGGAGCTGCGTACACCATGGAGTTGAGCCGTCCATTATTGCACTCACGGGGACAGCATCGTGGGTCGTTCTTAGCGACATTCAACGAGAGATCAACATAAGCGAAGATGAGGCAATCGTCACGCCACAGACCTTTGACCGGCCTGAACTTGAATTTGAGGTCATCAAGTGCGAGTCTGACGAGAAAATCTCCAAGCTCAGAGGGAAGCTTCTTGATATGCCGCAACGTTTCGATATGCCCGCTCAACGCTTCTTTCAACCGGGGAACGGTGGGATTGTATTCTGTCCACATGTTAACGGCGAGTATGGCACCGCAGAAGTTGCGAATCAGATAAGGAGACATCTTGGCGATCTGATTCCTCAAGTGCCAACGTACAGTGGGAAGGCGCCGCGCAATCAGGATCCTCGAAAGTGGGATGCAGTAAAACTGGAGAATCAAAGGGCGTTCAGGGAGAACGAAGTTCCGCTAATCGTCGCCACCAAAGCTTTTGGCATGGGAATCGATAAGCCAAACGTCCGTTACACTATCCACTACAACATACCGATATCTCTTGAAGCCTTTTATCAGGAAGCAGGCCGAGCTGGAAGAGACGGTGGTCACGCAATATGTCTAATTCTCTTCTCCGGGGATCTCTCGCGTTGGAGGGAACTCTACGATCCAGACCTTTCAGCTGAGAAACTCGCGAGTGTTACCCAAAAGAGAGTTTCTCGCCGATCACAGGATGACATCTACCGGATGCTCTATTTTCACACCAATACTTGGCGGGGAGAAGATAGGGAATTTCAAGATATCATGAACATCGTGCAATCCAAGATCAGGCCCACTACTGAGTATCTAGACTGCGATCAGAAGGAGCACATTGTCATACCATTCAGCCTTCAGTTGGAAGGCGAGATTGAAGAAGATCCAAGGAGTAGGGTCGAGAAGGTTCTGTACAGACTCTCGATATTGGGCGTGGTTGCCGACTACACATTGGACCACAGCGCAAGACAGTTTGAGGTCGAGGTTGTTCGTCGCTCAGATGATTCAGTGAAGAATGCCGTGCTTGACTACGTGGCGCGGTACAAGCCCCTTGAGTACAGAACACAATATGCTCGCGAGATTGAAACGTTTCAGCATGCAACAATGCTCGGCAAATGCGCGGGCGCTCTACTCAAGTTCGTTTACACGGAGATTGAGAAGAAACGAAGACGTGCAATACTGGAGATGGCAGACGTTGCAAGCACGATGCCTGAGAACAGCGCATTCCGAGGCGCGTTACTGAACTACTTAGAGAAGTCGGAGTTCACTCAGAAGCTGACCGAACTCTCTAAGCGAATCGACCCAAGAGAATGGGTTGAGATAGCGTCACAAGTCCAAGACATTGATTCATCGAGGCACCTGCTTGGAGGATGCAGGAGGTCACTGGAAAGCTACCCTGACCATCCAGGGCTACTGATACTCAGCGCCTTCTCAAGGCTCATCATACCGAATATCCCGGATGACAGGACTCTCGACGAATTCGAACGAGGCATCAAGGTGCTCGCCAGATCCCCTTCAGTAGAAGGCTTGCATGAAGCTCTCGCTGAAATACTGCAACTGATCTCAACGAAGCGCCCCCAACTTGTGGCAGTAATCTGCCACATCACACTCCGCCAGTTCCCTCAGAGAGATATCGCCAGAACCACACTGCAACACGCAGACGTGGCAAGCGAGCCCGGTATGCTCGCTTTGAGAGTTCTCCTCGAACCATTGCCTGCGACGGTAAGGCGTGTCCGCACACACATTGTGGGAGGTGAGCCCGCATGACAAACGTCTCATTCCTAGAGACAGAGAACCTCATACACTCCCTCGCGGACGAACTGCTCAAGCTCAAGTCCGCGGTTCAACAATACGAAGAGACACGCACGAATCTAGGCAACATCTACGAATCCCTTCAGAAGATATCGGTCGCAAACCAAAGCCTTGCCGAGAATACGAAAGCATTCATGGTGAAGCTGGAACAGATCAACTTGGAGGGGCGGCTCCAGCAGCTTCACGAGCAGAACACGGTACTGAAACAAGAACAATCACGACAAAATGAGCAGCTAGGCCTACTTGACGCGAAGATGTGTCAGCAACATGTGCATCAGTCGAAGACAATGAGTCTAACGAGAATCCTAGTTCTCGCATTGCTATTGGCGCAAGTCGCAACGATTGCCCTCCTGTTCCTGAAGTAACGCAAGCCGGCGCTTCCAGTTGGTCTGGATGAGAATGATCAGCGAAGAGTCTCCAATGACGCGTGAGGGCACACTCCATTATACTCACATATTCCGCACTTCGCGGCGCTTCCTGACGGAATTGGCTGTCTGCGTGACAGCCAATAGGCTTCCGTCCATTTCACGTCGGCAACCGCGTGTGCTCTATTGTAGTCTATGATGTGGATTGTGGATTCCTTTCTCTTCCGAGGCTGCGATGGTCGTTCCGTTTTCAACAGGTCTTGGATCACTGAGTTCAGGAAAGCATTCTTCCATCGGCCCGACTGCCGAGTCCGGCGAACACGTGGAATCACAAGTTTAAGCCTTGAACAGTCGAACCCCATCTGCTCCAATATCAGACCGTATACTCTTGCCTGCACTATCTGATCGTCCCATAAGCGAGAAGTGTCCCCTCTAGTCGTCTTGAGCTCAATCAAAAACCCTGGAGCGCCCTTAAGGAACACGACCGCATCGGGGACGCCAACCAAGACAAGCTGCGAGAACTCGGCAACGATTGGGAAGGAAGCAACGAAGACCGGTTCACGTTTGATTCCTCGAACGATTCTCTTCAGAGTGGCTTTCTGCATCGGTATCAATTGCTCATGAAGCTCGCGCCCTAGCCGCATCGGTTCTGTCTCAACACGCCCTTCTACGTAGCCTAGCTCAACTTTCTGCTCGCAGTAATACTGCTGCCCGATTCGAGACGCGGGCACCGCTGAGACACCGTGCCGGAAGGTGCGTCCACTTTTGAGAAGTTCCTGAAATCGTGCAATTCCTTCCTCCCACTGCGACTCAGTTCACCTCCTTGCAGTCAGGTCAGGCTTCTCGATGATCTCTGGCAAGACGAAGCTTAGAGAATACACCCGTCTGGTGGGTTAGTATACCTTCAAGAAACTGCGTCATCTATTTCAAATCTGTCCTTGGCTTGTATTCGGCACCTACAGATCCTTAGCAAGTGAGTAAGGACTGTGTGCACATGCGCGCCTGACGGGCATTCAAAAGCCACGTGCAACATGACATTCCAAGCATGTTCAATTGCCCAGTACTCGTCAGATTCGAAAGTCTTCGTACCACCCATTTTCATTGATTCTGTGGCTGTGTTTCTCGTACAGGTGGTCGCGGTGCTCCAGAATGTAGTGTTCCTTCAGCACACAACATACATTGTGATCCAAGATGCTTCTGATGTCCCCATTCGCCCAACAACGGGGGACCAATGCCCCATTCCCGTCCAATGGATCGACTGGCATTGGCACCCTAGCGATGCCGTCCGCCACAAGCTCTCCAAAGAACTTCTCTTTGGTCCAGCCTTTGCCCTTGAAGGGTTTGATCTCCGCTATTTCGAAAGAATCAAAATCGAGGTAACCCCTTAACCCATGGTACTCAAAATCTCTGAAAAAAGCATGCAGAAGCGGATAACGCTCTATGCAGGAAATCGCCTCTCTCTTGAATTGCGAGACATCGTTTGCCCTGGGCTCTCGATGGATCTGAATGATCTGATTGCCAACAATGATCCCGATGCAGCAGATGTCCATCGTGCGCAGCTCGTGCTCGTGCAATCCTACACTTTTTGTGATTTCTACATCGACAATAGGCCTAGTACATTCAATCTCGTGACCGAAATCCCGATCAACGTGCAGAAATCTCGTCTTCATGACGCCTCCCCTTGAAATCGCACAGCTTCAACAAGAGCCCACAAATCTTGATGGCAAAATACCAGATTTAGAACTTCTGATCAGGCGACCCAGAACCTTTGCACCCATGGGTCACAAGGCGAGACCACCACCGGCCGACCGTCTTCTTCAAACCTTGACCTTCTGACCAAGTTTCACATGCTTCACGTTTTGATGCATGCGTGCAAACTGTCCTGGCTGTTCGGTATGTATTGGGATCAGACACTTGGGTTTGACAGTCTGCATCATGAACCTCAAGTCACTTGCACTCGCGTGCCCCGACGAATGGAAATGGAACTTGGTGAGCCCGAAGAAATCAAGCCAGTTGTTCAGTCGCTCGACGTCGATCTCCTGTTCCTCGTTGTGCGGTTCCGATGTTGATTCGATGTATATGCTTCCAGCTTTCGGTTTCACATCTATGAGTTCGTTGATGTCGAAGAAACCCATGCATGCCATGATCTTGCTCTGGTTCTTCTGGACATAGTCTGACTGGACGGCGTTTGGAAGAGATAGGAATTCACGCTCCCATGTTCTGTAATCCACGTCGCGATATGTTCCGCTCCCCTTTCTTTCCACGTAGACCAGAATAGAGGCATCATCAACTGGCGGCAGCAGATCCCTAAGAAGCGGAACTTCACGGAGCTGATTGATGAGATAAGCGTCCTGTTTCATTATGAGAAGCTTTCTTCCAAGCTCCTTGGCGATACTATGGAAAGTTGATAGCCGGAATACGTCTCGAGGGGCAAAGTCTGCAACTATGAGGCCCTTGCATTTGCTCGCGGTCTGCAGGGATTTGGTCTTCACGTCATTCTCTGAACTTGTGGTAGTCTCGTCTACCCTTGTCCCTTCGCATAACATCACGTCGGGCTTCTGTTCTGCGATCTTCTCTATGGAACCTCGTGTGTGGGCACCAAGGGGGCCGTGGAACCTGAGGTCGCCTGTGTACAGTAAGGTCGAGTCGGAGCACTCCAGCAGGAATGCGGTCGCTCCAGCGACAGAGTGGTCGACTGGGTAGGAATGCACTGTTATGGAGCCGACTTTGAATCTCGATTCACCATCAAATGTCTTGAATATTCTTGGGGTTGCTTCCATTCGCGGGTTTGTCAAGGGGCGGGGCTTGAAATCGTAAAGTTCGGTCTCAATGTTTCTCTGACCCGTTTCCGTCAGAACCTTAGCATACAAAGCTGTGATTTGGCTGGTGTAGACTGGGACTCTCTCGTCTAGGAAGGAGATGTTGGCAGAATGATCGTAATGTACGTGGGAGAGTAGGACACCGTCGAGGTACGGCTCAGGGGCGCTCTTCTTACCAATCATTTCCAGCAGGTCTTTTCGATAGAATTCAAGCCGATCAGGAACCAGACCCAGTGTCAGTACATCAATCAGGCCGGCTGAACTGCGCGGTTTGATGTATTCCTCAAAGTACTTTCCTCTAACCGAATACCTCATCCCAAAGTCTAGGAGCAGACGCGTATCTTCGTCTTCGACTAGGAAGCAATTCCCACCGATCTCGTCTATTCCGCCAAGAAAGGTGACTGTTGTCAACAGTCCACCACAGACGCACAATCGACTGTTGCTCTGGAGGCTGAATATGAGACTTGTGCATTCCCCCCCGCTATTGCCGTTCATGGGGGACAAAGCTTTGCACGCACACGTAACGAGCCTTCTAGCGAACTTTGAACACATACCGACTTGGATTTTGATGGCTGCACGACTATCTCACGTGTCCCAAGATTGTCACCATGAAAGCGTACAGGACTCTCAATGCTCTCCACGTGAAGATACCCGGAGAAACACGAACGAAGGAACCTGAACATGTTCGCAAGGTCGGAGCGGAAGTTGTGAAACTGTCAGGAGCTTGGAATGAAAACGGTACGCCTGCTCTCTGCCAAACTAGACGGGAAACTCGAATGTGCCGCCTCGAGCTACGCAGTGTCTCAGTATGATTCTGTAGGGTCTTTCCTTCATTGTAGCCATGTCTTTCACCACTCTCTGGAGTCTCTCACTAAAAGAAGGAGCAACGATGATCCCCCTCACCTTTCGCAGCCTCGTCTTTCCCAACGGAGGAGTAGAAGAAAGTTGTTTCATCGTTGAATGCATGTAGTCGAGAATCTGAACCAAAGCATCTCCCGTCTCTCTTTTGAATTTCAGCTCCACAACAACCAAGTCCTCGTTATCATCCACAGCCATGATGTCAGCACGGCCAGATTTCAGCCTGAATTCATCACCCACTAGTCGAAGGCCTCTCTCCAAAAGGCGAATGTTGTTGTCCCGGCGGAGAAATGCTCTGAGGAGAGCCTCCGTCCTCTTTTCATCTTTCCTGGATTCGGTCAGTGGAGCGGCAGTAGGTAGAAGTGACGGGCGCAGTTCGCTCTTGGGGAAATGAGTGGGCTGCTGTTGCTTTTCCTTCTTTCTTTTTCCTGCCGGAAAGTGGAGTCCAAGTCGGCTTATTGCTTCTCTAGCATTGTTGTATGTGGATGCGTCTGTCTCCAGCGTGGCCGTCTCATCTAGGAAGGTGAAGCCAAGCTTCCGCAAATGTGTCTCATAGAACTCTATTGAGCACCCAGCGATCTTGAGACGACCGCTTGTCCTTCCGTGTGCGTCTTCGACTAGTCTCGGATTGGTCAATCTTGATTCAACCTGCCTCAGAGCCACGAACAAAAGTTCGAGGCACCAGAAATACTCCTTCCCAGCTGTACATGAGTCTGCTTGCATGGCGACGCGCTCGAGCGTTGGAATAGGCTATTTGAGAGGGTTTGGAGGAAATGGAGGCGAATCTGGTGCGCGATCCCGGATTGGAGAAGCCAGACCTACAAAACCATTTTGCGCATCTCAATCCTCAGAAGATGGAATGAGGTCTATGCCAAATCTTTTGAAGACCGGCGATGCATTCTCAAACACGACTTAGCAGCTTGGGTGTTTGTCTCTGTCGCTGATTTCCGACTTGTTTGAGATCAGGAGCAGGAAGAGCTTTTCCGCGAATGACATCACGCTTTGGTTAGTTGACGCTCTTGGAAAGCTCTATGGCATAAAAGCCACACAAATCCAGACTGAGGTCATTATCAGAGGCAAGTCGAAAGGTCGAGCGGATCTCGTCGTTCAGGATTCGGTCGGTATCGAAACAAAACGCCACTTGGAAGAAGAACTTGTCTATGCCGAGGTGCAGGTTACGCGAATTCTGGAGAAATTGGAGCAAGAAGGTGATGTTTCTCCAGTCGGTATCGCTACCGATGGACAGGCTTGGAGATTTTATGTCTTAGCGAAAGGGAAACCGTTTGTCTTCTTCTCGTTCTCCTTGAAGGAAACGTCCGAAGATGCAGAATTAGACAGCAACATCTGGCTGGGCTTGACGACTCTACGCAAACAAAAGGAAAGACCAGCTCCGACTGCCGAGGCGGTTGCAGAAGCGTTTCGTCCCGCTGGCCCTGCCTTCAACGAAGCACGCACTTGGTTAAGTACGCGCATAAGTGAATTGGTGAGCAACAATCCCGTAGCGTTCACCTCGAAGTTCCGTCCATGGTTTGAACTATTTTCATTTGTCTACAACGATTTTCAGGGAAGATGCCAGGGAATGGCGGAATATGGGCCTGACCTTTCACCCATTGTGACTGACCTGAAGAAACTGGACGCATTCGCTAAATTGAATGGGCAGACACTCAAAGGTGGAATTGAGCTTTTCATTCGACACACATACTTAGCTTTGCTTGCAAAGACGCTCTCAACTCTAGTCACGTTGGGCGAGGAAGGCGTGGCGAAGATACTCCTCAAAGATCCAACCTCGATCATCACTGGAAAAGCTGTCGCTCAAAACGGAGTGTACATTTCGGATGATAACGATTTCTTCGTCTGGCCAGCGGAAGGCTCTGACCCAGGTAAACTGATCGGAGCTTTGCTAAGACCACTGCACAGGTTCTCAGATGAGTACACTGATGATGTGTTTCGCCATCTCTACGAAGACGTAGTTGATTCCGATACTCGACATGAGTTGGGCGAATTCTACACTCCAAAGTGGATGACCCAACTAATCATTGAGAATACGGTCGACGACAAGTCCGACAGCGTACTTGATCCTGCTTGTGGAAGCGGAACTTTTCTCGTATTCGCACTCAGGAAGAAAGTCGAACTTCTCGCCAAAGAAAAGCGAGTTGTATACGACGACGTGGGGAAATTGCTTGATGAGGTGTGGGGAATCGATGTAAATCCTCTAAGCGTTACGTTGGCCAAGACAAACCTCTACCTGACAGTAACCTATTTGCTAAAGGGACATCAACAGCTTCCAGAGATTCGCCCCCGCGTCTACGTAGCAGACACCTTTGTGTTACCTCGATTTACGGATGCAGAACAGCGTCAGCTTGCCGGGGGTACAGTGTCTTCCGTCATATCTGCACCAGTAACCCCACAAATTTCCGTTCCAATACTACAGACCATTTCACCTGACGAATCAATCCACTGGATCAACGTGGTAGGAGACGCCTTGGAAAATGGCACGGAGCTACCAGTAGATGCAACAAGAGAAGACCTCGCGCAATTCCAGCTTGCCCTCGTCCGTGCCATGAAAGAACTTCGGCAAAAATACGGAGACAATCTGTGGAAATTCGTCTTGCGGAACTACGGAATTCCTCCGCTACTGAGGCACAAATTCAAAGTGGTAGTTGGCAATCCACCTTGGTTGAGCTTTAGAGAAGCTAGAGAGAGCATTCAAGAGACGATGGAGACCATAGCCAAGGAGTATGAAGTGCGCCCAAACGTTCAGACCAAAACCAGCTTCAATCTAGCCGTTGCCTTCTTCCTCGCCTCATCTGATTTTGTGAAACCAATTGGTCGAATCGGGTTCGTCTTTCCTCTCTCTGTCCTTGACAGTGCAGCACATGGCCCATTCATCGCGCTTCTTACGAGCGGCGACAAATTCGAACTCAAAAAAGCATTTGATCTTGAAGGAGTTTCACCCTATCCATTTCCACACACTCTTCCGAGCGCCATTCTCATAGCGGAGGTCAAGAAATGAAGGTCATCGTTCTGAAAGGAACACTCTCGCACCGAGATGCCGAGCTCTCAGAAATACCCCCCAAATTCCTCCGTGAAGTAGACCTGTCAGTCTACACAAAGAGCGTTGAGATGAAGGTCGCCAAACAAGAGGGCGCCTACAGGTCTCGCCAAGGAGCAACAATAACCCCTCTACCACTTTGGGCAGTCGAATTCCAGACTGTTCGAAGAAAAGTGGGGGCAAACTATCAGGTTCTTCCATTACGCGAAAAGGAACTCTTCGTGGTTCGGACAGTCAGATGGGCATCAGAGGTATCAGGTACTGGGGTTGAAAAGGAGAAATGGCGAGGGTTGTCGCTATGCGGCCCGTGTTCGTCCTCAAACATTTTCGCTGTAGTTTCTTCTGCGTGGTTGGTGCCCTTTGCTTTGGCACACAGATACCTTGTCTATATTCCAGCAGAAATCAAGGGACGAGGAAAGTCCGCCACGGTAGCTGTTAGACACGACTTCGCCGACTACAAAAGCAGTCCGCTAAAACAATGGACTGGAACGGAAGTCACTCCAGATGAAAAAGCCATCAAGGATTGGACTGCACGCGCCCAGAAAGCTTGGGACAAGAATAGAACCGATAAATCCGCGAAATTAGTCACCGAGAGAATCGATTATCAAAGCACACTGTCATCCCAGCAGCCGAAGGTGTTCCGCGTAGTTCACACAAGGTCAAGGTCTTTCTACGCCGCAGTCTTAGGACCTAGAATGCGTACAGCCTTGGGTCTTCCATTTGACGCCGCCAAGATTCAAACAAGAGAGGATGGTAAGATCATAAGCACTACATACTTGCCTGTTGCCGGAGTGATCTGTGACAATCTGCTCCACTCAGTAGCCGTCGATAGTGAGGAAGAAGCTTACTGGATGATGGGATTATTCAATAGCCAAGCATTCGGTAGGCTCGTAATGAAAGATGCACGCGGAGAACCGCCTGGAATTTACACCATTCCTGTCAAAGTCATGGCCGTACTTGGATTAGAGTTCGATGACTCTAACAAACTGCATTTGGAGTTAGCGAACGTGGCCCAAACACTTGAGAAAAAGATGGTGGAGACATTGCGGGGTTATTTGACTCAAGAAAAGAACGTCGCCATCAGAAACGTTGACGATACCGATCAAAGTCCAGATATCCCATCGACGATCTCGTCCGCTTTAGTGCGCAGACTTGATGCTCGCGATGAATTGAAACATCTTGAAATCATTGCGTCGAGCATAATGAAGCAGAAGCGAAAGGCAGGCCAATCTCTCAACTCTGCTAATCACGTATTCTAAGATCATATGTTTCTTGCTCGTGAAACTGGCGATCCTCGAATCCAAACCTACAATCAGATCGTTCATCTTTGTAATCTGGAGCCAGATTTCACCAATCATCTGAGAAAGATGAACCCTCGACCGTTCCTGATTTAACAAGGTTTGAGGAACCCAGACGCGCCCAGACTTTGCCTCGGATGCACTTCACATTCTTCTTGAATTCGGCGTCCCTATTCGAGCTTGTCTAACTTCTTCAGGTTGCACGGGATGCAAAGCCACTGACCGTTTTCAATTGTTGTCAGTCCGCCTTTGCTATGTGGTATCTTGTGGTCGACCGTTCCCTTATCAAAGGTGTGCGTGGTAGTGTACGAGAACACAGAGAATCGTGCACCACCTCCCGCAGGTTTACAGCAGCAAGTATCTCCCGTTCCTTTGACAGTGCCGTAGACCAAAGGACTTGAGGCGTATCGTTTGCGCCTCCTGTTAAGAGCGCTGTCTAGAATACTTCTACGTGAGAACTGTGGAACGCCAATTTGTGAAGACGATTCGGTCGGGAAGCAAAACCTACCTCTATCTCGCTGAGAGATTACGCTTGGATGGCCGGGTAGTCCAAAGGATCATTCGCCCCCTCTCAGCCGATGAGGCTAGGTTATTCGGTTACCGAAACCAGGGTACGTATGGCGCTCTCTCTGGCGTCTTGCGACTGCCTATCGCTCAAGCCTTGTCAGACCATTCACACGAGCACATCGTCCAGGTCAGGATTCTTTGTGAGGCGGGGAGCCCGAAGAGCGTGATTTACCCGTCCCGAGTCAGTCTTGAACAAGCCGGCCGAGTCCCCGTAGCAGAGTTTCACCTGACAATCCCGAAGGCTTCGCGGCCAGTTCTCTCGATTTCTGTTCGCTCATCCTACTCAAGAGATGAACTCAGCCTATGCAACGAGGAAGAAAGTGCTCAGACAAACGCGGTCAAATCCGGCGTGAACCAGAAGAAATCACCGGGAAATGGAACGCTGGGGCAGTCGCATCAGGACACAGAAGCAGTCACTTCAACTTGACCGTGAACTGGTCGTGAGACCTGTGCGACTTGGTTTCCCCACACTATCCATCCCTTCCGGCCTTGTGTCGCGAACAATTCGACCCTCGTGAGGTACGGGTACATGTGCTCAATCATCTCGTAGACTTGCTCCGGCTTGTGACTGTGGCCGGTTCTAACCGCGTTGAATACAGATGAGAAACGATCCCCCGGCCTTGGAATTGGCGGGTTGCCCTTCGTTGCGATGAGCAAGTGTTCGTGTTGATTGCGGAAGTAGTAGCCCATGCCTATACTGTTCTTGACCCAGACCGCGCCAGAGCGATAGGCGAAACCCCAACGGCTAACCAACTGTAAGGCTTCTTCAAGTTTCGCGGCCGGAGACCACATGAAGAGAACGCAGTCATCCGCGGCAATTGACGAAATTGGCAGGGCAACGAGTTCGTCAAGACTCAACGTCGGATAGTGATTCTCGACTGCTCTGTTTCCAAACTCTGTAATTGCGAATCGCCATGGCGGGTCACAATAGATCAGTCCAAACCTGCCATCGGGGAAGACGGGCGTTCCAGTCCGCAACTGCTCTTGTCGTAGTCTGAGATAGAGTGCATGAATGGTCAGCCTTGAGTCAGATTTGCCTAGTTCCGCCTTCTCCTCCTCACTTGCTTTTTCGAGTATCAATTTCGCCTTCCTTATCGTGTCATGGCTGACGCCCGCGAGTTGCGCGACCGCGTCTCTGGTCTCGCCTGATTCCGAGAGAGGTGACGCATGTTTCTGCGGGAGCTTGTGCCTTCCTCCTTCCCTCTGACGCTCTCTCGCCTGGGCGGCCAGGAGGGGCTCAACCTCAAGCGCCAGAATGCATCGTGTGAAGTCTGTTATGTTGCGCCTCGCGAATTGATTCTTGATGATCCATATCTTTGCCTCGTCTCGGTTTGGAAAATCCTTCTCAACCATCATGAATTGTATGTTGTGTTTCCGGCACAACCGATACCTGTGATGACCGTCGATAACGATGCCTCTCCAAGTCACAATCGGGTCTCTGCAACCCTCCTCACACAAGCTACGTTCCAGTCCCTCCGATTCCTGTGGATTGAGCGGAGGAATTAGTTCCTGGAACTCCGGATCAATCTTGAGTCTCACTACTGCTTCTTGACTGGGCAACATGAGACGAGGTGAAGCCTGTGAGGTCACTTAGATGTTGCCTTGGTGCTGGTACGGTTCCGGCCACGGTGACGGCTTCACGGGGCGCCAAGCGTAGCTTTTTGCCTTTGCTGATCGAGAAGTTCAAGTTTGACATCGCGATCACTGAATTTCTAGGGGATTCCGTCCGGCTCAGCTTCCCAGGCAGTCCTAGAAGTGTGCGTGTTTTAAAAATCGGTCAAGAACGTGCTCCCTAGAGGCTTGGGCGTGTCAGAAAGGTGAGACCAGCTGCCAAGGAATGGAAAATGAGCTTTCTCGACGGCGTGTCGAGCTGATCGTCAAGAATTTGCTGGACGCCAGCAAAGTGATCATGAAACTTGTATATTGCGTGCCAAAATCGGAACATTGGTGGTTCAAGTGAAAACACGCCCCGGCGGGCCGGAGGCTTCCTCTTGAACCACGTTAAGAGCCATACCCTGCATAGTATGTGTTGTGGGCTTCTAGCCCCGAGTCGAAGGTCGCATCAGCCTCAAGAAATGGCATTGAGGCCGGATTTTTCGCGGTAGTTGTCCCTATGTCCGCCATAGTTCTCACGACAGTTTCACGACAATAATCACCGAACCCAAAAGCATGCCGCCCTCTGCCGGCCATGGGTGCAGGGTCTCAGCGCGCATACTCTCGCCTTCTTTTGAATTTGGCTCTTTTGTGGGCATGCGACTTCCCTCTCGGATTCTCGAAACCTCTCTTGCTCTGTTCTTTTCTTGCCTCTATGTCTGCTCTTTCATGACGGGCGATTCGCGTTGTGCGCGATTCAGGTAGGAGTATTGGTACAATGGCAGATTGAGAAACACTAGTGCCGTTTTCCTAGAGAACAATGAACAGGCTAGGAATTCAGATGGCAGATCGTGTGAAGAGAGGCTCGCGCGCAAGCATATCCCGAAAATCACCTAGTGGCGGGATACCGAGTATTGTAGCAAACGTTTCATCGATTTCACTTCTCACAGGGTCAGTAGCCATGTCCGGCATCCGCAAGAATCTCCTGTCGGAAACGGAATCCCAAAGGTCATCAATCGACTTGAGATGCTCAGCAGAAAGGGCTCTTAGATCAAGGACACGCAGTTCTTCGTACCAAGCCTTCGAAAACTTGCTCCATGGCCCCTCTGTCTCTTGCCTTTGCATCAACAACTGGAACAATCCGAGAGTGGAGTTGAACCAAAGAGCAAGTCTTCGCTCCATTTCTCTCTGCTCTTTGTCATCTCCTGGCAGCCATCCAGCCGGCCACCATACGTTTGACAGAGCCCGATGAGGGAGGACGACCGCCGAGAGGCAACTCGTCGTTAGTCGCAACTCTTTGGGAAGCATCAAGCTCCCGGCTCTAGACCAAAGGAGATTGGGACTTCGCAGGTGACGGCGTGGTCGCGCACGCGTGAGTAGGTTAAGGTATTGATTTGATGCTTGCCTGAGTGTTTGTACTGACTCAGCGTCATAGCCCCAATAAGCTCTGTAGGGAGTTGGAGATTCAGTCAACGAGAACCCATCATCTACATCTCTACCATCCGGCCCAAGTTCGGTGACAGCATCTAATCTCACGAGGGGAATCTTGCCAACAAGCCCCATTCCTGGGTAGGATACCGACCCCTTTGAAAGATGGAAGGCAGATCGACAAAGGTCAGTCTGAGCAAAGGCTGCCGGGATAACCCACGAGATGTCGGGATTGCGTCTCAGCGAAAGCGCGATCATCTCTCCGTACTTGTGACCATTTGTGCGGAGTTCAGAGGTACCAGCATTCTCTTGCAGATTCGCAGGTGTTACACTCTCAATTGCACGGACTAGTGTGACAGCTTCTGCACTTGTTCTCGGTTGCTCCCATAGGTTCACAAACACAGTTTCTTGCTCGCTAGGATTCTCTGTCTTCTTCATCACAAGAAGCACTTCGCTTAGGTTTGTTGATTCGGAAAAGTTCCAGTTGCCTGCTTCATGAGAAGAAATCACGTATAGCAGATCAAACCTGCGGATCAAGGAGCGTGTAGGCTCCCATGCTGACCCGTTCGGGACAGCCTTCGGCAACACGAATGATATCAGCGACGATAGACACGTACACAGAGGAAGCCACCGTAACCACATCTGATACAGGCGATACAACTGATACAAAACCGAGTCTCACGGAAGACAAGTAGGCGAGGCAGTCATCTCGTCCGGTATCGGTACTTCACGATGACCAGACGCGTGCTCAAGAGCGAGGTCTTGATTTGATCAGGTGTGCTCAGTCCAGGCCTGTACTTGTGTGCTGGCTCACGCTCCACTTTTTCCTCATCCACTAGCCCACAGCCGAGCATGTCCTCGAAATCGTCCGAACTGAAACCAGCCTTTCTCAATTCCTCTACAAAGGATGGGTCTTCTTCTCGCGGCATGTCAAATTCCTTGTCTGTAGGAAGGAGATCGTGGTCTTCAAGATACTTCATGAATTTGAGTAGGCGTTTACCTTTGTCGGCAAGCACGTAGGGTTTAGCACCTCTGAAACTCGACACGGCACCGCCTCGTTTGAGTTTCTTCTCTGCAGTCTCTCCGCGAACAATGAGCCCGTTCCGCCTGAAACTCTCAAGAATCTCACTAGCAGTAGACGTGTGACAGTTCAGGTACTTGCTCACACTGTAGACGGTCACTTCTACCTTCTCAGCCAAGTGAAGAAGAGCGCCTGTCCTAAGACCTTCCATCTTTCACATTTCACTGGGAATGTGAAAGGTGCAATCTGGGCTTATCAGTTTCGGTCAAGTCGAGATAATCAGGTGAACAAAATGGCACAGAGAGATTTTAGGTGTGAATGCTGTGGAAGACACGTCTCCGAGCTTAAGCCGTTCGGCAAGATAACTGACCCTTACGTTCTGGCTCTAGCGACCTGGCATGGAGCATTAGCGGGTAAAGGAGCGCCAAGAGCTAGGCTGGAAGATGCTCTGCTGGTCAAGAGTTACAGAGGAGACCCTGCAGACAACCCAGCAGATAGGGACAGCTGGGAATGCGTCGACTGTATAGTCCTTCCCTACGATGAATTCTGCAAGAGACAGGGACAATACTTCAGGGCGAAGAAACAAGCGTGTGAACAACAAGACCAGAGAGATGATGACGAGACCTCTCGTCCCAGATATGTCATCATGGCGTTCGGCTGGCATACCTACAAGATAGTTCAGAACGAGGACTCGAGGCAACAAAAGTCTCGGAGGCTAAGCGACTCATGAACAAGCTTGACCAGATGACTTCGACGCGAACGAATGAGCGGTGAAAGAGGCATGGTATTCGAGAAGCGATTCGATAATATCCGGTTGAGGTGTCGATGCGGAAACGTGGTAGAGTTCTACCCTGAGACACCACAACATCAAGTGAACCGAACGGTGCTATGCGACGGTACCGTGACCAGCGGACACATGAAACGTAACGCTCTCCTCAAGAATCTCGAAGTTCAAGATGAAGCATGGGTCAACAGAGGCTGGAACGGCATCTGGCATGACACATACACCCTATATCATCTAAACAAAAACGTGGCGAGGGTACTGATTCTCCAAGACTCGCTGTACATTACCCTCCGAGAGGCAACAGAACTAGTTGAACACCTCAGGTGGACTTGTTCTGGCATTGACGGCTTCATTGCTTTCGTGAGACACCACCCTCAACACGACCTAGTAAGTGCGTTGGGGAATTGGCAGTTCATTCGCACGGCTGAGTTCAAGCTGCTGAGCCAGTAGGAAGGTGAAGAGACTCATGGTTCTTGTGTTAAGATGCGGATGCGGAAGGACGGTTAGACCATCTCTGCCAAAATGGCGGAGAATGAGCATTCGCCGGTGGGGCGGGGAGTATGTCTTCCTGTGTGATGGCACGATGCTCCCGAGCCATGTCAAGGACTACTACCCTTTCAAGGGTCTTGGCGCTCAAGAGGAAGTTGTGCAGTCAGTTGCAGGACGCGATGTCAGGTGCACGCTGTATCATTTAGACCCGACACTTGCGAGTGTGATGAGGCTGGGGCGCTTGCTATCTCTTACCTTGCCCCAGGCGGCGAAAGTCGTCAGAGAACTGGAGAACTCCGCGGCAAGCCTCAGCGGCTTCAGAATGCTCGCGACCGACCATCAAGAACTCACTATCGATGAGGCACTGAGAAGTTGGGAGCATGTGAGCAAACAGGAGTTCGCTTTGCTCAATACGACCGTTTCCATTGGAGTGAATATCGAGTGAAAGCCAAGGAAAAGACCGCGTTTCCGACTCACGCGTCGAACTCCAATCCGCACCTACATCATCCGGCTGTCACGCTTCCACACCTGCGTGACTTGGATGAGGAGTTCCCCGGCTGGTGGCGTGGGACTCAAACTCCAATCGCTACTCCTCAGACAGTGCAGGTCGCCGAGATAGTCGGAAGCGCAACAGGTAGCGGGTGGCAATTCCTGCCCAACTGGAAGCCCATAGACCCGACAGACACCCGTTTCAAACAACTGCTCCAATCAATTAAGGAGAAAGGATTCGACCCCGAGTTTGATGGGTCATCTATCGAGCTTATCAAATTTCAGGACGAGTACTGGGTCGCTGATGGGCACCGCCGGGTCAGTGCTGCCGTAAGGCTCGGGATTGGGTACGTCAGAGCAGAAATCACGCTGCTGACGTTCACGTCGCCGCCCCAAACTCAAGACTCGAATTAAGACTGGCTCAACCAAGACTATGGAGGTGAAAGAATGACTCAAAACGATAGGGAAGACCTCACTATGACTGAAGACCCTATCATCAAAGAACGTAGGAAAGAAGCAACCGATGAGGGAAGGCAGCTGCTCCAGCGGTTCCGACCGAACTTGATCGCAAACGACTACGACAGGAAGAAGCACAAGCTTGGAGAACTCGTGTATGAGAGTCAACACTGGCGCGTGCGAAAATGCCACATCGATGACAAATTCGTGGGCTACATAATCAAACAAAGGCAGGGCAGCGCAGACTGGTACGGAACAATCAACCTGAGTTCTGTTGCCAAAGAACCAACAGATGAGCTGCCTAAGTCGATGGCACAGAAGAGGATGGAAGTCTTCATGCTTGATGTCGAGGCTAGTCGGACTTGCTAACGATCGCTTCTCCTTTCCGCAGCGGGCCGACATAATGCCATCCCCGATCGAGCCACCGCTTGACCGCAGCCATGGCGACAACCTTCTCCTTCTGGGGCACCTGTCCGCCATTCGCAGCTGTTGATTGCCCGCTGCCTTTCTTCGCTGCTAGCTCCTTCACTTCTTTCGTCGTCATTGACGCAAGATCCAACTGTGAGAATTCCTTCTCGGGGACGTTCGCCATGAGGAGCCACTGCCGGTTGAAGTCTGCCCTCATAGTCCGTTTCGTCTCTTCGCCCGACTGCTTCGGATTGGACAACAAGTTCAGTCCCGGCTCCGCCTTCAGGTACTCTTTGCGGACAACGTCCGGATTCGTCCAAGGAAGCTCCCGATAAGTACCGATCTTGTGGCCGTGAAAGAATTCACTAGCCCAATCAATCACTCCATGCTCGTCGCATATGCCTTTGAACACTTTGCGAAGCCGGTGCGGCCTGATATGGTACCTCTGCAGTGTCAGTTCCTCGGCGGAGATGAGGTCGAGCCGCTTTACGAGTTCGGTTACCATCTTCTCGATCAGCGATATTGTAACAGGTGAGTAGTCGCCGTGTTTCTTCGGCCCCTTCTGTCGGACGACGAAGATGTGGGGGAGGTCGCAGCTGGGCCTCATCTTAAGCCACTGCATGGTCTGCGTCTTCGCGTCGCGGCCCAGGAAGGTGTAGTACTCTTGGATTTCGGTTCGGCTCGTCTTCGATCGGTAGAGCTTGACCTTGACGGGGCCGGGCCTATCCAATTGCTGCCGGAGTGATGACAGGTTCGGCGCAATTTGTCGCCATGCAGACTCGTTGAATATCTCGAACTCGGCTCCACCCATTCCGGCCTGCAGCATCACCATCAAGACCGCTTTGTAAGGCATCGGAGCATTCTCGATGACGACCTTCGCCTCCTCCGCGGTCATCCGTGGAAGGAACTGTGCCCTCAGTTTGTCGACTTCGGCGATTCTGAACAGCCGCCCTTCCTGCTCCGCGGTAAGCTTGGGGAGCGACATATCGAAGTGTGAGAAGAAGTTGCAGATGGCAGCCCAACAGTTCTTGCGGTCGACGGTTCCGGTTGCCTTGCGCTCTTCTTCGCCGTCCTTCTCCTTTCTAGCCCTGTTCTCATCACTCTTCTTTCTGCTGAACTTCTTGGTCTCGACGTAACGATGGAAAATCTTGATGAACTCGTTCCGTGCGTCCTCGTTCCTGCCCCTCCGCAACCGCTTCCAGCGGTTGAGCATATCCTCGCCGGACTGCCAGCGCCCCTCCGCCTTCCCCCACTCGATCAGCGTGAGAACGTAGACGGCATAGTTCTTCGTGCCTTCGTTCAAGCCCGCAATCCATTCCTTCACGCATTTCTCGTCAGTCTTCTTCATCAATGATTGGAGGTTCTTGTATGGCATCCTGACCGCGCCGAGCTGTGGATACGGCCCAACGCACCTAAAAATGTTCAATTAACCCGATAAAATAGTGGGGCCGGTGGGATTTGAACCCACGACTTCTGGCCTCGCTGCTTTCGCATGCGGGGACGCCAGCGCCCCAGGTTCACCGCCAGCGTGTGGCTCTGGTATCCTGTTGGCGACAATCGTTGTCTAGACCAAGCTAGACGACGGCCCCTACGCTCGGGCACACTCTGCAATTCCAGTAATAGCCTTTTCCTAGCTCGTTTGCAGGTCCACGGTATTCTTGATTTTCCTGTATCTCTGTTCGTCAGGATGCTGTTTGTAGTCTCTCAGTGCACTGATGAGCGATCTCTTCCTTCGCCACTTCAAGATCGCCTGCAACCGTTTGGCTGGGCCACCGCCGATCAACAAGTACTGTGCGATCGAAGTCACATTCGACGGTCTTCGATTATCACTTGCGCTCTCAAAATCCACTATTCGCGGTCTGTCCTTGCTCTCAACTAGAACGTTCTTCGGTGCTTCACTCAACTCACCGTGATCAAGCCCAATCTTATCCAAACTGAAGCAGTCATCGAGAAGTCTCGTCAGCATCTTGCGAACGCGCCTCTTGCAGCCACTATTCGGCAAGAGGAGTGTCCACTGTTTCAGCGGGATGCCGTTGACGAGCTCCATTATGAGGAAGTTGCTGCTCTTCGCAAGAAGCTTGGGGCCTATGCCGACTGAGTTTGCGAGTTGTAGCATCGTTGCCTCGTGATCCATGTTCAGTCTGTTCGCGTCAGTTCGCCTGATCTTAACGGCGACCGAATTGTTGCGCATTCGTGCCTTGACGACGATGCCTACACATCCCTTGCCGAGCACCCTTGCACGCCCGATTG
>Ga0315291_10001178_pt1 | contig 34993 bp, 30 predicted proteins | sample YL17G12_20_MG_FD_203070 | JGI IMG/M metagenome (GOLD analysis project Ga0315291, IMG submission 203070) | Sediment microbial communities from Yellowstone Lake, YNP, Wyoming, USA - YL17G12_20 | ecosystem: Environmental > Aquatic > Freshwater > Lake > Sediment | place: USA: Wyoming | collected...
TATCCTTTTTATACTCGATAAAACCTTTAGCTTCTCTAAATTTCTGAGCTATACCTTTTAACCCGGATTTTCTTACAAAGCTATCTGGATCCTCACCTGATGGAAAAACCACTATCATCACCTCTACTCCGGCGTCGAAAAGAAGGTCAACGCTACGGAATACCGCTGATTCGCCAGCCCGATCTGAATCAAATAACAAGTAAATTTTCTCTGCATAGCGGGAGATAAGACGAGCCTGTTCTTGTGTAAATGAAGTCCCTAATGCAGCAACTACATTTTTTATCCCGGCTTGATAAAGGCTGATTAAATCGATGTACCCCTCCACCAGCACTGCGGCACTCTTTTCACGAATAATCTCCTTGGAAAGATTCAACCCATAAAGGATTTTACCTTTGTGATAAATGGGTGACTCCGGGGAATTAAGATATTTGGGCTCATCCCTACGGGTTGTGAGTCCTTTATCGACTTCCCCTTCCAAAACCCTTCCACCAAACCCTATGATCTTCTGACTGAGGTTAAATATGGGAAAAGTTATTCGATCTCGGAACCGATCATAACACCCCTCCTTTTTCTCCCTCTCGACCACCAAACCTGAAGATAAAAGAATCTCTGTTTTTAATCCTTTCTCACCCGAGTATTTAATCAGCCCTTCCCAATCTGAAGGTGCATACCCTAAAGAGAAAAGCTCTATGGTCTCTTTTGTAAATCCTCGATGGTGCAGATAATCCTTAGCTCTTTTACTGCGGGTTAAGGAGAGTTGAAAATATTCACTTGCGACCTGATCAGCATAAAAAAGTTGATCCAGAGTTTCTACTTTCTCGCGGTCAACAGGTTTTTGGGGAATTGAGATATTAGCTTTTTTAGCTAAGAGCTTCAAAGCTTCATAGAAACTTAATTTCTCATGCTCCATCAGAAAAGTATAGACATTTCCACCTTTGCCACAACCAAAACAATGGTAGATCTGTCTTGCCTGGCTAACTGAAAAAGAAGGGGTCTTCTCCGGATGAAAAGGGCACAAAGCCATATAGCTTTTCCCTTTTTTCTTCAGAGGTATATATTCAGAGATAACCTCAACGATATCGTTTGCTTCTCTGATCTGGTTTATCAGTTCATCTGGAAAAAAAACTGCCATAGTTTTCTGTCAAAATTCTTTTAGCGTCAGGAATAAATCCCGGTGCTACAACTCTCCGTTGATCTCCAATCCTGCGGATCCGAATTAGTAACCAACAGAGAAGGGCAGGCACAGGGGCCTGCCCCCTACCTCTTCATGCTCACGTCTTTCTTTTGAGCCATTGAACCTGTAAGTTACTCTTTCAATTTCACAATCGTCACCCCCGCTCCTCCTTCTTCTAAACTCCCCATCCTGGTCTCTTTAACCCGATGATGGCCGGTTAAAAACTCACCAATCTTCTTTCTCAGAGCTCCGGTTCCCTTTCCGTGAATTAAAACCACTTCAGACAATCCAGCTAAATAGGCATCATCCAGATATTTATCTACTTTCTCTGTGGCTTCATCTGCGGTTAATCCTCTCAAATCTATTTCCGGAGAGATATTCTCAATCGAATACAATTCATACCTAACAGAAGAGACCTGCTTTTCTTTCCTCTCCCCTTCTACTTTGGACAACTCCCTTTGGTCTACCGTATAAGTGATATTCCCGATCTTCAATTTTACCTTACCTGATCTATCAGGTTCAGCCAAGACCTCCCCTTCAATCTTTAAGGAATCGATCCAGATTAAATCTCCGGCTTTTATTTTACCTTCAACTTTAGGTATTTTCTCCTCAAAACCTGTTAATTCCTTTTCTAACCCCTTTTTCTTCTCTTCCAAAAAAGTATGAGCCTGTTTTATACTATCCCTTTGAGCCCGGGTTTTCTTGAGCTCAGCGATCAGGTGCTCTATCTCTACTCTGGTTTTTTCCACCAATTCCCTTGATTCCTTAAGGGCTTTAGATTTCATTTCTTTATGGCTTGCTTCGAATTTATTAATTTTATCCTGATATAGATTTAAAAGCTCATCCGAGATTCTCTTCTGCTCCTCCAGTGCTTTTCTATTCTCTCTTACCACCTTTAAATTTTTCTCAAGTTCCTCTATCAAAAGACCTAAATCCCTTTCCTGGCTACCTAAAAGTTCATATGATTTCTTGACGATATTTTCAGGCATGCCTAATTTTCTGGCTATGTCTATTCCGTAACTTCCTCCAGGATAGCCGATATGAAATCTATAAGTAGGCTTGAGGTTCTCTTTATCGAATTCTAAGGAGGCATTCTCAACCTCTGGATAGATTTGGGCTAAGGTTTTCAAAACCCCCTGATGGGTAGTTATAATCGTCTTAGCTTTTTTCTGGGCTAAATCTGCAATGATCGCCTCACCTAAGGCCGCTCCTTCCTTAGGATCAGTCCCAGCACCTAATTCATCTAAGAGAACCAGGCTATCCTTATCTACATTTTCGAGCGCTTTGATTATCTGACCGATATGTGAAGAAAAAGTTGATAAGGACATCTCTATAGACTGTTCATCTCCAATATCAGAGAAAACCTGTTTGAAAATTGGAAGTGAAGAGTCAGACTCTGCAGGAATATGAAGCCCGGATTGAGCCATAAGAACTAAAATCCCCACGGTTTTCAATGCTACAGTTTTTCCTCCAGTATTAGGTCCGGTTATAACCAGAACGGTGAATTTTTTGCCCAGCTCTATAGAAAGAGGCACAACTTCATCTTTGGGAACTGAACCGGAAAGATACAGCAAGGGATGACGGGAATTGTTTAGATATAAGAAACCTTCTGAGTTAAATAGGGGTTCATTCCCTTTACATTCCAGGGAGAAAATCGCTTTTGAATGTATAAAATCAAGCTCAGCAATTACCTCTAAAGATATCTTAAGGTCATTTAGCTCCTTTCTAACCAGTGAGGTTATTTCCTTTAAGATTTTCTCTATCTCGTTTTTTTCCTCTACCTCTAACTCTCTCTGTCTATTATTCAACTCCACCACTGGCAAAGGTTCCATAAAAAGAGTAGCGCCAGAACTGGAACGGTCATGCACAATCCCTTTACTTTTCTGAAACTCTTCCGTTGGTATAGAGACCACATACCTGTTTTCTCTTAAGGTGATAATCTCTTCTTGAGCTTCCTTTTTTTTCAACTTCAGAAGATTTTGGAGTTTATCTAAGATTCGATTGCGATTGGTATTCTTTTCCTGCCTGATGGAAAAAAGTGTCTGGGAGGCTTTATCTTTAATCTCACCTGAATGGTCTATGGCTTTATTTATTGCTTTTGATATCTCTTCAAATCTTCTGAGCTTGAGGACCAGAGAGCTTATCTGAGAATATTTTTTTTCTTTTCCCTGAATGAACTTGAGGAGCAAACCACAGAGCTTGAGCATCTCCTCCAGCCTTAGAAATTCCTTTGGCTCAAGGTATCCCCCGATCCTCTCTGCTTTTCTTAAAGAATCCGATAGATCCGGGATCGAATATAAAGGAAAATTTTCCTCGAACTGTAAAATCTCCTTAAGTTCAGTTGTATCTTTTTGCCATTTAGAGATAAGCTCCTTCTCCATAACCGGAAAAAGATGTAATACCTTTTTTTTGCCCAGCTCTGAAAGGCACTTCGATTCTAAGATCCTCTTTATCTTATCGAATTCTATTACTTTAAGAGTATGTTCGTCCAAAGAAAGATCAAGGGTTCAAAGGTTCAAGAGTTCAAGGGTTCAACCCACTCCCGGCGGATTAAACTCTTAACTGGCAACCCACGTTGCCCTCAACGTAGGGTTAAGACTCACGTTGGGGCGGAGTTTAACTCCACCCGAATAAATTTGGGTGGAGACCCCGCAGAACTGGATTTTGCTTCGCTCAACAAGCTCTACCCCTGTGCAGCTATTTGAATTCTTTTCCAAAATATTCATCCAGATCCTGAGCAATAATCTCTGCTCGATTAGTCCTCTTAGGCGGAGTTCTTCCCAGGGCTTCCCAGGGGCTTTTAGCCTCTTCAGGCGATTCTTGTTTTAAGGCAACCTTTAACTTTTCCACAAAAGAGGTATTCTGAGGATGGAGAAAAGAAGATTCTTGATAGATCAGAGGAACAGAGCCCCGGATCAAAGGCCCAAGAAAAGAAGTATCGATTTTATTGGTCAAGCTAAGAGGAAGAGGAGGAAAAATCAAAAGAATCAGGACGAACCCTAAGACTATCCATCCTTGAAATATACCGAAAATTGCACCGCCAAATTTGTCTATCTTCCCTAAAGGATTTAAAGAAGCCACCTTGTAGAATAAAAAGGCTATAATCTTAACTGCCAGATAAACTAAAGCAAAAAGGAATATCAAACTAAAAAATGCAACCACCACCGGCGAGACTTTCATATGAGCTAAGACCCTTAAGGTTACTGTATCAAGGTAGTTAACCGACACAATCACCCCTAAGAAAAGCCCGATTAATCCCATTATCCCGCTGAAAAGCCCGCGTTTTGAACCAATGAAAATCGCCACCAGAAGCAGAGCGATTAAAACATAATCAATCCAATTCATAAATCCCTCCTTTCAATCCAAATTTTTCCTTTTTAAGAACCTTACCAAGGTTTTTAACATCTCACTTTTCCCCTTTATATCTTCTATTAGTTTCACAATTCTTTCAGGTTTAATAGTCAAAAGCTCGTGTAATTCACTATCATCATTAGATAAGCCATACTTGGAAATATCTATTTCCCTTTCTCTTGCCACCCTTAAGACCCATTCTTCTAGTCTCGGACATAAAACAATCAAATAGTTTTTATTTTTTTCATCATGCAAGAGTCTAATTTGATTATCATTCGAAAGATGTTTTAATGCTTCAAAATAACTTGGTGGGTTACTTCCAGGATCTTCATCTACTAATCCTACGGAATTTGTGTTATTCCTAAGTTTATTACAAACTTTCCCTTTGTCGCCAGCATGACGTATCTCTTGCCTAGGTAAACCGAGTGTTTTTACCAAGATTTTGTCAGGGTTACATTCTACATATATCATTCTTTCTCCGTGAATTCGTCAAGGTTAAAAAATATGCTCTCATCGCGGTCAAGAGTTTCAGACATCTCTTTTTCAGTGAGTAGTCTAACCTTCGTCTGATAATCCTCAAAATAGGTAATGAAAATACTAATATCCTCCTTAGGAGCCTTTGCTAAAACTGGCAGAAGGAAATAAGGATTATGAGTAGAGATAAAATATTGATTGGTTTTATCCAAGGCTATTCTTTCAGCTAAAAATTTAGTATAATAAGGAAAAGCATGAGCTTCTGGTTCTTCGAATATTAAAATGGAATCTTTGTTAGTTTCTATCGCTGCAAGATGGAATACAATTCTTTGCAGAGTATCTGAAACTAAAGAGTAGGGATACGAAATTATTATGTCTCCTATTTCTTTTACGACCTCCATTTTTCTTTCCTTAGGTCTAAAACCTATCCTGAGTCTGAATACGCTGAATATATCCTTTATCAATTCCTTTAAAGCTTTATTAGTTTGAAGTAAAGAAAGCAAATTATCTCCTTTTGGTGGACGAAGAAAAAAAGATTCACGACTTGCAAAATCATGTACTACTTGAAATTTGTAATACTTGAAAAGATAAGTTCCCACGGTAGTAATACTTCCCTTACCAGTATAATCAAAATTAAAGTCGAATTGAAAAATAATCATATCACCAGCTGTCATCTTACCCCGACCAACAAAAGTACCATTTTGAAATCCTAACTCGAATAATATCCCTTCTGAAGAAACTGCAATTTTATTACCTAAGTCCTGGTCATAAAATAGATTGGATATGTCTTCGTCAAAGCGGACAAGATCTTCGAGTTTTGCATAAGGGAGGGAAAAAAGACCAATACTTTCCAAGATATTTGACTTTCCTGTATTAGGTTTACCTATGAAGATATTCACCTTTTTACAATCCAACTGTAGATGTTTTATAGATTTAAAGTTTTGAATATTTAAACTTTTTATCATTCTGTAACCCTCCTCACCTTTATGTGAGACTGAATCGGACAGGGATCCCGCATAAGCGGGATTTCACTTAGCTCAACAATCCCTGTCCCTACCCTCTGGCATTCATCTTTCCCGCCTTGAGGGCAAGGCGGGATTACCAAATATTGGGTAGAGCGGTAATCCTACGTTGCCCTCAACATGGGTCAATCTTTCTATAATTTAACCCTCAAAAAAAGCTTTGCAAGTTATTTTTCTCTTTAAAAAGAAAAAGCGTCACTCTTTTTTTAGAGAAACGCTTTAATTAAGCTAAGCATACAAGATAACTTTTCATCTTTAACCGGCTTTAAGTTTAGAGGAAACTAAAAGATTAACCATTTTACCGTCTGCTCTCCCTTTTACCTTGGACATAAGAGCTTTCATCACTTTGCCGATATCCTTCTCACCCTCTGCACCAACTTCAGTCATTGATTCTTCCACCAATCTCTCCAGTTCCTCAGAGTTAAACTGGGCTGGCATATATCCCAGAATCAGGTTAAGCTCCTCTTCCTCTTTCTTTGATAGGTCTTCTCTTCCCCCTTTTTTGAACTGCTCAATCGAATCACGGTGTTTTTTGGCGGAAGAGGAAATGACTTCGAGGACTTCTTCATCCGAAAGCTCTTTTCCTTTTTCTATCTCCTTGTAGCGGATATCAGATTTCAAAAGTCGGGTGAGGCTTAACTTAAGCCTATCACCCGACTTTTGCGCCAGTTTCATATCCTGTTCAATTCTTTGTTTGAGGTTCATTAAATCTGTTCCTCATAAAATCTACGCCGGCTTTTTCGCCTGGCTGCTGCCATTTTCCTTTTCCGCTTTTCGGATGGCTTCTCGAAATGCTGATGTTTTCTTATATCCGCTAAGATTCCTGATCTTTCGCAGGACTTGGTAAAGCGACGTAAAGCTTTCTCGAAGCTCTCATCCTCTCGAATCTTAACAACGGTCATCTCATCTCTAACCCCCTTTCATCTCTTCTATAAATTGTTTCATATTCTCGCATATCTTCTTTTTTAAATTTTCATTATATAATAACATACTATTTATGTCAAGTAAAAATTTGACCCACTGCACCATTTTTTTAACCTGTTGCCTGTAAATCGGTTAGTAGAGCTACCTAATACCTTCATAATTAAATCCTTCTTTAAAATGAATTCTGAGACAGATAAAGTCTTCTAAAATATATAGTTAACTCCTTCTTTATGATAAATACGAAAAAAATAAAGATTTTACTTGACAAAAGCTTCCTGAAAATGTAAAGTACATAAAGAGTAAATTTAGATTAATATATTTATTTTCTTAGGAATTCAATTTAATCCTCTTACGGTATTTATATATTGATATCTAAATGTAAAAAGTTAAAACATTTGTAAGGAATTAGAAGGGGATCAGATGTTTTTACCCCCAAAAAGGTGCCATAGAGGTAATAACTGCCTGTCCGGTTCCTCGGAACTCGGGCTCTCCCTTTCCAATCAGGCAGAAGACTTTCTATATTCAGGCACAAGTGCCCTTTTCCTATTAGTAGCCAATCTCTTCCCCGGCTACTGGTATTTCTCCTTCATTGCACTGTTTCCCTTTCTTTGGAGAATCAATAAGGCTTCTGCCAGAGAAGCTTTTCGTTTGGGGCTTCTGTTAGGTCTTACCTTCTTTACATTCTCGAGCCTGGATGCTCTTTTGGTTACTCCTGCCTCAGCCATCTTAAAAATTATAGGCGGCACGCTCCTTTTTGCCCTTTGGGGCTGGGCAGTAGGCTTTGCAAAACAGGTCTTTGGATTTAATCCAATTATTGTAGCTGCTTTATGGGTCTTCTTCGAATTGGGACTGATTAAGCTTGGTTACACCAGCGGCTTACTCACTTACTCCACACCTTCAACTCCTTTTTTCCTGCGACTGGTAACCCTGTTTGGTTTTGGAGTCATTTCTTTCATAGTAGTTCTTCTAAACTCTCTTTTAGTAAAAGTAATTGAACATGCTGTTAAAATCTTTAAAGCTACCGGAATAGAGTTTACCGCTAAAGAAATATTTTGGTGTTTTGTCGAAAACCACAGAGTTTCCCCTCAAAGATTTTTTCTAATCCCCCAACTACGAGGACCACCGATTTTTCGCTTGCACAGAAAACGATTACACAATTGGACGTTTGAATAACTAAAAATAGAAGGGAGTAATTTATGATATTTACAATAGTTGGCGCAAAGGCAAGAAGCCTCTCAGGTGTTTTCCTTGTATTACTCTTTACCTTAGCTGGCTTTTGGATTAGTATTAAGTATTGCCACGCGGATCCGTTAGCCACTGGAACTATTACCGTAACACACGATGGAGATATTACTAGAGAAGGTATCAAGTGTTCAGCTGACTTTACCAGGTTGGAGACGGGTGCCACTATTCGAGTGGCTATAGCAGCTGAGACATTCTGTCCAGGTGATCCTCCTAATCCTAACAGTGGACGTATTGAAGTCACTGTCAGCCCAAACCCCTGTGGTATAACTCCTGGCACGTATACAAGTTACGAGACTGTAGGCCCAAATCCACTGCCTATCCCAGGTATTATAAACGCAAACACAGGAGGGTATAACATCATCTCAATAAAAATGATTGACAGTGACTGTAAACCAGCCGAACCTACAAAGTCAAACACCTGTACCTTTACTGTGTGGCAAAATAATCCAATTCCCTCATTCACTACGTGGGGGTTGATTGTGCTAGTTGCCTTAATACTTGTTGCTGGTATTTTCCTGTTAGTAAGGAGAAGAAAACCTGTTTCCGTCTAAGTATAGGGTGAGAACAATTAAAACTAAACCCCCTTTAGATTAGCTCTAAAGGGGGTTTATAATAATCAAGGAAAAATTCACAGTCGAATTTGACCTTGAGGCTGATTGGATGGATTAAGAAGATTATTGCAATAGATTTATCAGCTTAATCTTTTAAATCAGCGGTGAGGTGTTTTATTAAATCGCTAAATGGAAGGCGGATCCACTACACACAAGCGGTAGAATAGGCATTCTTGTCTGTTCATTAACGTCAGACAGGAATGTCTGATATACCAGAAAATGGAGAAGATTGTTGTGTAGCGGAGGTCTTCAGACCTCCATTGGTTTTATTTTTATAGCGCGATCCTTTCAGGTTCGCTAATTGGAAGGCTAAAGCCTTCCTCTACATAAAAACCCTTGACAAATTGAGGTTACACGCCAAATCTTATACCCTATGAAAAAAAAGCACAGAAAAACCTCAAAAGAAATCACACAGAAAGATGAAAAGAAAGGAAAAGATTATAAAGCGATTTTAAGGTTTGTGCTTTTGTTTATTGGTCTTTTAATCCCTTTCACCATTTTGTTCTCCCTGACCCGGGATAACCTTTTATATCCCTTTAGTGAAAAATTAGTGTTTGCCACTGCTTATGTAGTCGGTCTGGTCTTAAATCTTTTTGGAATGGATGCCCAGGTCAGCTGGCAATTTTTGAAAATGAAAAATTTCAATGTTGAAATTGTGGTTGAGTGCACCGGGTTATATGAGATGTTTATCTTCTCCCTGGGTATGTTAGCTTATCCAGCCAGTTTTAAAAAGAAGCTCTGGGGTGCTCTTTTGGGGATACCATTTATTTTCTTAATTAATATAATCCGGATGGTTTTCATATCAGCTCTTTCTAACTATCGACCAGAACTATTCGAGTTTTTGCATTTATATTTCTGGCAGGTAGCTTTGATATTAATTATTCTTTGTACCTGGATTCTATGGATAGAGAAGATAGTCAAATCTGAAAGATTTTAGCGATGTAGAGACGTATCGCTATGCGTCTCTATGCAGTTGAAAGGGTCGCACTAAGATTCTATGAAAGAGAAGTTTCTCCCCTTTATCGTAAAATTTTCACTATTTTCTTTGATTCTATTTGCCCTCTGGTACTGGAAAGGGGAATATTATTATTTTCTTTTCTTCGACTACCTGGTTCCCCCAATCCTTAATCTCCTCGGTATGGACCTGATCGTTCTCCCTTTTTTAACTTCTTTATTTTACAATTACTTGCCCTTTATCTCCCTTCTTTTAATCATCCCGGGGATAAAATCTCAAAAGATAGTAAAAAAACTTCTCCTGGGGCTTTTTTTAATTTTCTTATGGCAGATCTTGATAGCTGAAATCTTTTTTTTAATCTACGGACTGAGTGAAAACCCTTCAAAAGCTGGCTCAACCGTATCCTTGTGCCTATATTTTTTGAACTGGTGCATCCCTTTTGTCTTATGGCTCATATTAGCCCGAAAGAGCCTGTATGCCTGGTTTACGTCTAAGTAAAGAATTCACAGCTGATTATCCAGATTAAACGGATTCTTATAACTGATTCATCTGCTTAATCAAAACAATCAGTTGTGAGGAAGTTTTTTCGTCCGACAGAAACGTCGGACGCTACATTCCTAAAAATCATCCTAAATCTTCTAATTCGTACAATACCAGAGAGGAGAAGACAATCCCGGCAGTTTCAGAACGAAGCCTTCTTGGTCCTAAGGAGACCGGGATAACGCCAGATTTTAAAGCAAAGTCTAACTCCCCCTGGGTAAATCCACTTTCCGGACCAACCAAAAGCAAGATTTTCTTTAATCTTTTTTTTGCTTCAAAAATATCTTTTATCCGCCTTAGACGGATTGACCTTTTTGTTTGACAGGCTATAAGAGCTAAATCATATTCCTTAATCTTAGCTAAAAGCTCCTGAAACAAAATCGGTTTTTGTATATCCGGTAGCTTTGAACGTAAAGATTGTTTCATCCCACTGATGGCAATCCTTTTCCACCGATTTAACCTCGTAATCTCTCTTTTATCTTTTTCTAATTTAAGCACACTTTTTTCAGTTATAAGAGGTATGATAGAAGAGACTCCAATCTCTGTAATCTTTTCTACTAAAAAATCCATTCTCACCCCTTTGATCAAGCCCTGAGCTAACGTCAGATGAGTTAAAGGCTCATTCTCTTTTCTGATCTGAGTAAGAATCTTACCCTGCACCCAATCTCTACCGGTGTTGGTAATCAGGACCTGATATTTTATCCCTTCGCCATCCACTGCCTCAATAACCTCCCCTTCACCTTTTCTCAATACCTGACAGATATGTTTAGCTTCCTCCCCTTCGATCTTTAGAAAATTTTTGTCTACATTTTTTGGCTCTACATAAAAATAAGTAATCATCTATCTCCTCTCTTGATTAATACCTTTGAAAATTGGAATCAGCATATCTTTTGTATAACGTAACCAACCCACTCCTTATCAGAAAGAGTCTCCTTTAATAAAATATTTTTTGAACAAAAGTACTCTTCTATCTTTCCTTTCTCTTCCATCTGAATCCCGGATAAGATAAGAATTCCCTCTTTTTTCAAAACCCGACTCATACTATCAAAAAGCTCAATTATCTGAGTTTTAGTCAGATTAGCAACGATCAGATTGAAATAGCCAACCGGCACCTTATTATCTATGGTTCCTAATCTTAAATCCACCATTTTTTGCAGTTTGTTCTTAATTATATTCTCTTTGGCATTATTTATTGCCTCTTCATCAATATCCAGAGCCAGGGTGTAAGAGGCGCCTAATTTAGCAGAGACAATAGATAGAATCCCGCTTCCAGTTCCTAAATCCAGAACCTTATCCTCAGGTTTAACATATCTCTCTAATGCTCTTAGACACAACTTGGTAGTAGAGTGCTCTCCGGTTCCAAAAGCCATTTTTGGCTCAAGTTCAATCACAATTTTTTGGGGGAATCTTTTGTTTATCCAGCTGGGCTTAATAACGATCTTATCTGTTACCTCAATCGGCTTAAATGATTTTCTCCACCAAGTTGACCAGTCTTCCTCTTTTATTCTTTTTAATTCAACCCCGATCTCTAATTTATTTTTGTAAAGTTTCTCAAGCGATTTAACATATTTATAAATCTTCTCAACTAAAATCGTAGCCTTTTTCCTTTCTCTAAGATAACCTCTCAATATAACCCTGTCCTTTTTATCTTCTTCTATGCTGTAACCCCTGCAGCCATTTTCCACCATAAAATTTCCTAAAAGTTCAGACAAAGCTTGAGAAAGAGTTAGCTTTATCTGAGTAAAGTATCTATCCATTAAAGATTTCCCCTGTCAGATATTTACCTTCCCTTCCAATCGCCTTGACCGGTAATATCTGATTTTTCAAATTTTCATTACCCGCTATCAGCACACGGAGATAGTTATCGGTTAACCCGATCAATTTGCCAGAGTTCTTATCTTTGCTGCTTTCCAACAAAATCTCCAGTTTTTTACCCGTAAAATTGTTTAAGTGTTTTTCCCAGATCTCCTTCCCTATCTGATGAAGAAGCTTGCTTCTCTTCTGAATTACCTTAGGCTCAACTTTATCCTGCATCTCGGAGGCTAAAGTCCCTTTTCTATCTGAATAACTGAATACATGTAGATAGGCTAAAGGTGAGGATAAAATGAATTCACAGGTTTTTTCAAAATCCTCTTCTTTTTCTCCTGGAAAACCAACCATCACATCTGCACCCAGGGTAATATCCTTTACTCTTTTATTAACACTTTGAATCAAATCACTGTATTCCTCCACCATATAATTTCTTTTCATTTTCTTGAGCACTTCATTACTCCCGGATTGCAGAGGGATATGCAGATGACGGCAGACTCTCCTCTCTTTTTCCAGAAGTTTTACTAATTCCTCATCTAACTCTTGGGGTTCTACAGAACTAAGTCTGATCCTCTCTACCTCAGTTTCAACTAAAATTTTCTTTAAAAGACCTGAAAGATTTAATCCCTCCTCACAGTATTTCCCTATATGTACCCCGGTCAGAACCACTTCTTTGAATCTTTGATCCCCTAAACCCTTTATCTCTTGAATAATTTCATTCACCTCTCTGGATATTTCCTTACCCCTGGCTTTAGGAACAATGCAATAGGCACAACTTTGATTGCATCCATCCTGAATCTTCACCAGAGCACGGGTATGTTTAAACCTGCTGGTGATTATAGTTTTTTCTTCTCTAATATTTGGTTTCTGATTATACAATCTTTCCAGTATAATCTCACCGATTTTTTTCTTCTTCTCATTTCCCAAAACTAAAATGACTCCAGGCAATTTATTTAGAAAATCCGGCTCGATTTCTGAATAGCAACCCACCACTACAATCTTGGAGTTAGGGAACTTTCTAAAAGCTCGATAAATCGCCTGCCTGGAGGAATAATCGCTTTGAGCCGTAACTGTACAGGTATTGATTATATATAAGTCTGCTTGATCGGAGAAATTTACCCTCTTAAACCCGGATTTTTCCAGGCATTCCCCCATCCATTCTGTCTCGTATTGATTTAGCTTACATCCTACTGTAAACAGGGCAAATTTTCTCTGGTTCATAACAACTACAAGTTAAAGCCTGTTGAAATCTAATCTTTTGAGCCAAGTTTGTAAATAAAAAAGAGGAAATTAAGACAATTTATAAAATTGCCTTTGTCTCTCCGATTATTACCATCTGGTACCTTCACCCGACGAAGCCGATTTGCCTGGTCGGGAGACAAGGCAAGGATGGAATAAATTACTCCCCTGCTTTATTCCAGTTTTAATAAAGAATTTTACCTTAAAGTCGATAATAGTAAAAGAATAACCTGGAGTATTTATTTGGTACTTTTTATCACTAAATAAAACCTGGAGAACATATGGTAGGATTAAGAGAACTTTTAGAATCGATGGTCAAAAAGAATGCCTCTGATCTTCATCTGACTGTAGGTAGTCCACCGCAATTGAGAATTGATGGCAAACTAATTAAAACCAATTATGACCTTTTGACCCCGGAAGATACCAAAAAGCTTGCTTATTCTATAATGAGTGAAAAACAAAAACAAAAATTCGAGGAAAAGAGTGAGTTAGACCTTTCTTTCGGGATAGAAAACCTCAGCCGGTTCAGATGTAACGTGTTTATGCAAAGGGGAAACGTGGCAGTGGCTCTACGTATGATCCCGCACCACATACCAAGTTTTGAGGAATTGGGGCTGCCAAAGGTAATAACGGAATTTGCTAATATGCCCCGGGGGTTGGTCTTGATCACTGGCCCAACCGGTATGGGTAAATCGACCACCTTAGCCGCTTTGATCGACAAAATAAATAAAGAAAGACACTGTCATATAATCACTATTGAAGACCCGATAGAATATCTACATCGCCATAACTGTTCCCTGATAAATCAGAGGGAAGTATATTCAGATACCACATCTTTTGCCTCTGCTTTAAAATACGCTTTAAGAGAAGACCCGGATGTCGTCCTGATAGGCGAGATGAGAGATTTAGAAACAATGGAGGCAGCATTAAATATCTCTGAGACCGGACATTTAGCCTTTGCCACTTTACACACCAACTCCTGTGTTGAATCGATGAACCGAATAATCGACGTTTTCCCTACTAATCAACAGGAACAGGTAAGGGTAACCATTTCTTTTGTTTTGCAAGCAGTAGTAACTCAGCAATTGATCCCTAAGATAGGTGGTGGCAGAGCCTTAGCTTTAGAGGTAATGATCTGCACTCCAGCTATCCGGGCTTTGATCCGGGATGACAAAATCCATCAGATTTATTCGATGATGCAGGCTGGGCAGAAATACGGTATGAAAACTATGAATCAATCCTTAGCTGAGCTTTATCTTACCCATAAGATAACCATTGGAGATGCAATGGGAAGAAGCTCTAATTCGCAGGAGCTAAACGAGATCGTATCCAAAAAACAGGAGATCTCTACTTTCGCATGACTTTACTGATATAAAGGAGGATTAAATTGCCTATCTTTGAATACAAAGGGAAAACCTTAGCGGGGACAACCGTCTCTGGGGAGCTTAAGGCCAAAGACCGGAATGAGCTGGAAAAACTTTTACGTACCAATAAGATCCTGGTATCTTCGGTCATAAAAAAACCATCCAGCATCAAATTCAGCTTTGGCAGTAAAAAAGTAAAAAAAGTACAAATCTCCAGATTCACCCGACAATTCGCCACCATGATCGGGGCAGGACTTCCTATGGTCCAATGCCTGGAGATCTTAGCTCAACAAAGCGAATCAGCCGAATTAAGAAAAGTGATCGGCCAGGTTAAGGAAAGTGTTCAGGCCGGCACAACCCTGGCTGAAGCTCTGTCCAAACATAAGAAAATCTTTGATGATCTCTATGTCAATATGGTGGATGCAGGCGAGATCGGAGGCGCCTTGGATTCCATCCTCGTAAGATTAGCTGCTTATCGGGAAAAGGCTGATGCTTTAGTGAGAAAAGTAAAAGGCGCCTTGATCTACCCCTGTGTTATTTTTATCGTGGCTATTGGAGCTACGACGGCGATGCTTACTTTTATCGTGCCCGTTTTTGCCAAGTTGTTTTCCGGATTAGGAGCTGAACTGCCTGGACCAACTAAATTTGTCCTGGGATTAAGTAATTTCCTGAGAAGCAACTTTATAACTGGACTGATATTTTTAGTTTTGTTAGCTATTGGTTTTAAATTTTATAGCCGTACCGATCAGGGACGATTATTGATTGACAAAATCCTTTTGAAATTACCCTTGATCGGTGAGCTTCTCAGAAAAAGCGCAGTCTCCAGATTCACCCGCACCCTTGGAACCCTGATCTCGTCTGGTGTCTCGATCCTGGAAGCTCTGGACATCACTGCCAAAACCGCTGGCAACAAGGTTATTCAGAACGCAATTAAAAAATCAGTTATCTCCATCGCCGAAGGTGAAACCATAACCCAGCCTTTAAAAGAAACCGGGGTATTTCCTCCTATGGTAACCCAGATGATCTCCGTGGGTGAAAAAACCGGTGGCTTGGACGATATGCTCAATAAAATCGCTGATTTCTACGAGGAGGAAGTGGATGCGGCTGTTTCGGCTATAACCTCCATTATCGAACCAGTAGTAATCATCTTTATGGGCGTAATAGTTGGTGGTATGCTTATATCTATGTATCTGCCTATGTTTGACATTATTGGCAAGATTAGTTAAAAAAACAATCTGTTGGATAATCAATTACCTTCTGCCCCGGAGAATTCCGGGGCGTTTTTTAATCATAACTTTTTTAGCTTAAGATGAACCCTAAAAAGAAAATATCGGAACAGGCTAAGATCTCACTCCCTCTTTTCTTTCGTCTGTTTATCTATATCTTCATCCTGTTGGTAGTGATCTTATATTTTAAAGTTTCCAAAGAACTTTTCCTGCCCTTTTTTAGCTATAGTCTGATAACTTTTGTCTTCCTTGTCCTTTTACTTTTGAAAGAACGACTTAAGTCTGAGATCCTGTTTAAAAGTGTCATCGCTCTTCAGTTGATTTTTGAAGTGTTAGTTGAGACCGGAATAATGGCCGCAAGTGGCAAGGCCGAAAGTCCTTTTGCCATACTTTTCCTATTAACTATAGTCTCTGCCAGCCTGGTTTACAATCTGGCAGGTGTATTACTAATAGCTACTATAGCCAGTTTTGGATTTGCCTCCACTCTTATCCTGGGAAATCCCCTTTCTGTAAAAAATATTTTCTCGGTCAACTGGATAAAAAACATTTATTTACTAAGTGATTTAGATTTTTATCAGATATTTCTATACCTTTGCTCTTTTTATCTAATAGCTTTCTTGAGCGGATATTTGGCGCAACGTCTGAAAACAAAAGGACGGGAGCTTTTTCTGGCATCTTTGGAATTGGACCGTATGAAGATGGACACGCACGATATCCTTCAGCATATGCACAGTGGACTTATCACCATAGATACTTTAGGCAGGATAATCTATTACAATAAGACCGCTGAGGAGATATTAGGATATCAAGCTAAAGAACTAAGAGGCAGGAATTTTCATGAGGTTTTCCACAAAAGGATACCGGAGCTATGCGACAAATTAGAACAGGCTTTAAGTTCAGAACAGATTGACTCCCGGAGCGAACTATGCGTCCAGAACCGTCTGGGGCAAAAAATACCTTTGGGAATCAGCACTTCTATGCTTCAGAGTAAAAATGCAAAAAAAAGAGGGGTTATCGCTGTATTTCAGGACTTGACTGAAGCTAAAAAAATCGAGGAGAGAATGCGGCTTCAGGATAGGTTAGCCGCAGTAGGAGAGCTCTCGGCTGGTATTGCTCATGAGATCAGAAACCCTCTGGCCTCTATATCCGGCTCAGTAGAGGTTTTAAGAAATGAATTAAACTTAGAGGGAGAAAATCAAAAACTACTCGAACTAATCCTCAAGGAAAGCAACCGGTTAAATACGATTTTAAAGGAATTTCTTCAATATGCCAAATCAGGAGAGACTTCCCTGGGAAGGGTAGAATTAAAAAGAGTAGTAGATGAAGTTATTGAGATCGTAAAAAAACATCCTTCCTATCAAGAAAGAATAAGCATACGAAAGAGATTAGATGATTCCCCGATTTACATCTTAGCCGAAGAAAACCAGCTCAAACAGCTCCTTATAAATCTTTTAGTCAATGCCTTGGAAGCTATGGAGGAAAAGGGAAACGAGCTTTTAATAACTACCCGGCAGTCTGATCTGGAAATGGTCTTTAATTATCACCACCAGAATTCAAGCGAAGATTTTTATATCCCTCTGACTATTGTCGACCAGGGTAAAGGGATGACCGGAGAACAGATGCAAAAAGCTTTTCTTCCCTTTTATTCCAACAAAAAGAGTGGTACCGGCTTAGGCTTGGCTATTGTCCAGAGGATAGTCAACAACCTGAATGGTCGAATAGAGTGCAAAAGCAAATTGGGTCAAGGAACAGCTTTCATTGTTTATCTACATAAATACCATGGAGTTAAAAAACAGGTCAGTCAGGTGACATAGCCACTTAAGTGGAAGCTCAAAACGTATAGTTATTGTAACAGAACAAAATTATTAGAGACGATACCTCAACACTACCTTACACCTTTCTCCTCTCTATATAGAGAAGAATAATAATTTTTATTGCTATTTTTAAAAGATTTAGATATTATAATTAAGATATTAAATTTACAAGGAGCTTTTATGAAAAAAAGAGTCTTTGTATGTATCTTCATTATCTTGTTATCATTTACCAGTTTACTTTTTTCAGCCAGTAAAAGAGTATATTTAATCACTATAGATGGAGCCATTGGTCCGATCACTGCCAGGATCATTGGAGAAGTAATAAATTCAGCAGTAGAAGATAACGCTGAGGCATTAGTGGTGGAACTAAATACCCCTGGAGGTTTAGATGAATCCACCCGATTGATAACTAAGAAGATTTTGAATGCCGAGGTGCCAGTTATAGTCTATGTGGCTCCATCCGGTTCCAGAGCCGCCTCAGCCGGAGTTTTCATCACCTTAAGCGCACATATAGCCGCTATGGCTCCCGGGACCAATATAGGCGCAGCCCATCCGGTTAGCATCGGTGGTCAGATAGATTCGATTATGAAGGAGAAGGTTACCAATGATGCAGTTGCCTATATTAAAACCATAGCCAATAAAAGAGGCAGAAACCCGGAATGGGCTGAAAAAGCAGTGAGACAAAGTATTTCCGTAACTGAGTATGAAGCTCTAAAAGATAGTGTCATTGATTTGGTGGCTAACAATTTAAGGGAACTGTTAAACCTGGTAGATGGAAGAAAAGTGAATTTACCCTCAGGCGAGAGAACTCTGAATACCATGGGTGCAGAGGTAAAGAGAGTAGAGATCGGCTGGAAGGATAAAATCTTAGAGACCATCTCCAATCCTACAATCGCCTATATCCTTTTCACTCTGGCAATGTGGGGACTTTTCTTTGAGCTTTCTAATCCTGGCTCAATTCTACCCGGAGTTGTGGGTGGGATCTGCTTGATCTTAGCCTTTTTTGCCTTTCAGACCCTGCCAATTAACTATGCCGGCATACTTCTGATGATTTTAGCGGTGATTTTATTTATCGCCGAAGTAAAGGTAGTTAGCCACGGGCTTTTAACTATAGGAGGTATAATCTCTATGATCTTAGGGTCTTTGATGCTTATAAATTCACCTGAACCTTATATGCGCGTCTCTTTAGTGGTTGTTCTCACCGTGGTAATGGGGACTGCTCTGTTTTTGATCTTCGCGGTTGGATTAGGGATAAAAGCTCAGATGAAAAAAGTCACAACCGGAGATAAAGGTATGATCGGGATGATCGGTGTAACAAGAACAGAGATTAAGCCCGAAGGGTATGTTTTCATTCACGGTGAGATATGGAAGGCAGAATGTGACCTTTCTACGGGTGGGATAGAAAAAGGTGAAAAGGTGAAAGTTATCGGGATAGAGAATTTAATGCTGAAAGTAACCAAAATATGAAGTTTAAACTTTTAAACTTCTAAACTTAAGAGGAGGAGTTATGGCAGGTGCAGGTATTTTAACCCTAATCATCATCGCTCTCTTTATCTTAGCCAATGCTATTAGAATCTTAAGAGAGTATGAAAGAGGGATAATCTTCAGATTGGGGAGATTGATGGGTACCAAAGGACCGGGATTGATCTTACTGATACCCATGGTTGACCGGATGGTTAAGGTCAGCTTGAGGGTAGTGACAATGGATGTGCCACCTCAGGATGTAATCACCCGGGATAACGTTACCGTTAAGGTTAATGCAGTGATCTACTTTCGGGTGATAGATGCCAGCAAAGCTATTGTAGAAGTAGAGGATTTCCTTTATGCAACCTCGATGATCTCCCAGACTACTTTGAGAAGCGTCTTAGGGCAGGTGGAATTAGATGACCTCCTATCTAACCGGGAGAAGATTAATCAACAACTGCAGAAGATAATTGATGACCAGACTGAGCCCTGGGGAATTAAAGTTTCAGTGGTAGAGGTGAAAAATGTTGATCTGCCTCAGGAGATGCAGAGGGCAATTGCACGTCAGGCAGAGGCGGAAAGGGAGAGAAGGGCTAAGATTATTCATGCTGAAGGTGAATACCAGGCCGCGGAGAAATTAGCCCTGGCAGCCGGTATAATCGGCAAAACTCCGGCTGGCATACAGTTGAGATTTCTGCAGACTTTGACTGAGGTTGCAGTCGAGAAAAACTCCACTATCATCTTTCCGGTGCCAATTGACCTTTTCACTCCTTTTATAAAGAAGTTACAAGAGGGTTCGGATAAGAAAGAGTAAATTTTTAGTAAGACGTGAGATGTAAGAAGGAGCTGTGGCAGGGCAATTGCCCTACCACAGCCCCATTTTATAATATATTTTTTCGTAGTGCGACACTTTATTCAGGGTCGACAAAATTTTCCGATAGTTTATAATGTGGTCTTCGGGTCCCCTGACCCGACGTAAAAAGAAAACGATTTGATTTGCCAGGTTAGTCCCGCCCTTGGCGGGATGGCAAGCACAGGAAACATTAAAAGAGGAGCGATTATGAAAAAGCTAATTTTCGTTTTTTTAATTTTTCTCTCGGGTTTTAATTTCTTTTTACCTGATGTTAACGCAAAGCTTCCGGCTGAGGAAAAATTAATTCAAAAAATAAGAGAGGTTTTAACACCTCAATTTAAAGCTCCTAGAGATTTATCTTCGGATTTTCATCCGATCTGCGCTACCCCAGCTTTTGTCTGGCTCCCTGCACATAGAGGAGAATTAAGCCCAGAGGCTCAAAAAGAGCTTTCATTACTTATGCCAGATCGGCCAACATATACTACTACTAAAATAACTTACGATACCCCAGGTGGACAATTCAGGATACATTACGTTACCTCCACAGAGGATTCGGTTTATGAATCGAGTGTGGATACTTTACCTGCAGATGGCCATCCGGATTATGTCAATTTCGTGGGAGCGGTTATTGATTATGCTTGGGAAAAAGAGGTGGATACACTGGGTTATCTTGCTCCACCGAGTGACCTGGGTTTCCCTGGTAACGGTGGGAATGGCAGGTATGACGTTTATCTAAAATCGATGGCTTTTGGTTATCTGGGCTATACCCAACCAGAAAATTATGCTCCTCCAGATTACATCGGAGCTACGAGCTACATAGTTTTGAGGAATGACTACAGCGTTTATGCTGGGTATCGTCCGGATTTTAATGATTATCTCAGAGTAACCTCTGCTCATGAGTTCTTTCATGCAATCGAGTTCGGATATGATGTGGAAGAATTTGAATATGTTCCATCAGACCCATTTACCCCTGTCCGACCTTATTGGATGGAAATTTCCGCTACCTGGATGGAGGATGTGGCATATGATAATATAAATGATTATACAAGTTATCTAACCTATTTCTATAACTATCCCTGGCTTTCTCTAAAAACTTTTTCCAATAATTCAGGCGATCCGGGAAGATATTATCATGCTTATGCTTCTTGCGTCTGGGCTTTTTATTTATCCGAAAAATTTGGAGCGGATGTTATAAAGAATATCTGGATACTATGTACTGACGTTCAAGGTGACAATGTCCTTTCAGCCACAGACGATCTCCTCTTAACCAAGGGAAGCTCTTTTGATCAGGGTTTCAGTGAGTTTTCCATCTGGAACTATTTCACCAATTATCGGGCAGATACTGCCAATTACTATTCCGAAGGGAACCTTTATCCGGTGATAAAGGTGGATCCGAGCCAGATCCATTATCTTTACCCGGTAGATGTTAGTGCGGTGCTTCATCCGCCTGAGGTCTTAGGAACAAATTATGTCCTGTTCGTTCCGAATGGCAATCCGGGTGGCCTGTCCATAAATTTCGACGGCTCAGACTTGGCTTTGTGGAAAAACTCGATAATAGGATATTCTACCACTAATCCCAAATATTTTACCGAATTTACCTTAGATAGTCAACAGAGGGGTAATCTAAAAATCAGCAACTGGAATGATTATTACCGAATAGTTATGATCCCGGCAGTGGTTACCAAAACCTCCGACTCTTTCAACTATACCTATCAGGGAATATATGACAGCACCCTGACTGAGGTTAAAGAGCAACCAGTTGCAGCACCCCACTCTTTTACTTTATCTCAGAACTATCCAAATCCTTTTAACCCTTCCACCACCATACCTTTTCAAGTATATGGTTCGCCATCAATAGTTCATAGTCCCATCCATACCACCTTCAAGATTTATAATATACTTGGGGACTTAGTGAGGACTTTAATGGATGAGAAAAAGATGCCTGGAAATTACCAGGTGGTCTGGGATGGAAGAGATGATAAAGGTGAAAAATTTAGCTCAGGTATATATTTCTACCGATTAGAAGCAGGAGGTTATTCGGAGACGAAGAGAATGATCTTAGTAAAATGACGAATGATAGACAAAGAAAATAAAGATGAAATAAAGTGAGAAGTAAGAAGTGAGACATGAGACGATAAAAGAGATAGATTCGTGTGGTCGTTGGGTCCACTGCCCCAATTCGATATAGGCGAGCTTTAAAATGTAGCGTCCGGGTTTATCCCGGACGTTTTTTTTCATCCATTTGGACGCTACAGTACAACTACCTGATTTGTTATGAAAGAAAAAATTGAAAAAGAATTTCAAAAGCTCTGTGACATTTTTAAGAGAAAGGGAATTATCGGATATTCCTCTTTTAAGGAGGTGAAACTTCTTCCTGTTCAGAGAAATTATCTTAAAAGAAAACTTGTAACTCTCGATTTTACTGAGCCGATAACTGCAATTTCCATTGGAGTATTTTATAAACCAGATGAGATTAAGTCTATTCCAGACCAGTGGATTGGCAAAGGCTCTAAAGAAGATAACTGGAATATCTATGCCCGGGCTTGTGGTGAGTTGAACCGAATCCTTAACCGTATAGCTAAAAATATAGCTGAAGAATTTGATGGGATTTCAGAACAAGCTACTTTAGAAGGTTATACCAGTAAAATCAATCAGGTGGAGGAATATTACGATCTCTGTGTTTCCCATCGAGCATTTGCAGAATCAGCCGGATTAGGCTGGAGAGGTAAATCCGGACTAATAGTAACACCTGAAGAGGGACCCGCATTAAGACTCTCAACTATTTTTGTCCCTTATGAGATAAAATCTGTAAAGAGAAATCTTGAAGGTTGTGGAGATTGCCAAGCTTGTTTGAAGATTTGTCCTTTTCTTAAAGAGTTAGCTTGCCAGGTCAGGGGACCTGTCAAGCACGTTGATTACAGGCAAAATTGCCTTTTGCGTTTAAAAAATATAGGACTGGAGAATGAGGTTTGCGGAATCTGCCTTAGAGTTTGCTGGGAAGAGATTAAAAAGAGTTGTTGGAAATAAAGCTTAGTGCTACAGCTTTCATTTAAAATAAGGGTAGAGACGCATAGCAATGCGTCTCTATTTCTTTTTAAACAGAACCCTCTTATCCCCTTCCCTCAGTGTAATTCCTGATTCATCTAATTTTTCTAAAATCGGAACTGCATATTTGCGGCTTATATTCAGACATCCTCTTATCTGACTAACCGTAGATGGTCCATTTCTGTTAATGAAGTCTTTTATCCTTTTAGTAATCACTTCGAAATCTTCTGTTATATAAAGTATCCCCTCTTTTAATTCTATAAGTTTCCCTTGTTGAAACAGGAAAAGAAGGATCTTCTGATAATCTGGATTCTCCTCTAATAGCTCACCTTTGGTAGGAGGCGAAAATCGGTTTTCTTCAAATCTCTTTAAAATATTTTGAGCTAAAAGGGATTGTTTTTCAGTCAATTGAGGTTGATGTTCTGGCAGAGCTAATAAGTTTTCTTTTTGAATTAACTTGCCAGTCGTTAAAAGATGCTCTACACCTTCTGCGATTAACTTTTCCTTGAAATTCATCCTCGCAGCGAGGTCTGAAATTCTCAAACCATAGGCGAAAGGTTTATCTATATGCTCTTTATTCACTCTTTCTAAAATCTGAGATAAAAGTTTTTCCCACTTTCCTTTAGTTATTACCAGATTCTTTTTAGCTACTATCTCTTTTTTGTTTTCCAGAGATATCAAGGTTGACTCGATCTCCTCTGAGCTAAAGATGGAGGCACTGAGAATCTCCATCCTGGGCAGAAAATCTACTTTTTTAAGCTCGGTTAGAATTAACTCTGATATATCTAAATTCTCCCTTCGGGCTAAAAAAGTTATTAATTCCTTGTCTTTCCTTTTAAGCTTTGAAGGGAATATATCTAAGACTACACCACCCCCAAGGGTTTTTGCTGGTGTGGGCAATCTTAAGATAAAATGATCTCCTGTTCTTCCCAGGACTGGCTCTTTTAGTTTAATCCTGGCAAAACCACTCTGACCAGGTTTAAGCAGGGGTTCAAATTTTTGAACCTCTGCATCTAAAAGAATTACTCTGCCTATAATCTCTTTTGTGCCCAGCATGAAAAGAAGATCAGAGCCATGTTTCAAATTATAGGGAACATCCGGGATCATATTTACTTTTACATCTAAGAATGAGGTTAGAATGGCTGTTCCTGGATTTATTACCACATCTCCTCTTTTAATCTTTTCTTTTTCTACCCCGATAAGATTCAAAGCTATCCTTGTTCCTGGACCTGCAATCTCTACCTGTTTTTTGTACTTTTGAAGGTTTTTTATCCTGGTCTTTATACCCTGAGGAGCAATTTCCACTTCCTGTCCAACTTGGAAAGAGCCATCGATCAGAGTGCCGGTGACAACTGTTCCCATTCCGGTCATAGTGAAAACCCTGTCGATATAAAGTCTGGGTTTGTTTATATCTTTTCTAACACTGAGTTTGCTTACAAGTTTCTGGATCTGCGTATTCAGTTCATCAATTCCGGTTTTTTGAGTAGCTGAAGTTTTAACTATAACAGCATTTTCTAAGGATGTTCCTTTGAGCCTCTGCTTAATATCCTCTTCTATTAAATTGAACCAATCCTCTTTAACCAAATCTATCTTGTTAATGATTACAATCCCTTCTGTAACACCTAAGAGCTCTAAAATCTCTAAATGCTCCTGAGTTTGCGGCATCCAGCCATCATCCGCGGCAATCACCAGCAGGGCTGCATCAATGCCTCCCACACCTGCAATCATATTCTTAACAAACCTTTCATGCCCAGGCACATCCACTATCCCCACTTCAGTTCCATCCGGCAAAGTAAGCCAAGCAAAACCCAAATCGATAGTCATCCCTCTTAATTTCTCCTCTGGGAGTCTATCCGGATCGATTCCGGTTAATGCCAGAATCAAAGAGGATTTGCCATGATCAACATGACCTGCGGTTCCGATTACAAACATATAGAATTTGGAGTGCAAAGGCTTGCTTTTGCTATTTTTCTGAAATGCTAATTTCTTTTGATTTCAACTTGTCAGAATTTTGATAAAAAACAGCACCAGCCTCAAGGTCGACTTCGACAAGCTGGTGCACTCCGGTTAATGTTTTTCAACACACCCTGAAAGAGTTACACTACGATTTAAGTACTTTCTTTATGCCTTCAATGACAATCTCATCCTGCTCTGGAAAGATCGTCCTTAAGTCCAGAACTAATCTATTTTTTTCGATTCGCCCGATTATCGGGTAATCTAAACTGCGAAATATCTCAGCTAAACTTTCAGGAGGAGTTTGTGACTCTATGGATAATACAATTGTTGGAAGAGTCTCACCCGGCAGAGAACCACCTCCCACCGTGCTTCTGCCCTCTTTTAAGGAAACCGAGATTCTAAAATCTTTTAATCTTTTTGAGATATCTTCTCCTCTTTTTCTGAGGCCATCCAGAGAAGCCGAAATAAGCCTCCAGATAGGAATCTTCTCCTCTTCTTTTTTAAGATAACTAAGAATGACCTGTTCAAGACCAGCAATGACCATTTTATCCACTCGCAGAGCACGATAGAGAGGATGTTTTCGCAAAAGATCAATATATCTTTTCTTACCGACAATTACCCCAGACTGGGGTCCACCTAAAAGCTTATCACCTGAAAAACAAACTAAATCAGTGCCAGAATATATTGTTTCTGAGACCCTGGGCTCATGTCCCAGCCCATAATTCTCAGTATAAGTAAAAGCTCCACTTCCTAAATCCATAACTGTTATCAAGCGATATTTTTTGCCCAGAGGAATTAACTTTTCAATGGAAACCTCTTCCACAAACCCAGACATCCAGAAATTGCTTTTATGAACCTTTAAGAGAATCTTGGTGTTTTTATTTATGGCTCTCTGATAATCGGAAATGGAGGTTTGATTAGTTGTTCCAACCTCTTTCATTATCGCTCCGCTTTCATTCAAAATATCCGGAATTCTAAAACCTCCGCCTATCTGAACCAGTTCACCCCTGGAGATGATAACCTCTTTTCCTTTGGCTAAACCTGAAAGGATAAGCAGAACCGCACCGGCATTGTTATTTACTACCAGAGCACCTTCTGCGCCTGAAAGCTCGATCAGTAGTTTTTCCAGAAAGACGGTTCTCTCTCCTCTTTTTCCTTTTACGAGATCATATTCTAAAGAAGAATAATTCTTACTTACTTCAGCGATATGTTTTAATACGTTTTCGCCTATAGGAGCACGCCCAAGGTTGGTATGGATTATTACACCGGTTCCGTTTATCACCGGTCTCAAAGAAGCAGAAACTAAATTCTCAAGCTCTTCTGAAATTTTCGTGACTATCTCTTCTTTAGAAATATTCAATCCTTTTCTCTTTACCTGTTTTCTTAATTCATCTACTATTTTTCTGCTGATTTGAGTTACAAAAGGTCGGGAGAGAAAAGAGATGTACTTTTGCAGTTTCTCGGATTGCAAAATCTCCTCAATGCTGGGAATCTGTCTGAGCTTTTTACTATTTACCACTCTACTTTTATCTTGCATTTTCTATCTTTGATAATTTCACCCACGATGGAGGAATTTTTAATCCCTCTTTTTCTCAAAGAGTTTAAAAGTTTAGAAACTTTATTCTTTGAAATGCTAATCAATAGGCCTCCAGATGTTTGTGCATCGCACAGAACAAGTTTTGCTTCTTCGCAGATATCTTTTCCCCAGAGAACTTTATCTTCCATAAAATTACGGTTAGAGAGAGTCCCTCCAGGAATTATATTTTGTTCAACCAACTTCCAGGCATACTCAAGGACGGGTATTTTGGATAAATAAACTTTTGCCCCGGTTCCAGAGGCAGTAGTCATCTCGCAAAGATGGCCTAAAAAACCGTAACCGGTTATATCGGTGCAGGCTTTTACTCTGAATTCAAGCATAATCTCAGAAGCGGTTTTATTCAGCTGGCTCATTACCTTCACAGCTTCTTTTTCCACTTTTGGCGGAGCAATGCCTTTTTTAATGGCGGTGGTAATAATCCCGATTCCTAAAGGTTTAGTCAGGATGAGCATATCACCAGGTTTTGCTCCGGCATTGGTAACAATTTTATCTGGATGAATTATCCCATTTACCGAAAGCCCGTACATAGGCTCCTTAGTTTTTAGAGTATGTCCTCCGATAATAGGTATCCCGGCTTCTTTAGCTTTATCTGCCCCTCCTTTTAAAATTTCTTCTAAATAAGTTAAAGGCATAAGGTCTTTTGGATACCCCACGATATTTAATGCTGAGATTGGTTTTCCGCCCATTGCATATATGTCGCTCAAGGCATTGGCTGCGGATATAGAGCCATAGTCATAAGGATCATCTACTACCGGAGGGAAAAAATCTACAGTCTGCACCAGAGCTAAATCTTTACTCAGTTTATACACTCCAGCGTCATCCACGCTGTTATAACCAACCAGCACTCTATTGTTTTTTATCTTTGGCAAGTGACGCAGAACCTGCGTCAAGTCCTGAGGACTACACTTTGCCGCTCAGCCAGAACTTGAAGCCAGTGTTGTCAGTCTGATTTTTTGTTTTTGTTCCATATCCTCAAGAAGTTTGCGCTTGCCCTCCCGCCAAGGGCGGGACTGACCTGACAAGTTTACCGACGGGTCAGGGGACCCGACGCTCATCGAAAATCTCTTTCTCCAATTAGCGGAAGGGGTGGGAATCGAACCCACCAACCCGATTTTTGGTCAGGAACGACGGATTTGAAGTCCGCGAGGACCACCAGATCCCATCCTCTTCCGATCTGAAATCAATATAAAATTTTCAGATTATATTTGCAAGAAAATTATGCCTAAACAAGAAGACGGAAACGTCGGGCATAAACCCGACGCTACAATTTTATTACCTCTCCCTTCCAATGAGGGATCAGGGAGAGGTTCTCAGTTATGGAGGACAGAACAATGTTCTGTCCCTACAAAAAAACTAAATCGATCTTCCAAGAAGTTTCATCGGGTCATCAACTGCAAAAATCTCCTTAATCATAAAAGCTTCACCATATCTTTTACCGATAAATGTACCGTAATGAGCCGCCTTGATTCTCATAAAGTCGAAAACATCAATTCCCGGAACAAAGACATCTTTGCGTTTCTTCATATCCTTAAATTGCGAATGGTAACATTTTACTGCTTCGATCTTTCTTTCTAACTGTTCAGTGATATCCACAACGAAAGAGTGAGTCATCGCCTCTCTAAAAGAAGTTGAATAGATTATCTTATATGGACGGTGAGGTTCTCCCGGGACTTTTAGCTTGGCTAAGCCTGAAAGGTAACAGGCATCATATCCCAGCTTAGAACAGTTAGCATGATCAGGATGTCTTTGTTCCCAGTAGGGCAATATAACCAGATGAGGCTTATATTTTCTTATTAATCTCACCAGTTTCAGCTTATTCTCCCAGGTTGGTTCAACTTTGGAATCAGGAATTTTAAGATTTTCTCTGATTTTCACTCCCATCAGTTTAGCCGCACATTTAGCTTCAATCCCTCTCAACCTGGCTGAGCCTCTGGTTCCCATCTCCCCTTGAGTCAGGTCAACAATTCCGACATTATAATCCAAATCAACTAATTTAATAAGTGTCCCTCCACAGGTTATCTCCGCATCATCCCGATGAGCGAAAATAGCTAATACGTCTAATTTCAATCCAACCTCCTTTTCAAAAGTAGCTAGTAAACTGTAGACAGCATACAGGAAAAATCTTTTCCCCTGTCTACTATCTACTCCGCCTTTGGCGGACTGTTTACTATTTTTTCATAGTATTTCTCATACCTCGGTACAATCAACTTTGAATCGAATTTCTCTACTGCTCTTTTTCTGCAGTTTTCTCTAAATTTATTCAATTTATTTCCATCTGATAGCAATTCAATCCCTTTTTCTGCCATAACATCAACATTGCCTAAGGTTCCTAAGAATCCATTCTCTCCATCCAGGACTACTTCTGGCAAACCACCGCTCCTGGTACCGATAACCGGGACACCGCAGCTCATCGCCTCTAAAGCCACCAGACCAAAGCTCTCCTGGTCGCTGGGTAGAAGGAAAAGATCGGCTGCCGGCAAAAAATTTTCAACATAATCCTGCCCTCCCAAGGAGATAACTCGATCCTCTATTTCAAATTCTTTTGCCAGAAGTAGAGCTTTGCTCAAATCAGGACCATCGCCAATCAATACCAGCTTAGAAGGAATCTTCTTATTAATTCTAAGAAATATCTTAATGATATCCTCAACCCTTTTCACCGGTCGGAAATTAGAAATATGCATCAGGATTTTTTCATTATCTTCAGCAAAGTGTCTTCTTTGAGACTTATCTTCTTTCTGAGTGAACCTTTCTGTATCCACAAAGTTTGGAATCATCTCAATTTCTTTTTTTAGACCGAATTCTTGCTCGGTTCTTTTTTTCAAGAAATCAGAAACCGCAGTAATTCCGTCACTTTCCTCGATGCTGAACTTGGTGATTCCGCAGAAAGATTTGTCCGTGCCAACTAAAGTTATGTCTGTGCCATGCAGAGTAGTTATTACTTTTGGACAATGCTCTTTTAAAATACTTTTAGCTAAAAATGCGGCTGTAGCATGAGGTATGGCATAATGCACATGCAAAAGGTCTAATGACCAGAGTGCAGCAATCTCTGCCATTTTACAGGCTAAGCTTAGGGTATAGGGAGGAAATTTGAAAAGAGGGTAGTTGGTAACCTCTACCTGATGATAGTAAAGATTTTCAATGAATTTCTGCAACCTGAAAGGAGGGGAATAGGTGATGAAATGCACTTGATGTCCTCTTTTAGCCAGTTCAATCCCTAACTCTGTGGCAACTACACCACTTCCTCCTGGAACAGGATAACAGGTAACGCCGACTCGCATAAATTATCCTACCTCTAAAAGCTGATGATCGAACTTTTCGATCTCCGTTTTTTGATATAAAATATCTACGAATTCAAATCCATATTTTACCAAGAAAGGCAGAAGGTTTAAAACTCTTTCCTGAAGCTTATTCCCCGGTAAAAGATTATTCTTGGCTTTATAAATCTGCCCTTTTAAGAGCTGGTTTTTCTGCCGATGTAATTGAAAAAGTTTTTCTCCTAATCTTTTTAACTCATAATCTATTTTCCCTCGTGTATTCTCGATGTTGGATTTCAAATCCGGTTCGTCAACTATAAGCTCTTCCTCTAAGCCATCCAGGAGCTCTTTTATTTTCGCTATTTTCTCTTCCAATTTTTTATCCAAAGGATTTGGAAATTTCTCTTTCAATATGGAACTTATCAATATCTCTGGATCCTGGAATAAATCGATAAAAGCAAGAGAATGTTTTTGAAATACCTGTTTAACTTTATCCTCTATCAAACTCAGACTGGCTCGAGGATAGACCACGGGCATCGGAATATCGTAAAATTCAAAAACAGATTTCAGTTGAGCATAATAGCTGATCTCCCCTGGACCACCGATATAGACTGCGGTAGGAAAAAGATGACTCCTCACCAGAGGTAATAGAAGGACATTCGGGCTTAGCCTTTGAGGTTCATTTTCTATTATTTGATTAAACCCTTCTCTGGTCATTTTTTTATCAGACCCCTCTAACTCTATCAAGTCACCACTCCATTTCAAGGAAGATCTTCTTCCCTCCACCTCTAAGAAAAGGTTTATCATCTCTTCAGGTTTAATCACCTGCTGATGATATCCTGAAGATTCCAGGCTTTCTCCAGTTTTCTTTACCAATTTCATAGACCTGCCGGGATTTTTAATCTCTTTCAAGAATAAATCTACTGCTAACTTTTTAAGCTCTTTATCTCCCGGATCAACTATCACCAGACCATATTTACCCAAAAGAGTTGTCATCCATTTAGCAAAAGAATTTGAGATTGTTTCTCCTTTGATATAGAATTCATCAAGTTTCTGGATTACTTTATCCTTGAATTCGCTAGGATGAAGATAAGATTTGAGTAACTCTACACAAGAAGTGATCTCCTCCCCTAAAACAACCTGATACATTGGACTACCCGAAGAAACTTTTGCTGGAGAATATTTGATCTCCTGAATCTGATTCTCCTTATCTACGATACAAGTTGACCTGACCTCTTCAAAATCGTGATCTTCCGAATCTAACCAGAAAAGAGGCACAAAGGGTCTGGAGAACCTGAAAGATAATGCTTGAGCTAATTTAAGTGTGGTGATTGCCTTATAAATAGTATATAAAGGACCTCCAAAAAGTCCTACCTGCTGACCGGTAAATACTACCAGCGAATCTGGTTTCTGGAGAAGCTCAATATTCTTAAAAGCTTCGCTCCCCGAACCAAATATTTGATTCTGCTTCCTGAGGATGGAAGATAGATATTCTCTCTGATGTTCTCTAGCTTTTATCGATTTGAAAATCCTTAAATAATTCTTATCTTTACGAAAATCACCCGCATAGAATTTCTCTACTTTTTGAAAATCGTAGAGGAAATCAGAGAAGAGTCTGGAAGTTCCAGGTATTTTTCTGAAATCTACTTGCATATCTTCAATCCATAAACTGGCTTTCCATCCCGCTTCTCTCGAAGAGCATCACAATCGATCTCCCTCTGGACCTGGATTTATGCCATTGTCCTTTTTTCACCAGAATCCCTTCCCCTTTTTTCAAAACCTGTTTATCCTTATCAAACTCCAATTCGATCTTTCCATCCAGCACATAGAAGAATTCATCATAAGGATGGTTATGCTTCTTGTATTCACCCTTGATTACTGAGAGTAAGATATTGGCATCTCCCACCCGGCTTATCGGCACTGGCTTAAAAGGGTCTTTCACCTTTTTACCTTCTTTTAAAAGGTTTACTTTTAGCATCTTAACTCCTTTTTTAGATATATTTATGTTTGTCTTTGAATTTACATATCTTTAAAAGAACACAGTCACCGCACAAAGGAATTCTGGCTTTACAGATTTTTCTACCATGTTCTATCAGATTTAGATGAAAAGGATAAACCAGATTCGGAGGAATTATTTTCTGTAAATTCTGATGTGCTTTTTTCGAATCGCTTTTTAAAGACAGCAAGCCAAGCCTTTTGCTCACCCTCAAGATATGAGTATCAACTGGTAAAACTAGCCGGCCCAAGGAGAAGAGTAATACACAGGCAATGGTCTTGTCTCCAACCCCTACAAACTGGCTTAGATATCCCCTTATTTTCTCGGTGTCCCATTTCTTCAGAAAAGAAAGACTTAAATTCCCCCTTTCTTTATAAATTTGATCCAGTATCTTTTTTATCCTTATAGCTTTAATTTTCTCCAGCCCTCCGATATTTATACTCCGGATAACTTTATTTTGAGGTGCTTTTCTTAATTCTTCCCAGCTTTTAAAACTACTCTTTAAATTTCTAAAAGCTCTGTGGCTATTATGATCTGAGGTATTCTGAGAAAGGATAGTCGCAATAAGCTCTGACAAAGGGTCAAATGATGGTTTTAAATATTTTTTGCCATATTCTTTCTCTAATGAGTTTGTTAGAATATTTATTCGATTTGAGTTTTTCACGATTATTTACCTATGAAACAACCAATTGATGAAATTTTGTAAAATAGGTGTTCTGAGATAGTCTGGTAGTAATTACTGCGGCTATGCTTACTGCACAGATAAGCATATAGACCACTATTATCTGAAGCTTTACCGCTTCAAGCGGACTGGCGCCTGCCAAGATCATCCCGGTCATCGCTCCGGGTAGTTGAACCAAGCCTACAACCTTCATTAAGTTCAAAGTCGGTATCATCGCCGCCTTGACTGTAGCTTTAAACGAACCCTCTACTGCCAGAGTCGAGGTAACCCCCAAAGCCAGGGCTTGTTCTATCTGATCTTTTTTATTTTTCATCTCCGAGTGCATCCTTTCCAGAGCCAAGGCTGAGGCATTCATTGAATTTCCGATAGTCATTCCAGCTAATGGGATCACATATTTGGGATCAGCATTAATAATACCTAAGAGTAGCAATAATCCTAAGGTGAAGAAGGTTCCGATTCCGATAGAAAAAGTAGAGATGCCAAATCCTTTCAAGCTTCCTCTGGATCTTGACCCGGCAGTCTGTCCTCCTACTACTACCATAATCAGGATAACCAATAAGATCAACCAGAGCTTATCCAGATTAAAGACCAGCTCTAAGGCATATCCGATAGCTATAAGCTGGACAAAAGAGCGAATGGTGCCGATAAGGAGATCTTTCTCTAAATTGATTTTTTTATAATAAGATATTCCTATGGAGATACCTACCAGGATTAAGGCTAAAAAAAGTTCGCCGATATTCCCTGTCAATTTTCCTCCTTTACAAGTTCCCCTTTTATAAATTTCTGCGTCAACAAATTTTCTGGATTTTTTAAAACTACCTTAGCTTCTCCTTCTTCTATTTTCTCTCCATTTATTAAAATAGCACATTGATGCCCTAATCTTAGAGCCTGGTTCAAATTGTGAGTGACAAAGATTACAGTCAGTTTCAATTTCTGGTTTAAATCTTTAATCAGCTTTTCAATCTGAAGAGTAGCAGTCGGATCTAAGGCTGAGGTTGGCTCATCTAAAAGTAAGACTTTGGGGTTGTGGATCAAAGTTCGAGCTAAGGAGACTCTCTGTCTTTCCCCGATGGACAACTCGGCTGAATCCCTTTTTAGAAAATTTGACTCCAGGCCAACTAATTCAAGGCATTTCTCTATCTCCACAGTTTTACTTTCATTTTTAATCTTCAGCCCGAATAAAAGATTATCCTTGACATCCCCTTCAAACATAACCGGCACTTGAAACACCAAACTAACCCTTTGACGTAAATTAAGAACCTCAAGCTCTTTTATATCTATGCCGTCTAAAAGAATAGTGCCAGATGAAACCTCCTCCAGCCGATTTATAAGGCGGAGCAGGGTGCTTTTCCCGCTCCCTGAAGGTCCAAGAATAGTACAGATCTCCTCTGGTTCAATAGACAGGTCTATCCCTTTTAATACTTCCATAACTTTAAGTGTATTGTTACTTTTTACTATCCTTTCTCTGGTAACCTTTTTAAGTTCTAATTTTAACATAAGTGAGAAGTTTAATTTTTTGGATTATATCATAAAAAAGAGGTTTTGTCAATTTTTTTCGTTAAGGAGTAGGGGCAATTCAGGAATTACCCCTCCCCCAACCTTTTTCCCTTCTTCTTTTTTCCGAAAAAAAGACAACGTCTGGCGCCCTCTGAGCGGGCTGACTCGCAGCCACCATTAAAAGGAAAAGGCTAGGTAGAGGTTATAATAAAATTATAGCGTAGAACTTTATGCCTGAACTTTGATCTTTTATAGAAAAAACGTCCGGGGATAAACCCGGACGCTACGAAATTGAAACAAGATATCTGCTACAAAAATCAAAAATAATACTAAGCTCTTTACCCGGTTAACTTTTTCTTATCCTCAGGACTTTCCTCATCCTTTTTAACCTCATTCTCAAGGTCTCTCATACCCTTTTTGAATTCGCTTACGCTTTTACCCAGACCCTTGGCTATCTCCGGTATCTTTTTCGCACCGAAGAGAAGCAAAAGGACCAAAAGAATTAATAAAAGTTCCTGAGCTCCGATTCCTCCAAGCATTTTTCCTCCTTAAGATTTATTTAATCCAACTCTTAGAATAATTAAGCCAGAATTAATATTTTTCCATTCATTATTATACGCTAAAACCTTCCAAAATCCAAACAAAATATTCAATCCAAGTTCGATAAATCGAGAAGCTACATTTTTATCCTCCCCTTTTCATGGAGAGGTTTAAAAGAGGTTCTATCGCAATAAAACCATCTTTTTAGTATCAGTATATTCCTTGGTCTTCAACTGGTAGAAATATATCCCGCTTCCTACTTCTTTACCGGAGTTATCCTTACCATCCCAGATGATATTATATCTCCCGGGCAATTTAGCTTCATCTGCCAGTGTCCTCACCAGCTGCCCGAGGATATTGT
>Ga0315291_10001180_pt1 | contig 34947 bp, 32 predicted proteins | sample YL17G12_20_MG_FD_203070 | JGI IMG/M metagenome (GOLD analysis project Ga0315291, IMG submission 203070) | Sediment microbial communities from Yellowstone Lake, YNP, Wyoming, USA - YL17G12_20 | ecosystem: Environmental > Aquatic > Freshwater > Lake > Sediment | place: USA: Wyoming | collected...
ATAACCTTCAAGCAACTTAAGCATCTCAACTGAATCATATCCGTTTGAATTATAAACAATAGGAATTTTCAGCCCCTTTTCCTTCGCAATGGTCAGGGTTTTCAATATTTGCGGGCCAAAATGCGTTGGCGAAACCAGATTAATATTATGGCAGCCTATCTTTTGAAGCTTAAGCATCTCATCCGCTAATTCTTCTTCCGATATAAAATATCCTATGCCTTCCTGGCTTATCTGATAATTCTGGCAAAATATACAGCGCAGGTTGCAGTTTGAAAAGAAAATCGTGCCTGACCCTTTTGTCCCCGACAGCGGCGGTTCCTCTCCGTGGTGGGGACCGATGGATGCGATTTTAAGCATCTAGAGCTTGTTTTTTGCCTTTTTATAAAGGTCCATATACTTGCGCGCGGACGCCGTCCAAGAATAATCATAACACATGACTTTTTCAACCAATGGAATCCATACTTTCTTGTTTTTATAAGCATCAATCGCCCTTTCAATCGCGTCTAAAAGCTTATCCGATGAATATTCCTCAAAAACAAAGCCGTCGCCTTTGCCGGTTTTAGGATTATAGTCATGCACTGTATCAGCCAGGCCTCCTGTCTTCCTAACAATCGGAATCGTGCCGTATTTATAAGAGATCAACTGCCCCAGCCCGCACGGCTCATAGCGGGAAGGCATAAGGAACATGTCGGATCCCGCGTATATCAGCTGGGCAAGCGCGGCGTCAAATCCCAGGTTAATGCCGATATGTTTTGGGTATTTCTTTTTTTCGCCAAGCAAAAGCTCATGATACTTTGGTTCACCTGTGCCTAATATAATAAGCTGGCATTTTAAATGCATTATCTCATCCATTGCGGAAGCCAAAATATCAAATCCTTTTTGGTCCGCCAGGCGAGTTATCATGCCGATTACCGGAATATCTGATTTTTCGGGGAGATTATTTATCCTCTGCAACGCGGCCTTATTCTCATATTTTAAGGAGATCGTTTTTATGCCATAATTTTTCACTATTTTAGGATCGGTTTCGGGATCCCATAAATGATAATCAATTCCATTTAATATCCCGAAAACATCTTTATGGCGGCTGCGCAAAAGTCCCGCCAGCCCATAACCAAACTCATCTGTCTGTATCTCTTGAGCATAAGTTTCAGAAACAGTATTGATAACATCGGCAAAAACAAACCCGGCCTTTGTCAAGGCCAAATTTCCCCAAAATTCAAGTGTTTCAGGGGTAAACATTTCCCAGCCGAATCCGGTCAAAAATATCTGATCTTTGGGAAATGTGCCGTGATATCCCATGTTGTGGATTGAATAAACGCAGGCAGTTTCCGGCCACTTATAAAGCTTTTTAACATAAGCGATTATTAAAGCCGTCTGCCAATCGTTGCAGTGGACAATTTCGGGCATAAATGATGATTTGGGAATATATTCCACAACCGCCCTGCAGAAGAATGAAAATCTCTCGCAGTTGTCCGGATAATCAACCCCCTTGTCCTGATATAAACCATCACGGTCAAAATACTTGCCGTTCGCGATAAAATAATAAATCACATCGGAATTTGGAAGTTTAGCGCTCCAAACATCCGCGTATTCAGTGCGGTCTAAAATCTTAACTGGTAGATTCTCATAAACCTTTACCAGATTATATTTTTTCTCATCTACCATTCTGTATTTAGGCATAAAAACAACCACTTCGTTCCCCAATCGGGACAGGGCGTCAGGCAGAGCCCCAGCAACATCCGCCAGCCCTCCTGTCTTTGCGAAAGGAACCACTTCACCTGAAGCGTATAATATTTTCATCCTATAATCTCATCTATCCTTTTTGTGTATTCTGAAAGCAGTTTGCACGCGTCTTTTTCTTTTGAACACTCGGCATACAATTCGATTATTGACCTTGACGGATGCGGAAGAACCAAAACCCAGTCATCACCAAAATGAACTTTAATGCCGTCTAAAAGCTCAACCTCTTCCTCTTTCCCGCCTGAGGCGGGTCCCTGCCCGTCCGGCAGGCGGGCGCCTTCGGCGGATAACTCCTCTGCTAAAACCCTGATCACCTTTCCCTTTAGTTCCGGCAGGCAGGATATGTCTTTTTTAAATACCTGGGATTCAGGAATATCGATTTGAGAAAGCTTAACTCCGTTTCTCTTTGATAACTCCATCAATTTTACGATAGAAAACATGCTGTCAAAATGCGGCTGGAAATCGGGAAAGATGTAACCGCCCAGTCGTTCACCCAAAAAAGAAACTTGCGGCAGGGATGCGATTTCCATCATATGGCGGAAACTGGTTTTGGTCCTTAAAACCTTGCCATTAAATTTTTTGGCTATTTTATCAATGGAAGAAGAAGTATTGATCGGCACGGCGATAACGGCGTTCTTTTTCGAAAGAAAAACCAGTGTTGCCATAATCGACAGCGCTTCATCCCCCGTGAAAATCCTTCCCTTTTCATCACAGATGAAGATCTTTTCCGCTCCCGCGTCCAGCATCACGCCCATATTTCCCTCCAGCGTCTTTACAATCATTGAAAGCTGGTTTAGAGAATAGTCAAACTGATCCTTTGTCCTTGTGACCTTGGTTTCATCAATATATGCATTTAACGCCACCACTTCGCAATCCAATTCTCCCAAAATTGAAGGGAAGATCTGCGATGAAGATCCGCAGGCATAATCCACCACAACTTTGCATTTTTTGCTTTTTATGACATCCAAGTCAACATGATGAAGAACACCTTCTTTATACTGTTCGGCCACACGATAAAAAGGAAAGGTTAATTCACCCACTTCTTCCGTGCAGATACGCTTAAAATCCTCGGCGAAAAATAATCTTTCAACCCTTTTTTCTTTGAGCGATTGCAGATCAAGACCGTCATCATCAAAAAACTTTAAATCAACGACCTCAGCATCATAAGGCGACTTGCGGACATGAAAACCGCCTTTACTCTTTAAGGCCTTAAGTTCGTAGCGAGTTACCGGAATAGGAGTCATTTCGAGATCGGAAACATTGACTCCCGCCGATAATACCCCCGAGAGCAGCGCACGGTAGATCATGCGTGACGCCTTGTGCGAGTCGCGGGATGCGGTGATAACCGCGCCTTTGCCAAGCATACTGCCATAAGCCGCGCCCAAATTGGCGGCGAATTCCGGAGTTATCTCCACATTGCATAAGCCGGTGACCCCGAAAGGGCCAAAAATAGTTTTGGGAAATCTCTCCCTATGCACCATGCTGCGCGATACAATGGAACCTTCCTCAATTATTTTTCCCGGCCAGATTTTAACGTGCGGGCGGACAATCGCGTCTTTGCCTATCCGCACTCCATCAGCCACAATTGAATGCTCTTCCAAATATGCCCTGTCTCCAACAAATGCTCCACGGCCGATAATTGACCGCTCCATCCTGACCTCGGAACCAAGCTCTGTGTTGTCCCAGACGATTGATTCGCGAAGATGCGTTCCTCTCCCTATTCTGCAGTTATTGCCTACAATGCAGTTTAATAAGGTAACTTCATCAGCAATAATAGTGTTGTCTCCTATGATTCCCATGCCTTCCATCCTGGCCGAATGGGCGATTATATCCCTCCTGCCTTTTATGAATGGCACGCCCTTTAAAATTTGCCCGTGAACTTTTCCGTATTCCTCCAAGTTCCCTATGTCTTTCCAAAGCCCCTCTGATACAAAACCATAAATCTTTTCTTTGTTTTCCATAAGAGCAGGGAAAAGGTCCTGGGAAAAATCAAATTCTTTCTCATCCGGGATATATTCCAAGACATGAGGATCGATCACATATATGCCGGTATTAATCGTGTCAGAGAAAACCTCTGACCATGAAGGTTTTTCAAGAAAATGCTTTACCCTCCCGTCCTTATTGATGATAACAATACCGTAAGGCAGGGGATTGGCCACCCGGGTCAATACAATGGTAAAAGCTCCCTTTTTGCTGTGGTGAAAATCAACGATTTTTTTAAGATCAAAATCTGTGACCAAATCGGCGCTGATCGTAAGGAACGGCTCGGAGGTCCCGGCGATCGCATATTTTACCGCTCCCGCTGTTCCATAATTTTGAGGCGCCTCGACATAAGTTATATTTACGCCAAATTTTTTCCCATCTCCAAAATAACTTTTGATAATATGAGGTTGATGATACAGGAGGACCAGAATATCGCGCAAACCGTGTCTTGCCAAAAGTTCAATTGTATATTCCATCAGCGGCCGGTTGGCAACCGGAATCATTGGCTTGGGGATATTAATAGTTAAAGGATGAAGCCGGGTTCCCAATCCACCCGCCATAACGACCGCTTTCATGATTTATACGCCATATAATCAATATCAGGAAAAAGATTGTCCCTGCTTTCAAGATCGGAAAGATACGGCTCATCAATTCTGTTCCCGCGAATGGCCTCATATAATCTGGTGAAGCACTCTATATGATCCTTAAATCTTTTCACAGCGTAAGGGATTACCGTTCCGGTTTTCATGATAAACGCCCAGTCAGATGATTGCGCAAGCAGTAGCTCACGCGCGCATTGGTTCAGGGCGCGCCCTAAAACACCGTTTCTTGATGGATAAGCATTCGCCAATTCTACCATTCGGTCAGCCGCTTTGTGCAAATGGCGGTAAATCCAGTCGTTAGATCCCTCCAGCCAGACCTCCGAATATCCTTTATATCCCCATGAAGAAAGCGAAGGTGTTGAAACCTGGTTACGCGGATTTTCTTCAAGATATTCACTCAGGGTAATAGTTCTGATTGTTTTTTGGTCATAATGAATCTTGCGGAAGAGATAATTCAAAAATTCCGGCCCCTCATACCACCAATGCCCGAATAGTTCGGCGTCATACGGCGATACTATGATCGGTTTTATGCCCATCCATTCATGCAGATTTTCGATCTGCTTTTCGCGGTTGAACATAAAATTGCCGGCATGCGCAGCCGCTGTATCTGCCGCCCACTGCGGATTATAGGGATCTTTTTGATTTGTCCGGCCGGTAATGCGGTAATATTTGATGCCCGTGTTTATCCTGATGCCGTCCGAATGAATGTACGGTTTGATGTAATCAAAATCCAGGTCAAAGCCGACATCCCGGTAAAACTCGCGGTAATTATAATCCCCCGGATACCCCTCCTCCGCCGACCACACTGCCTTGCTGGATTCCATGTCCCTGCCAAAAGCGGCCACGCCGCTTTTACAATAAACCGGAGCAAAAACGCCGTACTTCGGCCTGGGCGATCCGTGCAATATTCCATGAGTATCGACTATAAAAAATCTGATCCCTTCCTCTTTTAATAGCTGGTCATCGCCCGGATGATAGCCGCATTCCGGCAACCAGATGCCGCGCGGACGCCTGCCAAACACTTTTTCATAATGCGCGGCGGCAACCTTTATCTGCGCCCTGACCGCGTTGCGGTTGATCTCCATCAAAGGCAAAAATCCATGCGTGGCGGCACAGGTTACGATCTCAATCTTTAAAAGATCCTGGAACTTTCTAAAACCTTCGCAAAGATTCCTATGGTATCTCTCAACAAACGCAATCCTTGAATCTATAAATTTGCGGTTGTACATCTGTGCCAGATGATTAAAAGCCGGTTCAAAGCGCGTGCGCTCTATTTCTTTGTAAGAAAGCTCGATCAGTTTATCAATATGGTGTATATAACGATTCTGTAGAAGTTCATCGGTGAGCATGGAGGCAAGCGTTGGGGTTATGGACATGGTCAGGCGAAAATCAACGCCATCCTTTAAAAGATCTTCAAAAATGTTTAAAAGAGGAATATATGTTTCGGTGATAGCTTCGTACAGCCAGTCTTCCTCCAGAAAATCTTCATATTCCGGATGGCGGACGTACGGCAGGTGCGCGTGAAGGACTAATGCCAGATATCCCTTTTCCATCGAATAAATTATAGCACACTTTATGTTATAATCTAAAATCGTGAAAAAACTGGTTTTACTCGTATTTTTCATCTTGATCGCCCCGAATTTCGCCCTGGCCGCCGATGAAATCCCAGTCAATATAAAAGCCGAGAAATTAAAATACACAGAAGATACCGGAATAGTAACCGCTCTCGGCTCGGTTGAAATCCATCTTGAAGACATAACCATACTCTCGGATTCGCTGGTAATGGATACCAGAACCAAAGTGGTGACTGCTGAGGGAAATGTTTCAATGCGCGGCCCGGAATACGATGCCCGCGGCAGTTTTATGACTTACAACGTGAATGATGAAACCTCTTCTTTTTCAGACTTTAAAACCATTCTTTCCCCTTCCGGAGTTAAAGGCAATCTGTATCTTGGAGCAAACGAAATAAAAGAAACAAAAACGAGCTGGGAGGGATATGCGGGCAGCCTCACGACCTGCGATTATGCTAAAACTGATTCCCAACATTATCTTGTCGTTTCGAGGAAAATTGAATACTATCCTAATGACAAGATCATAGGTTATTCAAACACTTTCTATATCGGGCACGTTCCCTGCTTGTGGGCGCCTTATGTAGTTTATGACCTTAAAAATAGAAGGAAACGAAACTGGGCAATCGGCCATAACGAGATTGAAGGAAATTTTATTAAAACTTTCTGGGATTACCCCTCCGGAATAATCATTCTGGATCATATGGATAAGAAAGGATTCGGGCACGGGCTTGAATACAACTATGACCTGAAACAGAAAGGAAGCGGCAAAATATATCTTTATCTTTTAAACGAAAGCGATCCGCCGAATATAAAAGACCGGGTATTCAAGATCAATCATTCTATAAAGCCAACTCCCTGGTCGACATTCTCTCTTGCCCAGGGTTCATCTTATATGTATCTCATTCCCAGCGGGCGCTTGGACAGCTCCACTTATCGGCTGGATTATGATTATAAAAAAGATGACCGCCGGTTCAACTCTTTCCTTGATGTTTTGGACAATCGCGGAGGCAGTCAGGAAAGGATTGTTTTTCAGGCAAATAACAGCCGGGATAATTTCAATACAAGCTACAACTTCAGCCTGGATCAGGGAAAAGTTGAGCCAAGATATGTCAGGATTTCTCAAAGACTAAACCATAGTCAACCATTCCTTTTCAAGAATGGGACACTTAATATCAATGCCAATTATTCGGATTCGATACAAAAAGTGGGAACTCCCGGCGATGAATTATTGAACCTTAATTATGAATTTATCAATCGTGAAAGCTTTTACACATTAAGAGTTTATGAAAACTGGCACATTGATCTTGATCGCAATCTTTATCTGGGAGATGAGGGCGACCAGTACCTGGAAAAACAGCCGGAGATAACTCTATCGCTCAATCCAATCGATTGTAAACTTTTTGCTCTCTCCCCTACTCTAGGTTATGGTTATTATCGCGAAGTCCAGCAAGTCCCAAATTATGGAAAAAGAAGCTTTTCCGCCAGCCGTTATCTGGCGGCCATAAAGGCAGACCGGTCTATCCCTTTAATTTTAGGAAGCAATCTTTATCTGTCTTACGGAATCAACCAGTATTTATATGATCCTGGCGACCAGCTGTATTCACAGGAAGAAAATATTGCCCTAAGCACCGGCCTCTTCAACTGCTTTAACAACAACATAAATTTTGTGCGCGGCATATCAGAGGGCAATACTCCTTTTTTCTTTGACCGGCTGGGCACAAAGTACAGTAATATAAAAGACACCGCGAATCTATATTATGGGGAATTTGTAAACTGGGTTGTTTCAGGCGGATATAATTTCGAGACCAAAAAGCAATTTAATACAGATACAATGCTTGCCTTAAAGCCAAACAAAATAATGCGCGCCAGCTTTACAACCGGCTGGGATCCGGAAAACCTAAGATATCTTGATTTAAGCTCGAACGCCGCTCTTTCGTGGGAGAAGTTTTCAAATATCACTTCCCTGCTCTATGATTTGAATAATGGAATGGTTAAATCCGGCAGCAATATTATAGATTTTGAGATCGCAGGTGAAACCGACTGGAAAAATCACTGGCATTTTAAGGTCGGCCATGTATATAATCCAGCCAGACAGGAGCTTAAGATGGTTGATTTTTCCGCGGTAAAGGACCTGCACTGCTGGGATATAAAATATACTTATTCCGATTACCGCAAAGAATTCAGCATAACATTTACCTTGAAAGCCCTGCCCGGAGAGCCCATCGGCTATGCTGGGGGCCGGGGGTTCTATTTCGACAGTTTTGAAAAATCACTTAAGGAGGAATTTTCAGGTGCGTCGCCCGTTCGTTATTAGCATTTTTATATTTTGTCTGATTATAACCGGTTGCTCAAAGATGGTAACGACCATACCAATTTTTGGAACGCAAATGATAGTAACCGCAACCTTTCGGGGAAACATAGATTTATCGAAAAACCGTTATTTCATGATCATCTCCACAAATGAATCATATAGTTTTCCAATACTTCCGCCTGAGGGAACAAGCCTGGATGAATTTTTAGAACCCGGCGATTCTCCCATAGTCGGCGATAAAGCGGATTATTTTACAAAATATTATTCAACCTGGCATTCTTATATCATTTTGGACAATCTAGGATACTATCTTGTCCGCGGGCCGTTTGCGGCAACCAATACGAGCACGCGGGAGCCGATTTCCTCAACCATTCCCCAGACCAATTATCTTAACTTTACTATCAGGCTGGACAGGATATTTGGCGCATCTATCCCGGAGAATATATATTTTGACATTATAAGTGTTGATTATCCTGCTAATGCACAAAAATACCTAAAAGACCATATTGCACCACCTGGCCGAAGCATCTCAAGTGTTTCCGGTTCTATCCTTTCACAAACCGATGAAGTAAAAAATGATATTGACGAGAGCCTGGATATTATCTCGTGGTCGGTGAAGATCGAATGAGTATTTTATCGGGTATACTGGCGGCGTTATGTTTCCCCAAATTCAATCTGTCCCTTCTGGCCTGGGTGGCGCTTGTTCCACTTTTTTTAGAAATAAACAAGAAAGAAAATCCGAGAGAAGCGGCTTTTTCAGGTTTTATTTTCGGGATATTTTTCTTTGGAATCAATCTTTTCTGGGTAAATACCTTAAACGAGTTTGTCCCCGGTTTCACGATTTTAGGTTATATCCTGCTTGTAATTTACGAATCTGCTTTTACCGCTGCCGCCTGTTATCTAATTAAATATCTATTAATTAATCTGCCGGCCCTCAATATTTTGTCAGTCCCTCTTACCTGGTCATTTTTTGAATGGCTAAGAACCCTCGGAACATTCGGCATCTCAGCCGGAGATTTAGGATACACTCAGGCAACAGTAACTCCTTTAATTCAAATCGCGTCTTTCGCGACCGTATTCGGCATTTCTTTTTTGATCGTGATGGCAAACGCCGCTCTCGCCGATCCTAAAAGATCATTCTTTAAGATTTCATCTGTCTTAGTAATAATTATTTTTGTTTATTATTGGGGTTTATCTCAAATGCCTAATATAAAGCCATCCCCAAAAAGCCTGACTGTTTCACTGATCCAAGGAAACATACCGCAAAAAAAGAAGCTGGACGCTCAATACAATAATGAAATTCTAAATATTCATGAAGACCTGACGCGGAGCATACTTTCCGACAAACCCGACATCATCATCTGGCCTGAATCTTTTATACTTGCTTATCTGCTTGAAGAACCCGCATTCCTGCAAAGAGTAAATAAACTGGCCGAGGACTCAAAATCTTACATTTTGATTGGCACACCGTACGAAGACGGATCCGGAAAGGCCTATAACTCCCTGGTGGCCTTCTCCCCAAAGGGAGAAATAATCGGCAGGTATGACAAGCAAAATCTTGTTCCATTCGGGGAATATCTGCCTTTAAGATTTTTATTTTATCCCATTTTAAAATCAACTGATTTCTTTTCGGCGGATTTTGATTTTGGCCCAAAAGAAGCCCGGCTTATTGAAATTAACGGGATAAAAATCGGGGCGGTCATCTGTTTTGAATCGACCTTTGTCGCTCCATTAAAGGACCGGGTTAAAAAAGGGGCCAGCTTGCTGCTGACCGTGACCAATGACGCCTGGTTTGGATCATCCTCAGCCGCTTATGAGCATTTAAATTGCGGCATATTCAGGGCGGTTGAAAATCGCAAGTACTTTATCCAGACCGGCAATACCGGCATCTCGGCAATTATCGACCCTTATGGAAGAATTTTAGCGAAAACCAATTTGAATGAAAGGCGCGCCTTAACCTTTAAGGTACCTCTCCCCTAAAACCACCGCGGCATAATCATCTATCGGCACGGGAGGGGGCAAAAGCGAAGTCGGAACAAAGCGCAAAAGACCTCTTAATGAATGTTCCCTCCAGTATTTTCTGCGCGCCTCAAGAGTTGAAAATTTTTCATCGGTAAAAACTATATTGCAGTACAGATCGATCCTTGATAATTCTCTCTGAACGGATTTGGCCGCCGTTCCCCCGCCAATAACAATCGTGTCCATTCTATACTTGGCTACTAAACCAACAACCTCTGATTCAAGTCGAACTCTTTCGATAACCTTTTTTTCCAATACGCGCGATTCCCCATCCATCACTGCCAGGCCGCATTTTTGTAATCCAGGATCAATGGCTAAAATCATGGCTGTACCTTAAATTCTACAACAAGCGGGCCAATAGTATAAACATCTGATGCCGCCAGGACCGAAACCCGCGTCAGCGTTCCGTACCCCCTTACCCGCCGGACCGAATCGTATATCTTCTCGTAAGGATACGCCCCAAGACCACCTGGGAGCATCCCTTTTTTTCTGGCGGCCTCCTCCGCTTTTGATAAAAGATCCTTCAAACGCTGTTCTGTATCCTTTGCTGAGAGTTTGCCCGAAATAAGGGAACGTTCGATCTCTTCCCCTTTTCGGTACAAGAGTTGATTGGTTTGAACATCAAAACGAACAGCCAGCGTGCCCCCGAAAGAAAGATTTCGGTTCGCGATGATCCTTAATACAATATCCGAATCCATGTTTGCCAGATAACTTACGGTAGAATCATAATCATTCTCTTCATATTCTGCTTCTTTTGCATTATACTTTTTCAATTCATCATTTACATATTTGATGGCCTTATACAATTCCAATTCCGCTGTTTCCCTGCCCTGCCCTCCCTTGACCAAAGTGCTGTAGATCACATCTCCGGAAGTAAATATCACCCGGCGCGACAAAGTCATTTCTACTTCTTTTTTTAAGTTTTCTCTTGTTTTCAAAAGCTCCTTGATTTCGCTCTTTGTAGATTCAAGTTCCTTTGAACTTTTTTCAAGTTTTTCCGATTCTTTCTTTAAATCTTCTCTCGCCTGCCTTATCTGCCCCCTCAGTTCTTCCAGCCCGAAAAAAGCGGTGCGCGCGTCAAATGATATAAAGATAACCGTGGCAAAGGTTATAAGCGCAATCAGTATCCCTGAAATTAATGTGAACACTATCGCGGTATACCGCGGCCTCAAGCCAAAAAGGCTCAGCCTCTTTTTTCCAAAAAACCGCCCGACATAATTGCCGATAAATGAAATAGCGCCTGAAACAACAATAAGAATTAAGATGACTTGGATGGCGAACTGGTAGATCACGCCTGCGCCGCTCTATTGATGAAGTAAAAGCCGATCCCGCCGGTTATGATATTTGGAAGCCAGGCGGCCAGCCCGGGGGAGATCCACTCCAGTTCTCCAAAGGCCATGGAAGTGAACATCAAAATATAATAAATAAAGATCACGATTATGGAAAGTCCGAGGCCAATAGATGAGGAGACGCGGCGCGGGGAAATGCCCAGCGGCGCGCCAAGAAGCGCGAATACCAGGCAGGCAAAAGGAATGCTCATCTTCATGTTAAGCTGGATATTATAATCAACCACTTTGACGCCCATTTTTTCTTTAAGATTGATGAATTGACGGAGCTCCCGGATATTCATGTCGTCGGACGATTTGTCTCCTGTTGAAAGTTCAGCCGGAGAATACTTAATAGCAACCTTTTGTTCATCAAACTTTATTAAGTGCTTGTATTCCCCCGCCTCGGATAAAAGGTAAATTGTACCCTTCCTGAAAATCCACTGATTCTGATCCGATAACCATTGGGCGGAGTTGGCGTTTATTATCTGATTGAGCTTGCCGTTCTGGAATTCAGAAACGATCACTCCCTCCATCACGTCGCCCTTGAGCCGGCGGGCGTAAAAAACGCGCTTTAAGACGCCGCCTTCCATTTCCGGGACAAAAATATTCTCTTCTATCCTCGGCGCCCTTTTGGTTGAGAATTCAATTAAAAGATTCTTGGCGGCTTTATTGGCCTCCGGCACCACTATCTCATAAAAAGAAAGGGTGACAAAAGAAATAAAAAAGCCGAGAAAGATTACCGGTATCATTATGCGAAAGATGGAAATCCCCGAGGCCTTAAAAGCGATGATTTCGCTGTCTTTGCTTAAACGGCTGAAGCCCAAAAGAGCGGCCAATAGAGTAGCCATGGGAAAGATATAAACTACAACGCTGGGCAGGCGAAATAAAAAAAGTTTAAGCGCGAGAAGAAGCGGCATCCCCTGGAGCACCACCGCCCTGGTCAGCTCAAATAAAACCATGGAAGCGGAAAGAATTAAAGAAAAAGAAAGCAATCCGAAGAGGAAGGGGTCAATAAGCTCTTTTATGATGTATCTATCTAAAATCTTAAGCATCAGAGAGTAAATTGCTCGCCAAGATAAAACTTTTTTGCGATTTCAGACTGGGCCACCTCATTCGATTTGCCGGCTACCAGGATTTTGCCCTTATGCATGATATAGGCATGATCCGTAATGGCCAGGGTTTCCCGGACATTGTGGTCTGTGATTAATATGCCAATGCCTTTTTCTTTAAGGTATTTTATGATGCCCTGAATATCCGCGACGGTCTTGGGATCGATACCCGTAAACGGTTCATCAAGAAGAAGAAAAGATGGATTGGTAGCCAGCGCGCGTGCGATCTCCACCCTTCTTTGCTCGCCGCCTGACAAAGTATAAGCTTTGTGATTCCTTAAAGATGTGACCCCCAGCTCATCAAGCAGTGAAACCAGCCGTTTTTCATACTCATTTTTTGGTATCTCAGGCCTTAACTGCCAGAGGATTAAGATATTTTCTTCAACCGTCAATTTTCTGAATATCGACGGCTCCTGCGGCAGATAACCGATGCCCGCCTGCGATCGCTTATGCATAGGCAGATGTGTTATATCCAGATCGCCAAGGTAAACCCTGCCCGCGTCCGGCTTTACCAAACCAACGGTCATGTAGAATGTGGTCGTCTTTCCGGCGCCGTTGGGCCCTAAAAGTCCAACAACTTCACCTTGAGACACCTCTATTGATATCTCATCGACCACCCGGTGGCCGTGATATGATTTTACGAGTTTTTCAGATTTAATGGAAATTTCTAATCTCCTCCAGTTTCAAGAATGCCGCGTTGCACATGATCGCTTCCTCGGCCATTTTGATTCCCGCGTTAATATTTTTGGTGATCCCGGAAACATAAATTGCCGCCGCGGCGTTGAGCAATACAATATCAAAGTGCGGGCCCTTCTTGTGGTTTTCCAAAATCTCGATCGCTGCCACTTTTGATTCCTCAACATTATGGACAATGATCTCGCTTTTTTGCGCCCGCTTCATGCCAAAATCTTCCGGCTTAATAAAATAAGTCTTAATTTTGCCATCTTTTAATTCTGAAACTTTGGTTTTATCCGAGATAGAAATTTCATCCAACCCATCCATGCCGTGGACGACAAGCGCGTGCTTTGCTCCAAGGTTGATTAAAACCTGCGCCATCACATCAGTTAATTCTGCGGAAAAAACTCCCATGATTTGGAATGAAGCTCCGGCAGGATTGGTCAAAGGCCCCAGAATATTAAAAATCGTGCGGACGCCAATCTCTCTTCTGGTCGGACCAGCATATTTCATGGCGGGATGGAAATTGGGAGCAAACATAAAGCCAAAACCTATGGAATCAATGCATTCGGCAACTTTTTCCGGCGGAAGGTCGATTTTAACACCAAAAGCTTCTAAAAGATCCGCGCTGCCGCATTTTGAAGATACCGAACGGTTGCCATGCTTGGCGATGCCGACTCCTGCTCCCGCCGCCACAATCGCGGCGACGGTTGAAATATTAAAAGTGTGAGAAACATCTCCGCCAGTCCCGCAGGTATCAACCAGATTGGTTCTTTTAGGATGTATATGGACAGAATGCGCGCGCATCTGCCGGGCAAATCCTGTTATTTCATCCGCTGATTCTCCCTTCATGCGCAAAGCGGTGATCAGCGCGGCGATCTGTGAAGGCGTCGCCTCTCCCCGCATTATGGTGTCAGCGGTTAAAGACGCCTCTTCCTGCGTCAGATGTTCCCCGTTTACAACCTTGGCGATGGCTTCTTTGATCATGGGATAATTATACTATATCGTCAAAGAAGTTGCATGAAATAAGGAGAATGGTAGAATATACTTATTATTCATTTAAAAAGGGGAACAATGTAGTGTCAACCATAAACTTAAAAGACTTTGCTGCTAAAGAGGGAATAATACTTAAAAAGCCTGAAGATCTTATTATTGAGGCAAAAGACAATATCACCAGAAAACATGCATACACGAAGAGTCAAATAAAAGAACATTTTGATTTATTGATTGATGAAACCGAAAAAGAGGCCCATCGCCTGTATCTTCAATATGAAGAAGAATATGGCAAGAGAGTCTTCTCAATATTTATTAATCATTTAATTAACAGAAAAGAAATCGCCAATATAAGCCAAATCAGTACGATTCTGGGTAAATATTTTAAGCCTTTTGACAGATTTTTTCTCTCATTGGCCCAATCAAGGAAATCAAGAGCCGGAAAAGCCTTTGAAAAAATACATAATGCATTATTTAAATCTCTTGATTACCCTTTTGATGAACAGGTTGTTATTAATGGCAAACCTGATTTTCTTATGCCATCCGCCAAACACTTCAAAGTCAATCCGCCTGATTGCATAATTTTTACAGCAAAAAGAACTCTTCGCGAAAGATGGAGGCAAATTGTTACGGAAGGCACAAGAGGACTTGGTTTCTACCTTGCGACCATTGATGAAAATATATCTTCCAATGCACTGAAGGAAATGCTGGATCATCGCATAATAATCGTTTGTCCGCAAAGAATCAGGAATGATCATTATTCCCGGGCAATAAATGTAATCAGTTTCAAGCAGTTCTTTAATGATGTATTAGACCCTGCAATGACAAGGTGGAAACGGAATAAAATAATTTCATGAGTAAATTTAAATTCATTGATTTGTTTGCCGGTATAGGAGGAATAAGGACTGCGTTTGAGGATATAGGCGGGCAGTGTGTTTTTTCCTCGGAATGGGATATCGCCTGTCAAAAGACGTATCAAAATAATTTTGGAGAAATTCCTGCCGGTGACATAAGAAAGATTAAGAATAAAGAAATCCCGGATCATGATATTTTAGTCGCAGGATTTCCATGTCAGCCATTTTCAATTGCCGGAGTTTCAAAGAAATTAAGCCTTGGCAAAAAACACGGCTTCGAAGATAAAGAGCAGGGAAATCTTTTTTTTGAAATTGCTCGCATTCTTAAAGCAAAGACGCCAAAAGCTTTTCTGCTTGAAAATGTAAAAAACCTTAAAAGTCACGACAATGGAAACACTTATAGAACAATATCTGGGACGCTGGACAAGCTTGGATATCATGTTTTCAACGAGGTTATTGACGCAAAACATTTTGTCCCTCAACATAGAGAAAGGGTTTTTATTGTTGGTTTTAGAAAAGATTTATATCCAGACATCATATTCACCTTTCCTTCTCCTCCAAGTAAAAAGATAAAGGTTTCTGACATTCTTGATAAAAATGTCAGTGATAAATATACCCTCTCTGATAAGCTATGGAAATATCTTCAAAAATACGCTGAAAAACACCGGAAAAAAGGCAATGGATTTGGATATGGCCTGATTGACCCTGAAAAAGATAATATCACCAGAACATTAAGCGCAAGATATTATAAAGATGGATCGGAAATTTTGATAAAACAAAAAGGAAATAACCCAAGAAGATTGACCCCCAGAGAATGCGCAAGACTAATGGGTTTCAAGGACTCTTTCCTGATATCCGTATCTGATACTCAGGCATATAAGCAATTTGGCAATTCTGTCGTTGTCCCTGCGGTCAAAGCCACTGCCAAAAAGTTAATCGAACACATCTAAAAATGGACAGGCTGACAAAAAAACAACGAAGCTGGAATATGTCCAGAATCAGACCAAAAAACACCACGCCCGAAATTAAATTAAGAAAAGTTCTTTTTCTGAATGGTTTTAGATACAGGATTAATTATAATATCTTGGGGAAACCGGACATTGCTTTTCCAAAGGCAAAAATAGCAATATTTATTCATGGCTGTTTCTGGCATAGGCATGGATGTGAGAATTCAGTAGTTCCAAAAACAAACAGATCCTTCTGGCTGAAAAAGTTTAATTCAAACACTAAAAGAGATATATTGGTTGAGAAATTCTTGAAAAAAGAAAAATGGAAAGTTATTATAATATGGGAATGTGAACTTGATAATAATTTCAATAAAGTAACAAGTAAATTAATTCATTTATTAAAACCAAAGTTAAAGAGGAACCTGTAATTTACCGCTTTCTTCTTATTGGGGCTTTATCATATTCACCTTGAGGCGTATACCACCAAAAATTAATAGAATTTTTAGGGTCGTGCGTTTTAAATCCTTTGGTTTTTTCTAAACTAATTTTCAGGCCGTTCCTTTTACATTCATTAATAAACCTATGAATTAGAGGGCATTTCGCCTCTTTATGCCCCTTAGAAACTATGATTTTATCAGTTTCAAACAATTTTATTTGGCCGATCTTTTCTTCAAGCCATTTATTAAATATCTGAAATGAACCTCTTGAATATACACCCAAACCAACAAATATATCCGCCATTTGAATTAAATATTCATCCTTGGAATTTTTCGGATAAATACCATGGACAGCAAATTCCTTTTTAAATTCAATAAACCAATTTCTAGGGTTACCCATCCAACCTTCTTCCATGTCAATTGCAGCTGAATTAATTCTTTTTTCAATAGTTTCCCAATTTACATTTATTCCATCATCAGGAAATAATCCCCACAGGGAAGCCCCATTTCAACGATGGCATAATATATTTTTGTATAAATGAAAATACATCCTAGCGAAGTTTTCTTCATCATCACGCCCAATAATATTTTTATGTCTTGAGTCATGCATGTCCCATGTAATAACATCGATCCTGATTTCATTGTTAACCGCCAGCCTGATTGCATAATCAACCATTTTCTCTGCTGCAAATTTATATTTTGCCGTTTTCAGTTTTTTCCACTCAAACTCAGTTACATCTGATTCATCTAGTAGCCTCTTTATTTCATTTTTAATTTTGCTGTAGTTGGGATAAGCGCAAGAAACAGCTCCAATCCCCCAGTATCTTCCGTTCTCATGTTTTGATTCATCAGAAAATACCAAATGGCTAAAAGGAATTCCTTTATTCACGAGCTCATCTCTTGGATTCAATCACTTCGTCGCTCTTGAGACATCATAAACATCGGCCACTTTACGGATGGCCTGGCAGACATTCTGGAGCTGTCCCAAATTTTTCACATCAACAACAATTTTTAAATATGCGGTCGAGCCTTTTTTGGTCTTTATATCAACCGACGCGACATTGGTTTTGGTTTCAGAGATTTTTTCCAGAATATCATGCAGTACGCCGACGCGGTCAAACGCTTCAACCTCTATTTCAATTGGATAAAAAATGTCTGCGGTAAGATCCCAATCGACTTTGACCATCTTTTCAAATTCCGGCTTACTGCGCTGGATATTACTGCAATCCTTGCGGTGAATCGATACGCCCCGGCCCTTGGTCACAAATCCCACGATCTCATCGCCGGGAAGCGGCCTGCAGCATTTTGCGGTCCGGATCAATATTCCCTCCATGCCGGCAACTTTTATGCCGTGGATTATTTTTCTTTTGCGCGGCCTGGCCTGAATAAATGGAGACACCTCTTCTTTTTCGATTTTTACCGCTCCCGGTATTTTATCCCTCAGCCTGCGCACGCAATCGAAAGCTGAAATCTCGCTAAAGCCAATATTAGCGTAAAGTTCATCTGGATTGGTCAGTTTAAATTCTGATACCAGCCAATCAATATTTCCCAAAGTCAAAGCTTCTTTAGGGTGAAGTCGCAGTTTTCTCACTTCATTTTCTAATGCCCCTCTTCCACGAACAATACTTTCTTCTCTTTTGCGCTTCTTAAACCAGCTCTTGATCTTTGTTCTGGCGCCGGAGGTTTTTGCAAAATTAAGCCAGTCCAAAGATGGATTGTCGGCTTTGCCGGTTAAGATCTCTATTATCTCCCCATTTTTCAATTGATAATCAAGAGGAACGATCCGGCCGTTCACCTTTGCTCCCGTGCACCTGTGCCCGACTTCGGTGTGCACATGATATGCAAAATCAACCGGTGTCGCGGACAAAGGAAGCTGGATGACCTGCCCTTTTGGAGTAAAAACAAAGACCTCGTCCACGAAAAGATCTATCTTTAATGAATCCATAAAGTCGCGCGCGTCTTTTAATTCGGTCTGGGTCTCAAGCATCTGCCTGAACCAGGCCATTTTTTTATCGAAATCCCTGTCAGTCAGTTCTTCTTTATAAATCCAGTGCGCCGCGACTCCGTACTCGGCTATGCGATGCATTTCCCTCGTTCTAATCTGGACCTCAACCGGTTTACCCCCTTCACCCATTACTGTCGTGTGGAGCGATTGATAACCGTTGCTTTTAGGTACGGCAATATAATCACGGAATCTGCCGGGGATCGGCTTCCAGCTGGCATGGATGATACCTAGTACAGCGTAGCAATCCTTGACTGATTCTACTATCACGCGCACCGCGGTTAAATCATATATTTCATCAAATTCCAGATTCTGATCAACCATTTTCCGGAAAACACTATAGAGGTGCTTCGGCCGGCCGTAAATCTCAGCGGGAATGCCGAATTTTTTGAGCGATTCAGACATCTTGTCTATGAACTTCGCAATATAGTTTTCGCGCGCCTCGCGGCTCTCGCCTATTTTCTTTTTTAGTTCAGCATATTTCTCGGATTCCAAAAAGGAAAAAGAGAGGTCTTCGAGCTCCCACTTAAGCCGCCACATACCCAGCCGATGAGCAAGCGGGGCAAAAATATCCCGGGTTTCAAGAGAGGTTTCTTTTATTTTTTCAGGCGGGAGATATTGCAAAGTGCGCATGTTGTGCAGGCGGTCGGCAAGCTTGATCACGATCACCCGCAGATCCTCTCCCATGGCAACAAACATCTTGCGGAAATTCTCAGCCTGCCGCACTTCCTGCGACTCATAGATTAACTGACCCAGTTTGGTAACGCCTTCAACCAGCCTGGCGATCTCAGGAGAAAATTTTGAAGATATCTCATCTATTATCACGCCTGCGTCTTCTACTGTATCATGCAGCAGCGCGGCAGCAATGGTTGATAAATCCTGTTCTAAATCCGCAAGAATTTCTGCCACCGCCAGAGGATGAGTAACATAGGGGTCCCCTGACAGACGCATGTGTCCTTTATGTTTTTCTTCCGCAAAAGCATATACTTTATCGATCAAAGACAAATCCGCTGACGGAAGATAAGCCAAAATTTTATTTTTTAGGTCTTCCAAGCTCATCTTTTATGGTAGCGCGAGCGGTCCATAACGCCGATGCCCGGAGGAATGGCAGGGCCTCGTCTTTGTCTTTCTTCATGCGGCTTTGGCGGCGGCGGCTGATATATTTTTTTGGTGAGAACTATGATCTTGCAGGAATTTTCAAGAGTTGATGTCAGCTTGTACGCTTCAAGAAGATCGGCTCCTACAGTAAAGCTCCCATGCCCCCTCACCACCGCCCCGTGATAACCGCCGGAAAAAATCGGCGGAAGAAATCTGGCGACCTCGGCCGAGCCGATCGCTTCGCGCACTTTGACCACCGGAATAGATTTCAGGAAATATTTTCCCTCGGCATCTTGCGGGATTATCTTTTCTTCTGAAATAGATAACGCGATCGCATAAGCCGGATGAGCATGGACGACAGCCTTCACGCTGCTGCCTTTATAAATCGCGCGGTGAACGGGAAGTTCAATTGATGCTTCTTTATCCGCATCAGTTGGCTCCATGCCAACGGATATGATATCTCCTTCTTTTATTTCAGAAAGCAGGATCCCGGTACGTGTAATATGGATCGTATCCTGCTCTCTTATGCTCAGATTCCCCGCCCCCGCGTGCACCAATCCTTCCTCAAAAAGCATCCTGCCAACCAACTGAAATTGTTCCAACATGTTTTTTCCCTCCTAGAAATCCGAAAACTTCTTAAACTCGTCAAACCGCTCTATTATCTCATGGACTTTCAATCTTCTCATGCGGTCCAAACTAAAATCCTCAATATTAAAAGAAGCCATTACCGATCCAATAATAACCGATCGGCGTATATTCCCCTCGCTTAAATCTCCCGTCTTTGCTAAATATCCGATAAATCCGCCGGCAAATGAATCCCCCGCGCCTGTCGGATCCCTGAATATTTCCTGAGGATATGAAGGAGCTGAAAAATGATAATCATCAGTAAACAATAAAGCTCCATGTTCGCCCTGTTTGACAATCACGGCTTTGGCGCCAAGTTTTATCAATCTGCGAGCGGCAAGAGGAATGTTAGGAGTTTCCATAAACATTCTGATCTCCCCTTCATTCATCAAAACAAAATCCACTTTCTTTATGACCTCATGCAAAACGTCGCGCTTGCTTTTAATCCAAAAATCCATGGTATCGACTGCGGTAAGTTTTGGGCATTCAAGCTGATTCAATATTTTAAGCTGAATTTCAGGATCAAGATTAGCCAGAAAAACAAATGGTGTTTTTTTAAGGTTCGCGTCAAGCACAGGATTAAATTCCAAAAGGACATTAAGCTGAGTGTCCCTGGTATGCGCCTGGTTCATGTCAAATTCATAATAGCCGCTCCAACGGAAAGTTTTGCCTTTTATGTTCTCAAGGCCGGAAAGATTGATGTTTCTGGTTTTTAGAAAATCAAGATGCTCGGCTGGAAAATCCTCTCCCACCGGCCCAACAATGGAGGTATTGGAAAAGAAGCTCGAAGAGATCGATGCGTGAACCGCGGATCCACCCAATATCCCTTCTTTTTTGCCAAAAGGTGTCTCAACCGTATCTAAGGCAATAGTTCCTACTACCAAAACCTGCATTACATTCCTCCAAGCATGTATAAGATCAAACGCTGCAAAAGAGAGAGCAGTAAAATAACAATAAAAGGTGAAACATCAAAGCCGATGCGCATCGGCGGAAGCCCCTGGCGTATCGGGATCAAAATCGGATCGGTCAAATCATAGATCGGCCTTACCAAAGGATTGTACCGGTTATGCGGAACAAACGGCAATATCACTCTGATCAAGACCAAAATATAATAGACAGCAAATAAAAAATTTATTATGAAGACGATTTCAAGTCCACTCCTGACTTAATTCCCTAGCGCGGGCTGCCGCTCTCGTTATGGCGTCTATTAACGCCTGCTTAAAGCCGCGATCTTCTAAAACAGCTAATCCGGCAAGCGTTGTGCCGCCCGGAGATGTTACCATGCCGATAAGCTCCTGGGTTGTTTTTTTCGTCTTTTTCACAGTTTCTGCAGCTCCCAGCACGGTTTGAATGGCCAGGCCGCGAGCAACCTCTTTTTTAATTCCCAGATTTTCTCCTGCCTCGATCATGGCTTCAATAAACAAATAAACAAAAGCGGGTCCGGAGCCGGATAATCCGGTAACAGCATCCAAAAGCCCCTCCTCCACTTCAACAGTTTCTCCAACGGAATCAAATATTTCGAGAGCCTTTGCCTGGTCCTTATCCTTTGCCTTTGATCCGTACGCGATGGCCGTCATCCCTTCTCCGATTAAAGCCGGATTGTTGGGCATGACGCGAACAATCGGATTCTCAATAAAAATATTCTGCAAAAATGAAATCGGAATGCCTGCCGCAATCGATATGATCAACTTTTCACGGCTAACTTTCAGGTTTCTTATGCCCTCTTTCATGATATGCGGTTTAACAGACAAAATAATGGTATCACCGAAATCCGCGCTTTCCTGATTATTTCCGGTGACACGCACTCCATAATTGTTTTTTAAATATTCCCTGCGCTCCGCCAGAATATCAGATACCATTATGCCGGATGATTTTATTTTTTTTGATTTAATTAATCCCTTGATCAGCGCCTCGGCCATCCGCCCTCCCCCAATGAAAGCGATCCTACCGGCGCGAGAAGAAGGTGTCTTTTCTCTCCTCAACGGAGGATATCTCCTCTCCCAAAGATGCTTTATCTTCAGCGTCAATTATGCTTATGCTGTTGGGAGTAAATAAAAAAATCGATTCGCCGATTTTCATCATGTGGCCGTCAATCGCGTAAGCCGTCCCGCAAACAAAATCAATCAAGCGGGTGCCTTCGGCAGGCTCTAAATGCTTAAGATTGACGATAACCGGATTGCCCCCGCGCAGGCTGGCTGAAATGTTCAATGAATCTTCATATATTTTTGGCTCATAAACCACTATGTCGGATGAACCTTCACCGGACCTGCCCTCCCTTCTGCTGCCGCGCAGAATTGAAGTGATCTCCATCTGCTTTCCCGGTGTTTCATGAAAATCTTCTCCCTCTTCCAGCCCCATAAATGCCTTGGCGCGCCTGAAAATACTTTCCATATGTTATCCCTTCCTTTTAAATACCGCTCTGCCTACTCTTATTATATCAGAACCTTCATCAATTGCCAAAGGATAATCATCACTCATTCCCATGCTCAAATGTTTAACATCGGGGAATCCCCCAGCCTGCGCACGATCCCTTAACTCACGAAGTTTTCTAAAACTCCGGCGGATTAGATCTTTATCTTGCGTAAGCGGCCCCATAGCCATCAAACCGGCAACCTTAATATTTTTTAGATTTGAGAGCGATTTCAATAATTCAAAAAGATCATCTGGATTGACCCCATACTTGCTTCCTTCTCCTGAAGTATTTATCTCAATAAAACATTCAACTATCCGGTTTGCCCGCTTATCAATCTCTTCCGCCAGTTCAAAACTGTCAACTGATTGTATGACATCAAACATTAAAAGCGCCGCCTTGACCTTATTCTTTTGCAGGTGGCCGATCATATGCCATTTGACATCGGGGAATTTGTTTTTTATTTCGGCAAACTTGGCCTTTGCTTCCTGAACGCGGTTTTCCCCGATATCGGTTATGCCGGCCTCAATTGCTTCAATAATTTGCGGTATTTCAACATTTTTTGTAACTGCGACAATCAGTGCGGATTTGGCTTTTGCCTTAATTTCCCTTATATTTTCAGCAATTTCCACTCTTGCATTCTAACATGAATTATGATAAAATAATCAATTGTTGAGTAATACACCTCATCCCCTATCCCCTTCTCCATCATAGATGGAGAAGGGGAACATGGAAGAAATGCTAGGTTCTCCCTCTCCCTCTGGGAGAGGGAGTTAGAGGGTGAGGGGAAAAGGAGAAATAATAATGCCGGTTGTAACAATGAAGGAATTGCTCGAGGCGGGGGTGCACTTCGGCCACCAGAGCAAGCGCTGGAACCCGAAGATGGGGAAATATATTTACTCATCCCGCAATAATATCCATGTGATCGATCTGCACAAAACCATTCCCTTGATCGAAAAAGCGTTTGATTACGTAAAAAATGCTGTCTCCCAGAACGGAACCATCCTCTTTGTGGGCACAAAGAAGCAGGCGCAGGACGCGGTGGAGGAAGAAGCTAAAAGAAGCGGCATGTTTTATGTGAAGGACCGCTGGCTGGGCGGCACCTTGACGAATTTCAAGACTTTAAAGAAGACGATCACGCGTTTGAACGAGATTGAAAAGCTTGAAAAAGACGGAATGTTCGATGTTCTCCCCAGCAAAGAAGTAGCTAATCTAAAAAGAGAGCACCGCAAACTGATCCGCGGCCTGGGTGGGATAAGAGAAATGCTAAATCTGCCCGCGGTGATTTATATCGTTGACAGCAAAAAGGAGCAGACCGCGATCGCTGAAGCCAAAAAGATGGGAATACCGATCATCGCGGTTGTTGACACCAACTGTGATCCGGATGAAGTTGAATTCCCGATCCCAGCGAATGACGACGCTATCCGTTCGATCAAACTTTTAACTTCAATTATATCCGAGGCCGCGATTGCCGGACGAGAGCTCACCAAACCAATCGAAGAGCGCGCGCCCGAGATTGCCGTGCCCATTGAGATCGGTGAAGAAACTATGGAACAGGCGGTTGCCATTTCAGAAGAAGAAAGGCTGGCGGAGCTTGCTCCAAAAGTTCCTTTAACTGAAGAAGAGGAAGAAAGGATAGGATTCTAATGGCCGAAGTAACCACGGAAATTATCGTACAATTAAGAGAAAAAACCGGCTGCGGGATGATGGACTGCAAGAAGGCTCTGGTTGAATCCGGAGGGGATATTGAAAAAGCGGTTGATACCCTGCGCAAAAAAGGATTGTCCGCGGTTGCCAATCGCGCCGAGCGGACAGCCGCACAAGGCATAATTTACTCCTATATTCATACGGGCGGAAAGATCGGGGTCTTGCTTGAAGTAAACTGCGAAACCGATTTTGTCGCGCGCAATGAAGCTTTCAACCAATTCGCGAAAGATGTCGCCCTGCAGATCGCGGCGCAGAATCCTGAATATATCTTTGTGGATGACGTGCCTCAGAGCGTGATCGATCACGAAAAAGAGATATTAAGCACGCAAGCGGAGTCAGAGGGCAAGCCGGCAAAAGCGGTTGAAAAAATAATCGAAGGCAGGATTAAAAAGTTCTACGAAGAGGTTTGCCTTCTGGAACAGCCGTTCATCAGAGACCCCAAAATAAAAATAAAAGACCTGCTGGGTGAAATAGCCGCCAAAATCGGCGAGAACATCGTCATCAGAAGATTTATAAGGTATCAGTTGGGCGAAAAATCATAAAAAAAGCCTATTTAATCGACGGCAATTCTCTCGCTTACCGCGCGTTCTACGCCCTGCCCGACACGATGAAAACCTCAACCGGCATAGTGACCAACGCCATTTATGGCTTTACGACAATGCTGTTAAAAGTCCTGGAGGAAAAATCTGATTTCATTGCCATATCATTTGATCTTCCGGAACCAACTTTTCGACATAAAGAATATAAAGAATACAAGGCCACAAGAGACAAAGCCCCTCCCACTCTCCATGAGCAGATGCCTTATGTAAAACAAATAGCGGAGGCATTCGATATCCCTGTTTATGAGGTTCCAGGATACGAAGCGGATGATGTCATAGGAACACTCGCGAAAAAGGCGGAAAAGCAGGGATATGACGTAACGATCCTCACCGGCGACCTCGATCCTCTCCAAATCGTTAATGATCACATCAAGGTTCAAACGACAAGGAAGGGAATAACGGATACGGTCCTTTACGGGGAGAAAGAAGTTGAAGAAAGATTTAACGGATTAAAACCGGCGCAGCTTATTGATTACAAGGCGCTTAAAGGTGACACATCGGATAATATCCCCGGCGTTCCGAAAGTCGGGGAAAAAACCGCGATCGAACTGCTAAAGGAATATGGCGATCTTGAAGGGGTCTATGAAAATATTGAAAAGATCAAAAAGCCCACGTTAAAAGAAAGCCTCAAAAACAACCGGCACCTGGCAGACCTCAGCCGGAAATTGGGAACGATCGTCACAAATGTTTCAATAGAGGTTAATTTTGAAAAGAATCGAAGAAAAGAGGTGGACTGGCAAAAAGTCGTCCCTCTTTTTGAAAAGCTGGAATTTGAAAGTTTGGTGAAAAAGTACGGCAAAAAAGTTGAAGGCTATCAGGCGCAAAATATGTTGGAAAAGAAAAGGGAGGAAATATCCAAGTTTGACTTCAAAACGGTGCTTAATGAGAAGGAACTGGATGAATTAGTCAAAAAACTGTCCTTGGCAAAGGTCTATGCGTTTGATCTTGAAACAACCAGCCTGAACACACGCGAAGCGGAGGTCGTCGGCCTTTCATTTTCAACAGAGACGAAATCCGCTTACTACATTCCCATAGGCCATAAAAATGACGGAAAGAAACAACTTCTTTTAAAAAAAGTCCTGGGATCTCTTGAGGATGTCTTCAAGTCGGATATTTTAAAGGCCGGCCATAATCTTAAATATGACATAGAAATATTGAACAATCATGGCATTGAAGTAAAAGGGCCCCTTTTCGACACCATGGTGGCCGCTTATCTTATAGATCCCATCGCGGGGAAATACTCCTTAAAATCGCTCGCTAAACAATATCTCGGCCGTGAAATGATAAAACTTATGGAACTGATCGGCAAGGATGCCGAATACAAGGATTTTAGCGAAGTCCCGATTGACCTGGCCGCCGATTACGCAGGGTCAGATGCCGACGCGACTTTCGGCCTTTATGAATTGTTCGCGGAAGAGCTTAAAAAGCAGGGGCTCAACGACCTGTTCGTCAACTGTGAGATGCCCCTTCTTGAAGTCTTAATAGACCTTGAGGAGAATGGCGTATTCATTGACCGGAATAAATTGCGCAAGATGTCAATGGAGCTTGAGGTTGAGATGAAGGACCTTGAAAAAAACATCTTCGCCATCGCCGGAGAAACCTTCAACCTTAATTCCCCCAAACAGCTGGCGGTTATATTATTTGAAAAACTAATGATTCCAATTGTTAAAAAAACAAAAACTGGAGCATCAACAGATTCAGAGGTTCTGGAAGAACTGTCGGAAAAATTTGAGATTGCCGAGAAGCTTTTAAAATACCGCCAGCTGTCGAAATTGAAATCAACTTATATCGATGCCCTTCCCGCCCTTATTGATCCTAAAACCAAAAGAATACATGCCAGTTTCAATCAAACAATAACTGCCACCGGTCGCCTCTCCTCCTCCAACCCGAATCTGCAGAATATTCCGATCCGCGGTGTGCTTGGGAAAAGGGTGCGCCAGGCGTTTGTTCCGCAAGAGCCAGGACATGTAATACTTGCGGCCGATTATTCACAAATTGAGCTTAGGATTTTAGCCCACCTGAGCCAGGATCCCTATCTGATCGATGCTTTTAAAAATGATAAAGACATCCATCAATCGATTGCAGATGAACTGGGCATCTCCCGCGACGCGGCCAAGACCGTTAATTTCGGGATAATCTATGGCATCTCGGACTTTGGCCTGGCTAAAAGTTTAAAGATCAAAAAAACGGATGCCGCAAGTTTTATAGAGAAATATTTTGCCCGGCACAAAGGGGTCAGGGAATTTATTGATAGGACAATTAAGGATGCGAAAGAAAACGGTTATGTCAAAACCATGCTGGGGAGAATAAGGCCGCTGCCGGACATTTTAAACCCCAATGCAGGATTAAGATCTTTCGCTGAACGGACAGCCATAAACATGCCGGTCCAGGGAACAGCGGCGGACATGATCAAGGTTGCAATGATTAATATATACTCACAACTCACGTCTCACAACTCACGACTCATTTTACAGGTTCATGATGAACTGGTTTTTGAGTGCCCCGAAGATGAAGTATCTAAAATTAAAAAAATCGTCGAAGAAGAAATGGCATCCGCTATCCCGCTTACCGTTCCCGTTAAAATTGATATCGGTGTTGGAAAGTCCTGGGCGGAGGCAAAGTAATTAAATCTTAAGCCGACCCAGAATCTCCGGTATCACCTGCACGTTATTCAAAGTCATAAGGTGTATCCCGGCGCAGATGGGTTTTAATTCATGAATAATTTCAACCGAAATTTTGATACCTTCTTCTTCCGGGTCTTTGGCTTCTTTCACGCGTTTTAAAATCTTTTCAGGAATTGACACGCCGGGAACTTTTTCGTTTAAAAACACCGCCATGTTGTAAGATTTAATAGGCAGGATGCCGGCTAAGATTTTTATTTTCGGCTCATTCAGCTCCTTTAAAAATTTCATAAATGATTTAACGTCATAAATTACCTGAGACTGGAAGAAATCGGCTCCCGCTTCAATCTTTTTTCTCAATTTTACAATCTGCATTTCAAGCGGCTCCGCCCCGGGATTAACCGCCCCGCCAACCAGAAAACGCGGCCGGCCGGATAATTTCTCATCGTAAAGGTCCACCCCTTCCCTCTCCATCTTCTTTATAATTGAGATTAACTGGACTGAATCAAGATCGTAAACCGGCCGCACCGGCCCGCCGACTGGATAATCACCGGTTAACGCTAGAATATTCCTTAACCCCAAAGCATATGCGCCCAAAACATCTGATTGCAGGGCAAGGGCATTGCGATCCCGGCAAGTCATCTGCAAAATCGGATCAAAGCCATTCTGATGAAGCAATGCGCAGAAAGCAAGCGAGGACAGGTGCATCTTAGCCCGCTGATTATCAGTAACATTAACCCCATCTATCTTATCGCGCAGGATCGATGCCGCTTCAATGATCGGCTCAACCTCAACGCCTCTGGGCGACGAAAGCTCTGCGGTTATTATAAACTTGCCTGAATTTAATGCTTCCCTAAAATTCATATCATGTCAATTGTATCATATGCTATAATTTCATCAACATGGAAGCTGATATTGTAATTAAGAATGGTATGGTCCTGACAATGGATGATAAATTTACCCTTCATAAAAAAGCGGATGTGGCCGTTTCCGATTCAAAGATTATTGATATCTCCGAAAAAACTCCGTATTCAGGCAAAAAGATTATCGAGGCGGAAGGAAAACTTATTATGCCCGGGCTTATCAACTGCCATACTCACGCCGCGATGACGCTCTTGCGGGGACTCGCTGATGACATACCGCTTGATGTCTGGTGGAATAAATTCATTTTCCCAATTGAGAAGAAATTCGTAAATTCGGAATTTGTCCGCATCGGGTGCGGGCTCGCCGCGATTGAGATGATAAAATCAGGAACGACTTCGTTTGCCGATATGTATTTCTATGAAGACGCTGCGGCGGAAATCTGCAAACAAATTGGAATCAGAGCTTTTTTGGGTGAAGGGATATTGGACTTCCCCACCCCCGACAGCAAATCCGCCGATGAAGCGCTTATAAAAATTGAAAAACTCCATGAAAAATGGGGAAAAGACCCGATCATTCATCTTATGGTCGCCCCCCACGCCCCTTATTCCTGCAATCCTGAGAACCTTATTAAATCAAGAAAATTAGCTGATAAATTGAATTTGCCTCTGCATATTCATTTGGCTGAGACCTCGGCAGAGGTTGGCGAGGTTGAGAATTTGGAAAGCATTGGATTTTTATGCGACAGGTTAAGCGCCGCGCACTGTGTGCATGTAAGCAAAACAGAAATGGATATCTTGAAAAAACATAAAGTAAAAGTCGCGCACTGCCAGGAATCAAATATGAAGCTGGCCTCGGGCATGGCGCCGATAGTTGAGATGAATGATCTTGGAATTACAATTGGACTTGGAACCGACGGAGCCGCGTCAAATAATAATCTGGACATGTTCGACGAGATGGACGCGGCGGCAAAAGTTCACAAGCTTGTGCGCAGCGATCCCACCGTGATGGACGCGAAGACCGTGCTTAAAATGGCCACGGGCGGCGCGGCAAAAGTATTATTAAAAGAAAAAGAGATCGGTTCTTTGGAAGTTGGCAAAAAAGCGGACATAATCATTTTGGATCTCAACCGGCCGCATTTAACCCCTTTGTATAATATTTACTCCAACCTTGTTTATTCCGCCGGCGGCGGAGAAGTGGATACGGCAATCATTAACGGAAAATTAATCATGGAAAACCGCGACATCTTAACAATTGATGAAGAAGAAATAATTGACCGGGCAAATAGCATTGCCAGGAGGATTGAAAATGAGATCAAAACATAAAATCGCGATAATCGGCGGCACCGGATCGGAAAATATTCCGTTATTAAAATATTTTAAATTAAGGACAATCATAACTAAATTTGGAATTGTGAGGCTTAAACAGGGAACAATCAACGGGAAAACGGTTGTTTTTCTGCCGAGGCACGGATTAAATTATAGAGCTCCCCATCAGATAAACTATCGCGCTAATGTCGCCGCGATAAGGCAGGAAAAAGTTGATTGCATCCTGGCTACAGCCGCCTGCGGCTCGTTAAATAAAAAGATCAAGCCTGGCGATTTTGTGCTTTTATCCGACTTCATTGATTTCACAAGAAACAGGATTGAAAGTTTTGGCGATAAGTTTTTCGACCTCAGCGAACCCTACAATAATTCGTTAAATGAAAAGCTTTACAAGGCCGCAATCAAATTGAAATTACGAATTCACAAAAGCGCGGTTTATGTTTCAACCGAAGGCCCGCGGTTTGAAACCAAAGCAGAGATAAACGCCTACCGCGTACTCGGCGCGGATGTGGTGGGGATGACACAGGTGCCGGAGGTTGTCCTGGCGGCTGAAGCCAAAATCCCTTACGCCGCATTAGGTGTTGTAACAAACTATGCCGCCGGAATGCAAAAGAAGGTCTCGGCGGAAGAAGTATCAAATCTCATGAAGAAAAAAGCCCATGATATTTTTAAGGTTTTTTCTTTGACAATTTAAAATAAATAACCAGAGCAACCGCGAATATCAAAGCCGACCCCCACTGCGCCTCTGATAATACCAATAAATATCTTGGATTGACCCTTATAAACTCAATCAAAAACCGATAAACTGAATATAAGATCAATCCAATTGTGAATATCTGCCCGTCAAACCTTTTTCTGCCAAAAAGGAACAGGAGCAAACCGCAGATTAAAAATCCGGCAATAGAAGCATAGATCTGGGTGGGGTGCCTTAATCCTGAAATATTTGGAAATTTTACCGCCCATGGAACGCAGGTTTCGATTCCATAACAGCAGCCGTTTAAAAAACAGCCGATCCGACCGATCGCATAACCCAATGCGGTTGCAGGTGAAATAATATCAAATAGTTTAAGGGATGGAACATTTGTGATCCTCGCATAAACAAATATTGCCGCGATCGCGAAGATGAGCCCGCCGTAAAAAACCAGCCCACCCTGCCAGATAAATAAAGCAGAGATCGGATTGGTTATATAATCTCGCCAGAATTCAATAACATAAAAAATACGCGCTCCGATAATCGAAGATAATAGAACATAAAGCGCAAGATCAAATATTTTCTCAGCCGGGATATTCTCTCTCTTTGCCAGCCAGGCGGCCAAAAAAATGCCGGACAAAAAAGCCGAAGCCACCATAAAGCCGTATGAATAAATCGTGAACGGGCCAAATTTAAGCAGAATGGGATGCATTTTCTTTCTCCTTGTAAAACCCTCACCCTCTATCTCCCTCTCCCATAGGGAGAGGGAGAACATAAAGTTTCCTCTATGGTTCCCCTTCTCCATCTTTGATGGAGAAGGGGTCAGGGGATGAGGTTATTAGTCTTATAACGATCAAAAATACTCCAATGTTTATCATTGTATCGGCAAGATTAAAAACCGGCCAGAAGCGAAAATCTATAAAATCCACAACATATTGGCGGAAAATCCTGTCAGAAATATTTCCCAGCGACCCGCCGATTATAAGCCCCAAAGGAATTTGCATCCAATATGATTTTTGAGAGCGAAAATAATAATAAAGCATTAGAATAACAAGAATCATCCCAGCTGGTATTAAAAACCACAGCTTGCCGTAAAAAAGTCCAAAAGCGGCACCCCTATTTTGCACATAGGTCAAATGGAGAATATTCTTTAAAATAGGAATGGTTTGGCCAGGCCTCATGGTTATTGCAATTATATATTTTGTTATTTGATCCAAAATAAAGATAATTAGTGCGGCAAGATAAAACATCAACGGGTTTTGGGGATGGATTTAGCCGAAGCGTCAATTAACTTTCCGATGGCCTCAAAATAATGCCCGATCACGGGGAAATTTACCATAGTCGCGATAACGTTTGTTAAAATATAAATAACTATCGCCAAAACAATCGTCATTCCTAACACCACCCCCAACCCCTGCGCTATTCCGTTTAAAAAAGTAAACAAAATATACCGCCACGGATCTTTCTTGTCCCGGCGAACATTCTCGATCGCTGCGATAAGCTTTTCCTCCTCCACTACGTGCCTTCCTCCCAACTTGCCAGATACTTTTCCTGCTCGGGTGTTAATTTATCAATTTCAACGCCCATCGATTTTAATTTTAATCTTGCAATTTCCATGTCAATTTCTTTTGGGACAACATAAACTTTCTTTTCAAGCTTTTTGCCGTTTTTCACCATGTATTCCGCGGAAAGGGCCTGGTTGGCGAAACTCATGTCCATAACCATTGCCGGATGCCCCTCCGCCGCCGCCAGGTTAATCAACCTGCCCTCTCCCAAAAGATTTATTCTCCGGCCGTCCCCTAAAGTGTATTCATCAACAAATTCCCGAATCTTGCGTTTTGATTTAGCCATCGCTTCAAGGGCTGGAATATCTATTTCAACATTGAAATGGCCGGAGTTGGCGACAATCGCGCCGTCCTTCATGGCCGCGAAATGCTCGCCGCGGATCACATTTTTATCTCCTGTTACGGTCACAAAAACATCGCCTTTTTTGGCCGCGGAAATTACGGTCATTACCTCATATCCATCCATTTTCGCCTGCAGGGCATGAAGCGGGTCGGTCTCGCATACGATCACATGCGCTCCCATCCCTTTTGCCCTCAGCGCGCAGCCCCTTCCGCACATCCCGTATCCTAAAACGACAAAAGTTGAGCCGGCAAATAAAATATTGGTTGCCCGCAATATCCCGTCGATCGTGCTCTGCCCGGTGCCGTAATAATTGTCAAAAAGATGCTTGGTTAGAGCGTCATTCACCGCGATAATCGGGAATTTTAGCGCTCCGTCTTTTTCCATGCTCCGCAATCTAATGATACCGGTGGTTGTTTCTTCCGATCCCCCGATTATCTCTTTTATTTGATCGACGCGGTTTTTGTGGATCTCCGAGACCAGATCGGCCCCATCATCCATGGTGATTGCCGGGTGATGATCAAGCGCGGCATTGATGTGCTTATAATATGTTTCGTTATCTTCACCCTTTATGGCAAAAGTGGGAATTCCAAAATCATAAACAAGGGAAGCGGCCACATCATCTTGGGTAGATAAGGGGTTCGAAGCGCATAAAACAAGGTCCGCCCCGCCCGCTTTAAGAGTGAACATTAAATTTGCCGTTTCCGTCGTGACATGCAAACAAGCGGAAAGTTTAATATTTTTTAAAGGTCTTTCCCGCTCAAAACGCTCTTTTATAAGCCTTAATACAGGCATGTTTCTTTCAGCCCATTCAATCCGCAATTTTCCTTTAGCCGCTAGTGATTTATCTTTTACGTCTGAATTCATAATTTTCAGTTTATCATATCTTATCGGGAATTTTAAGCTTTTTTTCCAGATTAAGCAATGTGTTGCGGTGCACGCCCAGTAATTTCGCGGCTTTGCTTTTCGATCCGCCGGCTTTTAAAAGCGCCTTTTTGATAAAGGCGGATTCGAATTTCATTTGCGCTTCGCGGAAAGGAAGATCATAAGTTATCTCCGTCTGCTCGGGTTCTAATATATCTTTTGGGATATGATCTTCATCAATAAAATTACTTTTAGCCAGGACCGTAAGCCGTTCGATCAGATTCTGCAGTTCCCTCACGTTGCCCGGCCAGGAATAATTTTTCAACGTCTCCATCGCCTCTTTTTTAAATCCTCTAATTTTCTTTGCAAATTCGCGGTTATATATGTCCAAAAAATGCTCGGCCAGCAGAGGGATGTCTTCGCGCCTGTCCCTTAAAGGAGGTATAAAAATGGGAATAACGTTCAGCCTGAAAAAGAGGTCCTTGCGGAATTTTTCTTCATTGATCAATTTTTTAAGATCTAAATTGGTGGCGGAAATGATCCTTACATTTATGGGAATGGATTCCAGCCCTCCCACCCTTTCGATCTCCTTCTCCTGCAAAACTCTTAAAAGCTTTCCCTGCATTGCCAGGGGCAAACTGCTTATCTCATCAAGAAATAAAGTGCCGTCCTCGGCAATTTCAAATTTTCCCAGTTTCTTCTCAAACGCTCCGGTAAAGGAGCCGCGCTCGTGGCCGAAAAGCTCGGACTCTAAAAGATTTTCGGGTATCGCCGCGCAGTTTACCGGCACAAAGAGATTGTCTTTGCACCCGCTCAAATTGTGAATTGCCCTTGCCACAAGCTCTTTTCCTGTTCCGGATTCTCCGCCGATAAGAACCGCGGACTCGCTCCCTGCCACCGAGGCAATCATGGAAAATACTTCTTTTATGGCCGGCGACTTTCCAACGATTTTTTCAAATTGATATTTTTTCCCGATCTCTTCCTTAAGATACATGTTTTCCTGCTCCAGGCGCCTCTTTTCCAATACCTTTTCAATGATCGCCTGGATGGCTTCGATATCAAAGGGTTTGGTGATGTAATCGTAGGCGCCGCGCTTGATGGCCTCAACCGCGTAAGAAACCGTGTTCATGGCCGTGATCATTATCACGTCCAGGTCAGGCCTCATGTCCTTGATCCTTGAGAGCGCCTCAAGGCCGTCTACATCCGGCATCCTGATATCGAGTAAAACAAGGTCAGGGGAATGCTTTTTGACCATTTTGATGGCTTCACCGCCGTCCCCGGCAAAGATCAGATTATAATCGGCGGAAAGCAGAATACGCATTGAATCTCTCAATGATACTTCGTCATCTGCTATTAAAATTGTCGCTTTCTTGTTTATCATAAAGATACTCTCTCGCTGTAGGATAAAATTCCAAGCTCCTTGCGATAGGCGGCAATTGTTCGCCGCTCAATTTTTACGCCTTCTTGAAGCAGCCGGCCCTTAAGATCATCATCGGTTAGAGGATGCCGCTTGTCTTCATTTGCTGTCAGATCCAGGATCATTGCCTTGATCCGCGCGGGAGTGAAACCGGATAATTCGCGGGGGCAAAGGTACTTGACCGGGAACAAACCGCGGGCGGTCTGGATATATTTTTCGGCAATGGCGCGCGAGATGGTCGAGGGATGGACGCC
>Ga0315291_10001183_pt1 | contig 34860 bp, 26 predicted proteins | sample YL17G12_20_MG_FD_203070 | JGI IMG/M metagenome (GOLD analysis project Ga0315291, IMG submission 203070) | Sediment microbial communities from Yellowstone Lake, YNP, Wyoming, USA - YL17G12_20 | ecosystem: Environmental > Aquatic > Freshwater > Lake > Sediment | place: USA: Wyoming | collected...
TACACTGGGTTCGAGTAAACCGATGAGCCTGGAGCTTTGGGATGAACTGCCCTGCGTGTAAGAATGCCATGATCACTCTCGAACTGGCCGACGTCGAGATCGACCATTGCGTCCATTGCGGGGGTACCTGGCTCGATGCCGGCGAATTGGAGTTCCTTCTGGACGACCCGTCCAAGGCCAGAGGACTTCTCAACTCCTTTCAAGAGCACCCGTCCGTGGCGGAACAAGCCCGAAATTGTCCCATCTGCGACAAAAGAATGGTCAAAATCATCATCGGCCGGTCCCAGCCGACGCTGCTCATCGACAAATGTCGTCGCAGCCACGGCCTCTGGTTCGACCGGGGCGAGCTTCAGGAGGTTCTTAAACGGGGACAACTCGATGAAGACAGCAGGATTTTACGCCTGTTGACCGATATATTTGGCAAGGACAGAGAGAAGTCGGGTGCGAAACAACAATAAGGGGAATCGTTTGATGAAAGGAGTAGACTATGGGCACTTACACACTGATTCTCGTCGCCGTCGCTGCTGTCCTGATCGTCGTGGCCCTCGTTCTGAAGAAGAAGTCATCCTAACGTAAGAACCGTCCGTCGGACAGAAGGGAAAACCCATGTCAGCATCGCTCATCGCATTGATCGTGATCATCGCCGTCTTCGTCGTGCTGGCCCTGCTTGCGATCGCCATCTACAACTCCCTGGTGGCCTCGCGCAATCAGGTCGACAATGCCTGGTCGCAAATCGACGTCCAACTGAAGCGGCGTCACGACCTGATTCCCAACCTTGTCGAGACTGCCAAGGGCTATATGCAGCACGAGCGCGGGACCTTTGAGGCTATCACGAACGCCCGCAGCGCGGCGATGGGCGCCAAGACGGTGCCCGAGGTGGCCCGCGCCGAAGGGCAACTGGGCGAAGTGCTCAGCCGGTTTCTCATGGTCGTGGAGAACTATCCCGAGCTGAAGGCGAATCAGAACTTCCTGGCCCTGCAAGAGGAGCTGAGCAGCACGGAGAACCGGATCGCGTTTGCCCGGCAGAACTACAACGATCAGGTGCTGTTCTACAACAACAAGACACAGATGCTTCCGTCGAGCATCGTGGCCGGCATGTTCGGTTTCACCAAGCGCGATTTCTTCGAGGTGGAGACAGCGGGCGAGAGAGAGACGCCCAAAGTCAGCTTTGCCTGATGCGCGAGTCTGCCCGACCGGCAAGACCTGGCAACGAAAACCCTTTCGGCAAACTCAGCGTAGAGGCGAGAGAGATTGTTTGCCCCGCGCAGGGGGTCTGCGTCGAGATAAGGTTCGAGGCATGTGGGAACTCATCCACGCCAATAAGCGAAACTCCGTCATTCTGATGGTCCTGATGGCCGTCCTGCTGCTATTGTTGGGAGTGATCATCGGCATGGCTGTCGTCGGGCCGCAGGGCGGCTTGATCGGTCTGGGCGCAGCGGCAGTGGTCTGGCTTATCCTGGCTCTGGTCAGCTTCTCCTCGGGCGACCAGATCCTCCTGGCCGCCAGCGGGGCTCAGCCCGTCACGCACGATGTCCATCCGCAGTTGTTCAATGTGGTTGAGGAGATGAAGATTGCGGCGGGCCTGCCCGCGATGCCCAGGATTTACATCATCAACGACCCTGCGCCGAATGCCTTTGCCACGGGTCGAAGCCCCCGCTCGGCGTCCCTCGCCGTCACCGCCGGTCTGCTGGCCCGGCTCAACCGGGATGAGCTGCAGGGCGTGGTCGCTCACGAAATGAGTCACATTCTGCACCGCGATATCCTGTACGTCATGCTGGCCGGAATCATGCTGGGCGGCGTGGTCCTGCTCTCGCAGGTCTTCCTGCGAGGGACGTATTATGGTTCGATGGGCCATCACCGGCGCTACTCCTCGAGCCAGCGGGGAGGCGGGCAAGGCCAGGCCGTGATAGTCATCATCGCCGTCCTGGCGGCCATCCTGGCCCCACTGATGGCCCAGTTGCTCTATTTCGCCGTGTCGCGGAGACGCGAGTACCTCGCCGACGCCGGTGCCGTACGGCTGACCCGCTATCCCGAGGGTCTGGCCAGCGCGCTCGAGAAAATCGCCAACGACCCCTCGCCCCAGTTGGCGTCGGCCAACAACGTCAACGCTCCCATGTACATTGCCAATCCATTCAAGCGCCGCGGCCAGCGGACCCTCTCCGATCTGACCAGCACGCATCCCCCAATCTCCGAGCGCATTCGTATCCTGCGGAACATGGCCCAGGGCGCCTCCTTCCGGGACTATGCCCAGGCATATACGGCGGTGACCCGGTCCAGAAACATCATCCCGGCAGCCGCCTTGACCAAGGAAGAGGTCAGGATTCGTGAGGCCGGCGCCGAAGCGGCCAAACAGGAGAAGGTCCAGAAGCAAATGCGCCAGGTTGGTGACATCATGCGAAAGGTCAACGGCTTCCTGTTCCTGACGTGCGCCTGCGGCCTGAAACTCAAGGTCCCGCCCAATTTCAAAGCCGACACCGTCCAGTGCCCCCGCTGTAACCGGACTCTCCATCTTCACGACCAGTCAGCAACCCTGGCCGTAACGAACTGAGCCAGTACACGTTGCAGCAGCCGGTACGATCCCTCGGCTCCCAGCCCCGTTTTCCAACTGATTTGCCGGTCCGCGCAGGCTGCTCCTGAAGAATGGTCCCGCGCGGCATGGAGAGCAGGTGGTCTCCTGCAGTGGATCTGGCCGGGGAGGGTGCGAAGAAGCCTGTCAGGCCCACATACGATCACAGCCGAGGCTCCTGACGATCAGGGCCGAACGACGGCCTTCCCGCCGATCACAGTTGCCGTAGTACAGGCGGCATCGCGGCAGTGAACGACGTCAGGGACATGCACCCGCTTCGCGGACCGACGCGGGCTTGGCTCAGCTTGCTTTTCGGATGGCGTCGGGACCGATGAGCAACTGCTTCAGCTTGCTGAGCTCCTTCTCGACGTGATCGAACCGGCGGCGACAAACGAAGGTGAAGATGGCGTCCTCAGGAGAAATGCTGCTGCTCGGACTGCTCTTTGAGCCGCCCGCGACTGACTGCGTGGTAATGTATTCCCGGATCAGGTCGCCCTGCTCCCTGACCATCTTGTGCAGTTTGTCGACCGTCTCGCCGAGGCCGGCAATATTCACTTCCAGTGCCGCCAGGCGCTGCTCGGTCGTGGGCTGAACTCGCTCGTCCTTCACATGATTGCTCTGCGTCAGCATTTCCCTATACCTCTTTAAGGATTTTCCTTATGCTAATTACGCTATGGGCTATACTGCTCGCAGAATGAGTTTGTTCTGCATTTCACGATTTTATTGGTTCTTCTCGATCCAAGACTATGGTCTGGCCTTCGTGCAATACCTTCACCGCGCAATGACAGAGTTTCGCGAATTTCTCCGCATCGTCGCGGCCGCCGACGATATCGCCCCAGTGGTATGGGATAGCCAATTCAGGCCGAATAGAGTTGGCGGCCTGGGCCGCTTCCTCGGCATCCATCGTGTACGTACCCCCGATCGGCAGCATGGCGACGTCGATCTTGCCAAGGGTCTTCATCTCCTCCAGCAGGTCCGTATCACCGGCGTAATAGATGCGCTTGCCGCCCAATTCGATCACAAACCCCACCCAGCCGCTGCCCTTTGGATGGAATCGCTTGGCGGGATTGTAGGCCGGAACACCCGTGATCTTCACGGCTCCGATGGTAACCGTCAACCCCGGAACCAGCACGTGCCCGCCCCCTTCCTCTTCGATCACATCGGCTGATGCGACGAGCTCGGTCTGGTAGCCTTTGACTCTGACGATATCCTGCGGCGAGTAATGGTCTTGGTGGCCGTGGCTGACCAGCACGATCGTGGCATCCTGAGGCTCCTCCCGCAGCTTCCACGGATCGATGTAGATCACCGTTCCCTTGTGCCGCATCCGGAAACTTGCGTGGCCGAACCAGTGCAACGTCGTTTCCGCACCAGCCTGCCTGTCCTTCTCCATCGTATCTGCCTCCTATACCTGCTCCCGAGCGTAGCCGGCATATTTACGATACTGCTGGAGGGATGCCCCTGCCGTCGAATGCTTGTGGACCGTTCGGCTGCCCCTCTGCGCAGCAAAAAGGTCCCGTGGTTTCGACGGGACCTTTAGCCCTCGACCATTAGGTCTTTCGGAATCCGGCTTAGCAGAGCCGCACCTGCGTTGCTTGGGGTCCTTTCCTCCCCTGGCCAACCACGTACTCTACCTCTTGTCCTTCCAGAAGCGATTTGAACCCGTCGGCTTGAATGTTGGAAAAGTGCACGAACAAGTCTTCGCCTCCGTCGTCCGGCGTGATGAAACCGAACCCTTTCTTTGCATCAAACCACTTCACCTTGCCTCTACTCACAATCCTGCTCCTTTGATCCCCTCGGTACTCCCCTACACGCGACGCCCAGACTTTGCCGAGGGTATCGTTTCTGAGGGATGAAAGCATACTCCCCAGCAAAATCAAGTCAAATTTACACATGCCGATTGTTGCACGTCAAGCAAAATCAGAAAAAACAGCGCCAGTTTCACCTGCAAACTCATCTTGTCCCTGGGAAGACGAATCGAGTCGGCGGACGGCTCCGCTCCTATATTTTGGTGGCTCAAGAACTTGCGATTGCGGGCGACCATCGAAAGCCCCAAAGGGACTCAGGAATTTCCTTAGCCCAATCCGTGAGAGACGACAGGACTGCAGTCGTCCCTGTGGGGCATGGATTGATCGGGCGACAGGGGAAAATGTCACAGGGGCCTGTGAATTACGGGCGTTCAGCATGTGTGGGCGGGGCGGCGGGCTGGATCTGTGCCCGCGTGACAATCTCGTATGTGTCCCGGGCAATGACCAGCTCTTCGTTCGTAGGTATGGTCATAGTATACACGGCGGAGTCCGGGCTGGAGAAGATGGCCTGATTCTCGCCGTTCCTGCCGTCGTCGACCTTGATCCCGAGGTAGCGGAATGGCTGTAGAACCTTGCTGCGGATATATGGGCTGTTTTGACCGATTCCCGCCGTAAACACAATAACGTCCACGCCCCCCAGAGCCGCCGTGTAGGCGCCGATATACTTTTGAATGCGATAGACAAACACTTCAACTGCTGTGTTGGCGGCTTCCTCGCCCCGCTGGGCCCGTTCGACGATATCCCGCATATCCCTCTGGCCGCATAAGCCCTTGAGCCCGCTTTCCTCGTTCAGCAAACGGTCCACTTCCTCGGCGCGCATGCCCAGATCCTTCACCAGGTACAGCGGGACGGCAGGGTCCAGATCCCCCGAGCGGGTCCCCATAACAAGGCCTTCCAGCGGCGTGAAGCCCATCGAAGTGTCGACGCTCTTGCCCCCGCTGAATGCCGTGATGGAGCACCCGTTGCCCAGGTGACAGGTAATGACCTTCAGGTCCTCGAGCGGCCGGCCCAGCCTCCGGGCCGCCTCCCCGGCCACATACGCATGGCTGGTCCCATGGAAGCCGTACTTGCGGATTCCATATTCCCTGTACAACTCCAGCGGCAGCCCGTAGAGGTAAGCCTTCGGCGGCATGGTCTGGTGCAGCGCCGTATCGAACACCGCCACGTTCGGCACGTCCGGCATCATCTCCCGGCACACCTCAATGCCCATGATATTCGGCGGATTGTGCAGCGGCGCGAGCTCCGCGAGCTGCCGAAGGACCGCGAGCACGTGCTCGTCGATCAGGACCGAGCGGCTGAATGTCTCTCCCCCGTGCACGACCCGGTGCCCCACGCCGCGGATATGGTCGGCCGCCCAGCCTCCACCCTGGCTGTGGAGGCTTTCGCAGACAGCTTTCAATGCGGCGCGATGATCCGCAAGAGGGATCTCCCGCCGATCCTCCGCTCCATCCGGGCCCTGGCTGCACAGGTACGAGTCCTCCAGCCCGATCCGGTCCGCGATCCCCTTGACCAGCAGCCGCTCCGCTTCCTCCATATCGAAGAGCTGGTACTTGATGCTGCTGGAACCGCTGTTGACAACCAGTATGTTCATGAGCTTAACCGGGGGGACGCTTCCAGGTCCAGTTGCGAATCTCCGGCATATCCTCGCCGTGCTCCGAGACGTAATACTTGTGGTCGATCAGCTTGTCACGGACTGCCTGCCGGACATAGGCGGCCATGTACCCGAGCTTGGGCACCCGGTCGATCACGTCCCGGACAAGATGAAAGCGGTCGAGGTCGTTGCGCACGCACATGTCGAAAGGCGTGGTCGTCGTGCCCTCTTCCTTGTAGCCGCGGACGTGCAGGTTCGCATGGTTCGTCCGCCGGTAGGTCAGCCGGTGGATCAACCACGGGTAGGCGTGAAACGCGAAGATAATCGGCTTATTCGTGGTAAACAGCGTATCGAACTCGTAATCCGACAGGCCGTGGGGATGCTCTTCCTTCGGCTGAAGCGTCATCAGATCGACCACGTTGATCACGCGGATCTTCAGGTCCGGTGCATAGTCGCGCAGCAGGTCGACCGCCGCCAGCGTCTCCACCGTCGGCACGTCGCCGCAGCAGGCCATGACTACATCCGGCTCGTAGCCTTTGTCGTTGCTGGCCCATTCCCAGATGCCGATTCCCGAAGTACAGTGCTTGATCGCGGCATCCATGTCGAGCCACTGCGGCTGCGACTGCTTGCCGGCGATGATCACATTGACGTAATCGAGGGACCGCAGACAGTGGTCCGCCGCGGAGAGCAGACAATTGGCATCCGGCGGAAAGTACACCCGCACGATATCGGCTTTCTTATTCACCACGACATCGACGAAGCCGGGGTCCTGATGGCTGAAGCCGTTGTGGTCCTGCCGCCACACGTGTGACGTCAGCAGGTAATTCAGCGAGGCAATCGGCCGCCGCCATCGGACCTCCTTCGCGCTCTTGAGCCATTTGGCGTGCTGGTTGAACATGGAATCGACAATGTGGATGAACGCCTCGTAGCAGGAGAACAGGCCGTGACGTCCCGTCAGGAGATAGCCTTCGAGCCATCCCTCGCACGTGGTCTCGCTGAGGACCTCCATCACTCGGCCATCTTCCGACAGATTCCTGTCCACCGGCTCGGTCTGGGCCACCCATGTCTTGTCCGTGGCCTCATATACGGCATCCAGTCGGTTGGAGGCGGTCTCATCGGGTCCGAACAAGCGGAAGTTGCGACTGTCCCTATTCCTCTTCATAACGTCCCGCAGGAAATAGCCGAGCACCCGCGTCGCCTCGGCGTTGACCGCACCCGGCTGGGGAACCTGCACCGCATAGTCCCGGAAGTCCGGCATCAGGAGCTCTCTCAGGAGCAGGCCGCCGTTGGCATGCGGGTTCGCTCCCATCCGGCGGTCGCCCCCCGGCGCCAGCTCGCGCAGTTCCGGAATCAGGGTGCCGTTCTCGTCGAAGAGTTCTTCCGGCTTATAGCTCTTCATCCACTCCTCAAGCTGTTTAATATGCTCGGGCCTCGTCTGGAAGTCCATCAGTGGAACCTGGTGCGCTCGCCATGTTCCCTCGACGGGCAGGCCGTCCACTTCCTTGGGACCGGTCCAGCCCTTGGGGGTTCGCAGCACGATCATGGGCCATAGGGGTCGGGCCGTGACGCCATGGCTCCGCGCATCCTCCTGAATCCTCCGGATCTCGTCCATCACTATGTCGAGCTCTTCCGCCATCATCTGATGCGCCGGCTCCGGATCGGAGCCTTCGACGAAGTGGGGCCGGTATCCGTAGCCCCGCATCAACTCCCCCAGTTCCTCATCGCCGATTCGCGCCAGGACCGTTGGATTGGCGATTTTCCAGCCATTGAGGTGCAGGATCGGCAGGACAGCCCCGTCGCGGGCCGGATTGAGGAACTTGTTGGAATGCCAGGCGGTCGCCAGCGGCCCGGTCTCCGCCTCGCCGTCGCCGACTACGCAGACAGCAATCAGGTCCGGATTGTCAAAAGCCGCGCCGTAAGCGTGCGCCAGCGAGTAGCCCAATTCTCCCCCCTCGTTGATTGAGCCCGGCACCTCCGGAGCCGCATGGCTGGGCACACCGTAAGGAAACGAGAACTGCTTGAACAGCCTCTGCATTCCGGACTCATCCTGGGTGATATTGGGGTAAAGCTCGCTATACGTGCCCTCCAGGTAGGTATTGGCGATCAGGGCGGGCGCACCGTGGCCGGGGCCACAGACGAAGATCATGTTCAAATCGTGCGACTTGATGATGCGATTCAGATGAACATAGATAAAATTCAAGCCCGGCGAGGTTCCCCAATGCCCCAGCAGCCGCGGCTTGATATGCTCCAGCTTTAGCGGCTCCTTCAGCAACGGATTCGCGTACAGGTAAATCTGCCCGACGGAAAGGTAATTGGCGGCACGCCAGTAAGCATTCATCAGGTCCAGTTCTTCCTGCGACAACGGCCCGGCCTGAATGCGCGGCTCCATCGTGACTGAGGACGCCGTGGCCATAGTGTCCTTCCTTTCTCCTGCGTTGGCTGCATCACTTTTGCCCGGAACTCAAGACCATCACCCAAGACTTTGATGACTACGGACCACTGAACTGCATGGATGCAGCGGCGGCATAAGGAATCTCCTCTGTCTCCCTGAGAGTTTTGCCGAATAGATCCCTTTTCTGCTTGCGGACGCACTACCGCTGCGATATACATGCGGGTACGGGATTCTCTCATCGTACCCCTGCCGGGCAATCGAAATGTGGAGAAACCGTTGCTTGTTGCTGCCTGCGACTTGATATGTTCACTTGTCCACGCTGTAAAGCGACACTGAGCAAACGAAAGAGCCCTCCTTTCGGGCTTGTCTGGGTGTGTCCCTCGTGTGGCAGCCGGGCCATGACACTCGAACTGCTCCGCAAGGCTGTTCCGCCGCCCCTGGTGAACCGGCTCTGGCAAAGGGCCCGTTCGGGCCAGTATCAGACCCGCCGGAATTGCCCCGCGTGCAAACGCCAAATGACCGAAGTACCCATCGCGCCCGCCGCAGACAGAACGATATACCTCGATGTGTGCATGGGTTGCCACTTCGTCTGGTTTGACCCTCACGAGTTCGAGGCTCTGCCCAAGCTTCCCGTGAAGCCTCCCGAGAGCGAGATGCTGTCCCCGGAAGCGAAGAAAGCTCCGGCGCTGGCACACCTCGAAACTCTCAAGCATGAGCCGATGTCCGTGACGGACCCCCCAGACCATTGGTGGGAATTTGCCGCCGCGGTGCTCGGAATCCCCATTGAGTACAACGACACTCCCTTGCGGAGCCAGCCCATCGTCACGTGGTTGCTGGCCGCTGTCATCACTGTCGTGAGCCTCGCGGCCATGGGCAATCTCGAGGCCGCGGTGAAGAATTGGGGGTTGGTTCCAGCCGAATTCGGGCGGCATTTCGGCCTGACCCTTATCACGTCGTCATTTCTGCACGCCGGCCTCTTCCACCTGTTCGGCAATCTCTATTTTCTCGTTGTCTTCGGTGATAATACGGAGGATGTGCTCGGCAAGCGTCGCTTCCTGCTGCTGGTGGCCCTGTCAGCCATTGTGGGAGACGTCGCCCATATTCTCGCTGATCCACGTTCTACCATCCCGTGTGTCGGGGCCAGCGGCGGCATCTCCGGCGTTCTGGCTTACTACTGCCTGCGCTTCCCCACGGCCAGCGTCGGCATCGTATGGTGGTTTCGCTGGCTTCGCATACCCGTCTGGCTGATGTTCGGATTCTGGGTACTCCTGCAAATCTCCGATGCGTTCCTTCTCACGCAGGGTATCGGGAATGTCGCTGTGTTCGCCCATCTCGGCGGCGCGGCCGTTGGCGTCCTTTTCTGGTGCGGGACCCGCCAGGCGCTCTCGATGACCATATCGTCACGCACCGCCCTGCCGTTCAAATCATCATAGAGCCAAACCGGCGACCTTATCGGCTCCGGCGGCGGCGTTGGCGGCGCTGTTTCTGTTTGCGGATCTTCTCGGCTTTCAGGGCCGCCGGGCTTTGGTCACCCAGGATCCTCTGTTCGAGCAGTTCGCACATGCGCTTGCGGGCGTAGTAGCGATTCAGCCGCTGCTGGCGCTCCTGCTGCATCTTGACTTCGAGGCCCGTGAGCCGGTGCTTCAGATATACGCAACTGGCGGTCTTGTTGACCCTCTGGCCGCCAGGGCCGGAGGAATGAATGAACTTCTCCTCCAGGTCCTGCTCGCGCAGTCCCAGCGCCGCCATCCGCGCCTCCAGTTCCGCCTGCTTCTTGGGTGTCACGCCAAAGTCCATTTCGTACTGTTCCTGCGTAATCCTGTGATTATTCTGCCCGGGGACCCACCCGCCGGATACACCGAAAGCCCCGATCGTCGTCCCATGGGTATGGAGGATACTTGGGATTGGGATCGCAAGGCTGCAGCCGCGGCGCCACAGTTTCCTCCAGGAGGTTGCCCGTCATGGCCCCTTGGCGGGTTCGGTATTGTGGGCAGCGGGTCCACGATCCGCCCCGGGTGGCGAAACATGCCTCACCGCCGTCCCCTTTGCAGTACTCCCAGGCGTTGCCGACCATATCATAGAGACCCCACGCGTTGGGCCGCTTGCGGGCGACGGGGCGGGTGCCCGTGCCCTGCGTATTGCAGCGGTGCCAGAGGAAACGATCATCGACCGTATCACCCCAATAGAACTTCGTCGTCGAGCTGCCACGACAAGCATAGAGCCATTCGGCTTCCGTGGGCAGGTCCGCGCCCGCCCACTGGGCGTAACTCAAAGCATCGTGATAGCTGAGGTACACAACCGGATGGTCCGGCCCCTGCGGAAAGCCCGGACTCTTCCAGGTAAACCGATTGCCGGCCTTCTCGGCATCGGTGGCATAATCCGTCTGCTTCACAAACCGGCGGAACTGCCTGACGGTGACCTCCGTCCGTCCGAACCAGAAGCCCTGGACAAACGTCACCTCCCGGGTAACAGTCTTCTCAGAGTTATCCGCGCCCTTTTGCCCGACAGGGACCTGTGCTGCCAGAGTCCCCGGCGGGGCCCACATGAATGTCATGCCATCTTTGGGGTTATGCCACGCAGCGGCATGCGAACCGGGGCGCAAAGCACAAGCAGGCAGAAGACTCAGAACGGCTAAGCATGTTGCGGCAAGGAGTCTTGGAGGCATACCATCTCCCGTCAGATCGAAACGACCAAGGTGTCTTCGACAAGCGCGGCGGCGTAGGATCTCAACGGTTTCTCAGCCGGCCCTTTCCACACATGACCGCCGAGGTCGAACAGGGAATGATTGAAGTTATTGCATTGCAGCATGCGCCGGTCCCGATTGTAGCTGACTACCCGACCGCCGTGAGTACAAAGGCGGGAGAGGACGCAGTATCTTCCCTTTTCGGCGTGCACGATGATGAGTTGGAGAGACCTGGCCTCGTTGACGACGTACGCGGCGTTCCCCACCTCCCGCAGCGAGGGCGCCTTGAGCAGATCAATCGTAAAACCGCCCGGCGCGAACGTTACGCTCTCGGGCTCTACCTCCGGCGTGCTGCAGCACGTAGACCGCGGTGCGGCCGGATCACCCCCCGTCCGGCAGCCACAGATACCCCCGACCAATAGCGCACCGACCCCCATCATCTCTCGCCGAGTCATCCCATGGTGCATGTACAGCCTCCCGAATACGGCCAACGACACGATGTCTTCTCACATCAACCACAACCACAAATGTAGTTGCGCATGCCGGCACCCTGTTACGGCCGCGAGCAGCAATCGCGCAGATTCCTGATTGTATCGTCCTCTTGCCCCTTTTTGCCATGCTTTGTTCTTGCAATTTGGCGGGGGTTTGGGTAGATACGGGACGCAATGGAGTTCTGAGGTGTGCACAGTCCCTTGATTCGAAACGGCGAATTCAGAATCCAAGTGAGGATCGGTCCATGCTGAGAATCGGAATGATCGGAGCCGGCTTCGTCGCGCGATTCCATGAGCGGGCCCTGCGGTCCGTCCGCAACGTTGAGTTTGCGGGGGTCTATGCCCTCAAAGGCGCCGACGCCCTGGCCCAGGTGGCCCGGCAGAACCGGCTCGGTGACACGAAAGCCTATACCTCCATCGCGGAGCTGGTCAAGGCGGTGGACGTGGTCTGCATCTTCGCTCCCAACTTCGCCCGGGTTGCCATGATGCGTGAGATTGCCGCCGCCGTGGAGAAAGGTGCGAAGCTCAAGGGTGTCATTGTCGAGAAGCCGCTGGCCCGCAACGTCAGCGAGGCGGACACGCTGGTCCGCACTGCCAAAGCGATAAATGTCCCGACAGCCTACTTCGAGAACCAGATCCACATGCCCGCCGTCGTCCAGGCCCGTGCCCAGCTCACTTCGGTGGAAAAGAGCATGGGTGCCCCGCACCTGGCCCGCAGCGCCGAGGAACACGGCGGCCCGCACGAGCCCTGGTTCTGGGACCCGACCACCCAGGGCGGCGGCGTCTGCTGTGACATGGGCTGCCACAGCATCGCCTGCGGCCTGTACATGGTCACGCCCTTCGGCAAGCCTGTGAACTACCTCAAGCCCTTGCGCGTCAACGCCACGATGGCCCTGCTCAAATGGGGCAAGCAGCCGTGGCTCGGCCAGCTCAAACAGCGCGGCGTCGATTACTCCGTCGCTCCGGCCGAGGATTATTCCAGCGTCAGCCTTGAGCTGCAGGACCCGCAAACCGGCATGCACAGCATCGTACAGGCGACCAACTCCTGGATGTACGATGCGCCGGGCCTGCGCCTGCTGATGGAGACCTTCGGACCGGGCTACTCGTACACCGTCAACTCGCTGGAGTCGCCGGCGGGCATTTTCATCAGTGATGCGGCGGCCGCGGCCGTGCTCGACAGCGAGTTGGCCCTTGAAAAATCGCAGGCGACCCGCGGCGCGCTGATCCTGCAGCCGGATGAAATCGCCTTGTACGGCTATGTCGCCGAATGGATCGACGCGCTCCAGGCGTTCGAGCAAGGCCGCGACGCCCTGCTCAACCTGGACTATGGAAAGCTGATCACGATGCTTATCATGGCCGCGTACATGTCGCATGAAAAGAGGAAGGTCATCGATATGACCGATCCCCGCGTGCTCACCGAGCTTGAGAGCTACGTTCCGCTGATTCAGCAAGGCAAGGGCAAGCAAGTGCTCTAAAAACTGTGAGCGCGACCGGCCGGGGTCGTTTTTTCGTGCACCGTGCCTGCCGCGGCAGATTTCTGCAATAACCGCTTGCCGGCCGGCGCGGACAGGGATATAATGCCCTCCCGAAATGACGGTGACGTGAACCGTTGAGAACGCCGGGTTTACTCCGGCCGGCCTCAAGATCCCAACCCCTCACCCCGGTCATTTCTCTTAGCATCAACGTCATTTTCATCGGATGCGGACCGCTCAGTGCCGGCAACCTCGATCCGATGCATGAGATTGTCAACAGAAAGCATGACTGCGCTGAGGTGATTCGAAGGATACGATCGCATGGGATGCTCATTCAGGTCTCGCTTCTTCTGGGATATGACTCGGGCTCTGCGACCGTTCTCAATGAGCGGCGGGATGGTTATCGGCGGGTCACCAGGGAAGTGTACGCTTTTTCCTCAGTTTTCGAACGGCTCAACCATCGTTAGCATATGAATTTCTGAGAAAACACAATCGGATGGACTTGGCCCGGTTCAAATACCGGCTGCTCTTTGCCATACAAGGATCGTACATATTCACAAGGGAGTTCCGAGGCGACCAATGAGAAGACATAGATTGAGAATCGTCGTTCCGGCCTACCCGGCCTTCAATATCTACTCCCGCATCGCCGTAACAACAACGGCCCTGGGACCTGTTTCGGTGGCCACGGCCGTCAACGAGGTCGAGGGCTGGGATGCGGAGGTTATCGATGAGAACAACCTGGGCCGGTACGGACCAAGAGGCGAGCGCGGCGCCGACCACGAGCTGCTGCAAACGCAACGACCCGCCGATGTGGTCGGGTTCTATGGCGGGTTGACCAGCACGGCTCCGAGGATCTACAAGTTGGCCCGATGGTACAAGCAACAGGGCGTTGTTACCATCGCCGGCGGGCAGCACTTCCTGGGCGAGAACACCGCGGAGGCCTTGGACAACGGCATCGACTACGTCGTCCTGGGTGAGGGCGAAGAGACCATTCGAGAGCTTCTGCAGGTGGTCGAAGGCCGCCAGGATGTGCACGCGGTGAAAGGGGTCGCCTTTCTGGAGGATGGGAGCGTGATTCGCACGCCCGAGCGCGAGCCCCTGACGGATTTCGAGAAGTTTCCGTATCCGGATTTCTCTCTCGTTCGGTACGCGAACATCGAGATCTTCCCGGTCGAGCGGATTCGCGGCTGCTGCATGAACTGCGAATTCTGTACGGTCAAGGGCAAACCGAGGGCCGCGTCTGCCGAGCGACTGCTCGCGAATATCAGTTATCTCGTCGAAACACACAATGCCAGGTGTTTCTTCATTGTGGACGACCTGTTCGGCCAGCAGCGGGAAGAGACGATCCGGTTCTGCCACATGTTCGCCGAGTATCAGCATCGCATAGGAAGGAGATTGGTGACGACGGTCCAGATCCGGCTGGACAAGGCCAAAGACCCCGAGCTGCTGGCCGCGATGCGCCAGGCGGGGGTCCGGCACGTCGCGATCGGCTTCGAATCACCGATCGACGAGGAGCTCAAAGCCATGAACAAGGCCGTCAAGGCCGCAGACATGCTGTCGCTGGTACGCGTGTTTCGCCGGTTCGGGTTCATGGTCCACGGCATGTTTATCTTTGGCTATCCTCTGCCCGAACACACGGGTTTCACCATGCCGACGAATGAGCGGGTGCGACGGTTCAAGCGATTCATCCGCAAGGCCAAAATCGACACTGTGCAGGTTATGCTTCCCGTTCCTCTGCCCGGCACGCAACTGCGACGCAGGCTCCAGGAGCAGAACAGGGTATACCCACTCCAGGATGTGGGTTGGGAATATTATGACGGCTGCTTCCCCTTGTTCGAGCCCGATGCGCCGCTCACCCCCAGGGAACTACAGGCCGGAGGCACACGCATCATGGGTTGGGTCTACCGCTTCCGCTACGCCCTGCTGGCGGTGGCCAGTATCCTCTCGTTCCCTGCGATCGCCTTCTACTTCCACGACCTCCGGCTCGGCTGGCGAAGATGGTATCGAACCTGGCGCACCAGCAGCATGCGTTTCGGCGGCTGGCTAACGCTGCGGCAATGGACGGCCGCCTTTCGCAAAAGTGATTTCCTGCAAAGGCTGCAGAACGCCAGGGACCGATTGAACACCATTCGCGGCAATACGCTGCTTCCACAGAAGACAGACCGCAAGTGAGAAACCCCTACATGGGGTCGATGCGGCGAGCAGAGAAACCTCTGCCGCCGCACGGCATACACAAACTGGCTCTCGAAGCTCAGATTCTCTGATCAATATCGGCGTCCGCCGCCGCCACCGCCACCGCCGCCTCGCTTCGGCGTCTTGGGTTTCGCTTCATTCACCATGATGCTTCGGCCCTTGACGTCCATGCCATTGAGGGCATTGATCGCCGCCATAGCCTCTTCTTTGGACGGCATCTCGACGAATCCGAATCCGCGCGACTCGCCGCTGAACCGATCCTTGACGACGCTGGCGGACTTCACCTCGCCGTGCTGCGCAAAGAGCTGCTGCAGGTCGTCGTCTGTGACCTCAAACGATAGATTTCCCACATAAATGTTCATACTTCTTTTCTCCTTCTTGTTTGTTTGGCAGAATCAGCGAACAGGAGGGGATCAGGCAGGCGGTCCGGTCAAGTCATCCAGCGTCAACTCCACTCTCTAAACGCGTCATCCAGGTTCGTATTACTCACGTGCTAATGAGCGTACCAATCCGCGCGCCACTTCGCAAGTAAGAAATCCGACTTTTTTATCGAAAAAAGGCACCTACTCCGCCGGCCCCTCCCCGGCAGGCTGCACCCTTTCCAATACCCTTCTTGACCTCGTGAATGAGGGCTCAGGCGGTCGCGTCGTTGCTATTCATTACCGCCTGCCCCAAAAATAAGTAATTCTCAAGCCTTGACCCCGGATTTTCCCTACCTCTATCGAAGCTGCTTCAACTCCCCTTCGGTCCGAACGAGCTTCACGATTCCATCATTCAGGAGCACGCCGCCACCGCGCGGGTCATGGTTATCCAAAGTGAACAGTTCCAGTCCACCATTCTGATTCCAACCGGCCTTGGCCTCAAACAGAAGCACCGTATCCCGCGGCGAATTCGGTTCGCACTGCGGGTTCATCGCATAATTGGACCTGCCCTGGCGCCGGGTCACACTGGCAAATTCACATGGTTGGTACCACAGGCCAATAGAAGAGACATCGAGAGCGCGCATGGGTATGCAGGATGGCGAGATCCCTTCGTAGATGGCGGGCAAAGATTTCCGGTGGTCGTTCACCCACCAGCGGTGCAGAGTGTCACGAAGCGTGGATCTGAGCCATGCGGCCCAGGGCGGCGATGAAACTGAATGCCACCACTAGGAGGATGGCCACGACGACTCGCGGAGCGCCGATCCGTTCGTGAATGACGGCAAATCGGCCGTCACGGTCCCAGGAGGTCAGGCCCTGGTCCTTCAGCTTCATGTAGGAAGCGATCAGGGTGATGAGACTAACGATCGGCAGGCCGAAACCCAGCCCCATAAACCAGACGGAGAAACTTCGGGAAAGGGCGTCCATGAAAGACAGGCGGTTGCCCATGGCATCGGCGACCCAGGTCTTGAAAAGCCATTTACCCGGCGTGGTCCCCCACGTGGACAGCAGCAAGGATTCCATAAAGACCCACACGAAGGGAATGGCCAACCCCAGAGCAAACTCGGGTATATCGACGAGCACGCCGGCAGTGCCCGCGACCAAGCCGATCAGAAATACACAGACCCAGATGTCATAAATCCGCGCCAGGTAGCGCACCCACGGGCGCACCTGCGGCACACCCTGCGCACGAGCCTCCTCGGCCCGCTGACGCAGCGTACGCGGGGCCGGCACGACAACCAGCGGAAGGGACGCAAGGCAATTGTGGAACGTTTCGATCCGGCCCGCCGGCACCCACGTCGTCATCGACTCGGTCCACAGGAGCGATTCCGCCCCCAGGCGGCCTTCACGGAACATTTGCAGGATCTCGCTTTCGGGTAGCGGACCTTCACTCTTGCCGTCCTGCACACAATACCAAGTTCGCTCGACCGCCACCTGCGGGTTTTCGATTACGCTGGTCTCCACGATCTTCACCCTTCCTGATTGCGCGTCACTGCCTCCGCAATCCGATTCGGTTCTGCTCATCGGCTTGGCTCAGCCGCTCACGATATTCAGCGTACTCTTACTATCGGCCGAACCGAACCGTTCCTTCTGGAAGAACACGGTTCTGCGGCGGGAAAAAAGAATGGCAGCGAGGCGCGGGGGCCGCTTCGAGAGCCGAAGCCGACTCACCCGGGCGTTCCCGTAAAGCTCCCGGACAATCCGTCGAAACTACGGAGAGGTCATATTCTCGGCCCTTGGCTACTCTTCTTCCGCGCGATGAATCATCACCGGGCTCATGAAAAGATGCTGGACCGAGCCTAGCGAAGACGAGCCACGTTATCGGCAATCCCCACGTCGGCGGCCGGTCCGAAAAAGCACGCGCCGGCCAGTTGCAGCATCTCATCTACCGTCCAGCCGGGTTGTTCCGGGTCGTGCAGCATGGGCTGGCCGTTTAGCAGGTAATCGAGAAGATACGTGGCTCGCTCTTTCTTGAAGGTGATCGGGAACATGGGTGGTCCTTTTCATCATGGGGTGCGGCACAAAGGGGTGCCGGGTTGGGTTTGGCCGCCCCCTCAGCTACGTGGCGACCTTGCCCGACAGCACCCGGATAAGAAGGCGGCTCTCCCCGGCCGGAGGTTGATAGGAAGAGCGGGTTTCTCGGCGACCTCGCCACATTCCCATGGGCTCGCAACACCTGAATAAGCTCCCTGGCTCTACCTTTGGCCAGCGCTCAAACAAATAACCGCCGATGTCTCAGTGTCCGCTAAAGCTTAATTCGAGGTCCGATCCCACTCCTTCCGGCCGAAGGCCACCGAGCCGGATAATTATATAATTGAAGATGTGACCCCGTTCCCCGCCAAAATCCAAAGCCTGACCCCTTTTCCCCCCCGGAACTACGTGCCGAATGGAGGAAGCGCTATGCTGCTTAAGGAACCGCCATTCGTGGCTGTTCCCATTTTCCATAAGGAATGGAAACATCATTGACATCCGCTCGGAGGATCTTCTCACCGGTCAACGCCTGACTGGAAAAGAATATATTGACATATCCCTGACCGTACGGGTCCGGGGTCATTTGATCAAATGACCCCAGAACGCCTCGGACCCTCAGTCCTCTGAAATACGTGTCCAGTATCTCCACGGGAACGTCCGCACTAGTAAGGCCGGACTTTTTCGCCACATCAAGGATACTGTGAATCAAGGCAGGTAGGTCCTCGTCGTAATAGCCAATCTCCAAAGCCAGACGTCCCACCGGCTGAGCTGATTCAGTCGCGTATTCGTTGGCATACTGGATCCTCGGACTCGCAGGCAGAGTTATTTGCACTGACTCGGCCAAGGATTCACCGGGAGCCATACGCACATACCTTCCTACAGGTATATCTCGCCACATCCTTGAACTGGGAACATCCAGCCGCTTTCTGATCAAGAGGGTCTGCTTGTCGGCCGTCAGAAACACTTCAAATGCCATGGGCCCGATCTTATCACAGACCCAAGCGTCGCGATCGGTTCCATTTACTATCTTGTAGCCCAACGTGAGCGTGGAATCATTGACATCCAACTCCGTGATCTCCATCGCCACGGCAGCACCCTCATTCATGTCAGGCTCCTTTGCGCCCTCTGCGAGAGACATTACGGCGCAAACGCAGCCAATAGCCAGCAATTTTGCGATTCTTCTGATACTGTTCATTCTCAATTCCTTTCATCGAATTCCAGGGACACCATAGAATGGCGGTCCGTTAAGCGGGCGTGCATGTTTGAAATCCTCTTTGTTGAGCCGAAAACGCAGATCAGGACGGCGACAATGGCCTTAACGGACCGCCATTCGGGACACCATACTTAATTCTTCCGGCGTTTTGGCTTGGGGCCGCGTTGGGCGGGGCGCACGATGCGTCCGAGGGCTGCTTCAATCCGATCCAAGAACGCCGGCTCGCCCAAGGGGCGGCCCGTCCGCTCGTGCCGACGCCACAACTCTCGCCCATCGAGACATGTTTCCAGTTTATACCACCGGCCCCGCTGCGTCAACGAGAATCCCCGAGATTGGCATAGTGTCCCCCGAATTGCCAGATTGGTATTGTGTCCCGGGAAGTGGAATTGAAGACTCACAATGGTGGAAGAATGGCGAGCAAGGACGCTCGCCTTACTCGGCGGCCCGAATCCCTCGCCCAATGCCGACTGCACGCAGGATCAGGAAACCGGATTTTCTGCTTGACGCCGAGTGACTTGTTGATATGATAGATATGAAACGAATTGGTTGGCGTCAGGTAGGAAGAGCGAGTCATGGCCAGCGAAATGCGAACTCTGGTCAACCGGCAGAACGCGGTAAGTCTACCACGGAGGCGCGGAGACCGTAGAGACAATCCCCGATTCCCTGACATACATGATTTTCGTCCCACTCTCGGTGGCCTCTGTGCCTCTGTGGTGAGGACTTGTGCAAAACAAAGCCAATTTACCGTGGGGCAAACGGATGCTAACTGCTGTCCTGGAAAGAGGTTGCGTGAAAACTGGCGAATCGTGCCTCTAAGAAAACAAGGCCAATTTGCCGGGTCCGGACCCGGATCGGGCAGACGGGGACCCGAGCCCACGCCCGGCCTGCTCTGCGGCCCAAATCCGCCACCGAAGGCCGACGGCACCGCTCTGGGCCTCTCACGCGCGGTCGTTACTTGCGTGTTCGACGGGGTTCTGGTAGCATCGCAGGTCGCTGTGAAATACCGATCTTCGTCACCGGCAAGTGGAAGGGTTGGGACGATGCTCGGACAAATTCGCACGTTGATCTTGGTTGCGGCCGTCGTGTCGCTTGGCACAGGCGGTGTCTCCCGTGCGGCGGTGGTGCGGCTGGGGGAGTTGGACCTTACGAAGATGTCGAGCGGGTGGGGCAAACCGCTGGCGAACCAGAGTGTCACAGGCAAGGCGCTCTCCATCGCCGGGCGGACGTTCGATTTCGGCGTGGGAACACACGCGGAGTCGGTGCTGCACATCCAGTTGGACGGCAAGGTCGAGCGGTTCCGGGCCTCCGTGGGTGTTGATGATGGCGCCGGCAAGAGAGGGACAGTTCGATTCCTGGTCTACGGCGACGACAAGCGGCTCTTCGACAGCGGCGTCATGAAAGGCGGGCAGGAGGCCAAGGCCGTCGATGTCCCGCTGGCGGGCATCATGCATGTCATGCTCGTGGCGACCTCGGCGGGCGACGGGACCGACTTCGACCACGCCGACTGGGCCCAGGCGGAGTTTGTCACGGCGGGCGAGAAGCCCCAGGCAGTAACTGCGCCGCCCCTGCCGCCGGAGGAGAAGGTGATTCTGACTCCCAGGCCGGGTCCGCAGCCACGGCTCAACGGACCGTGCGTGTACGGTGTCCGACCGGGCAGGCCGTTCCTCTACCGAATTCCCTGCACGGGGCAGCGACCGATCCAGTTCACCGCCACGAACCTGCCGCAGGGCCTGCAACTCGATGCGAATACCGGCATCATCACGGGCTCAGCGCCCAAGGAGCCCGGGCAGCAGGCCGTGACACTTGGAGCCAAGAACGCGCAGGGCACGGACCAGCGCCCCCTGAAAATCGTCGTGGGCGAGACGCTGGCCCTCACGCCACCGATGGGCTGGAATAGCTGGTATATTCATTATCATCGCGTCAGCGAGGAGCACATGCGCAAGGCGGCAGACGTGATGATCGCTTCCGGCATGGCCGACTACGGGTACCAGTACGTCAACATCGACGATTGCTGGATGAAGAAAAAGGGCGACGAGCCCTATCGCGACCCGAAGGGCGTCATCTTGCCGAACGCGAAGTTCCCCGACATCCGGGGCATGGTCAATTACATCCACAGCAAGGGCCTGAAAGCCGGACTGTATACCTCGCCGGGGCCGTGGACATGCGCCGGCTACGTCGGCAGCTACGAGCATGAGCGAATCGACGCCGAAAAGTTCGCCGAGTGGGGCTTCGACTTCCTCAAGCACGACTGGTGCTCGTACACGGAAGTCGCCGGCGGCAACAGCCTCGAACACCTCCAGCGCCCCTACAAAAAGATGGGCGATATCCTCAAAACTCTCGACCGCGACATCGTCTACAACCTCTGCCAGTACGGGATGGGGGATGTGTGGACCTGGGGCGCCGAGGTCGGCGGCAACTGTTGGCGCACGACCGGCGACCTGGGCCTCGAGAGAGGCGCCCTGCTGCCGGGGTTCTACCACATCGGCCTGGCCAATGCCGCGCATTACGAATATGCCGGCCCGGGCCACTGGAACGACCCGGATTACATTCTGATCGGTTACGTCGGGAATGCGTTCAGTCAGGACCAGCCGGGTCAGCTCACGAGCCTGACGCCAAACGAGCAGTACAGTTATATGTCCATGTGGTGCCTGATGACCGCGCCGCTGTTCTTTTCCGGCGATATGCGGATGCTCGACGAATTTACGTTGAACGTGCTGTGCAATGCCGAGGTGATTGAGGTCGATCAGGACCCGCTGGGTAAACAGGCCCGGCCGCTCGTCCAGGACGACGAGACTCTGATTCTGGCCAAGCCCATGGAGGATGGCTCCCTGGCCGTGGGGCTGTTCAATCTCGCAGAACTCCCTCGCGAGATAGCGATTGACAGGTCGCAACTTGATCTTCAGGGCCCACAACGAATCCGCGACCTGTGGCGGCAGAAAGATCTGGGGCTCTTGGAAAACCGTTTCACGGCGAGGGTGCCCCGCCACGGGGTCATCTTGATTCGGCTGCATCCGGCTCGGTGATCGGACCGGATGCGCAAGCGAGCTGCCTATTTGGGGCTCGCGTGCCGTCAAGGCCAAGCTCCAAATGGGCTGCCCGGTTCCCTCCTCCCTCGATATCGGGTTAGTACTGACGCGGAAAGATGGTCAGCAGTCGGCCGGCAATCGCTGTGTTGCTGAGCAGGAATGTGGCGGAGACAATCAGTATGGCCACCAGAGTCAGTATCCGGGGGTCACCGCCAGCCACGGCAATAATCCCCAACACGATGCTGGCCAAGCCCGCCAACACCTGAAAACCTGTCGTAGCGCGAATCGCCTGCCGAGCGATGTGACGAGCCATCGGGTTCTCGTGTTTGTGGGTCATCGCAATGTGGTTAAGGCTCACATTGGTTCCCGCCCCGAAGATCAATCCCACGCCGAACACGATGGCGGCGATGGGAAGGAGAATGAGCGGAACCACAAACAACAGGCCCAGGATGCCCAGCACAATGCCGGCGATCCCCGTCAAGGTTTCCGCCCCGGTCCCGCCACCCAGTTCCGCCATATCGACTTTCCCTTCCGTCGCTTCATGGAACAATTGGGACAACCGCGAGGCGATGGCCGCCCCCTCAAAGAGGAAGGAGACGCCCACGGCGATCACGGCAACGCTGAGAACCCAATGGGGAAAGGCGCCGGACAACCCGATGATCGAAAGCACGAGAGCAGCGGCGGCCACGATACCGCCGGCCAACGTGCCACCTAATATGGTTTCGATCGTATGTCGTTCTTCGGCCAACGTTACTTCTTCACGATGCTCTACTGTTGTACCGTCAGGCATAATGACACCTCCTTTTTGTCAATCATTGGTCACTTGTCTTTGTTCCTACGAGTTAACATACGGACCTGCAGTCACCAGCCGGTGTGAGCAAAATGCCCAATTGGACGTGCCAAATTGCCGGTTTTCAGAGTCCGCCTCGGCGTGCGCCGGCCTATGGGGCCCGCCGGTACGAAATGGCCGCCACCCGCCAAAAGCTCTTGCACGGGGCAGGCCCTGCCGGGTACAATACTTCTGTCATGGAGTCTTGATTTCGATCCGATTCGCTGAGATCACACCGGGCGCGCGATGCCCGGCGGGTGCCTTGATTACGCGTCCGGCGGGATATTCCCCGCCACCTTGGAGGACTGAACTATGCGGCGGTCTGGTGGGTTCACACTCATTGAGTTGCTCGTCGTCATTGCCATCATCGCAATTCTGATGGCCATTCTGATGCCCGCCTTGAACAAGGCCAAGAACCAGGCCCAGGAGATGGCCTGCAAGGGCAATCTCAAGACCTACTGCCTGGCCATCACCATGTATCTCGACGACAGCGACGGCAAGTTCCCCGTCCCCGAGAGATGCTACTTCTCACAGTTCGAACCCTATCCTGTGGAATCTGGATTATCCAGCTACGTTCATGTGCGCTGGTGCAACGATGATGTCAATCTGAGCAAGCACCCGGAGTACGCGGGCCCGTTCTTCCGCTACCTCGCCAACGCCAAGGCCTTCACCTGCCCTGCGTTCAAGACCCTGGCGGTCCGTAATTCCGAGGATCATTTCTTCGCCGCCGATGCCACCAAGCTCAGACACTACAAGCCGTGGTACAACTACACGATGAATGCCTACCTGGGCAGCGAGAACCCCGGCGTGCAGAAGATCTGCGTGGTGAAAAAGATCTCCCAAGTGAAGAATCCATGGAAAATATTCTGCTTCGTGGAGGAGAGCCCACTGGTCGACACCAGGTACAACGTCTCGGGTCTCAACGATACATTCATGGTCCCAGGAGACGACAGCATGGTCCAGGGTTGGTTCAGCAAAGTCGGCAAGGATCCCGACCGGGTCATACCGGGCCCCGAAGGGGTCGGGCCATTCTGGGATGTCGTCAGCGGCTTCCACAACGCGTCCGCCGCCAACCTATTCGGCGGAAAGGGCAACTGCGCGATCTTGGACGGCCATGTCGAAGCCTTCACACGCGCCGAGACTTTCCCCCACGCCTACCCGAAGTAGACTGCGAGACGTGACATCAATTGGCGCGTCCCGGCGATGGCGTTGCGGCTTTCCAGTTGTCGGGGTCATTGCCGTAGGCGTGCGGGTCGAGCCGGCTCAGCGACTGGCCTTGACCGTTTGCCTGGACCGGCCACGGGTCCATGCCTTCCGCAAAGTCCTGCGGATGCGAGCCGTCACTATATACGACCCGATCCACCCGCAGCCAATGACATGTGCCATCCTCTTCCGCCTCGCCGGGCTTACTCAGTTGAAGCTTCGCGCCGCTGTCGGCTAAATTGCCCGGCCCCCACGCCAAGACCTGGACCGTCTCCGGCACGGCGTACTTGGCCCGCACCAAAGTCGCATCTTTGGCTAAGACCAGGTATTCCCCCGCAGCCAGTGTGACCGGAGCATCCGCCGGCAACAGCAGCTCAACCGCTTCGCCATCACTGAAACGCCAGGCAGCATTCTGAGCCGCATCGTACAGCGTTACGGGCGAGCCGCTGATATTGAGCAGCTCCACGTACTCGGCATCTGCCCCATCCTGCGGGTGGTACATGATCTCCGTAATCACTACCGGCCCCACGGCCGGAGCGGCATTGGCCTGGCCCGGGGTCGGAGTACTTAACGCCACGAAGTTGTACGTGCCCGTGCTCTTTTGCCAGCGGCCCAAAGAGACTCCCGCCTCAGAGGCATCGAACTTCTCTTGTTCAGAGTAGCCGCTCAGCACGCCTCCGGAGCCCGAGTGCAGATAGAGGGTCTCACCATCTTTGCTGAGAGCAAAGGGCTCCTGACAGCCGGGATCGGCCTGATTGCCGAAGTGCTTATTCTCATAGAACACCAGGTACCCACCGGCCGGGATGCTCGTTCCGGGGGCAATCTGGTATTTGGTCAGGTTATTGGCATCATCACTTAAGAACCAGCCACCCACAGAGAGCGTCTGATTGGTCGAGTTATAAAGCTCAATCCAGTCGGGACCGACTCCCTGGGAGTTGGCCAATAGCTCATTGATGACGACCGAGCCCAGCTCCGGCACCTGGCCGCTATCGTTCACACCCGGTGAGCCGCCTACCTGAGCACTGGGCCGCCAGAAGCTCTTACTGCTGAGGCTGTTGGCATCCGCACCTGGCGGGTCCTTGACGGTCAGGGAAAAGCCCCGGCCATCCGTGATATCATACCAGTTGTCCTGGTACTCCAAGCTCTGGATCACCTGTCCGGCGGCATCGACCAGCTCGATGCGCTCGCCACCGTTGTTCAGGCTCCCCGCATACCGGCCCACCACCGGCAGTCGTAGAGACGCAAGATTTTGCGTCTCTACCCAGGCCGCGAGGTCCTTGACGATGAGGCAATAGCCGCCGGCAGGCAGCTCAAAGCTGGGGAAGGTGTACTCGATTCCCTGAGTAAAGTGCACCAGATTCAGATTGATGGTTTGGGTACCGACATTGGTCAGCTCGAGGTACTCGGTATTGGGATCATCGGGATTACCGCTCTGGGCCGGATGGTACATGATCTCGCTGACCCGCAGGCTTTCCGCCACCGGCCCCACCGCAAAGACCGCTTCATTGAGAGCGCTCCAGGTGCCACCGCTCAGCACACGAGCCTTGACCTGCGTGCTCTTGTCCAGTGTCAAAGGACCCGTGTATTTCACTGCGGTCGTGGAGGCGCTTCCGGCTGGTCCGGATGTATCTGGGTCGGCGACGAGCATTACGCTAAAGAGGAAGTCCGAGCTGGTGGTGGATTGATTGAGCGCCTGAACGGCGAGAATGTTCTGGCCGGTCTTGAGATAACTCCCGGCGTTGGGCAGACTGATGTCCTCGAAATCCACCGCAGCCGTATCGGGGTTCTGGGCATCTGCAGCCGCATTCCACGCGGGTACGCCGATGCTGATGTTGCGTCGGGCTACTTCGACGCCATTGAGATGGGCAACGAAGCCGTCATCGTACCGGACCCGCAACTGAACGACGCCAAGCGTGGCGGTATCCCGGTCGAGCGTAAAGGGGATGCGGACATAGCAGGTAGCCTGCTTGCCATACATTTGCTCGCTGAGGTTGATGGTGAACAGATGCTCATACCCGACGCTGCGCTCGAAACCGACGCCCCCGGTCCCGCTGATCCAGCCGGAATCGTCGAAAATGCCCCCGCCCTGCCAGGCGGAATCAACGGGTCCCGTCGGGACGAGCACCCGCTTGGGAGCATTCTCCGGGACGAGGATGATCGAATTGTCGCCACCGGACGGAGCCCCCCTGCTCAAGGGGCGCGGGTCGCTGCCGTCGAGGGTATAGAAAATGGTCCCCGCGCCGGCGAGACGCATCTTCAGGCTGTCGCTCGGCGTGATGTGGCCGCCGTGCTGCCGGTCCGCATTGACATAGAAGACCGGAGCATCCAGATTGGGGTAAAGCCCGGCACTGCGGAACTGGGACAGCACGATATCCGTGCGCTGAGGGAGGTACGTCTTGAGGATCCAGTCGCGCTCGGCGTACCACTGCTGCTGCGTCAGCGGCGGGTGATGATGGACATCTCCCCAGCGCGCGGACTCCGCCATCATGGCCATTTCCACGATAGATGCCAGAGCGGTATAACGGGCGATCAGGGGCGCCGGAGTCAACGGCCCGTCATGGAAGAAAAGGCGATGGACGCGGTCCGCAAAAAGCATCCGGTACTCGGCATTCTGCTTGAGGTACTGATGCGGCTGCCCCACGGACGAGAAGCTGTTTTGCAGGGCGTTTTTGTTCAGGGGCGACCGATCCCGGTTATTGCCCATCGTGTTCTCGTAATCCCAGCAGTAGAATTTGAAGCCGGTACTGGCGGGAGAGCGGTCCCGACCGGCCCACCAATTCTTCCAGGGCCAGTCCCAGTTGCCGCCCCAGAGGTTCACGATCAGGTAGTCGATGTAATTCGGGACATCGAGCAGGTGGGGATAGTCGGGATTGCGCGTCCCGTCGGGATTGTTGCCCTGCAGCTTCTGGTAAGCGTCGGGAGAACTCGCGGCCTGCTGGCACAGAGCGATCATCTGACTCCAGGCCTGGGTATCGCCGGCGTGGGGGGAGCCATCATGCAGAGCATCCCAGTTGTCCTCGTCGTTGCCGTAGTAACTCGCGGAAAAGGAGGCATCCGGCCGTTCACACGGATTGTACAGTCCCCAATAGAGGCCGTTGACATACAGATGGACGAATCGGCCGTGGACGGCGGCATTCCCGGTGGCGGCCTGCAACTGCCGGCCGAACTCATCCCGCGTGTACTGCTCGGTCAGGTACGCCGCATCCCAGGCGTAGCCGTCATTGGCGCCGGCGCGCAGCACGATGCTGTCAAACTCATCGACGGCGTCAGAACCGAATAAAGGATATCGCAATTCCGCTAAGCCGTATGCTCTTTTGAACAGCAGGCGGAACGAATGCTTCGGACTGGCTGAAGGCGCTCGGAACCAGCCCCCCTGAATGCGAACGCCGCAGTTCGCCTGGAAACCTTCCGTGCCGTCGGGGTAAATCAGCTCGATGGAGCCCGGCCTTTCCCACGTGACCCCGCCGTTCTCCGGGTTGGCATAGATGCCCGTTGCCGAGTCGAACAGGTCCTTGTTTGCCATCACCAGCGACATTGTGGGGAGCGACAACAGGGTGTTCTCCATCATCCCGCTGTAACGCGGGTCGGAGACGACCTGGGGGTCCATCTGGTAGTCCGCGGCGATCCCTCTCCAGGAGTTGGGAAAGCCGGCCGGCTGGGCGGGCTGCCGGATGACATCCTGGAGGAAAAGGTACGTCTGCGTGCCGATGCCGGCGGGCAGCCAATCCTGCTTGAGCGCCGCCGCACGCAGACAGGTGGTCTTCACAATGGGGATGGGCCTTGTGTAGGCGATACCGCTGGGGATCCGGCCACCCAGTTGATAGGGTGCACTGCCATCCGTCGTGTAGTAGATCGTGGCGCCCGGGGTGTCACAGGAGATGGCGACCTCGAACGGCCCGTCGCAGAAGCCTCGCTCGTGGCTGAACCGAACGGCGGCCACACGGCCCTGATACCCCGGGGCGTTGGGCGCCGCGGGTGTCGGGACGAGCAGGAACCGCCAGTCCGCCGCGGCGTCCGGGCTGCGGCCGTATGAAAGGTCAGCCTCCTGCCGGCCGTACGCGACGCTGTCGATCAGAGTCCGGCCATCGGAGTCGAACAGGCAGAGGATGCCGCCCTCCGCATCGAGCCGAAAGCCGGCGTGAAGACCGGGTGCCGTCGCATCGCCATCCGCCCACACGACCAGGAAGCCGCGGGCCGGGACGGTGGTCAGACCGGCCTCGTCACGAGGGAACCGCCAGCGCGTTGGGACAGCCGGGTCATCGGTCAGATACAGGCCGCCGACGTCGACGGGGGCGTCCGATCCGTTATAGAACTCGATCCAGTCTTCGTATTCGCCCTGCGGGCCTCGGAGGAAAGCGCCGTTGGCGGCCATGAATTCGTTGATCACCAGGGGCGTGCGACCGTCTTGCACGTGGTGAGTCGCGAGCCCGGGACCCGCCCAAACGGACGTCCCCTTCACAAGGCAGCCAATAGTAACAATGCACGCCAACAGGAGAACACGGGTCTTCGGTGGTCCGAACATATTATCCGCTCCTCACTCCCGGCACCTTGGACGTGGCCACGTCTGTCGACCAGAGCGTTCCACGATTTCCGCGGCAGATTATCAAGCCGAGATTCCGCTCCGCCGCTACCAGAAAGCGGTCGTCACCGGCTTCATTGTACCATATAAGACGCGAAAGCCCAAGATTTTACTACAGAATGAATCGTCCCGAGGTCGAGTCCGCAGGGCACACGTCACGTTTGCAGGTAGTGTGAGCACATTACCCGCTTTGTCATGTCGAGCGCGGCGCGGCCTCCGGCCGCAACCAAAAATGCTTGCTAAAAAAACAAGATGTTGCGCCTTTGCAGCGCAGCGAAGCGAAGTCGAGACATCTGGCCACGAATCTGACGTGTCGTCCATTCGCGGCCAGATTTCTCCGCACGGCCTTCGGCCTTGGTCGAAATGACAACCTTAGGGGTCTCTCGCCCGGCTTACATGCAAGCTCGACGTGCACCCAAGTCGTCGGTGAGATGCAGAGTCCTTGACAGGATACGCGGGCGTCCATAGAATCGCCACGCCGATACAATGAATGCGACATGCAGGAGCACGCGATGCAGGCAAGATTGCGATTCCTCGGGGCCGCCCGGAACGTGACGGGGTCCCGCCACCTGCTGGAGGTTGATGACACACGGATTCTGGTCGATTGCGGCCTGTACCAGGAGCGGCAATTCGCGTCCCGCAACTGGGACCCGTTTGACGTGCCGCCCGCGAGCATCAAAGCGGTGCTGCTGACTCACGCGCACCTGGACCACTGCGGCCTGCTGCCCAAGCTGGTGAAGGAGGGCTTCAAGGGGCCGATCTACTGCACGGAGGCGACGGCGGAAATCGCCCGCATCATCCTGCTCGATGCGGCCCATATCCAGGAAGAAGATGCGGCCAACAAACGCAAGCGGCACAAAAAGGAAGGCCGGGAAGGCCCTTTTGGGGATGTGCCGCTCTACACGGTGGAAGACGCCGAAGCCTGCTCGCCGCTCTTTGCACCGGTGCCCTACGGGCAAGAGGTCCAGATTGTGCCGGGCGTGCACGCCACGTTCAGCGAGGCCGGCCACGTTCTCGGCTCGTCGTTCATCAACGTGAACGTGCAGCAGAACAGCGAGGCGCGGGATGTGCTGTTCTCCGGCGACGTCGGGCGGACGCACCGGCCCATCATCCGCGATCCGGATTCCGCCAGGGACGGAGATTATGTCCTTGTAGAGTCCACCTACGGCGATCGCGTGCACGGCGGTCAGGAGGATATCAAGGCCGCGATTGCCGACGTCATCCGTACGGCCAGAGCCGCCGGCGGCAATATCATCGTGCCCAGCTTCGCGCTGGAGCGGTCGCAGGAGCTTCTCTACTACATTAATGAGCTGCTGCGGGAGGACGCCATACCGCACATCATGGTCTTTCTCGACAGCCCGATGGCCAGCGCGATCACCAAGGTGTTCAAGCGCCATCCGGAGCTGTTCGCCGGCGAGATGCGCCGCTTCGTTCAGAACCACGAATCCCCGTTCGATTTTCCGGGGCTGAAGTTCACGGAGAGCACGAAAGAATCGAAGGCCATCAACAGCATCCGGGGGACGGTCATCGTGATTGCAGGCTCCGGCATGTGCACCGCCGGGCGGATCAAGCATCATCTGGTCAACAACATCGCCCGGCCGGAGAGCACCATCATGTTCGTCGGCTACCAGGCCATCGGCACCCTCGGCCGGCGGATCGTCGACGGCGACGCCGAGGTCCGCATTCTCGGCGCCAACTACCCGGTCAAGGCCCGCATCGTCCAGATTCAGGGCTTCTCCGCCCATGCCGACAAAGAGGAATTGCTGCAATGGCTCGGCACGCTCCTGAGGCCGCCGCGACGACTCTTCATCGTCCACGGCGAAGCCGAAAGCGCCCAGCGTTTCGGCCAGTTCGTCCGCGAGAAGACCGGCTGGGACGTCGTCGTGCCGGACTATCGCGAGGAGGCCATTCTCAATTGATTCGTCAACAGGTCACATGGTTTCTCAGGCCGTATCACACGTGAGCATAGACAGGAACAAACGCATGACAAACCCCAGAGCCAGTTCCGTTCACCGAGAGACAAGGATTAATCGCAGGAATCTGCTGGGCGGTGCCGCCGCGGCCGCCGCCTTCACCATCGTGCCTCGCCATGTGCTCGGCGGCGCCGGCAACACGCCACCGAGCGAGAAGGTCAACGTCGGCATCATCGGCACGGGCGGCCAGGGTACTGTCAACATGAAGCAGCTTTTCAACGAGCCCAACGCCCGCATTGTGTCGGTGTGCGATGTCAATGAGGTCAGCGACTACAGCATGTTCTACTATGGCGGCACCGCAGGGCTCAAGCCCGCCCTCGAGCTGGTGCAGAAACAGTACGGGCAGCCGTGTCCGACGTATCGCGACTACCACGAGATGCTCGACAAGGAGGATATCGACGCCGTATTGCTGGCCACGCCCGACCATTCGCATGCCGTTATCAGCCTGGCCGTCCTCGCGAAGCGCAAGCACCTGTACTGCGAGAAGCCCCTTTGCCGCACGGTCTACGAGACCCGCGTCGTCACGGAAGCCGCCCGCAAGGCCGGCGTCGCCACGCAGCTCGGCAACTTCGGGCACTCCAGCGAGGACATCCGCCTCACGTGCGAATGGATCTGGGATGGCGCCATCGGCGACGTGCGGGAGGTACACGCATGGACCAGCACGGGCGCCCGCCGCTGGAGCAATCTCGCCGGGAAGCCTGAAGAGACGCCTCCGGTGCCCGCCGGTTTCGACTGGGAGCGATGGCTCGACCCGGTGCCGGCCCGCCCGTATCATCCTGACTATGCTCCCGTACGATGGCGCGCCTGGTGGCAGTTCGGCTCGGGCACTATCGGCGACTTCGCCTGCCACCACCTCGACCCGGCTTTCTGGGCGCTCAAGCTGGACCAGAGCGAGACCTTCAGTGTCGAGGCCAGCTCCTACGGCACCACGGCGGAGGTCTGCCCTGCCGCTTCGCTCATCTACTTCCATTTCCCTGCCCGCGCCGGTATGCCCCCGGTGCGCATCACCTGGTATGAAGGCGGACTCATGCCGCCGCGTCCCGCCGAATTGGAGGCGAACCGCAGCCTCGGCGAGAACGGCATCCTCTTTGTCGGTACGAAAGGCGCCATCCTGGGCGAGGGCTGGGGCCGCTCGCCGCGCCTCATCCCGGAGACGAAGATGCAGGCTTACAAGAGGCCGCCCAAGACTCTGCCTCGCGCTGCCGGCCATCATCGCAACTGGCTCGATGCCTGCCAGGGCAAAGGCCGACCCAGCACGCACTTCGACTACGCCGGCCCGCTGACGGAATTCGTCCTGATGGGCAACGTTGCCCTCCGCGCCGGCAAAAAGCTCGACTTCGATTGGAAGAAGATGACGGTGACGAACGTGCCCGAGGCTAATAAGCTGATCAAGCCCGACTACCGCGAAGGTCGGACCTTGTGAACCTGAGTATAGGTCCTATTCGACCTATAGGACTGATAGGACCAATAGGATCTATATGCGACGGCGACGCCGGGCCTTCGCTACACAGTCGGGTGACAGCCTCAAAGCCGAAGGCCTTGGGGATGGCTTGTGTCGCGGGTTTCCAGCCCGCGAAGGGCGCGGCCAAGATGGCCGCGACACGGGCCCGATCCTGTCAATCCTCCGGCAACGGTTTGCCTTTGGTCTCCGGCGCCCAGATGAGGGCGACCAGTCCGAGCACGAAAATGAACGACAGCATGGTGGCCGCCTTGCGGAAGGGCTCGTTGACCTGGGCTTCAATCAATTGCTGGTTCACGTACATCAGCATGGGCGGGAAGCCGGCGGCCAGATAGCGCACGGTATTGTAGCAGAAGCCCACCCCGGTGCCTCGCAGCCGCGTCGGGAACAGCTCCGGGAAGTAAATCGAATACCCGCCGAACACCGATAACTGGGCAAAGCCCATCATGGGCAGCATCCAGTAAGCATCGGTGCCGCTCCGCAGGTTGTTGAAGACGAATATGGTCGTAGCCAGGCAGAGAATGAAGGCGCCGCCGAATGCCGGGCGCCGGCCCACGAACGTCGCGACCAGCGTAAAGGTTATCATTCCCAGGAAGGATCCCACGTCCTGCAGGGCCGTACCGTAGCCGCGCACGATGTCGATGACCCCTTGCGGCTGCCCTTTGAGTGCGGTGGAGATGAGCTCCGGAGAGAAAAAGCCGATGCCCCACAGCCCCGCCATGCCGGCCAGTCCCAGGCACACTCCGACGAGCAGGTTGCGCCGCCAAACCGGGTATCGGAACAGGTCCGGAATCGAGCCGAAGCGCTTGGTTTTGTCTGTGCCGTCGGCGGCCTGACGCTTGGCCTCTTTCCAGCGTTCGGGCTCGCGCAGTACCAGGACGATGGGGATGACCAGAATCGCCGGCAGGATTCCGACAAAGAACATGATCCGCCAGCCGGCCATGCCGAACAGGAGATTGGCCTGGCCCGGCTGAATCCTCGTGCTGAGCAGGGAGCCGATGATATTGCCGCAGGCCGAGAGCGCCTGGAGCGAGCCGAGGGCCAGCGACCGGAAGCGGGCGGGGACGCTCTCCGCCACGAGGGTGGTCGCGGCTCCGAACATTCCGCCGACGCCTAGGCCGACCAGAAAACGGTAGATCAGGAACTCGGTGCCGGTGTGGGATATGCCCGATAGACCCGTGAATCCGGAATAGATCAGCAGCGTCACCGCCATCGTCTTAACGCGACCCCAGCGATCGCTCATGATGCCAAAGATGATGCCGCCGGTGGCCCAACTGATCATCATCACGCCGGTGGCCCAGCCGGACCAGGATTTCACAGCGGCATCGGCGACGCCGCTGCCCAACACCTCGCGCAGCGCCGGTTCTCTGGACAGGGCAAAGATGCGCTGATCCATGCAGTCGAACAGCCAGCCGCACGAGGCAATGAGCACCACCAGCCAATGATAGCGGGTGAGCTCTTTCCACCAGGGTCTCGCAACAGCGCCTTCCAGTGCGATCGGTTCAACCATCTGCCATTCTCCTTATCCCACGTCCGACCCTATCGGTAACAACGCCCCGCTGCGCCGGCAAGGCCTTCGACCTGCGCGTGTCACGCGGAGGCCCACACGGCTGCCGGGCACAACCGTGCCGTAGTCTACCGCCAAAATGTCCCGGTGGAAACTGATTTTTCCCGAGCGTCCCCATGTGGTGCACGTCACGTTTGTGGGTAATGTGAGCCCATTCCCCGCTTTGTCATGTCGAGCGAAGCGCAGCGAAATCGAGACATCTGGCTACGAATTCGGCGTGTCGTCCATTCGCGGCCAGATGTCTGGGCCCCCAAACGCGTTGTTTCGCGTTTGGGAACCCTCTCCACTGCGGCCCGGCCTTGGGCGGGCCTCCGGTCGGAATGACAACCCTATGCACATGGGTCTCTCGCCGGGCTTACCTACAAACTCGACGTGCACCCCCCGTGGCCCAGTCATCCTCGTCTGTGTTCTCGCAGGTGTAGCCGAGCCGTCGGGGGCGGCTGGGCTACTTGTGGCACCCGTGCCCTCGGGGGTGATCGACTATGCCCTTCGGAGCTGGCGGAGGATGTCCCAATAGGCGCCGCGGGCACCCCGGCGGATGGCTTCGACGAGCTCGGTGTTGTCGTTGTAGTTGTGATCGGTCGCTTCGGCGCCGGGCTGCTCGGCCATCGGCTCGAAGAACCGCGGGTCGCCGGCAATGAGGCCCTTGATGAGACGGGCGGGCGCGGGACCGAGCGCCGGTGAGATGTAAAACGTTGGCTGGAAGAAATCGAGCGGGCCGGCGTACTTACGGCGCAGGCCGGGGTTCGCGAGGATGGGGCCTTCCCGTTTCGTCAAGGTGTCCACCATGTCGGTGCCGGGACAAAGGCGAACGCCGAGGGACGCCCCGACACAATCCGGGTCAATTTGCTTCAGGAAGTGGATGGTCTCGGCGACGGTCTGCGGGGTCTCGCCGGGCCCGCCGAGCAGCAGATCGATCATGACCTTCATGCCGTTCTCGCGGCACAGGCGGACCGCCGCCGCCAGGTCCTTGCTGCGGTGCGGCTGGCGGTAGGTGCTGAGCATCAGGTCGCTGGCGGAATCGCCCGTGAAGTTGATGCCGACGCAGCCCGCGTTTCGCATGGCGGCCGCCAGCTCCGCATCGAACGGCACAACCGCCAGGTACGCGTACCAGCGTACCTTCCAGCCGAGCGACCGGCGAATCAGCTCCTCGCAGACCGCCAGCGCGTGACGGCGCGGAATGTTGAACTCCGCATCGCAGGTGTGCAGCACGTCGATTCCCTGGGCCAGCAGCGACTCGATCTCGCCGGCAATCTCGGCGGGCTTTCGCGAGCGCGGCACGGGACCTTTCGCCAGCGGGTCGGCGCAGTACAGGCACCGGCGGTTACAGCCCCGCTTCGTCTCGAAGCCGCACTGCCCGCCGCGGGCGAAGTACGTTTTATTGTCAACCATCTCCCGGCGGACGGGCACGGACAGCTCGGCAGGCCA
>Ga0315291_10001184_pt1 | contig 34812 bp, 52 predicted proteins | sample YL17G12_20_MG_FD_203070 | JGI IMG/M metagenome (GOLD analysis project Ga0315291, IMG submission 203070) | Sediment microbial communities from Yellowstone Lake, YNP, Wyoming, USA - YL17G12_20 | ecosystem: Environmental > Aquatic > Freshwater > Lake > Sediment | place: USA: Wyoming | collected...
AAATGAGTCAATGCTGCCAACAATACCAATAAAAAAACGTAAGAAACCCCTATAAATTTATAAAATTTATTCATTTCTCCCCCTAACAATATGATCTGCCGCCAATTTTTGCTGGAATATCGCCAATTCTTTCCTAGCAATCTTCAAATCTTTTATAGCACCAGCTACATCGTCAACGTTTTTAACTGATGATAGTTCGCTAGCTATTTCTGCGACACTGTCAACTGTTACTACTAAACAATTTGTAAGATTAAATAAATATTGCGCCATTTGATTATCATGTTTTTTCCTTCTGTAGTCTGTTTTTTGCAGGTTATAGCCCAATAATAAAATAAAAACAGATGTGATAATTTGAAATAGCGTAGAAAAATCAATTTCCATTTTTCCCAACGCTCCTCGCCTTTTTTGTAAAATTGTTGTTTAGCCACAAAACATGAATAGATGACGCTAATGTTGCAACTTGCGTTATAATGCTATAAACTGTGTCGTTATCAATGTTTATCATGTGTTTTCCGTTATGCAACAAAATTTGGTTAAGCCACGCAATTAAAAATATAGCTATTCTCGCTAAAAGTTTAGCATCATTACTGTCAAAAGTTTTAAAAAAATGTTTCATAGTTTAATCCTCACAGACTTCTTTTATTGTAATTTCAATTCTCGGATTTTTCTTGTCGACAAAAAATAAATCTGTAAATCCGTCAACGTGTTTCCAGCCGTCATCATGTAAAATTTTTAAACTAACTAAGGCGTCATTTATAAATTTTTTAGCAAATGCTATATTGTCTTTATCACGTAATCTATTAAGCTCATACCATTTGTAAGTAATGTGCACCTTTTTATCAAAACATTCAAACGGTTTTGCTGTCATTATCTGCCATTTGATATTGTATTCCGTCTCTTTTTTAAGGCTACCAAACCCCCCACGCCAAGAATAAGCGGATTTCAAAGCTTGATTTAAATCTGGTAACCTGCCATTTAAAACAATTATCATTTGTTTAGTCATTTTAATTCCTCCAAAAGTTAAACAAATCTTGTTAAAATCCTCTAATAGTTTTCAACAATTGTAAATTTTGTTGTTCTGTTCCCGAATAGTTACTAATACCCTTACTTGTAGCTAATTTTTTACGGTTATTAAAACTATTGTCAACGTTAATACTTTTTAAATAGTCTACTATGCTATTGCCTTGGTAACCACTTTTTTTTATTGCTGTATTGCTGCGTAATGCGTTTAATAGTTTCGTATTTTGTTCTGCTGTGCCTGCGTAATTGCCGATACCATTTATAGTAGCTAATTTTTTACGATTAGTCAAGCTACTATCTATATTAATACTTTTTAGGTAATCAACTAAACTACTGCCGACGTTATTACTACTATTATTGCTTTGCGTTGTACTGTTGCCTTCTGCAATTTTATCAGTGCCATAACCTTTATAATTATATTGTAAATGGCATTTATCTACAAAACCAGACCAGTCGCCACCCCACTCGAAGCCCAAAGCACGTGCTTTGGCAATTAATTTTTTAGCGTTTGGCGAATCGTAATCAGACCAGTTAGTAGTTGCATTATGCGTCATTACAAAATCTAGTGCTTGACCAACTAGATGGTAAGATTTCATAGTTTGCGATACCCCGTTAGCAACATTTAACCGCTGTTGTGCCTCTGTTCTAATAGTGTCATATATTAGTATTTCTATGCCCTCACGAACCGCAAAATCATATAATTCAAGCGTTGCTTTTTGCGTGTTTGGTGCCAGCTTTGCTATGTTCTCTTTATTTCTTTTATCATAGTACATATAGTTTCCCCTCCGTTAATTAAAAAAAGTATACTAAAAACATACTTTTAGTATACTATATATATATAAATTAAGCAACGTGTTTAAGGGTATAAACCCAGAAATTGCCACTTTATACGTTAAATATTTAGGTTTATCTTTTCCTCTATCTCTTCCATTCTTTTTTCCAATCTAGCAATCTTATTGTAAATATTTTCTTCTTGAGATTTTTTGTTTAGCTCGTCCGCCGCAATCTTAAACTCTTCCAATTGTTCAGATGTTGCACCCTCCGACCACGCAACACCGTCAAATTTTGGCAAATAATAGGATTGTGTCATTTTAACATCTGTGTAATTTCCTGATTTTTTATTAGGATCGTCAGCCTCATAAATATCTTTGTTGTAAAATCCGTTTGCATCATAACCATAAACTAGCATATTTGTAACCTCCTATTATTAATTTCTGTTTGCTTTGTAACAAGTATAACCTAACATAGTTTGAAAATTATCCCAATGGCCGCCATAAATTGCTGGCCCGTGGCTTAAAATTCTGTCAAACGGATTTATCTCAATCGGAATTTTGTCAAAACCGCCATCTTTTCGTGCAATAAAAAAATGATTAAATGGCGGCACTATACCATAAGGCATAGTAGTAATTGCCGAGTTTGCTGGATTGTCTCTATAAACCTCAAAAACTAGATGGACAAATTCCAGCTTGTCAACCCAATATTTAACGCCCTGAAGATTGCCATACAAATATCCAGGATTTAGCGGCAATTGTGTCCAAGCACTTAAGTTTGGGGCACCGCTGCCCATGAGGGCTAGCAGCACAGAGTTGTCAAATGATCTATTATTTGCCAATGTAGCCAAATTAGTATTGTCGCTAACTCTTGAATCTATTAAACTTATTTTATTTAAAATTTCTGCAGGGTCAAATCCTTCCATTTCTTTTTTTATCCCCTCAAACCAGATGTTAAATTGGTCATATAGCCCTTGGGTCGGAATGCCTGTTACACCATCCCTCATTATCCCACACAAACTCTCATTTAATCGCAAATCTGTTATATTTGCTTGTGTGATGTTTCCTGACCCGATTCCTACAAAAATATCAGCGAGTCCAATCTCGAAATATGTTCCGTTTCTTCGAAGGGGTGGAGGAACTGGACTGCTTGATGCAGTACCTTGTCGCAACAAAATATCAACTTTATCAGTGTTATAATTGTATGAAACTACTACCCTATCAATCCTCGACAATGTTACTGATGGTGTCACATTAAAACTAACTACCCCGTTTTTTTCCACGGTATTTGCCACAGCGATACCACGAAACTTAGCAAACTTAAGCCAGCCAAGCCCCTCCAGAACAGTAATTCCACGTGATCCTGTTGCGACAACTCTTAGGTCGTCATCTGCACTATAAACGCCTGTCGTGCGTGTACATGTGTACGTTTGTGCGTCTGTCGCTTCGTAATACTCATTGTCAAAACTTGCTGTATTAAGAGGATATGCTAATATTTCAGTCATTTTATTTCTCCTTTTATATTATTATCTTAAAACTGGTATACCTAAATCCAGTGTCATAGTTTCAGAGTTATCAACTTGCTTTATTGTAAATCCTTGTATACGTATATCAACACTTATATTATATCTTTCTAAATTGCATTTTATAATGTCGCCCAACTCGAATTTTAACCCAAAATCTTGAAAAGGTATATCCAGATTAAGCTCAAAAATTTTAGCGTTCTCGTTTAATTTTTCAAAACCTCTAGTTATTAATCTATTTTTATACGCATTTAAGTCCTCGCCATCTTTTTGCTGCAAGTCTCTAGCGTCAACATACATCTCAAAACGCTCAAATTCGAGTGCACTCGTGTTCCCAACTAAAACTAGTATTCTTTCATCATTTAATCCCTGTCCAGCAACTAACGCAACATTTTTATATTGTATATCTGATGTTGTGAGTGTAGTACCTAATAAATTACCCCAAATGTCTGAATATATGGCGTTTGTGCGGGCAGACCCTTGGTAAATATCAAAAATTAAACGCTTATTTTTAGAATCTAGTAACATACGCATTCCCAAATTAGTTAGCCTGCAAATATTTTGGCATAAGTCAAAAACAGTCTCATACGTTGTTTCAAAAGGCGGGTCTACCATTATATTAAATCCGTTGTAAGACCCCAAAGCTATGTCCCTAAAAGGTCTATACTTGTTTACTGCTTCCCTCATAGCCTGTTCTGCGTTTGACACGCTTAAAGTAGTATCTACTATTCTTCTAGTCAATAAATTCAGTGCACTAACTGCAAAAACTGTTATTAATCTATTATCTCCATAATCCACGCCTGTGATAATCATAGCGTTTTGATTGTCTTGGCGTGTTATAAAGTTTCCCGCTTTAAATATTTCTACATTTCTTTCCGTCTCGGAAACTACCAAAACCAGATTTCCTAGTCCTTGGTAGTCCTCTGACCACTGTATGTGTATAAAACTATCTACTAACGACAGCCTTAGAAACTCCTTGTTGTATACGTTGTATGCCATCCCAAACCCCCAAATATGTGTCGTAAACCTCGATATTTACTATTATAAGATTGTTTCCGTCTTCGGATTTTAACTCTAAATAATTGTCGCCTGGGGAAGCAAAAAACAACCTGCTGCCCTCGTCCAAAACTCCAAAAATATCAGTAGTTTTATTATCTCGTGTTAACTCAATCCTTAAAAGTCTGCTAGAATCACGGTGAACACGAATAACATCATTTTGTTCCATTTCAGTATTTAATTTAATAAATTTTTGAGTATAAACATCGGTTATTACTGGATTTTTGACAAAGCCACGTGCAACAAAAGTATAATTAATATCGCTTATGATGTCGCCATTTACAAAAACATTATGAATACCTGATTCTATTTTTTCGCCGAATCTATGAGACTTTGAATAATCTACTGGGAATTTAAATCTTGGCAAAACAAGACCCAAACCGACTGTTGTCATTTCTCTAAATCTCCAAAAAGGATATGCAGCTTTTAAGACTATTGTAAACTTAGCATTTTCCAAATATTGTTCAATCGTCGGGGTGGAAACTGGTATAACTTCTAAAAAAAATACATCATTAAAATATAATCTTCCCCGTTTTAACGGGCTGATTGTTCTAGTGATCTGCCTTTTCATCAAAAGTGTATCACCCAAAATTTCCCCAGAAATTTCTATTTCTTTTGATTTAGTGCTAAATCTTTCAATGGCAGTCCCTATATGATTAAAAGACTGACTTTCTTCGTAACTCACTGCATTTCCTGTTAGTCCAATAGTTCGAGATATTGCTATATTATTTTCAAAGCTTAATTCCGTTTCTAAATCGTCATAATTTACATACTTAAGTTTATACACCCATCAGCACCGCCATCTCCTGTTGTCGCCTTGCTTCTGCCAATATTTCGGCAGGGCTTTGTGGTTTAGCATATATGTTTTGCACTACGTTGACGCTTGCCCCCGTGCCACCGCCTGCCAAACTATTATTATTGTTTTCTATTCCGCTTAAATTAGATTGCCCATTAAGTCCTATATTACCATTATAACCGTTTTTACTAAAGTCGTCTAGTACATCAAAAACTCCGCCAAAAGTTTCGTCCGCCGCCTTAATTAGTCCGTCTTTTTCATCTTCGATTCCGTCCGCAAAGCCTTCAGTTACAAATCCACCAAGTTCGTGCATGACTCTAGACGGACTAAATATCTCAAACATGCTTTTTACCTTACTGGTAATTCCGCTTGCAATTCCTGCAACTTTGTCCTGCACAGCTCCCGCCATACTCCCAATTCCGTTAATCAAACCTTGGATTATATCTTTTCCGAGCCCCAGCATTTTTGATGGTATCCCGCCTAGTACACTATTAATAGTATTCCAAACGCCGCCCAGAGCCGAAGATAAAGACCCTAAAGTTGAACTTACTGCCTCGCCAATTTTGCTGAAGATTGTCTTTGCAAGACTGAAAACCTGTGAAGCCCAGCCCGAAATTGTCGAGGAAATAGAGGAAAACAGACTACCCAACGCACCAACAACAGAACCTACAACACTAGTAATTGCTGTTGCTATAGTCATGAACGAGCTCTTGGCAACGTTTGTAATCGGGGACGCCCACGCCGAAATTGCCGACGAAATAGAGGAAAACAGGCTAGCTAGTGCACCGACAACGGAACCTACTACACTAGTAACCGCTGGTACTATAGTTGTGAATGCTTGTGTTGCAATGCCTGAAATTTGAGAGCCCCAACCCGAAAGTGTAGCTAAAATTGATGAAAACAAGCCAGATATCGCACCAGTAACAGAACCTACTACACTAGTAACAGCGTCAACTATTGATAAAAAAGCGTTTTGAGCAGCACTTAAAATAGGAGAAAACCAGCTTGATATTGCCGAAACGAGACCCTCAATGATTGCGTCGGTGCCCGCTTGAATGTTTGCTAGAACTCCAGTCAGAGCCTCGGCAATTGCTTCTAAAGCTTTTTTGGCAGCCAATAAAATTTGTGGGGCGGAGCTTACTAATGTTGAGATAATTGCTTCGACTAGCAACATTACCCCCGCTGTTAATTCAGGCGCAGCCTCAGATAATCCTTGAACAAGAGCTAGTGCCAAAGCAACAGCAGCGTCAATAAAAAGTGGTAAATTTGCTACAATAACATCTATCAGTCCCAAAAGTCCTTCAACCAAAATTGGAATTAAATCGGGCAACGTTTCTGACAGACCATTCATTATTGCCATCACAATCTGGATTCCTGCTTCTAAAATAATTGGTAGATTATCAGCTAAACCCTGAGCAATGTCCATCACAGCTTTTTGAGCCTGCGGGATTAATTCTGGTAGTTTAGTAGTAATACCTTCCAATAATTTAGCGATTAATTCGACACCTGCAGTAAAAACAAAGGCGTAATGGGCAATAAATCCCTCTATTAAAGCAGTAATAACTTCCACGCCGATTGTCGAAAGCATTGGAAATATGTCATAAAGTGCACCGTAAAATGTTTGGATAATCTCACTTGCTGAATTTGCAATTCCTGCTATATTGCTAGTTATTCCTGTGATAAATCCTTTTATGAAAGACGCTGCAGCCTCTATCATTTGCGGGATGTATTCTATGGCTTTTCCTACCATAGCCGAAAGACCCTCACCAAAAACGTCAGCAAATTGGTTTATAGCTTCGCCGCTGGTCATAGTACCATCTTTGACAGCTGCGGACATGTTATTCATTTCGCCCCGAAGATTAGTTACGAAACTAGTAACAGATTGTACCCCGCCTTTAAGGGGGGAATCGATATTTTCATAGAAATCTATAGCGAAAACAGATGATGCTGACTTCAATTGATCAAAACTACCTTTTAGTGTGTTTTGGAGAGTGTCAGCCATGTCTTTAGCTGTGCCTTCGCTGTTTTCTATCGCCGACGACAGTTCATCCCATTGCTCGGGGCTTGTGCCCAAAAACGCCTCAACCGCTGCCATGTCCTGTTTGTTAAACATTTTCCCAATTATTTCACGTTTTTCTTCGGTAGTCATTTCTCCCATCGCTGCATTAAAGTCGCCGAAAATTTCTGGTAAAGGTCTTAAGTTGCCATCTAAATCGTAAGTAGCTACACCTAAATCATCCAAACCTTTTGTTGCTTTTGAGGTCGGATTAGACAAGTCTAGTAAAACATTTCTTAATTTTGTTCCGCCCTCTGAACCTTTTATACCAGCATTAGCCAAGACACCTAAACTAGTAGACAATTCTACAGTTCCGCCCGAGAGCCCTTTGGCAATACCGCCGACAGTTAACATTCCTTCGCCAAGCTGTCCAACGCTCGTATTCGATTTTTGGGATGTTTTCGCCATTTGGTCTACAAAACTATCAACATCCTCAACGCCAAGCCCTAAAGCAGTCATTGAGTCCGTTACCAAGTCCGACGCATACGCTAAATCCAAATTTCCTGCAGCAGCCAGATTTAAAACTTTAGGCATTGTGTTTACTGCCTCGGTTGACGAAAAACCTGCTAACGCTAAATAATTAAGACCCTCCGCAGCTTCGCCCGCCGAAAACTTAGTACTAGCTCCCGCGTCTTTTGCAGCTTTTGATAACCTTGAATAGTCTGCATCCCCTTTGTCAGCAGTAATCCCCATTGTCGCTGCAACTTGTGCCATCGACTGCTCATAATCCATGCCGACTTTAACAGCGGCAACACCAAATCCAACAGCAGCAACACCGCCTACAGCCATGCCTTTTATAATCCCATTTGTAAATCCAATTGTTCCTTTTGCTGCCGAACCTGTAAAACTAGCAAACTTGCTGCTAGCGTTACTTAGTCCGCTGGCAAACCCTTCATCCTTCATGCTTATTGTGCCGAAAGCTTCAAATAAATTCAATTTTGAACACCACCTATGATAAAAGCACCTTTTAAATAGGTGCTTTGTTTTTGTATAGTCGTTTTATAAACGCTTCTTTACTATATTTAGATAAATCAACCTTAGTACTTTTCTTATCTGTAACTCTACTTAATTTTTCGAGCAGTTCACTCCAACTTTTCGCTTGTTTGCCCAACGTTTTTTCTTTGCTTGCTGTAACGTGTAGCATGTCAGCAATGTAATTTAATCGAGATTCAGAGATTTGCGTATATTCTAGTTCCGATTTTATAAAGAAAATAGTTGTAACAGTGTCAAAATTTGAGCAATTAGGCAGTAATCTTATGACGTTTTTTGCACCTTTTTGGTAAACGATGAAAAAAAATTTAGAAGGTCTTTATCTTGTATTAGAGATTTCGCCTGATTAATAGTTTCTAAAACTGGTTGCTTACCTATTTCTTCTGCTGTTTTATTTTGGATACATGCTAAAATTGCTATAATTGCTTCTGGATGGTCGTTTAATATTAAATTTGCTATTATAGAAAATTGTTCGTAAGTTGTTTTACTGCCTGCGTTTTCAGCTAAATCCCTACATTTTTCTTTGAAATTATCGTTTGTTACCAATTTATTAATCTCGGTTGTCAATCTTCCAAGCACTTTAATTCCTTCTAAAGTTGTCAATTCTGCTAATTTTTTCATTTTAATTCCTCCATTTATTATTTTTATATTTTAAAAGATTGAGATCCTGGAGCTGCTACCTTTGGCACAATCCACATATTTACTTGATACGGTGCAAAATCTCTATCATCATAACTAGCATTAAACGCTTCAAAAACAACAGGTATTTCACCTTCACTTTTATCTTCCCCGCTCAAATTCATTCCGCTGGTATTCATTGGGTTGTATAGTGTAAATATGATAACCCCGCCGTCCGAGCGATCGGCAACAAGTGATAATTTTTTCATATAATCGGTGTCGATATTGATTCTAGTACGCTCTCTGTAGCTCACAGAGCCAGAAGCCTCATCAACCTCAATGTCCGCCGTCGGCATAATTCTACGTATATTATCCGCTGTAAACTCTAGTAAATTAGTTTCTAATCTAGCAGTTACAGAATCTTTCACCATGTCGCCCTTAAAACGCAAACGCTGACCATCAAACTCTATTTGTCTAGTTTCTGCTTCGCTGACAAAAGTAGACCCGCCACGAGTTGCCCCCAAACATTTTGGTGACTTTATTGCAGTTTCAATTATTGCTAGTATTGCTGATAAAGTTTCTTCGCCTGTAAAAACTAAATCTTCTATTAAAACGCCTGCATTCAATTTTAAATTTCTAAAACTCGCTGCTGATACGCCTGCTAACATAATACCAACTTCTTTCTTTTTTTATTTTGTGTAATATTTTACATCTAAATTAATTAACGCTGATTTAATTGTGCGTTCATCATCTGGAAGATTATGCACAATAAAAGGTGTGCCCCTTGTCAACAAAATAATGCCCGAATCATTAGCTAAATCCACTGTTGTTCCCGTTTTTGGCTGCACAACTTTTTGTATACTATCCAACGCGTCCCAATAAATTTGCGGAAATCCTGTTGAAATTTTAGGATGACTTGCGTCACGTGTCCATAATCTTCCTGTTATCGCATATTCTACCGCAAAATCAGCAACTCCATAGTCAAAAGTTATATATGGAAGTGGGTCTAATGCTAGATTTTGGTGGAAAACAGGAAGACCAAATTGTGTCCAAAAAATACGTAAAGCGTCGTTTATTTCAATCATACTAATCTATCCTTTCCGCCCGACACGTCGCAAACTGTACAATTGCTATTTCTGGTGTTTCGGAATCTTCCTGATTAGTTGTAATCCTGTATTTTTTATCATCTTTTAACCGTCTAACAATGTCATCCTTCTCTAAAACTAGTAATTTTTTACTTGTTATTCTAAATTGAGATTTCATACCGCTAGATTCAGCAACTATTAATTCTGAGCTTGACAACATTGCTATACCAGCTTTAAACCTTGCACCATCAGACTGTTCCCAGCCAATGCCGCCGCCTGGCATCTCGACACTTTGCCAATCTAGCATTACAAAATCTTCAAAGTATTTTTCAATGTTCATATTTTTACCCCGTTGTACATTTTCCGATATTTGTTAAGTTGATTATTAAAAATATTTTGCCACGTGACTACATTCCCATTTTTGTCAGTTGCAGCAGTCCACGCATAGTTTTCAAAGCGTTCAGATGTTATCCCGACATCTCTACTAATCTCTTTGTCTGATGTTTTTGTTATATCGGCTACCAACTCCAAAAAATCGGCGGGCGGAGCAAGTCCAATCACAGACCCAGAAAAATCCTCGTCCTCCGCTAAGTCAATAGTAAAATCATTGTTTACTAGATATACATTGTTATTTAATATACTGCCTGTAACTGCCACATATTGCCCAGATAAAAAACCAAATTCGTACAAATTTAGCTTTTTATCTACTATTTTAAAAGTATCATTAACTATGTTGACAGCAAAAAAATTGTTAACTTCCCGCATAATTTGCAATATCATTATATAGCCTCCATAACATTAAACGCTACATCAACTTTAAAATTATAACCGTTGATTTCAAATGCCATCCAATAAATTTCAGGTGTTGCAGCTTCCAAAAATGTAATTTCTTGAGTTTCTTCGTCCCACTCAAAAATGTCAGAACCTATTTTCCTGCTGTCAAATTTTAAAACTCCTCCCGCCCAAGGCGTAATCGGGACAAAAAAAGCAGTGTTTTTGGTGACGTCCCAATGCATAAAACTGGTGACACGCATGTTATAAGCGTCAAATTGATTAGCTGGCAAATCAGTAAAATCTACAATAGCACAATATGAAAATCTTATAACGTGACTGTTGCTTGGCGGGTTCACATAATTAAAATGATTAAAATTATCCATATTAATATTGACAACTTGCAAAAATGGAACGTTTACTAGATTAAGAACGTCGTCTTTTTTAACGGCCACATTTGCTTTGTTGCCTATTAAATCATGCTCGCTTTCGTAACCGTAAAAATCAAAATTTATTGTATTAGTACTTGTTGTATCCACATCCGACATGTTTTTAATGATTCTAGTATTTTCTCCGTTATCTCCAACTCGCAACATTTCAAGGTTTTTATTTTTTAAATATTTAAAGTCATAAAAATCATGATAGCTACTAACAAACGTTAACAACTCAGTTAAATGTTGCAAACCTTCAAAGTTTATAATTCTACTATTCGGTGCTCTTCCAGAGTTTAATAGTGTGTGATTTTCGCTTGCTTTTTCTAAAAACTCTTGCTCTCTTTCGTCGTATTTAGCACTTGAGATTACTCCGTTCGGTTTTGGTAAATATAAATAGCTTAGCACTTTTAGGTCATCTATCTCAATGTGCGAATATATTCCATCTTCCAAAGTAACGCTGTGTTCATCTAAAGTCGTAACTATGATTTCTGCCAAGTTTACATCTGGGAATATATCAATAACTCTTTTTAACGGAGGCGTACCCCCGTCCTTAGGGCGTTTTGTGGACGTAAATAGCATTTGCTTTGTTGTTTAAAACAAAAGCATCATGGTAGATTCTGCCCTCGACAAGCCATCCATTAACCCCTTGTGGAGTTTGGTGCACCTGGAATGTATCTATTTTTTGCGGTGATGTAGCTGCTATTCTATTAGTCACTAAAAATTCTACTCCCTCGGGCAAATAGCCAAAAGGCACAGTAATAACTGGTATTCCTTCAATTGTTCCAACCTGTCCGTTTATTAACATAGATTGAGATATATCACCAGATTTTATAAAACTTTTATCTAGTCTAATAGATTTAAAGAAGTTAGCGGAAATATATGCCACAGTTCCTACCAAAGGGGCGTTGTTTCCTCTGATAGTAACTACCGCGTCAATAAATGCGGAATAAGCATTGTCTTCTGTAATCACTTCTTCGACTGTTGTTCCTGCCTTATCAGTCAACACTTTTAATCTATAAATATCTACTTCTGGTATTACAACTTCGTCCAATTGTCGTCTTAACGACCGACCAACCTCACGCACCATCATGGTATCGGCATAATTACGTCTATCTATTGTATACGTGAACGCTCTGTCTTGTGATAGTATCATAGTTTGTAAAGTGTCGCTTAGCTCGTCTGGATTTCCGTAACGTTGCATTCCAGTCATGTTGTAATCTCGCATTGCTGAAGTCCCGAGGCTATAAACATTAACCGTATTTGCCCCCGACCAGTCGAACATCTCGGAAAATGCTGGACTAGTAATAGACGCTTGTGTAAATCTCTCATCTACTAAATCACTATATTTAGCTGCATAATTAATTGTTGCCATTTTGTTAGAATCTCCTTTTATATTATTTATTATCGTTAAAACCGTCTAAAAAAGGGTCTTTCTCTTCTATTTTTTTAGCGATAGGGTTAACTGTTTCCACACCTTTAATTTCTGCTGCTCCAAAAAAATCCGAAAATTCTTTTTTCACCCCGTCCGCCAAACTGTCCCAATTAGTGATGCTATTGGTGTCCTCACTCAATTCTACCGTATTTATATCAATCTCTTTTTTAAACAATTTTAATAATTTAGGATTAACGCCATCGTTTGTCAAATGATTAGCAATTGCTTGCTCTTTTTTTTCGTGTAGTTTTTCAAGCTGATGCTTTTCTTTTTCCAATTTTAATGTCTCTCCCTCTGCTGCTAATTTTGTTTTTTCTTGTTCCCAAACGCTTTTAACAGACTCATAATTATTAATTAGACTGTCTTTTTCTGCGGTATGCCGTGCTTGCAAACTTGTAATTTCTTTTTCTAAGTTCTTTATTTCTTCGCTAGTTAAAGTTTCTTTGTTTTTAAAAATATCTAATATTGACATTCTATCAACTCCCCACTATCTATATAATATCACAAAATAATAATAAAAACAATATTTTTATAGTTTTCTATAGATTTTTTAGTTGCTCTACTGCAATTTGTTTATACGCTGCTCCGTGTTCCCTAATAGCGGGAACAATAAACGACCTCGCACGCATTCCGTGCGTTCCCAATTCATGCTTTGCCGCATACGGCTGCGGACTTCCTACATTTACCTTTTTACCAGCTATATCAATCTTAAAACCTAGCGTGTCACGCAATAGCCCAGTGTCAACAACACCTTTTTTAGTAACCAAGCCTGTTGATATTTCCTGCCATTTAATACCCCATTTTGTTAATATAACTCCTGTTTTTGCTGGTAATGCGTGTTTAAATTTACTGCTGTGGTCTTTTATTTCCCATTTTATCATGTCTGCCATCTATTAATCTACCTCCTCCAAAAGTTCTTCTAAATCGTCGCCTTCGTAAATGCTATAATTAAACTCTTGCGAACCTTCCATCACGTAAGAAACAGTACAACGACAGTTGACAACTTCACCTGGAGGCCCATTCGGGTCACGGGGATACATACATTCATTTGCAAAAATATCATTCAATTCTTCTTTTTGAGCTTGCATCCATACATGGCTCATCCGAGTTCTCCCGTCGTATGTGGAAACCCACTTTTTCACACCTCTGATTCCCATTTTTTCGGCATTATTAAAACCTTCGAATCTAGCACCGTTTAAAATGCCTGTGCTTTTTGTTCTTGCTAGTCTGGTAGAATCGTTCCAACCTCGGCGAACGGTTTTGTCTGTTATTTCCTTTTTTATCTTGTTTATGGCTACCTTTGCGACAACAACAGCAATCAACGCATTCTCAAAACGTCTATTGATAATATTTTTATCGCTCAAATTTGCAGCGGCTTTCCTATCATAGATATTAATTTCTTTTTCTAGCATTCTTTCGAATTCTTCATTGTTTGGAATGTCCCAATCCAGATTATGACCAATTTTTTTGTTAAAATCATTTAGTGATTGTAAATAACTTTGCTTATAAAGTCGTAAACTGTTGTTGTCCATCGCACTTCTCGCATTATTTCCCGCCGAAGCTATCTCACTAACGATAGCGTTTTTATTTTTTTTTATCTGTGCAACAACGTCATTTATATCATCTTGCGTGTAGCTATTAAAATCTATATCACTCAAAATATTATCTATTTTTTTAGTTGCGTTCGTGTACAATGCAGCGAGTTTTTTCTCTAAATCCTTGACAAGGTTACTCATTTTGTGCATTCTCGACATCTGGAATTTGAGGTATTTCATTTCCGCCGTTGTAAGTTTCTTCTTCTTCAATTCTTTCTAGTATTATACTAACTTCATCCATTTCGACAAGCGGATTTTTTTCGAGTGCTGTGGTCAAGTCTAAATCAGCACGACACATGTACAACATTTGCATAGTTTCATATTTGTTTGCTATAAACTCACGCCTAAATCTAATATTCTCTGTTTTTATACCCGCAAGGGCTAACAACTTTTGACAAGTTTCGAACACTCTATATTCGTAACGGTTTACTTTGTTTACTAGATTAAATTTTGCCGTGTCTATAGCCACGTTGGTCAACGCTCCGCCCGTGATTTCTTTCATGTTAAGCCCCATAAAATCTCGGTATATACCAGATTCTAAGAGTTCGAGAATTACGGCACGAGCTTCATAAGGCACTTGCATAAACTCGCCAGATGCTTTTTGCCCCTCATCTTTTGTAAATATCATTTTGTAATCTTCTATTTGAGCTCTCAACAAATCGGCGTCCGTTGCGTCCCCATTAAAATTCTCAATCAACCAATATATGGAATTTGTTTTCTGTAGATTGTCACTAAAATCAGACAATACTAAATCATACATATCTATTTTTGTCTTTATAGCTGTTTTAAGCTCACTAGCTGCGTTTTCGTTGGCTTTTAGTGAGACAACAGGAAACAGATTATCATAGTTTTTATTATCTATTAATATATTATTTTGCACAACTTTAACATATGATTCTTTTTCCTTATACAACTCTATGTTTTTTTTGTTCGGCTCTCTTGAATCTTTTGTTATTTTATACCAGGAAATACCGTCAATTTCAAATAGTCTTATATAAACAGGTCGTGTTTCGTCTAGCTGCCAAAAGTTAATTCCTGCCAACGGTTCGCTGGAAAATTCGTCATACAACGGTATAAATTGTGTCGCTGGAATTAATTCCACGTGGTCGCTGTTGTAAAAAATCCAGCTAATACCGTGAACCAGAGCCAATTCTCCCGCTTCCTGGAGTTTCGTATCGAACCCCAAACCAAGTTTGTTTTTTTCGCTGTCGTTGTCTATTTGTAATCCGTTTGCCAATAAAAACTGGTTTTGTTGCGTTACAAGTCTAAAAAAGAAATTTGATGACGCTATTTGTTTTGACACTGTAAATTCTCTATCTAGCGTTTTTACTGTAAATTTTTCTCTATCCAAAACTGAAATGTTATCACTATTAAAATACTTGCCAGCAATTATCATATTTTTATATTCTTCGCCGCTTTGAAACCCCGTAACCGTCGCTAATAAAAATTGTTGTCTATCAAATTCCGAAGTTAGTTTTTCAAAATCTTGAAAAGTATGCATTGTTTACCTCCTCGTTAAAATTAATGAACTTTTTGGCAATCCTAAACCATTCGTTGCGACAAAATATCGAAGATTATCACAATTGCTTACAATAAGCCCACCGTTAACACTAAAATTATGATATTTTGCTACAGTCATATTATAAACATCCTCTTTATTTTTACGTGTTACCTTTTTTACTGCGACATAACTCGCTACAATATTTCCTGCTTGCGTATTTATTTGTTTCGAATTTTCCGTTACACAAAACACAACATTTTGTTTCATTATCTACACCACTTTTCCTTCTTTCTGCGGATTTACATGCGTTTGAACAAAAAACACTACGCTTGTTTTTTAGGCGTTTTGACATGAATACACTATTGCAACAATCACATTTATGCGGGACTTCTTTTTTATTTGCCCAAATTTGTTTCGAGTGCTCGCCGTGCCATTTTTTGCCTTTCTCGGTGCTGTGCCACGCTGCTGCTTTCGGCAACGCATTAATTAAAAAAGATTCTAACCTTTTTTCTTTTTGCTCTTTTGTTAATTTGCTAGTATGATATACACCATGTTCCTTTTTACATATTATTTTTAAATTATCTAAGTTATTATTGCTTTTGTCGTGGTCGATATGATGCACAACAAAACCGCTAGGCACTACGTTATTATTACTTTCCCAAACATAAACATGTAATCTTTTCCGACTATTTTTAATTTTAGTAGTTGACAAATAATAATGTGTTTTTTCATCTCTCGTGAAGCGAATTCCGTCTAGCATCGCATTCTTCCCGCTATTCTTATACTCTACCATTTTTTCCTCCTGTGTTTTTCGTGATATTATAATTGTATCACACACAATGTCTGACATCAAGTACTGAATGCCGTTTGGAGATAGAATCGGCACGCACCCAACCAAAATCTGTTAGAATCGGGTGGTCTCCTGTACACTCTATTTTTTTTCCATTCTCTAACTCAATTTCAAATATTTCTTCATTGCCTGTTTTGCATACGTCATAAAAATGAGATGTAACAACTTTTTCATTTGCTTCATCGTAACAAATTACGTTTCCTGTTTTTCCGACTAAATCAGATATTTTAATTTGTCCGAACTCTGTGTCTACTAGAGTTGACCCCAAAAGACAATGGTGGTCGTTTTCTTTTATCGGAGTGTCATCGCCTGCCTTCGTATCCCATGCATATTTTCCAAATTCTTCTATTGTTTTTTTGCATGTATTAAATATTTTAATATTGTCAGAAGCTATAAAACTATTAACTTGTGCTATGCCTGCAAGTACGTCATTTTTGGCTTTTTTTACGTTGAAATCGTTGGACTTTTTAATAAGTGCCACAAAACTTGAAGCAGAAGGATCTATTATTATTTGCTTAATTTTAATATCTCCAACAAATTTTTTTAGCTCCAGATAATACTCGTTATCAGTCTTTTGGGCTTTGCTCTCTCTCCCAGAGTGATGAAACTCCTTAATTTTATACCAAACGTTATTTGCCCCTAAACCAAAAAGTCCCATCGTAAAAGGATTTTGTATTCCGTAGTCAATCGCAACCTGGAACTCTCTATATTTTTGTTCAAAAGGTTCCATTATACTATTTTCATAGTTTGGAAATATTAATCCTTCTGCTTTTTTCCACATGCCTAAAACGTATCTATCATAATACACAGTGTCTTTATACTCAATTTCCAAATTTTTTACAAAGTCTTTTGGCAAAAAAGGATTATCGTACAAAGTCCAATTTTGACAATAAACATCTGCTTCCGACTCAATAAATTTTTTTACAAAATGGTCTGGAAATGAGGGATTTCCTGTAAAATCACAAACGGAATACTCAGTACTCAATCTCGATTTTAAAATCTGGAATACCTCTTCGTTAAAATCTACTAGCTCGTCACAATAGCAATATTTAAATTCTGCTCCCCGCAGCTTTGAAACTTGTGACACTTTTTCCGCACCGATGCAATAAACCACTTCCCCAAACAATGTTGCTTTGTTTTGACTATTAATCTCTGATACTAAATGAGTTCCGTGGAAATTACGCATTGGTTCCAGAATATTCCGCTCAATTGTTCCCTTCGAAACTCCTAAAAGTATGTTGATGCCAGCTTTCCCTTTTCTTTCTATAATTCTTTGCGGTATTAAAATAGCTGTATCTAGCCACGTTTTGCCACATCTTGTAGCTCCGATTTTACCGTTGTAACGATGATTACAACATCTTAAAAAATCTAATTGTTTAGTAGATAGCTCTATTTTTTTAGTTTTGTGCATTTTATAACATCCAATTCTCAAAAATAATTAATATTATTTGCCATCAACAACGTTTTTTACCTCAACAAGAAAATCTTTTATTTGCGTTAAATCTGTATCACCTTTCATCATTGACAATTTTTGCTCTGCAATTTCTGTGTTTTTTGCTGTTAATTTGTTATTTAAACTTATTTGTTCTTTTTGTTCGTCGGAAAAATATTCTTCCCGCCAGCCAAGTTGCTTCAACGAAAAAATTGCGGGGGCTGGTTTCAGGTGTCCGCTAAGCAAACCTTTTTCCAAAAAGACTTCTTTTTTTGATATTAGTTTATCTAATCTATCAGATAGTTCCTCGTTTTCTGGTAATCTTGCCATCATATAAATTCTTTTGTAATTCCAGTCATTCAAAAAACACAGTTCTTTAACTATTGGCATTTCTGTATCTTTTATATATTTGTCAATTATCGGTATCATTTTTTCTATAAAGTATTTTTTAGGTCTTGCCATTTTATTTCCTCCATTTTTTAATATTATATTACTATTATACTATAAAAATAAAAAAAACGCTACTATAACATAAGTTATAATAACGTAATTAACAACATAAGTTACATTACATTGTGTCTCTGTTTATTCTTTAAAAAATAAACTTTTTGTTTTTTTGTCAACTAAAACATCTATCATAATTATTGCATTAATGTTATCGCAATATAACATTAACATGAAGTTTAACCGTAATAATAAAAAACTCTATGAAAAGACTCTGAAACTTTGCCTTAATGTTATAATAACATTAACTAGTTTTTTTGTCAACTAAAACATCTGTAACTTCTTTAATTTTTTCTGTCGTCAGACTATTTACGTAAATTTGTTTGTGTCAAAGACTTTTAATAAAAAATGCCTCTTTTTACGGAGACATTAAACATTTGGAGGAATTAAAAATTTTAATGAACAGTTTACAAAAAATAAGATTATTATTTACTGCACTTCTTTATTATAACAGTTAAATTTAATTTGTGCAATCTATAGTTTGTAATATTTTTTTAGCTAATCTTTTTATCAAATTTACAGTAACGCTGTTCCCTGCTTGTTTATACAACGAACAGCTTGATAAATTTTTAGGAAGAATAAAATCTTGTGGAAATCCTTGCAAATTGAAACACTCTCTTTCTGTTAATTTTCTTATGTCACCTCCAAATGTTTTAATAATTGGCACATTATTTCCACCTTCACCCATCGACGCAAGCAGGCATGGACACATATTTTTTTTGTTTTCCCTTACACAATCAGCTCTTCGCCACATAAAAACTGTGCTGCTTGACATTACTTTTTCATACAAAATTTTATACTTTTTATCTTTATAGTAATATTTTTCATCTTGTTCATTTTCGAAATCTATAAAATCGTGTATTTTATTTTCTAGTTTAATAGGTTCTATCCACTCAAATTTTTCAAAATCAACTTTATTTTTAAAAGCAATAATGATTATTCTTTCTCGATTTTGAGGGATATTTGTATATTCACAAGTATTAAAAACTTTGTTTATAACAAAATATCCCAGCTCTTTTTCCAGCACACTTATTATAGTTTTTAATGTTTTTCCTTCGTCATGATTTTTCAAATTCTTAACATTTTCAAAAAATAAAACTTTTGGCTTTTTCTGTTTTGCAATTCTAATTAAATCAAAAACTAGATTTCCACGACCTTTTTCATCGTCAAAACCCTGCCGTAGCCCCGCTTGGGAAAATGGTTGGCACGGAAAACCAGCAAGCATTACATCAAAATCTGGTATACTGTTTACATCTATATTTCTTATATCATTTACATTTAATTCCGTTTCCGGAAAATTTGCTGTATACGTCACGTTTGCTTTTTTTGTCAAACTCATTAGCAAATATTGTTTTAAAACCTGCCTTCTCAAAACCTAAATCTATACCACCAATTCCCGCAAAAAAACTAGCACATTTTAACATTTTTATTTCCTCCAAAAATTATATTGTTTTTAATATTTTTTTTACCTCTATCAACTTGTCGTATATAATTGACATTTGATTATGACTAAGCTCTGGTTTTGCATATATCGACACATCTAAATCTGCTAATAATCCTTTTCGCAAAACTTGCATTTGTTCCCAACAAAATTTTGGGTTGGCATACACTTTTGTGTCAGCTTTATCCCAAAATCCATATCTGATTTCACGCATTTGTTCCCAACAAAATTTTGTATCTGCGTACAGTTTTACATCTGCGTTTCCCCAAAAACCATAACTGATTTCTCTCATTTGTCGCCAATTAAATTTTGTATCTGCGAATATGCTAACATCTATTTTTCTTGATAATCCCCCTCGAATTTCACGCATTTGTTCCCAATTAAATTTTCTATCTGCGTATATTTCTACATTTAGTTCACGTTTTAATCCTGCTTCAATTTCTGATAATTGCATAAAATCAAACTCTTTTTTTTCATATTTTTTCATCTTTTTTTTTATTTCATTTATTTTTTTAACATACAACTCATCTTTTTTTAAATCCTCGACATAATTTTCTTCATTTTTCATTTTTATATCTCCTTTTCCTTCATTTCTGCAACTTCTATTGTTTTTTTTAAGTACCATTCCGCTTTTTTCAAATCCTCGACGCCATTTTTGTGTCGCCATCTAGATAAATATTTTAGCGTATTGCCCTCTAGATAACCCAAAAAGCCGTCATTTGTAAGCGTGTCGCTTATTATGTCTATAGTTTCATAGCTTCCATTTTTATAATGGTCTGGATTTATTTTATCACTCTGTTTTTTATTCATCTTTTTTATTTGTGTAATATACACCTAAATTTGGAAAATAACTGTATTCGCCAAGATCCCAAATTTCTTCGCCTTCGCATGCTTCTTTTAATTTTTCGTTTGCTTGTTTCGCTCTGATTTTTTCTGCTTTGTAGTAAATTTTTATTTTGTCTGTCAAGTTGTAAAAATGTGCTAATGCACTTTCTAAATTTTCATATTTCCCTTCGTCAACCAGCTCCTGCAAAAATTCTTCTACTCGCTCGCTCATTTTCATTTTTATTTCCTCCGATTTTATTTTATTTTATTCTTACTGATTGACCCTGTTCCAGCTCTGCCCACCACAATTCTAGCCCGTTTTTTAAATCATCCTTTATTTTTGTTGTGTCATAACTAACAATTGTTTCTTTTATATAAATATCTGGAATATCACTCATATTTTTTATTTTTAATTTCGGCGGATTTTTTTGTAATGACACAGTAAATAAATCATCTTTTATTTTTGTTTTTCCTGCTGTTTCCATGCTCATCTGTATAGCGTTTTTAAAAAAATCTTTTTTTGTTTGTAAATTTTTCTTTTTCTTTTCTAGTCTTTCCACTTCCTTTTTAATGGCATCCAGTGGTGTTTCTACGCTTTTTATCATTTTAGCGTAATTAATTATTTTAACATCTAAACTCTCATCGATAGCCTCAAGCGTGTCTTGTAACGCTTGATTATTTTCGTCATCGTCTAACATCTCCAAAACGTGTTTATAAGCTGCTGTTAAATCGTATAATCTAAACATTTTTAACTACTCCTTTAGCAGCGCAATCGCTGCATTTTTTCAATTCAGTACAATAAACACAAATATTGTTTACAAATTCTATGCGACTTTCTAAATGTTTACATTTTTGACAGCAATTGCAATCATAGCAATTTTTGCAATCGTCACAATCTTCGCACTCATTACAATTTTTGCAATTGTTACATCTTTTACACTCGTTGCAATTTTTACAATTGCAGCAATCGTCGCAATCGATGCAATCGTCGCAATCGACGCAATCGTAACAATATATCAATGTTTTACTAGCCGCTTCAGCTTCTGCCTCGCTAAATTTTTCTTTGCTAAATTTGTTTTCGTTATCATCCACATAAAAATATTTGCCTATTATCATTTTAATTTTTTCTTTGCAATCTTTATCATCATTGCAATTTTTACAATTTGTACAATTGACGCAATCGTTACAATTTTCGCACTTTATGCAATCGTCGCAATCATTACAATCTTTGCAACTTGTGCAATTTTTACAATATTTGCAATTGTTGCAGCAATTACAATTTTCGCATTTTTTACAATTGTGGCAATGATTACAGTCTTCGCAATCGACGCACATTGTGCATTTAACGCAATCAACACAATTTTTGCAACATATGCATCTTGTGCAGTCGACGCAATCATTACAATTTATTAAAATTTCGCTAGCTTTTTCAGCTTCTTTCTCGCTAAATTTTTCAACGCTGAATTTATTGTTGTTTTCATCCACATAAAAATATTTGTTTTTTTTCATTTTGTTTCCTCCTTTTTTCTGTCACTGGACAATTTCATCATATTTTTTCATTGTTTCCACCCACAGCAATCTTCCAGATTTTCAAAATTTATGCAATTTTCACAATCTTTGCAATTTTTACAATATTTGCAATTGGCGCAGCACTTACAATTTTCGCAATTTTTACAATTGTGGCAATGATTACAGTCTTCGCAATCGACACACATTGTGCATCTTTTGCAATCAACGCAATTTTTGCAACATATGCATCTTGTGCAGTCGACGCAATCTTCACAATCTATTAAAATTTCGCTAGCTTTTTCAGCTTCTTTCTCGCTAAATTTTTCAACGCTGAATTTATTGTTGTTTTCGTCAATATAATATTTTTTAGTTTCTATCATTTTGTTTTCCTCCATTTTTTTATTTTGTTTTGCTTGTAAATTAATAATAACACTTTTTTATTTATATGTCAAGCGTTTTTAAAAAAAATTGTTTTATTATTTTTGTAAGTCGTTAAAATCATTTATTATTTTTATAAAATCCTTTTTATTTATATCTGCTGATTTGTCACATCCGTATTTTTTTAAAATAGCAAGCGTTTGATTTTTTGGTATATCTTTAGCAATATCAAACAGCTCATTTTGTTGAGTTTTATCTATTTTACTATCAATAGCAACATGCTTTTTATTTTCATTCTGATAGTCGTTTGCAGTGCTGTCAAGCATATCACACTCACATATGGCAAACGCATTTACTAATAAATAGCGTCTAACATACGTTTGTACTGCACCCAAATTTTGGATTTCTTGACAACCTTTCATTTTTGCCTCAGCAACTGTACATAAAAATTCTGCGGATTCTTCTTTTTCTGTGCAGCGAATTGTCAACGTTGCGTTGTGCTCAAAAAAATTAAATTGACAAAATAAATTATTATTTTTTAAAAGTATATTTAAATTTGGCAAAATGTCACTTAATTCAAAATATTCATAGCCCGCAAATTTATTTTTGCCACTTTTTTTAACTTGCATATTTTGCAATTCAACAATAACTTTTTGTATTTTTCCGTATATATTCATAATTTTTTTCCTCCATTTTTATTGTGTGCTATTATCAAATGTTAACAACACACAATAGTTGTTTATATTTTATTTATAAAAATTGTAGTATAATTCACATTTGCGTATTGACAAATGTTCGTAAAAATAGCTATCTTGATAGTTATCAAATTTCGGAACTTTTCCATTACATTTTGCTAAATCTTCAAAAATAATCATTTTTGCTATTTCTTCAAAGTTTATATTTTTATCGACGAAACAACTGTTGTCATCTGTGTATTCTAAATGCTCAGATTCTAATTCTTCAAAAAAATCTAACGCTTCTTTTTTTGTGATTTTTTTATCTAAATGATATGCAAAATTTCTATATATGCATGCAATCCCGATTTCATTCATATTTTTTATGTTCGCTTCGTTTTTGCCTATTTTTAAATTTTGATGTTCGTTTAATAAAACATTTCTAATTTCGTCGACATAAAAATCGTCGCTTTCGTGCATTTCGTCAATTGTTTTTTCAATTATTTTTTTGACATCAGTTAAATCAAAACTTCTATCGTTTTCTTCCTCGATTTCTTCTAATTCCTTTAAAATTTCGTTTACATACTCGACTGCTTCTTCGTCGATGTCTTCTAAAACTTCTTTCAAAAGCTCATTTTCTTCCACGGCGTTCTTAATTTCTTCTAAAAACATTTTTTTAATATTTGCGTATTCAATCATTTTAATTCCTCCAAAAATTTATTTGTTTTGCTTCTAAATATATAATAGCACTTTCTTTTTTTAATGTCAAGCGTTTTTTTAAATTTATTTATTTGTTTTTAATTTGTAAGTTAATTATACTATATATAATGTTAATAATTTTTTTTTACAAAATCTGAAATACTGCTACTTAAATAATTAATAAATTCTTCCTCTTTTTTCGTCATTTTTCCATGCTTCCTTTTTTCTACAATTCTTTTAACTTTTTCAAGCAAATCTAACGCATAAATTTGCATTGTTTCCATTGCGATTTGTGTTGTTCCAAAACGATACATAGCTAGTGTCCTCCTTGCAAAATTAGCATCTTCCCCATTGATTTTTTTTAATAAGTATTCTTTGTATTCGTTTTTAATTTCTTCGTTTGTCACATTTTCCGCAAAACCTGACGAATATTTTTTTATGTCAACGTCTGCGTTAAGTGCTTTTATACCTGCCTCGTAACTTCCAAAACGATATCGAATAATTGCATAATATTTAAATTCTCGCGTCCTTGCTTCATCGCCTTTTTCAGCATAAAAATCCTCAACTTGTTTTTTTAAAAAATCGTTAGTATACTTGATTTTTCCAAATTTGTCAACGGATGTGTTGTATTTATTATTTTGATAAATTTCTGTTAAATTTAGTTTGTCAAGTGCGTTTTGAATTGTGTCGTATTCCCGTCGACAAGCTGTATAATATTTAAAATCTGACAACTTTCGTGCTTTTTCGTCAACTATAAATGTTTTTAATGCGTCATCAATTTCTTTTTTGCTTATCATTTTTATATACCTGCCTTTTTTTATTTTATAATTAATTGTAACACATATTTTTTATCGTGTCAACTGTTTTTTACTGTTTTTTAATAACGATTTAATGGCTGTTTAAAGTGCGTTTAAAACAAAGTAGTATAAAATATACCCAATTGTGTTTATCGTCTTGTTTTGGTACCGTTTTGTGCAAATTTTACATATATTTGAATCGTTGGGCAACTGTCAAAGTAATAAAAGCTTTAAAAATCATCTTTTTTGTCGTTTATCATTTTATAATTATCGTTGTTGCAAGCGATTTTTAAATTATCTATGCTCATTTCGTTTTTTTGGCGTTCAAGCAAAATTTTATAAGATGCAATCAAATTAAATTTAACAGATGTTGCTAATGTTTTATCGTCAAAATTTGCCCAAATCTTCAAATTCTCAGGATTTCCCACCAATTTTTGTAAGATTGGCGTCATTTTATTATATTCTTGCGTTGCATGCATTCCACTTTTTTTTAAAGCAGAAACTAGTGTAGACCACATTTCTTCTGGTGTTTTTTCATTTTTGTAAGTTTCTGACATTTTATAAATTATGTCGGTGATTTGCCCGATTGCGGGCGGAAAGCCTTTTTTATCGTGGGTAATAAACTGCATAACTGCGTTGCTAACAATGTCACAATGCATGTCAATAAAAATTTTGTGCCACAAATCAACTAAAAATTGAGCTTCTTTCGCCGTCATATCTTTGTACAAATTTCTGTAATTAGCCTTTATTATGCCTAAAACACTCGCAGTTTCTTGCTTATTCATTTTTATTCCTCCATCTCAAAAAAATCTTTTTTAATAATATTATCATCTTTTTTTTGCTCTAACATGTCTAAAAATATGTTTCCTGTTGCAGTTTTTTCCTGTTTTTTTGCTTGCGATTTTTGTATCTCAAAAAGTCCAGTCCAGCTATTATCTATGCTATTTTCTATGCTTTTGATGATTAATTCGTTGTCATAGCCCCATTTTTCATACTTTTTTAAAATTCTTTCAAACGCTAACACTGTTAGCTTCTTTTTGATTTCTTGTCGATAATTATAATAATCTAAATACGCATTTTTTAGACTATGACTAACTTCTAAGTCATTAATCATCTGTAAAACATTATCTATTTTCTTTTCTTTTTTTTCTTTTTTTTTATCTAGACTATACTTATCTAGACTATACTGATCTAGACTATACTTATCTATACTATACTGCGTCAACCGTTTGTCTACCGCTGGTAGACCGTTGGTAGACCGCTGGTAGACCGTTGGTATACCAACTGGTATACCAGAATCCCCTTTTTTTAACATATAAGTATTGTCAATATCTAACTCAATTAACTCTTTTTCTTTTTTATATAGTGTTTCTTTATATCTGTCTGACCGCAAATAATTGTGTATACGCCAGTGTTTCACCACACAAACACCACTTTCCAACGGAATAATGAAAGACTTATAGATTAATAGTTCAATGTCATTTTGTTGAGCACCGACCACACGCATAATTTTTTTAACAGAGTTTATAAATCCGTCATCGTCTGCACGCATCGCTAAATGGAAATACAAGTTTTGTGCTGTTGCTGATAAATCTAGAAACATATCGCTATCAATTATATGTTTTGCAAACATTCTTTTTTCTGCCATTTTTTTAAATTCCTCCTTTTTTGCTGCTAACTTTTTGTTAATTTTATTATATCAAAACTTTTAACAGTTGTCAACAAGTTTTAAATAAAAATTTAATTTGTGATGTTGATATGTTTACAAGCGTTTGCCTGTCATATCTGCTCCGCCAACATTTATATAGCCATGCTGACCGTCTGACGACCGAAAAAACGAAATGTATACATATTCATCTGGAAACTCTTTCGCCCAAATTTGAGCTTGTTTTGTTGCTTAAAATTCGTCTGCTCTGACAACCTGATTTTTTTGTTATAAGTGTTTACAAAATATTTAGTATTTTTCATTTTTGTTTCCTCCATTTTTTTATTGTTTTGCTGCTAAATATATAATAGCACTTTTTTAATTAGTTGTCAGCAAGTTTTATAAAATATTTTAATTTACTTTAAAAAAAATCTGTTTATAATGAAGAAAGTTACTTTTTGTTTTATCGTTGTATGCATAAACATAGCTAAAACAGCTGATTTTAAGAAATAATTTATAGCATTAATTTATACATTATTATCAACACAAAAAAAAGCTTGACTTTTACATAAAAGCAATATATAATAAAAGTATAATCAAAAAAAGGAGAAAAAAAATGAAAAAAATAACGGAAAAAGAAATAATTGCAGCGAATAAAAAAATCGAGGAAAGATCTGAGAAACTAGCTGCAAAAAAAAGAAAAAAGCGTGCACAAAAAAGAAAGGCGATGAAAGCTATAAACGATTGTTTAGATACATGTCCCAGATTTTGCTACAAAAAAGACAATACAAAACAGCCTCACACATGCCCAAAAACATGTCCAACACTAGAAGAATTAAGTGTTTTATATAAAAAGTTGGATAGTTTTAGTACAACGTTTGACACGACAAGAAAAGTAAGCTATAATAATTTTGCAAAGATTAAAATTAATAAAAAATTTACTAGATTTTTTGGAGGAAATAAAAATGAATAAAATAATGCTTATTGGTCGCATTACACGCGATTTACAGCTTAAAAATTTAGGAAATACAGAAGTATGTAATTTTGCTTTGGCAGTAAAAAGAGGTGGGAAAAATGACGAAACTGATTTTTTTGAGTGTACTGGGTGGGGGAAAACAGCTGAACTAATTACAACTTATTGCAAAAAAGGCGAAAGAATTGCGGTTGAAGGCAGTTTGAGAACTAACAGCTATGTAAACGCTGAATCTGTTAAAATAGTCAAAACTTATGTAAATATTACAAATATAACTTTTATCGAAACTAAAAAAGAGAAAAAAACAAGCAATACAAATATACCAGAATTACCAGATTTTTTAAAAGAAATAGCAGAAGATGAATTACCATTTTAAAATTTTTTGAAGGAGATAAAAATTAGATGAACACAAATAAAAATGCAAGTAATTTTTTACCACCGCAAAGTATAGAGGCAGAGCAATCGGTTTTAGGTGCTATTTTTTTGGAGCCTAAATCTTTTGAGGTAACGAGTCGAATTATACAAGATGATGATTTTTATCAACTTGCACATCAAAGAGTATATTCATGTATGAAAGCTTTGTTTGATGAGCAAAAAGGTGTGGATATTGTTACAGTAGCAGAGCGACTAAAGTCCCAGAATTATTTAGAAGAAATTGGCGGAATGTCGTATTTAACCGAGTTAGCCATGGCTGTACCTACTGCAGCAAACATTAGTTATTATGCTGAAATAGTTTTTAATAAAGCAACGTTGAGGCATCTTATGACTGTTGCAACTGAAATAGTTCAGGAGTGTTATACTAGGCAAGACGAACTAGATACATTGCTAGATGACGCAGAAAGAAAAATTTTATCAGTAGCAAAAAGAAAAAATACAAGCACATTTGACAAACTGCCAAAAGTTTTGCTTGACACTTACGACAAAATCGAACAACTACATCTGAAAAAAGGCGGAATAACAGGACTAGCAACAGGTTTTAAGAGTTTAGACAATCTGACTGCAGGATTCCAAAAAAGCGATTTAATTATTGTCGGAGCTCGTCCGTCAGTCGGAAAAACTGCTTTCGCTTTAAATATTGCAAAAAATGTGGCAAAGCAACCAGAGAACTACCATGTTGCAATATTTAGCTTGGAAATGTCAGCGGAACAGCTCGCAATGCGACTTTTGGCGACCGAAGGCAACATAGAATTGCAAAAACTGCGAACGGGTAAATTAGATGACAATGACTGGAAAAACCTGACTATGGCGGTTGCTTGTTTATCAAAAACAAACATTTATATTGATGATTCGGCAGGTATAAAAACTAGTGAAATTATCGCAAAAACACGACGATTGAAGCAGGAAAACGCATTAGACATGATAGTTATTGACTACTTGCAACTAATACACTGCAACTCTAGCAAGTCAGGAAATAGACAGCAGGAAGTTTCTGATCTATCAAGGCAGCTTAAAGGACTTGCTAGAGAACTAGATGTTCCAATAATTGCTTTGTCGCAACTGTCACGTGGCGTAGAGTTGCGACAAGATAAACGACCTATTATGTCTGACATCAGAGAATCGGGAAGTATAGAGCAAGACGCTGACATTGTTGCATTCTTATATAGAGATGATTACTATGATAAGGAAACCGAGGATCAAAATACAATTGAAATAATTATCGCTAAGCAGCGGAATGGTCCCGTTGGCGAAATTAAACTAGGATTTAAAAAAGAATACAATAAATTTATTGATATCAATTTTTATTAAAAAAGCTAAATCGTTTGACAAGCAAAAAGTTATATGCTATAATAAATTATACAATAAAAAAGGGGGATTAAAATGAAAAAAGACGAATATTTTTATATTGACAAAAATAATAACAAATTCAACGTAGAAAAATTTAGTGAGGCAGAAGCGGAAGCAGCTAGTAAAACTTTGATAAATTGTTACAATTGTTACAATTGTTATGATTGTGAAAATTGTAATGGCTGTAAACATTGTAAACATTGTAAACATTGTGAAAATTGTGAAAATTGCATAAAAAAGGGAGAATATTAAAATGAGTGTATATACAACGCAAACAAGCGACAAAAGCCAAAAAACAGCTTTAAAACTATGTTTTTTTGGTGGGTTTTTAGGTTTACATTTGTTTTATGTAGGCAAATATTTTAAAGGTTTAATTTTTTTGATGACTTTCGGATTTTTTATGTTTGGATGGGGACTTGATATTATAAAAATTTTAATGGGAAATTTCCGTGACAACGTGGGGCAGCCGTTAAGAAAATAAAAAAAAGGAGAATTAAAATGATATCATCAATAGGCAATATATTAAATACAACTTGTATAATAATAATATTTGCAGGTTTATCAGTTGATTTAGTATTTAAAAAAAATGCAAATCTATTTACAATAGTATACTTTTTTTTGGCAATTATTGGGCAAGCGTTAGTAATGACTGTTGACATGCCTAATTATTTCCAAATCCAATTTCCGATTTACTTATTAATTTTTGCCGTTTTTTGTTTTTTAAATGAAAAAAAGGAGCGTAAATAATGAAAAATATAAATAAAAAGCAGCTTTATGCAATTATTTTTACAGCAGTAATAACAAACATTTTGTTTATTTTTTTAATCTGGTCGTTGCCTTGGTAACAATAAAAAATTGTAATTATTTTCTTAGTTAAAAGATAAACTTTTAGCTAAGTTTTTTATGTACACAAAAAAAACAAGGCTAAAAACCCCGTTTTTTTTGTAGTATAAGTTCCAGATATCCATCAAAAGTTTTTAATTTGTCAAGGTCTTCATGCGTATATGCAGATTTTTCAGCAATTTCATACAATGACAATGCTTCTTTTATTGCATTTATTGCCTCTTTAAAATAATCATCAAATCCGTTTTTTTTTACTTTTATATTAACTTCTGATTCTTCTAAAATATTATTTTTTATTGCAATAGCTGAACCCGCCAGCATAAACATATCTTTGTTATACTTTGACATATCTAAATTATTAATAGTTTCATCTGCGTCTTTTTTTAATTTTATGATGTCATTTTTTGTTAACATATGATTACCCTATATTAAAATCGGTTGGTTCTAAATTTTTGTAATGGTGCTCAAAATAATCATGCAATATCATAGATTTATTGCTAATATCTTGCATATTCCAATTTCCGAATTCAAAAGATTCACGGACTAAGTTCGCTCTGAATCTCTCATTCTGCGTTGATTTTAGTATGTGTATTAGCTTTTCGTATAGTTCTACGTCAACCATTGCATGTGGCAAAAATGCAGTTATTTTGTTAATTAATTCTTTTTCGTGTTCGTCCCACACCGCAAAATGTCGCTTAAAATCAGCATGATTATTTATAGTATAAGTCTCCGCTTTTGCAAACTGACTATAGTCAGTTTCGGGATAATGTTTTAATTTGTCGGATATTATTTTACAAATATAAAATAATTCCATCGCGTCATTTATTCCCATTTCGTCATGATAGCGACCCATGCCACGTATGCCTATTTTTCGGCATTCGTTCGCTGCTTTTTTATGCCAAATTTCTCCTTTAGACAACATTGTAACGATTTCATCTAAATGTTTTTTTAATTCCGTATTTATTTCCATTGGATCATTTCACCTCCAAAAAAGGCTTTTCTTCTAGATTGGTAGGATTTTGGCAATACGGTCTTGCACAACAAGATAGATTGCTAACCACAAAATGTTTAGTATTGTTTATTCCATCTGTTCCGTAAAAAAGATTATAACATTTGTCGATTCTTAGCATATCTGAATAAAAAATATTTGCTAGTGTGTTAACGACTGCGTAACTGCCCAAGTTATTTTTTATGATAACTTTTTCGTTTCCTTTCAAAGTATCAAATTTTTTTATTAGCTCGCTTGTCAACTTAAAATGTAAATAACATTTTTCTTTGTTACGGAAATTTGTATCTTGCACAACTATTTCCACTTGATTTCCTGCATGTATATTCAAATTACAGGGAATTAATATCATTTTTAGTCACTTCCTCTTTTTTTAGATGACATCTTATGTCATTTATTAATGTTGATTGATTTAATTTTTTTAATTCTGAAGAAATTATTTTACTAGTTTCTGAATTTTTTTTGTTATATTCTAAGTTTTGACGTCCTAAATTTGCGATATATATAGATATTCCCAAAGCAACTATAGCTAAAATATCAAAAGTTTGGTTATTATTGTTACCATTTTTATAGTATTTTCTTGGCGGGTGCGGGCAATTAATTGACCTCATTGCTTTCTCCTACCTCTGATTCTAAAATATCAATCTCACTATCTTCTTTATTTTTGTTTATTAAGTCTATCGTTTTTGTTGTGCTAGATTTAATAAACTTACTTAATTCGTTGCGAGCTTTGTCGTTTCCTAAAAAAAAACCTGCTACAACAGCAATTACCAACTTATTCATTTTGCACCTCTTTTTAAAAAAAGGGCAGCAACTTAAAGCTACCCTTGTCTTTTGTTATATACATGCACCTCTAGCAGGCGGAACGCAATCACCGCAAGGTACAAACCCAGCCGCATAATAAGGCGGTCGCTTAACCATATTGCAATTAATTCCTTCAGCGATGTGGTTAATTCCTGCAAAACCACGCTCAACTTCACTACCTAAAACTGCTAATCTAGTTTGGAAATTATTTTCTAGTTTAAGAGTTTGTATAGCATTTTCTTGCTGTAAACTTTGCATAACTAATTGTTGATATGCTTTGTCATCTGCTCTTTCTTGATTATGTGAGATTAAAGCTCTAGTTTTGTCGCCTTCGTTTGACGCGACGGCTCTCGTTTCACACGCCGATTGTAAAACATCTCTATCTACTAAATAATCAGGCATGTCCTTAACATTAACCCCAATATTGTGACAATTTCCAAAGTCGAGATCATGACTCCCGTTTCCTGCGTGTCCAACACTATGACTATCTTTAAATAATAACCAAACAACTACAATTACCAGTATAATCATAGACCACGAGCCAGACATGCCGTGCCCACCACTTCCACCAAATGCTGCAACATTACTTTCTTGGTCTGCCATAAACGCCATTTTGATACACCTCTATTTTCATATTTTAGGATATTTAGATTTAAAGTTATTTTTTTTGTTGGTTTGAGTTCGTTGCGTCCCGATATTTTTACGCTGATTACTTTGTGACCCTTTCAGAGCTTCGACATCACTAATTATATTCTCTTTTTTTACTCCAAAAATCGAGCTAAAAGGAGTTACAATATTAACTGCTTTATCCAAAAAATCGGCAGGAATGTTATTATCTTGCATGATTTTTTTGGCTCCCTCTATTGAATTCGGCATACCGCCAATAATTTTTTTGCCTTCGTCAATCGCCCTTTTTAACTCTGTCTGGTTTTTTCCGAGTGCTGGAGCTGCTTTGCTTATTATCATGTCCATAAGTCCCATTTTCTGACCTCATTTCTTTCAAATCTTCATTAATTTTTTGCAATGTATCTACTAAACTTAAATTGATAGCAGTTTGCTCATCTAGTTTGTTTTGTATTAGATTGATTTGTTCTTGTGCTATCTCTTCCGCCGATTTTGGACGTGTGATAACACCAAGTTCTACAAGTTTACTATAATAGTTGTCAACAATTTCTTGTAAATCTACTAAGTCTTTTTGTAAGGCTTGTTCCTTTTGCAAATCAATTCCAATTTGAGCATTTTTCCGCCCACCAACAAAATCCCAAATGTTGCCAGAATCGTCAATAATACCAGTAAAAACATTTTGACTAAACAAAAAAAAACCTCCTCAAAAAATAAATAAATCTTATTTTAAGAGTAAGTTTTTTTATAGTTATTATCAATCTTTAAAAACTATTTAGTATAGTTTGAGTAATCTTTTTTTAAATGCTACTTTTTTATTTCTTAGCGTTGACACTGCCATGTGATATTTTTCTGCTAAATCTTTAGCGTTGATTTTATCAACAAACAATTCCACAGCCAAAAGTGTCTCTTCCCTCGACATTCCAGCGAGCATACATCTATCTATTAATTCGTCCTTAGTAGTTTTATCAATGTCAAAGTTTTTGATATACGCTTTTATAATTCTTAATTCAGCGTTTTCATCTTCAATTTCAGCTATTTTGTGTAGTACATACGTAAAAATAGCTGATAAAGACACGGCACCAAGCAAAGTAAATTTTAAGCTAATAGGAAATAAAGTTAATATATAAAAACTACTAAAAGTGGTAATAGAACAAATCCATAGTTTTCCAGAATGCCAAGAACGACCTAAAATGTAACGACCAACAAAAAACATTGCTAGCATTATTAATAATTCATAAAATTTGTTATTAATAATACCTATCGCTAAAACTAAAAACAACGTAAAAAATTGATAACTATACACCATAATTAAAAAAATTATTTTTTGACGGAGTTTTAAACCGTCAAGAATTATGCTTTCTTCGCTAAATCTAACATTTTTTGAAATGCTGTCGGCTTTGGCAAGAAAAAAATTGACCACGGAATCGGGCTTTGCGGCATTAGTCATCACCACCTTCAAATAAATAAAATAGTAAGCTAGTAAATCAATAGATATAATAGTGTATTCTCTCAAATTTAGATTTTGTATATTGGAAACACCAAAATCTCCAAATCTTACAAAAAATATGAGTAGTTGAACTATATTTGTTATTATAGCAAAACAAGCAAATCTTTGCAATAGCGTTTTTATTGTCAAGTTATCAAATTCTTTAAACATTTTTAAGAAAAATATTGCTGAAAAAGGTACTAAAAAACTTGGTATAAACTGTAATTTACTATCTAAAAACACCAGTGGCAGCGTTAACAAAATGTAAAAAGAAAAATATTTAATATGTTTAATATCTTTGCTTCTAGAAATTATTTTAATAATAAAAAATAGATTTATTGCATAAAGTAAAATCTTTAAAAAATTATTTAACGTATTATTTATATTGATATATTCATAAATTTTTAAATCTATAACATGTAAATGAGTCAATGCTGCCAACAATACCAATAAAAAAACGTAAGAAACCCCTATAAATTTATAAAATTTATTCATTTCTCCCCCTAACAATATGATCTGCAGCCAATTTTTGCTGGAATATCGCTAATTCTCTCCTAGCAGTCTTTAAATCTTTTATAGCTGTAGTAACATCATCAATATTTTTAACTGCTGATAGTTCACTAGCTATTTCCGCAACACTATCAACTGTAACTACTAAGCAATTTGTAAGATTAAATAAATATTGTGCCATTTGATTATCATGTTTTTTCCTTCTGTAGTCTGTTTTTTGCAGGTTATAGCCCAATAATAAAATAAAAACAGATGTGATAATTTGAAATAGCGCAGAAAAATCAATTTCCATTTTTCCCAACGCTCCTCGCCTTTTTTGTAAAATTGTTGTTTAGCCACAAAACATGAATAGATGACGCTAATGTTGCAACTTGCGTTAT
>Ga0315291_10001185_pt1 | contig 34790 bp, 34 predicted proteins | sample YL17G12_20_MG_FD_203070 | JGI IMG/M metagenome (GOLD analysis project Ga0315291, IMG submission 203070) | Sediment microbial communities from Yellowstone Lake, YNP, Wyoming, USA - YL17G12_20 | ecosystem: Environmental > Aquatic > Freshwater > Lake > Sediment | place: USA: Wyoming | collected...
TTGCCGGTGCGATCTCTGTGTTCGTCTCACAAGAAGCTGTGATGAAGTACCTGGGCGCGCGGGCCAACAAAGTGATCGCCTACGGAGTGGCGTCGGTTTCAGGGACGGTGCTTGCAGTCTGTTCGTGTACTGTTCTACCGCTTTTCGCGGGAATATACAAACGCGGTGGAGGTCTCGGCCCTGCGACGGCATTCCTTTACTCGGGCCCTGCAATCAACGTACTGGCGATAGTTCTTACTGCCAGAATCCTTGGACTTCAACTGGGTGTAGCGCGTGCCGTGGGAGCAATCGGATTTAGTGTCGTGATAGGACTCTTAATGGCCCTGATATTCCGCGGAGAAGAGGAAGAAAGGGTAGCAGCGATGGCCCTGCCTGAACCTGAAGTCAAGCTCGCCTTGTGGAAGAACGCCACCTACATGGTCACGATGGTTGCGGTTCTCGTCTTCGCCAACTGGGGAAAACCCGTATCCGAGACAGGAGCCTGGCACGCGGTCTACTCGGTGAAATGGATCTTGACCGACCTTTCAGCCGTGGTTTTTGGATTGGTTCTCGTTGCATGGTTCGACGTGAAGTGGTCTCACGCACTTTTCGCCACGCTTCCAACGGTTGTGTTGGCATTTCTCTTTCCGAGCCAGCCGATGATCCCCTTCGCAGCCGCCGTCTTCGGGCTTGTAGCGGTGACTAACCTGGCAGGCGGCGAAACCGAGGAATGGCTTGCCTCCACGTGGGGTTTTACGAAGCAGATACTGCCACTTCTTTTAGGAGGGGTTCTGGTTTCGGGCTTTCTTCTGGGGAGTCCGGGGGGCATGGGAGGTGTGATTCCACCTGAATGGGTCCAGAAGCTTGTGGGCGGTAACTCGCTTGGCGCAAACTTCTTCGCGTCGATAGTGGGGGCGTTCATGTACTTCGCCACGCTCACGGAGGTTCCGATTGTTCAGGGACTGATTGGAAGCGGGATGGGAAAGGGTCCTGCACTCGCCCTTCTCCTTGCGGGTCCGGCCCTTTCTCTCCCAAGCATGCTGGTCATCGGGAGCATCATGGGCACAAAGAAGGCGATTGCTTACATCACGCTAGTGGTAGTCATGGCAACGATAACAGGAGTATTGTTTGGCATTGTCGCCAGCTAGGACGAGACGCGAGACACGTCGCTGTACCGAGGAAGGCGTGAGGAATGTCAGAAAACGATATTATGATGATCTCGATCGCTGGCTAGAAGGACCTGATTTCTTGTGGAGGAACAAATCATGAAGCTGCAGATTCTTGGTCCTGGTTGCCCCAAATGCAAGAAGCTGGCTGAGAACGCGGAAGCTGCCGTGAGGGAGCTGGGTGCCGAAGCTCAGGTCGTAAAGGTGACCAACATTGACGAGATCGTGAAGTTCGGCGTAATGATGACCCCTTGCCTTGTGATTGAAGGCGAGGTCAAATCTACAGGTCGAATATCGAACGTCGAAGAGATCAAGAAATGGATACGCGAAATATCAAAATGATCACAATCGCCGGAACCCAAATCGGCATGATAGGGCTCGACTCAATCTTCGGTGAACTAAAGGCAGCAGGGAAAGAGCCCTCGGACGAACTGGGAGCCGCGCTCGTCAAAATCGCGGCAAAACAGAATTACATTCCCGACGCTGCGCAGGCCGAATATGCAAGGGTCTTGTTGAGAGAGTATCGACGGTATCTCGGTCAAGAAGTACCTGAAGAGAAACCGCAGGGACTATCGATAAAGATCCTTGGTATGGGCTGTTTCAAGTGCGAGGCGCTGGCATCTAACGTGAGATCGGCTTTGATGAAGCTCAATATGGCGGCTGATGTTGAACAAGTACGCGAACCGAAAAAGATTGGGGAGTACGGCGTGCTCGGAGTGCCCGCTTTGATTATTAACGGAAAGGTTGTATCCGTCGGAAGAGCACTCACTACGGAGCAGGTCATCGCATTGTTGGAGAAACTGGAGCAGAATCCATGATGCGGTCACTAACGCTGCTTAGATACACGACCGTGGCCGGCCGGTTGCTCAGCGAGTCTTGCACGGACACTTGGCTGTTGCCGGTCTTTTAGATTTCAAACAACGATCGCCGGTCTGTCAGTACCTCTGCCTGTATGGTCTTTGCTCATCCACAGGAAGGAAAACATGAAACCCAAAACGATCGTCACCATAGCGCTAGTGATTTTTCTCTGTGCCGCTGCTGCGTATCTTGTCCTAGACGAAGTGCGCGCCAAGTCCGCCGCGCGTCTGGCGGGGAAAGAGCAATTGCAACAAGGAGAAGTTGACGCCTCAAGTTCGGAACGGCACGGCTCGACTCCAACGATCCCTCAAGAGTCCACCGACCTCGCAGAAGGAACTACAACTATTTCCGACAAAGTAGAACCCTCTAACCCTGAAAAAACCGCCAGCATCGTTCCAGCCGAAACGCGCCCCGCAACAATGCCATCTCAACTACTGAAAAAGGAATCAGTAAACACGGCCGTAAATCCCTCGGGTCCAAAGAAGGAACAGACTATAGCCTCAAGGCAGATAGCTTCAGAACAACATAAACAGGTTTCAGCACAATCGAAGCAAACCGGGGTAGCGCCAAGTTCACAACCGCCTGGCTCGCAAGTGACCGGCTCGCAGTCGGTCAGCTCGCGGTCGATCGGCTCACCGTCAGGCGACTCAAAATCGTCTCCGCCGAAGCCAGCCGACTCGCAGAACCCTCAGGTGACATCAGCGCAGAAGATCCTGGCTTACTATTTCCATGGAACGCAACGATGTCCCACCTGCAGGAAGCTCGAAGCCTACAGTGCTGAAGCTATTGAAAAAGGATTCGGCGAAGCCTTGAAGCGGGGCAACCTCGAATGGCGAGTGGTCAATGTGGACGAACCACTCAATAAACACTTCGTGAAGGACTATCAATTGTACACAAAGTCGCTGGTCATCGTGAAAATGCAGGGAGGAAAGCAGGTTGAATGGAAAAACCTGGAGAAAATATGGGAACTCGTAGGCGAGAAGGATGATTTCGTGAGGTACGTCCAGGATGAAGTCTCGGCATACCTTGGAGAAAGAAAATGAGCAGTTTCTTTCTGGGCGTATTCTCTGCACTCTGGCTGGGAATTCTCACCTCTATTAGTCCGTGCCCGTTGGCCACCAACGTTGCCGCCGTCTCCTTTATCGGCAGGCGCGTCGAACGAGCCCGGATGGTTTTTCTGACCGGGCTATTTTACACGCTTGGCAGGATGCTGACATACGTATTGCTCGGCATTCTGATCGTGGCAAGCGTCCTGTCAATACAACGTGTGGCCAACGCGCTTCAGGAATACATGAACAAGATCCTTGGCCTTGTTCTCATTCTCGTGGGAATGGTTCTCCTGGGGCTTTTTCGGATCAACATTTCGGGCTCAGGCGTAAGCGAGAGAATGCAGAAGCGAGCAGAGTCATGGGGAATCTGGGGAGCGGGAGTTCTGGGTATAGTTTTTGCCCTTGCATTCTGCCCAGTCTCGGCCGCGCTCTTCTTCGGAAGCCTCATTCCACTTTCTGTGAAATACAATTCCAGCATCGCTCTCCCTGCCGTGTACGGGCTTGGGACCGGACTACCGGTATTGGTGTTTGCCATCCTGATAGCCCTTGGCGTCCAAACACTCGCCAAGGTGTTCAATAAGCTTTCTCAGATTGAGTGGTGGGTGAGTCGCGTAACGGGCGTAGTTTTCATCGTAGTCGGAGTCTATTTCTGTCTAGCGTATGTCTTCCATGTCATTTAGGTAGCCGGGCGATAGGTACGATTTTTATTTTGGTTGGCGTCTATTTCTGCCTGGCGTTTATCTTCAAGGTTATCGAGTAACAAGGGCGTCTAGGTGATCAAGGAACATGAGCGTTTAAAAATCATGACACTTGAGCGCGTGCGACTCGCTCATGAAACAGGCGATCTGAAAGAGCTTGGATTTGAAAAGGCAGGACAGAAGTCAATGAAGCAGTCGTTGAAAGGTGTATCTCCAAGATCGTAGAGCGGAGGGTCTCGTAATGTCTGAAGGCGTCACCAAAAAGTTGTCGTTCTTAGACAGGCTCTTGACCTTGTGGATTTTCTTGGCCATGGCTCTGGGCGTGGGCGGAGGATACTACTATCCGGGCGTCGTGGGTTTCTGGAACAGATTCCAGGTTGGCACAACCAACATTCCCATCGCCATAGGACTCATTCTGATGATGTACCCGCCCCTGGCGAAGGTGAAATACGAGGAACTTGGAGACGTATTTCGGAATTTCAGGGTGCTGGGGCTTTCCCTAGTTCAGAATTGGGTGGTCGGGCCTATCCTGATGTTCGCCCTCGCGGTGATATTCCTTAGAGGCTATCCGCACTACATGGTCGGCCTGATCATGATCGGCCTGGCGCGCTGTATTGCCATGGTGATTGTTTGGAACGATCTCGCCAAGGGCGACTGCGAATATTGCGCGGGCCTCGTTGCCTTCAATTCCATCTTCCAGGTGATATTCTATTCAATATACGCCTGGGTTTTCATCACCATACTTCCTACCTGGTTCGGGCTTCGCGGAGTCGTAGTTAACGTCACAATAGTGCAGATAGCAAAGAGCGTTTTTGTGTACCTAGGGATTCCATTTCTTGCGGGGATAATCACTCGGTTCTCCCTAATAAGAGCCAGGAGCAAAGAATGGTATGAGAAGAGGTTCATCCCCAAAATCAGCCCAATAACACTTATAGCGCTACTGTTCACCATCGTCGTGATGTTTTCTTTGAAAGGCGAATACATCGTAAGGATTCCCCTCGACGTAGCAAGAATAGCGGTGCCTCTGCTCATCTATTTTGTACTGATGTTCCTGGTCTCTTTCTACATGGGCAAGAAGGTCGGGGCCAGCTACGCACAGACCGCAACTCTCTCATTTACCGCGGCAAGTAACAATTTTGAACTCGCCATTGCCGTGGCAGTGGCGGTTTTTGGGATAAACTCGGGTGAGGCGTTTGCGGCGGTTATCGGTCCGCTCGTAGAGGTACCGGTGCTTATCAGCCTTGTCAATGTGTCACTCTATTTCAAGAGGAGATATTTCGGCGAGTAGCGTGAAACGCGACGCCTCGTAGAGGTACCGGTGCTCATCGGGCTCGTCAACGTCTCTTTGTGGCTAGGGCGGCGATACTTTGCCAACGGCCCAGTTTTCGCCGAAAACGATGGTTTGCCACTGTCCCCTACTGTCGGATCTAAGTAATCGGCCCGGGCACGAAGTGAATTCTGGAGACGCTGCCGGTTCATTTTCAGCGTTCATCCGTACTGCTGTCATCGATCTTCCCGCTGCCTGAAGCCGAGGAACCCACGATGCCAGGTTCTGCAGCCAACTGGCGAAGGCCTTTCAGGCCGCGCGGCTCTTTCATCAGCCATGGTACTTGACCGATTCATTCTTTCTTGTCATTCTTCAGTCTGCTGTGTGTTACCGTCGTCGCGGTTCTTCTTTGTCTTGATCGTCAGGCTCGTCACGAAATCGCTCGGTTTCGTTCCAGGCGGAAGTTTTCCGGCGATCTCGTGGTAGAGGGGGTCGGACCACTCGGCCATTCGGTCGATGTAATCCGACTTGGTCTCAAAGACTGCGTCGACCAGTCCGGCCGATCGGACCATCTCCCGCGTCTCTTCCACGAGCACGGCTCCTGCGATACATCCCACCAATGCCTGCACAGAATTACGAACCGCGTCGGGCAGCGGCCGCAAGAGCGCCAGGTCGGAAATCGATACCCGACCACCCGGTTTCAGTACGCGTGCGATCTCCCGCCACACCTGTGCCTTGTCCGGGGAAAGATTGATGACGCAGTTGGAGATCACCACATCCACGCTCGCATCAGCCGCCGGCAGGTGCTCTATCTCTCCCAGGCGGAACTCGACGTTCTCCAGGCCGGTTGATGCCTTGAAGGATTCCGCATTGCGCCGGGCCTTGTCCACCATGTCGGGCGTCATGTCGACGCCGATCACGCGCCCCGAAGCGCCGACCCTGCGCGCGCCCAAGAAGACGTCTAGACCGCCGCCAGCGCCGAGGTCGAGTACGATTTCCCCGGGCCGGAGCGACGCAATCGCGGTCGGGTTGCCGCAGGAGAGCCCCATGTTCGCTCCGTCAGGAAGTCCGGCAAGCTCGTCCTCGCTGTAGCCTACCGTCGCCGCGACCGCATCGGCGGATGGCCCTCCACAGCAGGGGGACGGCCCGCAGCAGGAGCCATCTTGCCTTGCGATCTTGCCGTATTCCTCGCGGACGGTGCCCCGAACGTCGCGGTTTTCATTCTTGTCACATTCACGGTTCATGTTCCTACCCTCCATGGTTTATCGTTCTTACTCAAGCCACCGGGCAACGTCTCCACGAACGCCCGTATCTCGTCCCGCACGCGCCCAGCCTTTGGCCATCTGGCTCCGACAGGAGTTGCCGGTGCAGAGAAAAAGTATCCTGGTCTTGTCACGCATGTCTTCTTCTCCTTACCTTGCGCAAGTCGTTTTCTCCAGACGCTTCATGTCTGCCCTGATCGTCTTGTGGTTCGCCAAACAGTCGCGGAAGCACTGATGAAGACATTCTTCTACCCAATGCCTGGGTTCGGCGAGTTTATAGTACATCCGCGTACCTTCGCGCCTGGCTTCGACCATGCCTGCCGAGCGCATGATTCCAAGGTGGCGCGAGACCTTGAAATCCGGTTCATCCAAGGCCTGGGCCAAGAAGCAGACGCACGTTTCACCCTTGATAGCGAGCAAAACCGCCAGCCTGAGCCGAGTCGGATCGCCCAAGACCTTGAAAAGGGTTGCTTCATACTGCATCTTTGACTCCTTAGTAATATCTGCGTATCTGCGCAACACCACATATTATAATTTGCCTGATCGCATATGTCAAGGTCGAATTGGCTTTTCTTCAGATGGGATTGGCGGCCGGAGTTCTGGCTAAAAGGACTGAAGCAGCAGGCGGACACGAGAAGGCACTTTTCAACAGGAATTACTTGAACGAGCGTAGTTGCTTGACATTCTGTTTCCGAGATGGTATAATTCGTTATTTGGCGAATTATCGGAGGTATCCATGCTGGCTCTTATGATCACCACCAGGGCGTTAGCTGACGAAAATCGAGTGCGAGTGCTATTTGCGCTGCAAGGTCGCGAGTTATGCGTGTGTCAGATTACCGAGCTTCTCCGACTGGCACCCTCCACGGTGTCCAAACATATGTTTATTCTGAAACAAGCCCGATTGGTCGAGGCAAGGAAGGATGGTCGTTGGATGTATTATCGCCTGGCTGGCAGAGACGCACCTAGAGAGGTGCGAGACGCCATTGCGTGGGTCTCGAGATCGGTTGCAGCCTCGCCCAGGATGCGGGAGGACGCAAAGCGTTTGAAGAGAATTCTCAAGCTTTATCCCGAGGAACTATGCAGAGCACAAAGCAAAAGGTGAAGGAGGACGGCGATGGTAAAGAACTTAGCGACATTCGCAACAGTGGCTCTGCTTACCTTAATCGGTCTCACGGCAATGGGGGCCGAGAAGGGTCCTGGCGAGTCTAAGGAGACAAAGACTGGACAAGTCCAAGCGTCGGATGCATCTCTTGCGTCCCGCCAGTCGGCTGCACGGAATTCTGAGAGACCTGCCACAAAGGAGACCAAGCATCAAACCAGAGGCCGAGGCCTCACCGCTATCGATGGCGCTGCCAAAGCAAAGAAGTATCTGTTTATCTTCTGTTACAAGAGTGACGACCAGCAGACCCAGAAGATGAGAGAACTCTTTGATACGGTGACAAAGAAAATCCGCAAGAGGGCCAACTCAACCAAGGTCAACATTGCAGACCCTGCAGAAAAAGGGATCGTTGAGAAGTTCAAGCTTGAGGGTGCGCCCACCCCGTTAGTCCTGGTTCTGGCCCCGAACGGAGCCCTTACCGGGGGCCTCCCAGTCAAGTTTGAAGAGAAACAGCTCATGGAGGCCTTCGCCAGTCCCTGCACGGAGAAATGTCTGAAGGCGCTTCAGGATGGCAACCTTGTCTTGTTGTGCATTCAGAACTCTTGGTCCAACTCCAGAGATGTCGCACTGGAAGGCGTTATCAACTTCAAGGCAGACCCCCGTTTCTCCCAATTCACCCAGATCGTTATGCTCGACCCGACGGATTCGGCTGAAACCAACTTTCTTGGGCAGCTTAAGGTTGATCCTAAGACAAGTGAAGCGGTCACGGTGCTCCTGACGCCTCCGGGAACAGTCGCTGGCAAGTTTAGTGGCCAGACCGACAAGGCGAAACTAGTGGCTGCACTCAGTGCCGGCGGCTCGGGTTGTTGTGGTTCAGGGAGTAAGTCGAGCTGTGCTCCGAAATAACGGGAGGTCGTCACGTGCACCTGAGGACAATCGTCTGGCGCGAATTGTTTGAGCGAAAGAATCAACTGGCTACAAGTTTCCTGGCAATCCTCGTGGGCATTGCCGCAATCGTGTCCATCAAGAACGTCACCTTCTACTCTGAGAAGGCCGTGGCTAAGGAACTGGATGCCCTTGGCGCCAATATTCTCATTCTCCCTAAATCGGCCTCTCTTCAGGGCTACTATAGCGCCGATCTACAGGACGAGGAGTTTCCGGAAGAATACGTTACTCGGCTGTCGTCTTCGGACCTACAGGGCTTGGACAATCTCTCACCCAAGCTCTCCATCCCGACAGAAATAGAAGGAAAGCGATTCACGCTGACGGGAATATTGCCGAAGAGTGAATTTCAAGCTAAGGCCGCCTGGCAGGGTGCGGGTATATTCTCTCGTCCCCAAGGCTGCGGCACGGTTGTTGTGGATACAACGTGTAATCCCCCTCCGGTCCAAGAAACACTGGTGCGTAGGAGGATCATCGAGACGCTTGGTAGCACGGAAGCTCTTGTAGGAGCTGATGTCGCAATTGCTCTCGGTCTCAAAGAGGGGCAGACGATCAAGCTCCTGGGGAAGCCATTCAACATAATTGCGATCCTTCCGCAGACAGGAACAATAGATGACTCCCGCATTTTCGTCCACCTGCACACGCTCCAAGAGCTTACCGGCAAGGGTTCGGTGCTAAACGCGATCGAAATCGTTGGGTGCTGTAACCAGATATCCAAGGGCCTGGTCCAGAAGATTAACAAGCTGCTCCCCGACGCAAAGGTCGTCACTATCACACAGGTGGTGGACACACAGATCAAGACGAACCGCATGATGTCTAGGCTTTCCCTCATTTTCGTGGCGATCATCGTCCTGGTGGGCGGAGCCAGTATCGCGAATTACATGTACGCAAATGTGTTTGAACGTCGGCGGGAGATTGGCACGCTGATGGCTTTGGGAGCAGGTACTTCTTTCATCTTGAGAATGTTCTTGCTGAAAGCGCTTCTTCTCGGGCTTGCAGGTGGGCTTGGCGGTTACGCGCTGGGTACGGTGCTAGCAGTCACTCTTGGCCCCAGGCTTGCCGGTATCCCGGTTCTTCCGATGTGGTCGCTTTTGGCCTGGGGGTCGGGCCTCTCACTGGCCATCGCCCTGGCGGCAAGTTACTTCCCTGCCCGGCGGGCGGCTCATCTGGATCCGAGCGCCGTTCTTCAGGAGGTCTGATCAATGCTCAGAATGGAAGCTGTTACCAAGATCTATGATGGCCGTGGTCGGACCGTGGCGGGCCTGCGCAGTGTGACACTCGACATCTCCAAGGGCGATTTTCTGTGCGTGGTCGGTCCGAGCGGATGCGGAAAGAGTACTCTTCTTCTCATTTTGGGTGGGATGCTGTCACCAACCGAAGGTCGGGTTCTGCTAGACGGGCAATCTCTTTATGCTCTCTCCCCGGATAAACGTGCAAACCTTAGAAGGGAAAAGATAGGATTTCTTTTTCAAACGTTCAACCTAGTGCCTTACCTTTCCGCCCTCGAAAACGTTCAGATTCCGCTGGTGCTGGCGGGACTGAACGGCCCTTGCCAGAAAGAAAGGGCCGCAGCCTTGCTCCAACAAGTGGGGCTAGGTGACAGGCTCGACCACAAGCCATCCGAACTGAGTGTGGGCCAACAGCAGCGTGTGGCCTTGGCTCGCATGCTTGCCAACAATCCTGAGATCATCCTGGCTGATGAGCCCACCGGCAATCTGGACCCGGACACAAGCGAGCAGATCGTCGCGTTATTAGAGGAGATCAATAAGGAAGGTAGAACCGTCGTAATGGTAACACACGATCCGCGGTTCGCAGTCAGGGCTAAGAGAACCGTGCGATTGCGCACAGGCAGCGTCGTTCCGGAAGAAAACAAGTCACCTGCGCCTTCTAAACACTGCTGCCCTCATTGACAGGCAGATGCGACTGCCCGGCGACTTTGGACGTTCTGCGTCTCGGTACGAGCCGATCCCTCAAATTCCTCAGCCTCCGCTGAGTAGCAAACAGGAGTTCTTGCTTTCCTTTTCCGCCTTCGGGATGGGCCCGGGGCGCGGGCACTTTCTTCTCCGTTCTCCGTCTTCGGTACGAGCTGGATCTAGTAGTTCCTCAGCCTCCTCCTACTCCCCCATCTCGATACGAGCCGCTTCTCCAAGTTCATAAGCCTCCTTAGACTCTTCAAACTCCGGAGTTTTTTCAGATCCCGCGGCCCTCATCGCCTGTCCCAAAAACCAATTGATTCACTGACTGCACATGGTATAGCATCACATATGCTTACGGCATCTATCGCGATCCTGTGTCTGGATGCGGGTCGCGCGTCACCGCACGACCGAGACTGAGCTTTCAAGGCTGAACTCTCTGATTAGTCCCCGAGGATAGAAATGACCCGAACTACAAAGACAACCGAAACTAGAAAAATGGCCCCAACTACGAAGACGATCCTAGCAACAGATACGACCCAAACCGCCAAGGCGACCCAAACCAGTAGGACCATTCCAAGAACAAGGCCGGGCAGCACAAAAACCCGCAACAACGGCGCAACGCTTGGCTTTGAGGCCAAGCTCTGGCAAGCGGCCGATAAGCTCCGAAGCAACATGGACGCGGCAGAGTACAAACATATCGTGCTCGGCCTCATTTTCCTCAAGTACATCTCTGACGCCTTCGAGGAACACCGCACAAAGATCGAGCGAGGAACTACTGATTCCAAGAGTGACTGGTATGTCAAGGATCCCAAAGCCAGGTACGAGGTAATGGAAGACCGCGACGAGTACGTGGCGGCTAATATCTTCTGGGTGCCCAAGGAGGCTCGTTGGCCTCGCCTTCAGGCAAACGCAAAGCAATCGAACATTGGCAAGCACATTGACGATGCAATGGTCGCTATCGAGCGCGACAACAAGGTTCTCAAAGGCGTCTTGCCGAAGGACTACGCCCGACCCGCCGTTAACAAGCAGAGGCTGGGAGAACTCATTGACCTAATTGGCACCATCGGTCTTGGCGACGCAGAAAATCGCTCCAAAGACATCCTCGGTCGTGTCTATGAGTATTTCCTCGGGCAATTTGCTAGTGCCGAGGGCAAGAAAGGGGGCCAGTTCTACACGCCACGTTGCGTGGTGCGCTTGCTGGTTGAGATACTTGCGCCTTATAAGGGGCGGGTCTATGACCCCTGCTGCGGCTCCGGGGGCATGTTCGTACAAAGCGAGAGATTTATCGAAGAACACGGCGGGAAGGTTGGTGACATCAGCATCTATGGGCAGGAATCCAACCACACCACATGGAAGCTCGCCAAGATGAACCTGGCAATTCGGGGCATCGACGCCAACCTCGGCCCAGAGCCTGCCGACAGTTTCCACCGTGACCTGCATCCCGACCTCAAGGCCGACTATCTGCTGGCCAATCCTCCTTTCAATGATGGTGACTGGGGTGGCGAACGACTCAGGGAGGACAAGCGCTGGAAGTTCGGGGCACCGCCTGTCGGTAACGCCAACTTTGCCTGGGTGCAGCACTTTATCCACCACGTAAGCCCAACCGGTATGGCGGGGTACGTTCTCGCCAATGGCAGCATGTCCAGCAACCAGTCCGGCGAGGGTCACATCCGCAAAAGCATCGTTGACGGAGACCTTGTGGACTGCATGGTCGCTTTGCCGGGGCAGCTTTTCTACAACACGCAGATTCCTGCTTGTCTTTGGTTCATCGCTCGCCAGAAGAAAAACACCCGCTTCCGCGACAGGCGCGGCCAGGTTCTCTTTATAGACGCGCGAAAGCTCGGCAAGATGATTGACCGCGTGCATCGAGAGCTTACCGACGAGGACATCGGAAGGATCGCTACCGCTTACCACGCATGGCGCGGTGACAAAGACTGCAAGAAGAAATACCAGGACGTTGCTGGGTTCTGCAAATCCGTGACGCTGGACGAAATCCGTCAGCATGGCCACGTGCTCACACCCGGACGCTACGTTGGCGCGGAGGCAGTCCAAGACGACGGCGAGCCGTTTGGCAAGAAGATGAAGCGACTGACGGAGCAGCTTGAGAAACAGTTCGCAGAGGGTGCGAAGCTTGAGGAGCAGATTCGGAAGAATCTAAAGGGGCTGGGGTATGGGAGGTAGGTAAGGAGCTTCGCGCCCATGCTGCAAAGGGCCGTTTGGGATAATCTGAAAGGGGTGGGGGATGATGTCTAAAGAGCAAGCGCACAAGACAAGATCGCGAGTTACAAAGATCATGCGGCAGCCAGCGAGACAATCGATCGGCTTGCCAAACGGATATGCGGAGTTGTTGACCGACCTTAAGGCCCGCATTCGCACCGCGCAGGTCAAAGCGGCGCTATCGGCCAATCGGGAACTGATTCTTCTTTATTGGGAAATCGGACGGCGCATTCTGGATGAACAGCAGAAGGAAGGTTGGGGTGCAAGGGTCATTGAGAGACTTGCACACGATTTGAAAGTCGAGTTTCCTGAGATGAGAGCATTTTCTTCACGAAATCTCCTTTTCATGCGCGCTCTCGCAGAAGCGTACCGCGACAAACAATTTGTGAAACAGCTTGTTTCACAAATTCCGTGGGGACACAACATTCGCATCTTGCAGGCGATCAAGAACCCCGTCGAAAGAGAATGGTACATCAGTCAGACCATTGAGTTTGGTTGGTCGCGGAGCATATTGGTCCTGCAGATCGAGAACGAACTGTATCGCCGGCAGGGCAAGGCAGTCACTAACTTCCCTCGCACCCTACCACAACCAGACTCCGCCCTTGCCCAGCAAACGCTGAAGGACCCCTACATCTTTGACTTCCTCACCTTCGATGCGAGCGCCCGTGAACGAGAACTGGAGGAAAGCCTCCTCAGCCATATCCAGCGCTTTCTAGTAGAGCTAGGGATGGGGTTTGCCTTCGTCGGGCGGCAGGTGCATTTCGAGGTCGGAGGCGAGGATTTCTACCTCGATCTACTATTCTATCATCTGCGGCTACGTTGCTTCGTAGTCATCGATCTGAAGGCTGGCGATTTCAGGCCCGAGTACGTGGGAAAGATGAACTTCTACCTGTCCGCCGTGGACGATCGTCTGCGTCACGCTGAAGACAAGCCCTCCATCGGGCTGATCCTCTGCAAGAGCCGCGCCCGCCTGATCGTCGAATATGCCTTGCGCGACGTGCGCAAGCCCGTCGGGGTGGCGGAGTGGAAGACAAGAATAGTTAAGTCCCTACCCAAGGACCTTAAGGGCAGACTGCCAAGCATTGAGGAGATCGAGAAGGAGCTGGGATATGGAGAGCAAGGCGACTCTGTGGGAGAACAGTGAGGAAATCTTCCGGATCGCAGGACGGCATGGCGTGCAAGACGTCCGCGTGCTTGGCTCGATCGTGTGCTGGTGGTCGATCTGGGGCCAGTATCCTGGCGCCTGGTGGACGTTGTTGAGCCCCATGCTATACGACAACCATCCCGCCAGAGCATCTTACAGGAGGCCGTTTCGCTATGAAGGACGATCACGTGTATCTCGATCACATTCTCGAATGTCTGTAGTAGATTGACGCATGACTACTTGAGTGTCAGATCGGAGCAGGTGCTGGAGATGATGGAGTATGACATCCACGTTGGGCCTGCATTGGGATGTAGAGCTTGTGAATAATGGATGACCATGGATGACTTTGACTTCCGACATATCGCACCACATTGTGGGGGTCAACGAGAGGCGTTCGAAGAGCTTTGTTGTCAGCTCGCGCACCGGTCTCTTCCCGGGGACGCAAAGTACATCCGGCTCCAGGGAGCAGGTGGTGATGGAGGAGTGGAGTGCTTCGCCGACCTGCCTGATGGCAATCGAGTTGGCTGGCAAGCGAAGTATGTTTTTGACGTCCACTCTCTCATCCGTCAGGCCACCACATCATTAACCACGGCCTTGCGGATCCACAGCACGCTGACACGATACGTTGTGTGCTTCCCGTTTGATCTGACAGGTCCAACGGGACGACGCGGTCGAAGCGGTCAGGAGGGGTTTGACGACTGGCGCAAAGAGCATGAAAGCAAGGCTGCTTCTGAAGGCCGTCAACTGATCATTGAGGCGTGGCCTGCGTCGAAGCTCCGATCTCTGCTGCTAGACTTAGACACAGCAGGAGGTATGCGCGCGTTCTTCTTCAATGAAATCATTCTCACGAAGGATTGGTTTTCATCCCACCTGAACTCAGTGAAGGTAATCGCCGGGCCGCGATACACACTAGAGTTGAATGTTGAGACGGACCTTTGGAAGTGGTTCGCCGCTTTCGGCCGTACCGCGGCCTGGTCTCACGACTTTGAGAGAAAGCTACGTCCTTGCCGAGAAGCGTACGATGATCTTGCTTCCGCGGTACGCAGAACTAGTTCGGATGCAACGGTCCCGGCATGGCCCGATGACTCTCGGGAGCACGCCCAGTGCTTGGTGACCAACATGGCGAAAATCCTCGACGAGTGCAATAGTCTATCTAAAACAGATGAGTCGCGGGCACATGCGCACTGCATCGCCCAACTTGGCGATCTACTGGAAGGGCTTCGGTCCGTTGAATCGGATTTGGCGGAGGATCTCGAAGCTCAGCACGGACCGGGATCTGCCGACTCGCCTGGATTTCGCCAATTCATGGCCGAGTACGAGGTCTCTTTCCCCACGGCTAATCTGGATCACGTACGCAACGCAGTCACTGCATGTAGAGATCTGCGTGACTGGCTCCAGTCCCCCGCAGGTTCCCTCGCGTTTGCACGGGCTTTCGTGCTCACAGGCGCAGCAGGATCGGGAAAGACACACGGGATTTGCGACGCTGCTCATCAGCGTTTTGGGGAGGGCCTTCTTATATGCGTGACTTTTGGGCATACGTTCTGCAGCGAGCCTGATCCGTGGACAGGACTGTTGGGGTCTCTCGGGCTTCCCATCGCACTTGGAAGGGACGGCCTTCTCGACGCCCTAAACGCTGCAGCTGAAGCTTCCGGTTCGTTATTGATTCTCTGTATTGACGCGCTCAATGAGACTCGGCCATTGCGATATTGGCGCAATCGGCTATCTGCCATCGTGGAAGCAGTTCAGCGCAGACCCTGCTTGCGACTTTGCGTTACCTGCAGAACTTCATTCGTGCCATACTGCCTTCCCGTAGGTGTCGGCATGCCAGTCATTGAGCACCAGGGATTTGCTGGTGTCGAACGCTTGGCCTGCCAGGCATTCTTTCAACACTACAACCTTAAGCCTCCGATCACGCCTATCTTACAGCCCGAGTTTTCCAACCCACTATATCTAAAACTAGTCTGCGAAACTCTCCGCTCGCGCGATCTCGACCGTATTCCAGCTGGCTGGCGTGGGCTCGCCCCAGTCATTAGAGCGTTCCTCGATGAAAAAGAACGGCAGTTTGCGGCCGATTACGAGACGAATGTGAGTGCCAACATGGTCACCGGTAGTCTCAGAGCGATCGCGCGTGCGGTCGCAGATTCCGGTGGTTCTTCGGTTCCTTGGTCGCGCGCACAACAGGTGATAAGCGAAGCAAGACCGCAAGCAAGAGATCTGCCAGTAGTTGAATGGCTTGTACGAGCCGATTTGCTGATTGAAGATGCCCCTGGCACAAGTGACCCGCTCGGGGACGAAGGCACTGTGCGGCCAGCGTTCGAGCGCTTAGGAGACTTCCTTGTCGCGGATGAGATTCTATCTCGGATTAGACCGGAGGAAATGGATAAGGCCTGCCGACCCGGTCAACCTCTCCATTCGCTGCTTAGTGACTTGAACACCATAGGAGAGAATAACGGTGTGGTTAGCGCACTCTCGGTCCTTCTTCCAGAAAAGAGACCTGGATTGGAGCTCCCTAATCTTGTGGCAGATGAGTCCGTTCGAGCGGAAGCGCTTAAGATCACAGTCAAATCCTTCCCTTGGCGGGATCCCGCCAGCCTGTCCTCATCCTCAGCGTCCTTGATGCTCGACGGTCTTGGGATGCGCGACTTCTTTTCTGAAACCATTAACGCTGCATTGTCGGTATCGTGGCAACCTTCCACCATTGACGCGCTCTGGCTTGACGTTCTCTTGAAGAGGAGATCCTTAGCTAGGCGCGATGCATGGTGGTGTGGTTTTCTCCACCAGCAATACGAGTCGGGGGGAACAGTAAGACGCTTAATTGACGCTGCATTTGAGCTCCCACTTGACCAGGTCGATAAGGAAGTTGCTGAACGTTGGGCCACGGTCTTGCTATGGTTCACCGCCGCGGCTGATCGGCGGGTGAAGGACACAGCAACGCGGGCTGCCACGGCCTTGCTCGTTGCACGGCCAGAAGTCATCCCAGACGTGCTAACACGATTGCTCGGTTCTGACGACGACGAAGTAAGGGAACGCACGCTACTCTGTTGCTACGGCGCACTGATCATATCCCGAAATGCCGACGTGATCAGGGTGATCACTAACGCGCTGCATGAGGCGTTCCGGAATGAGCCAGCGGCATTTGATAACGCACTGATACGCGATAATATTAGGTGTATCGCGGAGTTGGCCCGCGTGCTCGACGCCCTACCTGATGGTTGCGATCCAGAGCTAACTATGCAGCCCATCCGTTCCGAATGGCCACTCGACCTGCCGCCCGATGAAGAGGTCAAACGTTTGGACGGGTTGCCGAGGTTGGCCTATAGCTGCCTGCACGACGATTTTCATAGATACTCGATGGGTTGCCTTGGGGACTGGGAACACGCCGTTCCAAGGCAAGATATGGGTAAATGGATTCTCCGCCGCGTTGCGCATGGATTCGGCTACGAGGGTTCAGGATGCGAAAGATATGACGGCTACATGCTCGGCAGATACGGAGGTGGGCGAGCTAAGCCGACGTGGGCCGAGAGAATCGGTAAGAAGTATCAGTGGGTGGCCATGTACCAACTGGCATCGCGCCTCTGGGACCACGTTGAACGGAAACCCGACAGCTGGGTTCCCAAGCCGCAAGGAACTCCCCTGATTCTTCTGGAGGGAAGAAAGATCGACCCCACGTTGCCGCCCGACATGGTCAGCAGCGAAGGCGCCGTTAACGCTTGGTGGATCGGATCCTCAGCCGATCTTCGATCCGGAGAGCAGCTTTCGCATATTGAATGGGTAAAGAAGAAGGACGACCTTCCAACATTGGAAGGATTGCTGGCAATACAGGAACGAAATGGTCGGCGCTGGCGGTTGCTCGTGTCATACCCGTCGTGGACGAAACGAGATGAAGACGCACATTGGAATGATCCCTACCGGGAGGTGTGGGTTCACGTCGAAAGCTATCTGATACCTAGGAAGAATGTTGCGACCGCATACGACTGCCTTCACCGTCGCAACTTCTTTGGCAAATGGATGACTGGAGGCGCTACATGGCTGCACGGTTTCGCGGGCGAATATCCGTGGGCAACCCCGTTCAACGCGGAGCCCGAAGAATGGCACCGCCGTGGCGGTCGATCTGGGTACGAGTTACCTGTTCCCTACATGTCATCCTGGAATGGGGTCATCGTCGAATGGGAGTACGACGCTTCACTCCCGGGCAGTTTCCACATGATGGTGCCCGCGCGTGCGTTCTTCTCCCAGCGCAATCTTTGGTGGGATGGTCGAGACGGCTACCGCCTTGTTGGCGGAAAGACTATCTTCCGAGATCCATCTGTTACAGAGAAAGGTCCCGTAGCACTCATCGCCGACGCCGATGATCTTCTTGGGCAGCTGGACAAGATGCGTTTGGGCGTTATCTGGACCCTGCTTGGCGAGAAATGGATCCTGGGTGGTCGGGATGCCAAGGTTAGGCCTAGACGTACGTTTAGCCAGATTGCCCGTTTGATGGAGGATGGCTCCGTCCAGATCGGCGAGCGGGTTTTCTTCGAAGATTACGACCAGGACGTTGGTCCGCGCCTGCCTGAACGAAAGCCGAGAGGTACGATGCGCCCGAGAATCTAGGAATCATCTGCTCCAGAAATAACTAGAGCAATCGTCCACTACATGGGACTGCAACTCGGCCCAACAGAGGGACGACGGGCCTTTCGCGGAGAAGATCAAGCGACTGACGGCGACACTCAAGGAACGGTTCGCCGAAGGCGCAAAGTTGGAGCAGCAGATTCGGAAGAATCTAAACGAGCTGGGGTATGAATGAACGTGAGGAGGTTGGGTATGGGTGGTAGACCATCACTTGTTCCTGTGCACCTGATAGAAAAGCGAATCTTCTTCCTACGTGGGCAGAAGGTGATGTTGAGTTTGCACTTGGCAGAGCTGTACGGGGTAGAGACGAGGGTGCTTGTCCAGGCAGTCAAACGCAACGCAGCACGATTCCCCGATGATTTCATGTTTCAGTTGACCCGGAAAGAATTTGAAAACTTGAAATCACAGATTGTGATTTCAAGTTGGGGTGGCATACGCCGATCCACCCCTTATGCATTTACTGAACAGGGAGTGGCCATGCTTTCAAGTGTTCTCGGAAGCAAACGGGCCATTCAAGTGAACATTCAAATCATGCGGACTTTTGTGCGATTACGTGAGTTACTTGCGTCCCACGCCGAATTGTCGCGTAAACTTGATGCTCTTGAAAAAAAGTACGATGCACAGTTCAGGGTAGTCTTCGATGCCATTCGTGAGCTGATGGCACCACCGGAAGCGAAACGGCGCCAGATCGGTTTCCGCCGGGATCGCTTTACCTAATCTCGTCCCTTGGAGGTAGGCAGCGATACCGACCTCACGACAATTGCCTTCGGCCTAGTTGATAGGATTGTCATCTGTCAGTCTGCGGGGAGTGATTGAGCGCGCCCGGAGTAAGCCCAGAAGGACTGCTAGCTTTCTAAGGGCAAGATGTAGCACCTAACAGCGACGCTTTGGCGGCAGGTGGAACTGGGGCGTGAATCGGATGCTGGTATCGGGGTTAACTCGAAGGAGTTGGGGTATGGGGGATAAACAAGCGCGTCGCACCCATGCTGCAAGGCTCGACAAGGCCCCTCGGGGCAATCTGAAGGGTATGGGATTGATGTCGAAGAAGCAAAAGCGCACCCTGGCCTAGAGTTGCCTGTCACCTTCTTGCTGGATGGTCACGCAGAAATCAACTGACAAGTAAACAATTACAGTGTTATTTGTTTACATAAGTAAACAATGAGGAAGCGTTTTTCGTTATAGCAAATGAGAAATTCGCCTACTCCCCCCAGCACCGCATGATGAATCCGCGCAAAGTGTACCTAAACGAACAGCGTGAATTGCGGGGATTCCCTGAAGCCGTGGAGACCTTGAAGATCCCACGTGGCGGCATATTGACCTATGACCAGGAGGAAACCCGCAAAACAGACGGCCACAGCGTACGCCTGATCCCAGTTTGGAAATGGCTGCTTGATCTGCACGTCGAGGGGGAACGGCTGGAGGTTCGGTCATGAAGCCTCAGTTGGACGGGACAAACATCGCACGTGTTGACCAACTGAAAGAGTGGATCGAGGCACCCGAAGGAGAGCACTTTGAGTTCAAACAAGCGAAAACCCACTTCTCTATGGAGAGAAAAGCATAGAAACGCAAATGAAAAGCATAGGGCCGTGCCCAACGCGAGCGTATCTTTGTATCAACAAACAGGTTGCGACCTTTGACCTACATCATACTATAATCATAGCATGCTGTAAGCATAGCATTACGTATATGAGCACATCTTTCCATTAGGAAATGGGTGGCGACTGCGAACGATGGTTCCGCAAAAGAGCAAAAGCCGCTACGAAGAAGGAAAAGAGATTTGAACTCTATGATCGCTATACAGAGGGACGGTTCGTGGCCATCGCTGATCTCGCGGAGAGGAAGACGATCGCCGACTACCTCGGGGAACTGGACCTAGTAAGGGAGAAACGCGGGATCGCAAGGGTGATGCTAGCACGGTATCGGCACCCACATATCCCGTGCAGCCATCATTGTATTTGCGAGACATAACTCTAGGGGTGTGGTTCCTCCATGGCAGGTAGCAAGTGGAAGTCTTGTACACTCGGTGAAGTGGTGGAAATAAAGCACGGTTTCGCATTCCAGGGAGAGTTCTTTCAAGACAAGCCCCTTGGCGAAATCTTGTTAACGCCTGGCAATTTTGCGATCCATGGCGGCTGCGTCCTGCCACCTCGACCTCCGCGAGGACTGAACGAAAAGTGCGAACAGTGTCTGCACAATTGAAAATCCCGACGTAAGCGGGGAATGATATGCAGAACCAGGCAAATGAGCAATTGCGTGGCCGACGGTTTTGCGTGCAATCTGTACGCAATTCCACACGCAATCCGAATATAAGCGCAATGCCCGTAACCGTCGTGTTTTCAAAGAATTGCGATTCTGTCAAATTGTCTGTCGAGCGTAATCCTTGACGCAACAATATCCCGGAGGCAAAAGGGACAACCCATGATAGCGCTAAGGATCGAAGCCGGAGGATTTGACGCCGCCATTCGCCTGCCCTTGCGCGCCTGCGCCCAGACAGGCCGGAACCTGGAGGTGCGGGGATATGACGGATAAGGTAATGTTCACGACCATTCGCCTCGGTGATGTTTGCGACAAGATCGGAAGTGGAGCAACTCCGCGGGGTGGCAGGGATGTCTATCTGTCGAATGGAGTCTCTCTCATTCGCAGCCAGAACGTCTATAATGACCACTTCCAGCAAGAGGGTTTGGCACATATAAGCGATGAACACGCAGACGAACTGGCGAACGTGACGGTTCAAGCGGGAGACGTGCTACTCAACATAACCGGCGACTCAGTAGCTCGATGTTGTCATGTCCCCTCCAATATATTTCCTGCTCGTGTCAACCAGCACGTCGCCATAATTCGCCCCAATCCAAGCAAGCTTAATCCCCGCTACCTGATGTACTACTTGGTCAGTCCATCAATGCAGCGGCATATGCTGACGCTAGCCGGAGCCGGTGCTACCAGGAATGCTCTTACAAAGGGAATGATCGAAGATTTCAATGTTCCCTCTCCGCCCCTTTCCGTCCAGAATGCCATCGCCCACATCCTCGGCACGCTGGACGACAAGATTGAGCTGAACCGCCGGATGAACGAGACTTTGGAGGCAATGACGCGGGCGATTTTCAAGTCTTGGTTCGTGGACTTCGACCCCGTCCGCGCCAAGGCGGAAGGGCGGGACACGGGGCTGCGGCCGCGCCTAGCCGAACTCTTCCCCAACCGATTTCAGGATTCCGAGCTCGGGGAGATTCCAGCGGGGTGGAGGGTCGATAGCTTGGGGAATCTGATCGAATTGGCGTATGGCAAAGCCCTGAAGCAAGAGGACCGGAGACTTGGCGGCGTCGCAGTCTACGGCTCAAACGGCCGAGTCGGGTGGCATGACGAGAGACTGATTGCAGGTCCGGGAATCGTTGTCGGCAGAAAGGGCAATCCAGGTGTCGTGACTTGGGTGCCGATGGACTTCTTCCCGATCGACACCACGTTCTACGTCGTGGCGAAAGGTGAATGCCGTAGCCTGCAGTTCCTCTTCTACGCGCTTAGGACACAAGACCTCGCCTCACTAGGTGCCGACTCTGCGGTGCCGGGGCTGAATCGCAATCTGGCGTACATGAGCCAACAGATTGTCCCGTCGGGTTCGATGCTTGAGACTTTCGATGCGCTTGTCCAGCCGCTGTATCAGCGCATCTATGAAGCCGAAAACGAATCCCGCACCCTCGCCTCCATCCGCGACGCGCTTCTGCCGAAGCTCCTCTCTGGCGAAATTCGCATCAAGGACGCAGAACGATTTGTGGAGGGTGTGGCATGATTGAGATATACCCTCGGCTTTTCGTGGGTAGCGAGATGGATTATGAAAAGGTCGTCAGACATCAAGACGGTTGGTGGGTCATCCACGCCTGCAAGGAGCCATATCATCGGCAGCTTCTGGGCTACAGAGGCCGTGGCGCGCCCAAGATCCATCCTGAGTATCTCATGGCAGAGCGAGGGAACAGGTTGTTCTTGAATCTTGTTGACGCTGACGATCCTGCGTTCATTCCCAAACAGATTATGGATGCAAGTCTCCGGTTCATTAAGAATGCGTTGCAGACCGGCGGCAGAGTTCTCGTCCACTGCAACGAGGGAGAATCGCGTTCTCCCGCCATTGGGTTGCTATACTTAGCGACATATACGGATGCGATTCCTCGTAGGTCTTTGGCCGACGCGGAGACGAGATTCAGACAGTTGTATCCCGCGTACAGCCCTAAGGGAGGCATGAGAGGGTTTCTCCTGGTCCATTGGGACCAGTACGTCAATAGCAACGGAGGCAACGCATGACGACACGGAAAGCACGATGTGCCAACATAGAGATGGTCGAGGAGGGCGCGGCATGAGCAAGAAACGACGTATCCCCTTTGTCAACATCGCGCGCCGGATCACGGGCATCTCGACGCCGGTTTTCGGCGTGAGCTGGAACCCGCCGGAGGACAAGCGCGACATCGTTCAGCGTCTCATCGCGTTCCATAAAGATCGCCGAGCTCTCTACGCGGACTACCACATGGAGTACGGTCCGTGGGTGGAGCAGTCCGTTCTCGAAATGCGCGGCGAACTAACCGAAATCCTAAAAGCATGCCCCAATGACGAAAACGTCACGGGACCCATCCGGGCCATGCGCGCCGCCTGTCGGAAGTTCCTAGACGAGATGGGACACCCCGGCCGCGCCCATCGTATGATCTATCCTCGCGAGGCGACCATGTGGCATACTCTCGGTGAGCTGCCAACGCACGAAGCAGAATCCTTTGCGCGGGAGTCCGCATGGCGGTATAATCCTGTGGGTGTGCTAGTTTGTTGGGCACAGTAGAAAGCGAACTTCTTGGAGGAAGATCCGACGATGTGGAGTTGTTTCGCTTGAACGGGGGAAAAATCCATGTTGCAGAACATAAGCGTGAAGAACTTTCGCTCCATTGAAGAGGCCGAAGTCGAGCTCTCGCCCATTACGGTCTTTTACGGACCCACCTCTTCAGGAAAATCTACATTGCTATACGCTCCACTTGTCCTGAGGAATTTTGTACTGAGTCCGAATCAACAGCCCGATGGACTCTTTAACCTCGGATTCATGAACCTCGGGGGATTCGAGGCGTGCATATTCAATCACGATAAGGAAAGGGGCGTGACCGTTGCGATAGCGCATGGGAACGCGAAAGATGCTGCTTCTTATGGTTTCTCTCTATGGAAATCCTCGGCGGACTTGCGGCTCAAGAGTGGATCTACAGAAATGGAAGCGAAGGTCAGTGTTCCCTATGCGCTCAACCAGACTTTCACGTCCTCACGCACTGAGGGGCAGGAGGACTTCACAATAAACTGGAATGGGATCTCATGTTCTGTTGTGCCGAAGAACCCGACTGCGCAAACCCAAGAAAGGGCAAGGAAGCTTGCCACCACCCTCAATGCTTCCGGCGAGATCCTCAAGAGAATCGATATCGCCCCACATAAGAGAGGATTCTTCAAAGCAAGTTACACTCCGGTGCAGGTTTCCGTTTCCCCCCCCCCGACGACAGAGGACGAAGTAGCTTCGGTAGTAATAAATGATAACAATCTTCCTGCTCGGATCTCGGCGTATGCAGAGGAAATATTAGGACGAGATTTTAGAACACAAATGCCGCCGGGAACGGCCACGGTCTTTTTCAAAACAACTGAGAAGAACTCTAGAATCCCGGTGGATCTTGTGAACGATGGCTTCGGGGTGAATCAGATCATCTATCTTCTCTCGAAGATTCTCCGCGTGGACGTCGACACACTGCTCGTTGAGGAGCCAGAGATTCACCTACACCCCACCATCATACGCAAGTTTGTGCGGGTTCTTCATACACTAGTGCATGACGAGGGAAAGCAAATCCTTCTGACGACTCATAGTGAGCAGCTCTTAATTTCCCTTCTGGCTCTGGTATCCGAAGGAACCGCGCGTCCGGATGATCTTCGATTCTATCTCACTACCAAGGACAGAAGAACGACTGTTTTCAAGAAACAATCGATTAAGAGCAATGGTCAGGTGGAGGGTGGTCTCTCCTCGTTTGTGGAGGCAGAGCTTGATGACCTTATGAGGTTCCTTGGTGGCAAGCCTAAATAGAGCACAGCATGGCGAACTTGATCCTTGATGAATGGCTGTGGTCCGATTTATCTGGAGAAAACGGGCAAGAAAGACAGCGGGAATCATTCCGATTCATTAAAGCTATCTATATTAGATGCGATCGAATCGTCACCGTGAAAAACAGTCCGTTTGAGACCAAGGCTAAGAGATTCTTGGGACGGAGCGACGCAACATCCCGGCCGATCGTGAAATTCTGCTCTCGTGCAATACTATTCAATTCTGATAAATTCCACTGCATTCTTGAGCAAGAGCTTTGCCCCGTTCCTAACACTGCCCTCGTTGGAATCAAGCCCGACGATAGTTACCTCGTTGAGGCATATTATGTCGATACGACTACCACTATAGTCAGCACGGACGAGCCGCTAATAGATAAGTTGAAGTCAAACGGCGTCAATTGCGAGCATAGAGACGAATTTGTCACTAGATACCTGGCCACGGTGTCTAAGTTGTTCGAAAACGGCTCTTCTTAATGCTCTTCCAGTCTTAGGCGACCACAGAGGCAAGAGAATCGTGACTGAACGTGGCTGTTGAGCCTCAGGGTCACGACGTGACTTTTGGGCCAGCCCACGGAGACAGTGTTTAGAAGTGTCATCAAGAGGGCGCCGGATTCACGGGAAGAAATAGGCCAGCGTGCCGTTTTGTGGATATGCCGTCGCTGGGTCACGACGTGAACGCCCTCAATGGCTGTCGAGCTTGCCACGCTTCTAAGGATAGCCTTTCGATGCTTTTCAGGATCGCGAAGGTAAGGGTTGGTTTCAATCAAAGGCTTCTTCCGCATGGCGTCATTGTACAACAGGTTCCCGGCTGGTTCATCGCCAAAGTGAGGTGATTCCGCATTGCACGCTTCACCGAATCCGACGTCGAATCCGCTGCCCTGTCCTGGCTAGAATCCCTGGGTTACACCATACTCAGTGGCCCCGACATCGCGCCAGGCGAGCTCGCACAAGAGCGCGAGAGCTACGAACAGCCCGTCCTGCCCCAGCGGCTTCGGGACGCCGAGAGGTTTATAAGCGAAGTTGTCTTACTGACAAGGTCCATTTGTTTCTCGCGGCTAGAGGAGCTCCGTGAATGGTCGCAATGAGAACCAACTGTTAACCGGTGGTCTGAATGAAAGATGATAAGTTAGGGTTGAAGAAAACCGGCCGTTACAATGTTTCTGGGCTCGTTGAGGCCCAATATGAACGTGGTTCCCGCGGCCGTGTGCTCAGAAATCTCCTGGGGATCAAGAGAAAACGGCAGATGGACGATGCCGAAGTTGAGGCTCTGCGACGGGCCGTGGACACTCTCCTGCACTGCTACCATAAGAATCACCGTTTTAATGCTTCGGACGTTCGTGAAATGCACAGAGTGTGGCTGGGTGAAATCTACGAATGGGCTGGGAATTACAGGAATGTCAATGTGAGCAAGGGAGAATTCCCCTTTGCAGCGGCCCGACAAGTTCCTATGCTAATGGAGGAGTTTGAGCGGGGAGCTCTTACGGAACACACGCCATGTAACTTCAAATCGAGAGAACGCGTCGTGACGGCGTTGGCTGAGGTGCACACTGAACTAATTCTTATCCATCCTTTTCGTGAAGGGAATGGCAGAGTAGCTCGTATCTTGGCGACACTGATGGCCAATCAGGTTGGACTGTCATTGTTGGACTTCGAACCGCTTGAAGGACGGCAACGGCCGGAGTATCTTGTTGCTGTGGCCGCGGGCTTAGACCATAACTACGAACCGATGGAAGAGATTTTCAGGAGGGTTATTGAGCGGACTCTTCGCTGCCAGCCTTAGGGTCCGCTTGCCGACGCTGGTTGGCATGTTTCCGCAACATACGTGCGATAGATTTTGAGCTCTTTCCGGTCTCAATCGCAGTGGAAGTTGCAACATTGACAATAAGTGCCTTCTTGTATTTCTTTGGGTCACGAAGATGGGGATTGGTTTCTATCAAGGGCTTCTTGCTCATGTGTTTATTCTAGCACAAACTGGACGATAGCGCACCATCAAACCAAGAGCCAGGTCGACACAAGACAACCGACGACGCCCGCACCTCAAGGGTTGAGTTCACGCGAGGCCGAAGCCGGGCCTAGTGCGGGCATGAGACGCGAAGCTCGGCCAAAGTGAGGTGATTCCGCATCGCACGCTTCACCGAATCCGACGTCGAATCCGTCGCCCTATCGTGGCTCGAGGAACTGGGCTACACCATCCTCAGTGGCCCCGACATCGCGCCGGGCGAGCTCGCAGAAGAGCGCGAGAGCTACGAACAGCCCGTCCTACCACGGCGACTCCGGGATACCATAGCCCAACTCAACCCGTCCGTCCCTGCCGAGGCCCTTGAGGAGGCAGTGCGCAAGGTTCTGCGCGCCGAATCCCCGTCACTTATTCAGAACAACCGAGCTTTCCATAGGATTCTGATTAATGGAGTGGACGTCGAGTACGTTTCAGATAGTAGAGTCAGCTACGACAAGGCAAGGCTGCTTGATTTCGACAACCCCCACAACAATGACTGGGTTGCCGTGAACCAGTTCACGGTGGTAGAGGGTCATTATAATCGCCGCCCGGACATCGTCCTTTTCGTCAATGGTCTCCCTCTCGCGATCGTTGAGCTGAAGAATCCTGCTGATGAGCAGGCCACCATCTGGACCGCTTTCAACCAATTGCAGACCTACAAGGAGCAGATATCCTCGCTCTTTACCTTCAACGAAGTCCTTGTAATCTCCGACGGCCTGGAGGCGCGCGTTGGTTCGCTTACGTCGAATCGCGAATGGTTTCTTCCGTGGCGCACCGTCGAAGGCGAGGAACTTGCTCCCATCACGATGCCGCAACTTGAAGTGGTCGTAAAGGGAGCATTTGACAGAGAACGATTCTTGAAATTGCTCGCACACTTCATAGTCTTTGAAGATGACAAGGGCGGTGCTCCAAGTAAGAAGATCGCCGGTTATCACCAGTATCACGCTGTTGCGCGCGCTGTTGACGCAACTTTAGAAGCTTCAAGCCCCGATGGCGACAGGCGGTGCGGCGTAGTCTGGCATACCCAGGGCTCTGGGAAAAGCCTCACCATGGCCTTCTACGCGGGCCAGATCGTCCTTCATCCTGCGATGGAGAATCCGACAATCGTCGTCCTGACTGACCGAAATGATCTCGACGATCAGCTCTTTGGCACATTCTCGCGCTGTCACGAGTTATTGAGGCAGAAGCCCATCCAAGCCGAGAGCAGAGAGCATCTGCGAGAGCTGCTTCATGTCGCCTCGGGCGGCGTGATCTTCACTACCATCCAGAAGTTCTTCCCCGAAGAGAGGGGCGATCATCACCCACTCCTCTCAGACCGGCGAAACGTCGTCGTCATCGCCGACGAAGCGCACCGTAGTCAGTACGATTTCATTGATGGCTTCGCTCGTCACATGCGTGACGCTCTACCCAATGCTTCATTTATTGCGTTCACCGGTACACCCATCGAGCTCACGGACAGAAACACGCGAGCGGTATTCGGAGACTACATCAGCATCTATGATATCCAGCGAGCCGTAGAGGACGGGGCGACTGTTCCCATTTACTACGAGAGCCGTCTCGCAAGGCTCGAACTGAAGGAAGAGGAGAAACCTCATCTTGACACCGAATTCGAGGAGGTAACGGAAGGCGAGGAGGTTGAGCGTAAGGAGAAACTCAAGACCAAGTGGGCTGCACTAGAGGCCGTGGTTGGTACCGAGAAACGCATCAGCCTTATCGCGCAGGATCTTGTCAACCACTTCGAGCGGCGGTTAGAAGCGATGGACGGCAAGGCCATGGTGGTCTGTATGAGCCGCCGCATCTGCGTCGAGCTTTACAACGCCATCATCAAACTGCGCCCTCAATGGCGCAACGAGAATGACACCGGGGGCGCTGTCAAGATCGTGATGACTGGTTCAGCCTCCGACCCTTTGGAATGGCAACAGCACATACGCAACAAGCCTCGACGGGAAGCGCTTGCTAACCGTTTTCGGGACCACACCGACCCGATGAGTATGGTGATTGTGCGCGATATGTGGCTTACGGGCTTCGATGCGCCGGCTTTGCACACGATGTACGTGGACAAGCCCATGCGCGACCACGGGCTGATGCAGGCGATAGCGCGTGTGAACCGTGTGTTCCGAGACAAGCCGGGTGGGCTTGTTGTGGACTATCTGGGGCTCGCTGACAATTTGAGGCGAGCAATGGCGACGTACACTGAAAGCGGCGGCAGGGGCGCTACGGCCCTAGACCAAGCGGAGGCCGTTGCGGTCATGTTGGAGAAATACGAGATTTGTTGCGCCCTCTTCCACGGATTCGACCGAACAGCCTGGGTAGGAGGAGCGCCGGCTCAGAGGCTTTCGCTTCTGCCTGCGGCTCAGGAACACATCCTCTCTCAGGAAGACGGCAAGGCCAGGTTACTCAGCGCAGTGACAGAGCTTTCGCAGGCATTCGCGCTCTCCGTTCCTCACGAGAAGGCCATCGAGATACGCGAGGACGTAGGGTTCTTCCAGGCAGTGCGCGGGGCGCTCGTGAAATCCGGAGCCCCGAGCCCGAAGGCAGAAGAAGACTTGGACCACGCCATTCGCCAGATTGTGTCCAAAGCGATTGCGTCTGATGAAGTGATAGACATCTTTACAGCAGCGGGTCTCAAGAAGCCAGATATTTCGATCCTTTCTGACGAGTTCCTTGCCGAGGTTCGGGGCTTGCAACACAAGAACCTGGCGGTAGAGCTCCTAAGAAAGCTCCTTAACGGTGAAATCAAAACCCGGCTAAAGAAAAACCTGATCCAGGGTCGCTCGTTTGCCGAAATGCTCGAACGCACCATTCGAGCGTATCAGAACCGCGCCATTGAGACCGCCCACGTGATAGAGGAGCTCATCGGTCTCGCAAAGGAGATGCGCGAGGCTAACCGACGCGGAGAGAAGCTCGAGCTTAGCGAAGAAGAGCTGGCTTTTTACGATGCCCTGGAAACAAACGACAGTGCGGTCAAGATCCTTGGTGACGAGATTCTTTGTGCCATAGCAAAGGAGCTTGTGAAAACCGTTCGCGGCAATGTAACCATAGACTGGACCGTGAAAGAAAGCGTGCGTGCAAAGCTTCGGGTCATGGTAAAACGCGTTCTCCGCAAGTACGGATATCCGCCCGATAAGCAAGAGAAGGCAACAAAGACCGTTCTCGAACAGGCAGAACTTTTGTGCGACGAGTGGGTGGCCTAGCCGCATGCAATCTATGCATCTGCGGCGATTGGGGCACTTAGCCCGGCGGGGCAGAACCGAAGCGCGTCTGAAGTGGGAGCACGGGGCCGATGACTGTCACCTATCAGCCCGCACTTGAACCTCAATTTGACTTTCCAAGAACCCAGTTTCATATACTTTAACGAAAATCCTCAAACCCGACTGTGGTATGACATCTGAACTGACCCGACAATCTTCTTGACAGTGGGCTTAGAGCGGAGGTAACGTATTTGTGCAGTCGCACCCGAGTGCGAATGACATAACAAGCCCCTTACAGTACGCTACAGCGCGCTTAAGCCTGAACCGGCAAGCTCGTCAGACTCTGTAAGGCGCTTACGCGACCTGACCGCTTTCAAGCTGGCTCATGCAGGCTGGCTTATAGATATGTGCTCCCCTCATGAATACAATGAGCCGGGGTGAGCCATCTTTCCGTCAAAAATCCCTCCAGTGGCTTTTGGTTTGCTGTCTCCGAGTTGAAAACCCAGGGTAGCGGTAGAGCTGCGTCCGACCACACCTCGTCGCACGGGGTTGCGCTTGATTGCACCCCCTATTCCCACGAGAGCCGGCCGCAGCGCAAGGTTCGGCAGGAATGGGCCGCCGCAAGATCCAGCAGTCCGCGCCCCGCGAGAGCGGGCAGGAGCCGGCCGCAACGCGAGGTCTGGCAGGAACGGGTTGCCGCCGGATCCAGCAGCGGACGGCCACAGCGAGATGCGGCAAAGTTCACTGGAGCAACCATGAGCATCGTCTATACCGACAGAGAGAAGTGCAAAGAGTGCTACGCATGTATACGCCTCTGCCCCGCCAAGGCCATCAGGGTGAGAGAGGGGCTTGCTGAAGTCATCAAGGAACGCTGCGTCGCCTGCGGCAACTGCATTCAAATCTGTGTGCCAAAGGCAAAGCAGGCGGAAAGCGACCTTGGAAAAGCGAGGCAACTTCTCGCACAGTCCACACCCACCATTGCACTCCTTTCGGCCCCCTTCCCCGCAGCTTTTCCAGAACTCCGTCCGGGGCAGCTCATAACAGCCGTAAAGAAACTCGGTTTTAGCGAGGTCATGGAAGACTCGTTTGGCGCCGAGTTGGTCGGACGCGAGTACGGCCGGCTTCTGGCTGAGGGCCGCAGCCAGCCTCTCATATCGTCCACGTGTCCGGTTGTCGTCTCTTACATCGAGAAATACTACCCCAGGCTCATCGAATTCCTCGCCCCCGTAGTTTCTCCCATGACTGCGATGGGGAGAGTGATTAAATGCCAATACAATCCTCACGCCAGAGTGGTGTTCATCGGTCCTTGTGTGGCAAAGAAAGCAGAAGCGAGAGACGAAAAAGTGAGCGGAGCAATTGATGCGGTGCTCACGTTCAGCGAGCTCAAAGAAATGTTTGCGTCAAGAGGTATCACCCCAGAAACCGAGGAAGAAGGTGAGTTTTCAGGTCCCAGCCCCAATCTGGGTCGGCTCTTTGCCATATCAGGAGGTCTGCTCAAGGTGGCAGGAGTATCGGACGACATCATGGCGAACGAGGTAATCAACGCCTGGGGCAGACACTATATGCCCAAAGTAATACGTGAATGTGCCGAGGGGAATATTACCTCGAGGCTCCTCAGCATAGGATTCTGTGAGGGCTGCATCGATGGACCCGTCATCGACAATGACCTCAGCGTTTTCAGGAGACGAGAAATCATCAATAACTACACGACTCAATATGCGAACCCCGTTCAGACTGAGAAGGATGTTGAGGAATATTCGGGGATTGACCTAAGACGCAAGTTCACCTCCCAGGCCATCAATCTGCCCACCCCGGGCGAGAAACGCGTCCAGAAGGTGCTTGAGCAAATCGGCAGAGTCGACCCGGGCTATAGAATAGACTGCGGCGCTTGCGGATACATTGGCTGCCACGAGCTGGCCATCGCGGTCTGCCAGGGCCTCGCTGAAGTCGAGATGTGCTGGCCGTACCTGCTCGAAAAACTGAGGGAGACGCAGCGGGACCTGATTCAAGCCGAGAAACTCACGTTTCTTGGTCAGATGGCGGCGTTGGGTCAAATGGCAGCCTCAATCGCGCACGAGGTAAACAACCCTCTTGCCGGTGTCCTCGTCTACACCCAGCTACTGAGTAAGAAGATGCACGACAACAGCATCTCAAGAGATACGGCCCTTGACTATCTCCGCAAGATGGAAACCGAGCTGACTCGGAGCACCAAGCTCATCCGCAACCTCCTGGATTTTGCTCGACAATCCCCACCCGCGCTCAGGGAGATTGACCTCAACGAAGTCGTCTTACAGTCCCTGAGCCTTGCGAGTCATTCTGCAGAACTTCAGAACATCCAGGTGGAGAAGGGGCTTTCCGAGTCTCTCCCCCAGGTCATGGCCGACTTCGATCAGCTTCAGCAGGTATGCACAAACCTGATTCTCAATGCAGTTCACTCGATGCCTGGAGGTGGAAGGCTCACTCTCCGAACGTCAGCGACCGAGAATGAAGTCACGATAGTGTTCGAGGACACGGGCTGCGGGATTTCGAAGGAGAACCTGCGGAAACTCTTTACGCCATTTTTCACCACCAAGGGAAAAGGAAGGGGCGTGGGCCTCGGGCTCGCAGTCGCAAACGGCATTGCCCAGCACCACCAGGGAAGGATAGAAGTACAGAGCGAGGAGGGAAAGGGCAGCACCTTTACTGTTTATTTGCCGCTCCGTCACGAAGAGCATGAAGAGCAAAAAAGAATCAGTGAAGAGAACGAAAAGGTCGGTGAATGAACGCGAGACGATCAGCCAAAGGACAGAAGAAGCCGGTAAGGAAACATGAAAAAGCCAGTGAAAATACTCGTAGTTGACGACGAGCCCATTGTGCGCGAATCCCTGCGTGATTGGCTGAGCGATTCCAATCATGACGTGCTCATCGCAGACAATGGTCCCCGGGCTCTCGAGCTCATCGAAAAGGAGCGACCCGGCATTGCGCTTATTGATCTAGTCATGCCCGGCATGAACGGCATTGACCTACTTAAGAAAGCGAAAGAGCTGTCGCCTGAGATTGAGGTCATCATCATCACCGCCTATGGCAGTATTCCCACCGCAATTGATGCGGTAAAGCAGGGCGCCTACGACTACATCGAGAAGCCGTTCTGCCCTGAGAAGGCAGAGCTCTTGATTGACAAACTTCTCGAACACCGGCGTCTCGTGGAGGAGAACATCTGCCTTCACCAGCGGCTCGAGGACCGTTACCGGTTCGAGAACATCATTGCAAAAAGCCCGCGGATGCAGCAGGTGATCGAGATCATCAAGGTCGTTGCGAAGAGCAGCGCGACCGTCTTGATCACGGGAGGAAGCGGGACAGGCAAGGAACTCGTGGCAAGGGCAATTCATGCGCAGGGCGACCGCAGGACGAGGCCGTTTATCGCGGTCAGCTGTGCCGCACTGCCCGAGAGCCTTCTCGAGAGCGAGCTCTTTGGGCACGAGAAGGGGGCTTTCACGGGAGCTTATGCTCAGCGTAGGGGCAAGTTTGAGGTTGCAAACAAGGGGACGCTTTTTCTGGATGAAATTGGTGAGATGAGCGCGAACATCCAGGTTCATCTCCTGAGAGTGCTTGAGGAACGGGAGTTCACAAGGGTCGGCGGCAACGAACTCATCAAGGTCGACGTCAGAGTGATCTGTGCAACGAACAAGGACATGAAGAAGGCAATTGGCTCCGGACAGTTTCGCGAGGACCTCTACTACCGTCTCAATGTGGTGACGATTGAGCTTCCCCCTCTGCGCGATCGAAAAGAGGACATCCCCCTTCTCGCTCAACATTTCCTGAGGAAGTTCGCCGTGGAGAATCAAAAGAGCATTGAAGGTTTTTCTCCTGATGCCATGGACTTTCTCCTGAAATACGAGTGGCCGGGGAATATCCGGCAGCTCGAGAATACGATTGAGAGGGCGGTGATCTTGAGAGAGAACTCGTGGATCGAGCTCGACGATTTGCGGCAGGAAAGCCTTCTTGCCGCGGAAGTCGCTCCACCTGGAAGGGGTCTCAGGGACGTCGAGAAAAATCACATTGTGAGCGTACTGTCGCAGTGCGATGGGAACTTCAGCAAGGCGGCGCGGACACTTGGCATTTCGAGGGCAACCCTCTACAACAAGATCAAGACCTACGGGTTAGCAAAGTCAAGACCTGCGGGATAGTGAGATCAAGAGTTTTCGAGTCACCCCATGCGCTATGCAAGCGGAACGGTTGAGTTGTTCTGCCCACCGGCTAACAAAATGGGACTGGACCATATTGATTTCACGGTGCACCGGCGGTATCTTGCGCTGAGTTGTTCCGCCCACCGGCTAACAAAATTGAAGCCCATCTCACAATAATGCCACAGCCTCCGGGCTATCTGTCTAAAAATAAAACACTGTCTGCCTAAATCTTCGACATCTTGACGTCTCCACCACACACCTGGCCAGGTGTTAACTGCGGCCATCCTAAGAGGTTAGGATGGCCTCTTGTTTTGGCGGGGAACTTGCGGATATAGAGCCCCAGGAGGTGAGAGTGTATGGTAAAGAAAATTTCTCTGCGTGATGGACGGTCAAAGCAAGAGACAAAGAAACGCGTGTTGATCGTCGAAGATGAGACCATCATGCGGGAGTCTCTGCGGGATTGGTTGACCGACAGCGGGTACGATGTGGAAACGGCGGGTGAGGGAGAAGAAGCACTGAGGACGATTGCTGAGCGGGATATCGGTGTCGCCATCCTCGACCTGAGGTTGCCTGGCAAAGACGGGATCACCGTGTTGCGGGAGGCAAGGGCGAAAAGGCCCGGGCTGAGAGGCATTATTATCACTGCCTATCCCTCAATACAGACAGCCGTTGAGGCAGGCAAGGAAGGCGTAATCGATTATCTGCAAAAGCCCGTTGACCTCGAGCACATCGAGAAGCTGATACGAGAAACGCTCACTCCTCCGGTGACTGCAGCGGCAGAAGCGCCGGCAGAGGAGCGAACAACGGAGGTGGCGAAGCCCGAGGAAGCGAAGACCCCGGAGGTCATTGCCATTGCACCCCAGGACGTCTCCGTCCACCTGAGGCAGGGGAAGGCCCATTTCTTGGCGGCCGAGTATACGGAGGCACTGAGAGAGCTTGAAGCCGTGCTTGCTGTTGCGCCTGCAAGCATTGAAACCAGAGTTTGGGTCCGCAAGGCAAGGGAAGCTCTGGCCCGACCGGCAGGTGAGGTCTCCGAAGAGGCGAAGCCCGCGTACTGCGTTTGGATGAGCCTCGGCATGGTCTCGTACCGTCTTTGCACGAACGACTACAACTGCATGAATTGCGAATTCGAC
>Ga0315291_10001187_pt1 | contig 34776 bp, 36 predicted proteins | sample YL17G12_20_MG_FD_203070 | JGI IMG/M metagenome (GOLD analysis project Ga0315291, IMG submission 203070) | Sediment microbial communities from Yellowstone Lake, YNP, Wyoming, USA - YL17G12_20 | ecosystem: Environmental > Aquatic > Freshwater > Lake > Sediment | place: USA: Wyoming | collected...
GTGCCGCAAATCTTCGACCACGGCACCGGCGCCCGCGACTTCAGCAGGTACGCCACGAGGTTGAGAAGCCTCTCGTATTTCGGAATATTCTCCACGGCGGTCATCTCCGATAAATTTCACGTCCGGCACTGCGGCATTGTAGTCCCGAATCCCCGCCGTTCAAGCAAAAATCCCCGCAAGCCCGCCAATAGAATTCACAACCGACTCATCTCCCTAGGTGCGTGCCAGCGCCGAGGCGGGCCGCCAAGACCGCTAGGATTTTTTTGGCGGCGTAGCGACCCGTACGCTTTGGACCAAGTAAACTTCAAAACCGGTTGCATACCTGTTGTTGAGAGGTATAATGCACATATTGGCATCTCAGGGGGCGTCATACCGACCGCCAGTTTGTTCAGTGTTCCTGGAATTACGCCGTTATTGAGTGCCGAGGTAAACACTCTGTGACAAATCTGTATCAACAACTGAAGAACATGCACGACAAAGCTAAGCCTCATGTGCTAGCCGCCCAGAAACCAGACAAATCGAGGAACATCCATGAGGAGATGGACGGCGTCACGTGGCTCCGCTATTCCATCAGCGTCTGGGATGACATCAGGCGTTCGCAGGAAGAGAGGGAACTTTCACACCCTGCCATGTTTCCCGTCGAACTTGTCGAACGCGCCATAAAGGTTTTTGCCAGACACAAAGACGATCTTGTAATCGACCCCTTTGCCGGGAGCGGCAGTACGATGGTGGCCGCCACAAAGTTAGGTAGAAGATCTCTTGGGGTGGAGATTTCAAGGAAGTTCGTGAACATCGCAGAGCAACGGCTCGGGCAGTGCAATCTGTTGAACAATAACGGTAAGAAACTGGCAACCATCGTTCAAGACGATGCCCGAAACCTGCTAAAACATATCCAACCCGGTTCCGCCGGTTTGTGCATTACGTCACCACCCTACTGGGACATTCTCACGCAGAAGCGAACGGCAGACTACAAGACGGTTCGCAACTATGGGGACTTGGAATCAGACTTGGGAAGGATACATGACTACTCCGCCTTTCTCGATTCGCTCGCGGACGTGTTCCAGCAGGTATATATCGCCTTGAAACCAAGGGCGTACTGCGTGGTGGTTGTTATGGATCTGCGAAAGAAAGACAAGTTTTACCCGTTTCACAGTGACTTGGCACGACGAATGGAATCTCTGGATTTCGAATTGGACGACATTATCATCTGGAATCGCGCCCACGAGTATAACAATCTTCGACCTCTTGGCTACCCGCATGTATTCAGAGTCAACAAAGTGCACGAATTCATAATGATATTCCAGAAACGCTTTATCCCCAAAAGAGAACTCAAGGATAATGCTAAATAGAACTCGGCACATCTACGAAAACTTCTTAGATCCTGACTTTGCCTATTTCCTCGGCCTCGTCGTCGCGCGAGGCCAAGTTACAAAGCGCGGGAACCGCAGGGAAATTCTAATCGACTTCCCCATCGGAAGCCTGAAGGCTGAGGGACTAACTGTCACGTACGACAAAGGCAGGGAACTCGAAATCGCGGTAAATAGGATTGGGGAAAGATTGTACAATCTATTGGGACAGCATGTACAGTTATCAATATCCACTCGGCGTGTCCAATTGCAGATCGACTTTCCGACCAACGATCTTGTTTGTCGAAATCTGGATCTGTACCTACGTGGTAGGGATAGTTACAGAAAGTTTGAGATTCCCGACCAAGTTTTTGCTGCCGACGTAACCATCCAAAAAGAGTTTGCGCGCGGCTTCTGCGACATTGCCGCAACTATAAGAAAATCGAATGTTGACCGAGCCGGCTTCCACAGGATATACATCGATGTCTTGAATGACAACTGGCGTGTACCGGTGCAGCTCTGTGAACTACTGCAGCAGAAACTTAATGTGCCTGTTGCCAATGTTCTTTGGGGACACCCAAATACAAGGGAGTCTCAACGGCGTAAAAGGGGCAGCACTTGGGCACGAGAACATCAGATTCGCGTGTATGCGGAGAAATTCCTGCCGATCGGCTTCTATATCGATTACAAGAACGACATATTGCGGGAATTGGCGGAGGCGAATGTTGAAAAAGGGAATCCGCGGCAGAGGTTGTGCAATCCCCATAAACGAGTTAAGCGAGTCCCAGAGAGAAAGCCTAAACACCCGGAAGAAGGAAGCCGGAAAATTCCCAGCCAGATTCGCGGAAAACACTTTGATTCTTACTGGCAGATCTGTACGGCTCTCGGCTGTAAACAGGCGAGAAAGCCCGATCCCAATCAGGTAGAATTGTTTGAACTGGATGAGGACGAGGAAACGTGATGAGGCACAGTTATTCGTCCGAGCGGGAGATGTACCCGCATGTTGTAAGGTGGTTGAAGGGGATTCTGTTGTCGCGGCACAGAAACGCCAAGGTACATGTTTGGGATTCATCTGCGACCAAGCTCTCACGCATTATTGATGACCACAACCTCTCTGAGTTCTACCCGTCCTATCGTTCTTTTGACATTAGAGTGGACGTTGTTGGCGCAGTGGTCAGAAAGAAAGATGCTGACCTCATACTAATAGAATGCAAAATCACCCCTATAACTCTGAGGGATCTTGGTCAGTTGCTAGGATATGCTCGCGTAGCGATGCCCCGTTCCGCATTGCTGCTTTCGCCTTCCTATATCAGCGAGGCGATGCATTACCTACTCAACATATATAAAAGGCACGAGGTGCTTTCGTTTGGGGAGTGCAAGAACATCCAGATTGCACGTTGGGACCCAATGAAAAATGATATTGACATCCCATCGCTAATCCCATCCGGTGAACCCTTCTGACAGAAACAAACCCGCTAAAACCAGTTTCCTACAAGACAATCTTTGTGTGCTCTAGGGTTGGCGTCTTTGGCGCTCTTGGCGGTTAAAACATTTTTTAAGAATTTTTCAAAAAAGTCCTTGACGCTCGCAATTTGACGGGATATGCTTCGTCATGCGCACACAATATCATGTGTACTTGGGCACATGGTGCGGTGTGCAGGAGAACGAAAAACCAAGAACGAAAAACCAGAAACAGGGGGATTTTCATTTTTTGTTTTTCGCTCTTCGTTTTTCGCGCGGCGGCGGGCGGCTGCGGGAAAATGCGAAAAATGCGACAGCCGGTTCACGGGAAAACGCGCGTAAGGGCATGTGATATATGCGGTAATGGCCGGCAAAGGATGAAACAAAAATGCGACAAAATGCGACGGAAATGCGACAAAATGCGACGGAAATGCGACGAAATGCGACAAAATGCGAAAGTTTTGGCGCGGGACGTGTGCCTTTCTGGTTACATTGCGGCGGGTATTCCAGGGCTTGAGGTTTTGGCCTTTGCCCTTCCACCCGACTACCGCCCGATCTTCAGGCGCTCGGCGTTTATTTCGGGCGAGCCGCGGCAAAAGAAATTCGTTCCTGGCGGCCTGGCAGTAAACAAAACGTGTGCCCTTAATTTTAGGGGACATGTACCCTAAAATGCCCTATAATGCCCTATAATAGGGTACATCAGAAGGCATCAAAAACCTTTAACGTTTGGCAGCATGGCATGTTAAAAGAAATAGGGGGGGAGGGGAGTATCGGAATTTAGGGCATAATGCCCTAAAACCGTTAAGACGGCATGGCGGAAATCCTCGGGAAGGGTTCGCGGCGGGATTTGGGTTGACGGGCGCACTATTGCGGTTATAATAAGGAAAAATCCGCCGGATTTGCGGCGGAATTTTTGCGCCTGGGTAGCTCAATCGGCAGAGCGCGGCTTTCGTAAAGCCGAGGTTACGGGTTCGACTCCCGTCCTAGGCTTTTTTTACGCCGGCTGTTTCTCCAGCGCCACCGGCAGGTCGATGTTGAAGGTTACCCCTTCCGTTTCACCTGACGAGACGCTTATCTTGCCCCCGTGTCGCTCCACGATTGTTTTGGTGATGGGCAGTCCCAGTCCTATTCCTTCGCACGAGCGGGTCATATAGTGTTCCGCCTGTTTGAAGCGGCGGAAGATTTTTTCCCTGTCCTCTTCGGATATGGGCCGGCCGTTGTTGCCGATGCTTATGCGTGCCGTTCCGTTTTGGCGGGTGATGCGTCCTGTAATGACAAGGTCTTGTTTGTTCTGGTTGAATTTCAGCGCGTTGCCTACGATGTTGTTGATTGCATGGCACAGCAGTTTGACGTCCACGTCCGCCAGCACCGATTCGTTCGGCAGGTCCACCGTCATCTCCGCTGCCTGCTTCTTGTTCTCGGACGCCGTCTCAAATAGTTCAGCGAGGAGTTGATTCAGGTCCGCTCGCTCTTTGTTCAGCACCACGCGGTCGTTCTGCAGGTCCGCCATCATGAGAAGACTTTCAACCACTGCTGCAAGCGCGTTTACGCCCTCGACGGCGGTGACAAGCAGTTCCCTTGCCTCGCCGCTTATCTGGTCGCTGAAAATATCGCGCATGGCTTCCAGGCCGCCCTGGACATTGGTCAGCGGCGTGCGGAGTTCGTGCGATATGAGCGCCAGGAATTCGTCTTGAAGCCGGTTCAGTTCCCTTAATGCCTTGACTTCGTTTTGAAGTATCTGGAACTGTTTGGCCTTTTTGAAAATAAGCGGGATTTGATCCAGATCACGGATGGGCTTGGTGATGAAATCGGCCGCGCCGTTCTTGATGGCCTGGACTGCGGTCTCGATGGTGCCGAATCCGGTCATTACGACCACGATTAGGTCCGGCTGGGCTTCCTTGGCCAGTTTCAGGAGCTCCAGGCCGCTCATGTGCGGCATCTGTATGTCGGAAAGCAGGACATCGAAGCGCTCTGCCTGAAGCATCTCCAGCGCCTGTATGCCGTCGTTGGCGGTCTTGACCGTGTGACCGTCACGCTCCAGTACCAGATTCATCAACTCCCTGATGGTGGGCTCATCGTCCACCACGAGAACTTTAAAACTTTCGCTGCTCATGTCCTTATGCCTCTTTCCCCCCGACTAAGTACTTCCGCCACATCGAGCGTGTTGAAGCGTGGTCGGAAAGCAAATCCTCCGTGGCATGGAAAAATGCTTTTCCGGTTACCTTTTCCAGTGCTTCTTCCGAAACAGAGGACAGAACAAAAGACTGGTCATCAAGCAGATTTGAAAGTGCAATAGCCGATCTCTTTGAACCAAATCCCGCTAGGGCTTTTATTGCACGAATCTTGGCGGATTTGTCTACCGTAATATTCCTTATCGTCTCAATTAGGGCCGCTTCTTTATCACTTTTCCCGTTGCCCCACCACGATTTCCAGCGTCGTATCGCCTTGTCCCGTTCGTCCGGCGGGGCGTTGGAGACGAAATCGAAAGACTGCGCCGTTACGCTATCCAAGGCGCAGCCCGCATAGAACCTGAGCGCCTCGTTTTCATCCGACAGCGCGTTGATCAGGTACGGCACGGCCTGCCACGCATCGATCTCCCTCAGGCCTATGGCCGCCTCAACCTGATTGCGCTGGTCGCGCCGGTTCTGCAACTGAGTTATCAGGCGCTGCACAGGCTTCTCGTGCATCTTGGATTGCCACCACTCTCGCCATTTCTTAACTCCTTCCTGCCGCTCTTCAGCCGATCCTTCCGCATTGTATTCCACGTAGTAAAACGTCATCGCCTTGAGCGATTTTGCGGCTTCGGCGCGCACGGTGGGCGCCTCGTCCTCGAGCGCGTCCAACAGATACGGCACCGCTGCTTGGCCGAACTTCGCGAGCCGTCTGGCTGCTTCAAACCGGTTTCGAGGCTCCTTGTCTTTCAGTTCTCTTGCGTACAATTCCAGCGGCGCAAGACCCTTCACTCTCGCGGCATACTCCGACCAGTGCGCCGCCGCATCAACTCCCTCGGGCGTCTTGTGCCCGGAGGCAATCTCGAGCAAGCGGACATAAGTGCCCCGTTTTTTGCTGTCAGCCTGCGCAAGGTCGGCGGCAAGTGCTTGTATGTGCATGTAAGACGCCAGCCGGACCATTGCCGTCTCACATGCTGCGGCCCTTGCGCCGTCCGCGGTTAAGTATAAAGCGGAAATCGCCGGCACCGCGTCTTTCGCCTGCAGGAGCCTCAACGCCTCCAGCGCCTTCAGGCAAACCTTCTCGTCCTTATCCCTGATTGCCTTGGCCAGCGGTTTTGCCGCTTTCTTTTCATGCAGCCGCCCCAACGCTTCCGCTGCAAGCGCCCGGCCTTCAGGCGTGGAATTCCCCAGGTCATCAATCAGCCAGTCAGCGGGCACGCCGTCGCGGTATTTCGCAAACCAGTCCTTCCACGCCTGCGAAAGATAGGCGTCACTCGCCTGCTGTTTCTGCCCTTCGGACGGTTTACTCTGTGAGACGGTCTGCTGTTCCGGCGTCGGCGGGATGACATGGCTGGTGCAATGTTGGAGAAGGGCGAAGAGGAACTGCCTGTTATCGCAGTCGGGGCGTTCGAGTTCCGCGATTATAAGCGGGGCCGCGCGCCAGTCGCAAAGCCGCATGGCCGCCCGCTCGGCGTCGGCGTGGATTTCCGAGTTCGCATTACGGGTCAGCCGCAATAAATTCCCGCAGCCCTTCGCTCCTATGCGGTAGTCGAAATGCTCCAGCGCGCTAATCGCCCTGATGACCACGTCCTTATTGGGATCGCGCAGGGCGTCGATGAGGAGGGGCAGGGCCTCGAGATTTCCCAAAGCGCGCAGGCCCTCCACCGCGTCGGCCCTGCGCTCCGGCGAGGAATCGCGGATGAGTCGGGCGAGCCTGTCGAACTCCGCCTGCATTTGCGGCGTGAAATTCTCGAGACTGCTCTCGCGCTGCTGCCGCCGGAGCGCCTCCGTTATGAAGCCGCTCCCCGCAACAAGCAGGACCACCAGTGCGATATACCGGTACATTGCCTTGCGCCCGCATAAACGATTTTCGGGAAAACGTCGCCACAACTCCCGCCACGCGAGAGGCGTTGAAAAACAACACTTTCCCCTTGCCTATATTTTATACTTTATATTTTATAAAAATGCAAGCGAAATCGCGCTCTTGCCGGAGCGATTTGTGGGGAGGTCTATGGGATAGGCTTGCCGTATTCGTCGAGGATGCCGTCCGCGCAAAGGTCTTTTACGAGCGGCGCGATGGCGCGGTTTACGACGGGGGCGAATGGCGCGCAAATCGTTTTGTATTTTGCGAGACGATCCGGTGAGGCGACAATCAGGTCGTCGCTGATTATGTCCACCGGCCCCTGCTCGGCGGGGGGCTTGTAGCAGGGGATTTGCCGCTCGTGAAACGCGTAAACGGCCGCCTTGCTGATATAAAGCGCATGCACCGGACGCGCGGTCCGTCTGTTCGCGCGGAAGGCCTCGATCGCATCCGCGAGGCTTTGCGCGTAGTATGAAAATTCTCTGAGGCCGCTGAAGTTCGCCATGTAAAGCCGCCGGGCGCCGTGGCGCGCGGCGATTGCGGCGTGTTCCGCGTAATGCCTGCCGATGGGGCCGGGGAGATTGTGATGATAGGCGAGCGGCCCGTCGAGTTCTACGCCGCACAATTTTCCCGAAGGCCGCGCCGAGTCCACTGCGAAACCGATGTCGTCGGCGGGAGAGGGGTCAACGATGATTTCGTCGGCGTCCGCGCCCCACTGGAAAACTCCCGCAGTGCCGCGCCGCGCCGCGCAGGGAGAGTATATCCTGCCGACCTGCAGGCAGAAGGCCGCTCTGGGGTCGGTTTCCTTCAGCGTACGCGCAAGCGCATGGATGAAACTCCGCATTGAATCTTCGCGGTATTTCATGAAGTCCACGAAGCGCGGCCTGCAATCCGGCTCGGAGGGGTTCTGCGGAGCGTTGCCGTGGAATTCGATGGGCATTTTGTCCGGCCATTTTTTGAAACGTGCGCCCCAGTGGGCATTGAGCGCCTCGGGCGTGTGGTGGCGCTGTCGGAGCCAGCGACTGTATTGCTTGCGGGCCTGTGGCGAGTAGTCGGCGTACTGGTAGAATTCGTATTCCGACTCAAACGCGAAAGAGAACAGCGGTTGATAGGAGATTACCGGATATCCGGCGAAGTTTCTAGCGGCGTGGTGGTAGAAGTCGCAGATGCGGCGCGTGAGCGATTCGTCGGCGAATGTGTGGACGGGCTTGTCGAAGATCTCCCGGCAGCGCGGGCGCGCTCCGCCACAGAGCATCTGCTCATCGCGGCCCAGCCATGCCGGGCGCAGCCGCGTGTTGAGTTTCAACTGTAGCGACAATCCTGCCGTGACGATGGGCTCTACCAGGGAGAACATGGGGGAGAAGTCGAACTTCTCTTTGCGCCTTTCCACCAGTTCCCAGATGATGTCCAGCGCGACCGCTTCGAAGCCGCACTCCCTCACCGCCGCCACCCATCGACGGTAGCGGCTCTCGCCGAGAAACAGCGCGGAGAGCGCCCTTATTGTGAAGACGGTATCGATGTCAGTCCGCATTTGCGCTGGTCGTTACCTCCGTGTCACAAAAGGCTGCTGTAAGAAAAAGTCGCCTTCCGGTGGAGCGCCGGAAGGCGACCTGAAATCAGTTTGACGCATTAATCGGCTCGCGGCGCATGTGTCCTGCGGCCACGCGCCCTTCAACCTGCTCATGGATAGTCGCAGCCGCCGTATTCGTCGCCGCCGCTCTCGTCGGGAATTTCGAAACTATTATGGATGTCGTTGAAGAGGGACGTTAACTTGTCGTAACGGCCAACGGTATAGGCGCAATAGACGTCATAGACCTTGTCGTTTTTCAGGAAGATTGCCACGGACACGCGGTATTTGCCGCTGGACGGGGTGTCCTGGTCATAGACGATCATTTTGCCGTCAACGCCGCCAGCCGAGAAGGGGTCCTCGCTCACCACCTGGAACCCCGCGACATTCTGCTCGAAGTACGCCTTGCCGTCCTGCACGATTTTGTCAAGCGTGCGCCCGTTGCCGGCCTCCGTAGTTATGATGACTTGGGCGATATGGCCCTGGTCATCGGGGGCGGAGTTGATGGTCAGGCCGCCCGTGATGGGGGCATCGGTCCACTCAGTGGGAACTTTCAGCGCCATGCCGTAGTCTGCGAACTCGCGTCTTTTAAGTTCGCCGACCTTAACTGGCAGGTTGTCATAAGTTCCGGTGTTCGCACCCTCGCCGGTGTTGCCGCCGTTGTTCTCGCCCTCGTCGCCCCATTCGTCTCCGGTGTTTTGCGTGTTATTGTCGGGGGTGGTTGTGTTTTCGCCATGGCTTTCACCGGTGTTTCCGGTATTGTTCTCGCCGGTGTTCGACCCATCCTCCGTGTCCCAGTCGTCGCCTTCGGTGTTGGCGTTGTTGCCCTCGTTATTGTTTTCGGCTACTTGGGGCGGGCCGGTCACTTCGAAACTCTTTAGGACGTTATCGAAGCCGGGTTGCACTTTGTCAAATTCCGTGTCCGTGTAAGCGCAGAAGACGTAGTAGGCGTACTTGTCCTTTAGGAAAACGCCGACGCCCACGCGGTATTTTGTGCCGTCCGGGATGTCTTGATTATAGACGATCAGGCGGCCCTTCAGGTCGCCCGCGGTGATGGTTTTGTCGGAGGAGAGTTCCTTGTATCCCGCAACGCTCTCCGCGAGGCTTTTCTTGCCGTCCTCGACGATCTTGTCAAGGTTTCTGCCTTTTGCATTTTCGAGGCTGATCGTTAAGGTGGCCACGTGACCGTTCGGGTCGGCGGCGGAGTAGGCCTGCCAGAACCCATCTCCCCAGCCGGTCTGCCAGCCTTTCGGTATCTGGATTGCGAGGCCGTATTCCTTGAGTTCCGTTCTTTCGAGCTCGCCTATCGTGATTTCCTGCGGTTGGGTGAACTGCGGCTTGCCGGCGATGAGCAGGTTTTCGCACATGTACTTGTGCAGTTTCTTGTACACGTCGAACTTGTCCACGGCGTTGCTGTAAACCACGGTGTAGCCAGCGTCGTCGATGACCGCGAGCAGCGCCCTGCCGTGCTTCTTCACGCCGCCTTCGCCGGTGTACTCGCCTTCAAGGAGCAGCGCGTTCACGTCGCCGATTTTCACCTGCTTGTCGGGCTTGGCCTCGAAATCGGCGTACCGCTGTTTCAGCAGGTCTTTTGTGTATTGGGCGTACTGCTCCAGGGACTTGCCTTTGGCCGGGTCGATCTCGACGGAGATCTTCGCGGGGCCGTTGGATTCATCCGGCGGCGTGAAGAGGAGATAGAGGCTTCCGCCCTCGTCCGCTTCCTCCGATTTCCACGTCTTGAGATATTGCATCTTTATTCCGCCTTTTGCGAAGTCGTACGTCGCATATTCGGAATTGTCGCCGGTGCTGTTTTCCGCCGCAAGCGCGGTGCTCGTGCCGTTGGGCGTCGTGAGGCCGCACAGAAACAGCGCGAACACAAACAGTGCGGTGCTTATTTTGAAGATCTTCATGGTGTGCCTCCTCCACTCTAGGTAATGGGCGGAATACTCCGCCCGAAATGCGCGGTATTGACCGCGGCATGTTAGTAACCGTCCGACAAAAAATCAATGCAAAACGCCATCCGGTTTTTCCAGTGCTACGTTGCCGCCGAGCGACATATTTATGAAATCGAGCAGCCCGGCGGGAGTTCGCGGTCGAGCGTGAGAAACACGACGTCGCTCCGGTCCGGTTTGCTTGCGGCCAGTACCATCCCGTTGCTCTCCACGCCGCGGATTGTCACGGGGGCCATGTTTGTGACCACTATGATGGTCTTTCCCACGAGATACTTCGGGTCCGGGTACCACGAGCGGACGCCGGCGACGATCTGCCGCTGCTCGGCGCCGAGGTCGATTTTGAAGACGTATAGTTTATCGGCATTGGGATGGCTTTCCACGGACAGTATTTTGGCGGTCTTGATTTCCAACTGCTTGAATTGCTCGAAGGTAATCATGCTCTTTCTCCACGGTTTTGCAGTGAGTTGCCGTTGCGAAACGGCAGCGGCCATAAGATTACCTCGTGCGCGGAGACATCGCAACAAAAAGGGCCGGAGCGTGCGGCTTCGGCCTTGGCGCTTCCATATCCCCCTACCGTCGTGTCATCCTGGTTTGAGAATCCGCTGGTCTCTTTCAACCTGTGTATGGAGGCTCTGCCCCCTACGAGAGCAAATCGAGCAGTCTGTTCATCGCGACGTTCAGTTTTTCGTCGGTCAAATACTCGCCGCGCTCAATCTGCCCGCGAATCTCTTCGATACGGTCCTGACGGACCTCAGGCGTTGATGACAGTTTGCTGAGTAATGTTGAAATCTGGCTGAATTCCACGGTGTCCTCACGGCTGCCAAGAGTGGTATCGGGCCTCTCAACGCCCGCCCCGCTCTTTGCCGGCTCAATCCTCGTGGTCTTGGATACGTCGCCTGGTCCACGGATTTCCATCAACGTGACTCCCAAAAAATAAACAACAGCCCCCCCCTCGGCATCCACATGTCGAACACCGTCATCAACGATTTGTTTTCATTTACACCTATTGTATCGGCTTTTCGGGCCGCCTATCTTGAATTATTTTTCACTCGCCAGGCCCAACTTCTTGCTCTCGCGCCGGTCAATTATTATATATATTTTATCCCCTTCAAGGCAAGGCGTTCGGGCAAATGAATTTCCGCGGCGCGTTTGACATGCGCCGTCCGTTTTCGTAACATGCCTCCTGTGCATTCGGCATCCGGCAGGAGAAACTCATGGGGTTCAACGTATTCGTCACAAGGCTTCTTCCGCCGCAGGGCATGGAGTTGCTCAAGGCCGCCTGCGACACCGTTGACGTCTTCCCGCACGACAGGCCGCCCACGAAACAGGAAATCATCAGCGCCGTCAAAGGGAAAAAGCGCGACGGGCTGCTATGCCTCCTTTGCGATCCGATTGATCGCGACGTAATCGACGCGCTTGGTCCCACGATAAAGGGCATCGCGGACTACGCCGTCGGCTACAATAATATCGACGTCGCACGCGCCACGGAACTCGGCATTCCGGTCGGCAACACGCCCGGCGTTCTGACGCATGCGACCGCGGACCTGGCATGGGCCTTGCTCTTCGCGGCTGCGCGGCGCATAGTCGAGTCCGACAAATTCACCCGCGCGGGGAAGTTCAAGGGCTGGGCGCCAATGTTGCACCAGGGCGGGGATGTTACCGGCGCGACGCTCGGCGTCGTCGGCACCGGGCGCATCGGCGCCGCCTTCGCGCTCAAGTCCAAAGGCTTCAACATGAAGGTCCTTTATCACGACCCCTCGCGCAACGAAATCCTGGAAAAGGAACTCGGTGCGAGACGCGTTGACCTGGACACGCTGCTGCGCGAATCTGATTTCGTTTCGCTCCACGTGCCGCTCGTCGCTGAGACGCTCCACCTCATTAACGCGAAAAAACTCGCCATGATGAAGCCCACGGCCTTCCTCATCAATACCTCGCGCGGGCCGGTGGTGGATGAGGCCGCGCTGGTGGACGCGCTGCGGGAAAAAAAGATCGCGGGCGCCGCTCTGGACGTTTATGAGAACGAGCCTGTGCTCACGCCGGGGCTTGCGGAACTGGACAACGTAGTGATGGTCGCGCATATCGGCAGCGCCACGACCACCACCCGCGCGAAGATGGCCCGGATGGCCGCCGCCGACCTCATCGCCATGATGAAGGGCGACCGCCCGCAGAACTGCGTCAACCCCGAAGTGTACGAAAAGAAACACAGAACCTAATTGTTCTTTGTGGGAATAGAATTCGTATGTCGCATGGCGCCAGACAAAAACTTTATCTTGATACGAGTGCCCTGAATTTCCTTCGTAATGAATATATTGTTAAGGAACGGAGTAGCTATATTATTACGCAACGATATGATGTATTGGTGTCATTATGCTTGCTTGCGGAAATATTATCTTCGGATAAAGATCTATCTCAACGATTGGCCCGCTGTTTGTGGAAAATGACGGATCATCGCATTCTAATACCGTGTGAAGAATTGATTTTTGCGGAAGTACGAAACGCTTTGGGATTAGATTCTGAATTAGATTATTTCCACATTCAAAAGAGGGCACTGGAAGACTGGAAAGCTGTTTCTATGGGTGCCGTGAGCCCAACTGCGCACGACGATTTTAGGGCGTATTGGCAAGGGATTAAAAGAGGCCATAAGGTGTACATGAAGGCTGTAGCGGCTTCTCAAGAAGAAATGATTGCACCATTTCTAAGTTCCCAAGGAACTGATGGTATGATGCAGAATTGGCCTCGTGAACTAGCGGCTCAAATTACTAACCGGCACGTTCAGGCAACAATATACAACTGCATGGACCTGTTCTGTACAAATAATCCCGCTCGATTCCCCCGCTCTCATTTGCCTGAAAGGGAATTGGTTCTCGGGGTAGATTACCGCTTGATTCCGTGTACGGCTACCTCATGTGAATATAATACCACTTTAACATATTGTGTGCTATGCAAACTGTTTGGTCCAGATAAAGGGGATAGTGAGGATATGAAACATGCTTTTTATGCCGGTTTCGCTGATGTGTTTGTGACACGCGATGATAGAATGTTCATGATTCTGAATGATATGGTAATTTCAAAAAAAGCAAGGATTGTACGCGCGGAAGATTTTGTTGCTTCCGTACGGAACTAATGATTGTTGGATAGCGAGGCAGAAATGAAACCAGTAACCGCCGTCGTGAAACTTTTCAAGATGACGCCCGACCCTGAAGGCGCAATCGCCGCCGCCGCGAAACTGTGCTACGCCGCCGACGTGAAGGGGATCCTTGAGCAGGACAAGGCGTCCGCCGGGAAATTCGTCGCGCGGCTCTTTGAACTCGGCCACCTAAGCCCCATCGAGCACGCATCGTTCACGTTCTACGTCGAGGGCGTCTCCCGCGCGATGACGCACCAACTGGTCCGCCACCGCATCGCGTCGTACTCGCAGCGTTCCCAGCGCTACGTCGGCCACAGCGACTTCGACTACGTCATGCCGCCGCTACTTCAGGGCAAGAAGGTGAACATCGACGGCCACGAGGCGGACGCGGCGGAGTATTTCGCCGAAACGATGGAGATGCTCGCGGAGCGCTACCGCCAACTGAACAAGGCGCTTGGAGAAAAGGGCGAGGCAAGCAACGAGGACGCGCGCTACGTTCTGCCCAACGCGTGCGAGACGAAAATCTTCGTGACGATGAACGCGCGCGAACTGATACATTTCTGCGAGGAGCGGCTTTGCATCCGTGCGCAGTGGGAAATCCGCGGCGTGGCGGAGCAGATGCTCAAAATCCTGCGCGAGGTCTGCCCCGCGGTTTTCAATAAGGTTGGGCCGAAATGCATCAGGCATGGCGGCTGCCCCGAAGGCAAAATGACATGCGGGAAATACAGGGAGATGGTTGAAAAGTACGCGAGATAGGGGCGCTTCCGCTTAGCGGTTGTTGTTCGCGAGTTGCTTGAGCGCGGCGGCCATGGCCTTCTCTTTCATCATATGCCGCTCTTCCGCTTTCCTCATTTCCTGTTCCTTCCACTTGCGGAGTTCGCGCTTCATCGCGCGCCATTTTTCTATCCTCTCGTCGAGGCTTTTCTTGTCCTCCCGATAGATTTCCAGCCTGTTGCGTTCCGCCGCCACAGCGCCCAGAAAGAGCGCTGTTGCTACCGGAGCAACCGACATGAAGAATAGATACAGGAGGATTTCTTCCATAAATTGTTCAAGCCTCCCTGGCTTTCCTCCACGGGATAATATGACAACATACCCCTAATCGGCAAATTGTCCGCAATAATTGAGACCTGAGGAAGCGAGGCTTGAGGTCTGACAAGTCAGATATGTCTGACTCGTCGGACGCGGCTACGGCCGGGCAAATCGCGCGATGATTGCCTCTGCGGTAAGAATCCCGTCCACTGCGCTGCTCATGATGCCGGAGGCGTAACCCGCTCCTTCGCCGACGGGATAGATGCCGCGTGTTGAGATGGACTCGCGGGTCTCCTCGTTTCGCGGGATGCGTACCGGAGAGGACACCCGCGTCTCCGGCCCTATCAGCAGCGCGCCCGCGCCGTCAAAGCCCTTGACGGATTTTCCGAAGACCGGCAGGGCCTTGCGGATGGACGTGATTATGAAAGGCGGAAGGACATGTGACATGTCCGCGGGGATGACGCCGAACCTGTAAGACGTTTCGCGTGTCTTTGCCGGGACCGAAGCCGCCAGGAAATCCGGCGCCGGCTGGGCCGGGGCGCGCCAGCGGCCCGTGCCGAGCCTGAAGCCGGCGCGTTCCCAGTGCTCTTGAAAGCGGACTCCGGCCAGCGGATCACCCTGTATGCCGAAGGAAGCAAAATCTTCCGGGGAGACGGGGACGACGAGCGCGCTGTTGGAGAACCCGCCGTCGCGCGCGTGGTTGCTCATGCCGTTTGTGCAGAGGCACCCATCCTGAGCGGTAGCGGCCATCACCTCGCCGCCCGGGCACATGCAGAAGGAATAGACCGGCCTGAAGCCGCTCTCGCCCGTCCACACAATGCGGTACTCCGCCGCGCCGAGCGCCGGATGTCCGCGCCAATCCGCGTACTGCGACTGATCGATTAGTTCGCGCGGATGCTCGATGCGCAGTCCCATCTGGAAGGCGCGCCGCTCAAGCGCCACGCCGCTGTCACGGAGCATCGCGTATGTGTCGCGGGCACTCTGGCCGATGGCGAGGATGACGGCGCCGGATTCGATTCTTTCGCCGCTGCACGACAGAGCGAGCGCGCCATCTTTGGCCCGGATGCGGTCGAGACGGCAGCCGAAGCGGAATTCGCCGCCGAGCGATTCTATTTTCTTCCGAAGGTTCACGAGCACGCCGCGGAGGCGGTCCGTGCCGACGTGCGGCTTGGCATCGTAAGATATTTCCTCCGGCGCGCCGCATTCGACGAGCGTTGCAAGGATGCCCGATATGCGCGAGTCGTCGATTCTCGTGGTGAGTTTACCGTCGGAGAAAGTTCCCGCGCCGCCTTCGCCGAAGAGGTAGTTGCTTTCGGGGTCGAGCGCCCTTTGCGAGTGGAAACGGGCGATGTCTTCGACGCGCGCGGCGACCGGCTTGCCGCGTTCGATTATCAGCGGGCGGTAGCCGCTGCGCGCGAGGGTGAGCGCGGCGAAAAGCCCCGCCGGCCCTGCGCCGACGATGACGGGCCTCCCGGCGAGCGGCTCGGCGCCGGGCCGCGGTTCAGTAACAGCCTCCTCGGCGAGGACGCGCGCCGCGTGGAGAGGCAAGTTTTCGAGCATTCCGCGTTCGCGTTCGCCGAGGTCCACGTCAAGCGTGAGGACGAACCTCGGCTTGTGCCGCGCGTCAATCGCCCGCCGCACCAGCCGTATGCTGATGATGTCGGCTGCATTAACGCCGAGGGCTTCGGCGGCCTTTGCGGCAAGCGCATCCCTGTGCCTGCGGGATTGGGGCGGGCCGGCGAATTCTTCGGAAATGTCCGCGGCGATGTTGTAGAGCCTGATGGTCATTTGCGTCGCAGGAAATCCCGGTATTGCGTGTCGGTTGAGGAACGGTGTTGCTTGAAGCGGCGGCTGGCTTTTTTGAGGAACGCCTTTTCGCCGTCGGTGAGCGAGTCGAGGCCGTCTCTGCTGATTTTGTCGAGCAGGGCGTCAACCTTTGCGCGGATGCGCCCCTCGTCCTGGTGGGCATGTCTGCTCCTGCGCCTGCGATACCTGCGGAGCATGCCGTCCCAGGCGGGCGCGCCCTTGAAAAAGAGGAAACCGAATCCCGCCCCGCCGACATGCGCCACATGCGCCACGTCGCCGTTGCTGTCAACGACCGACAGCAGCACTTCAATGGCGATTATGGCGATGACGAAGTACGTGGCTTTAATGAAAAAGAAGCGCCTGTCGGGATAGAGTATCGCGTAGGCCACGAGCACCGCAAAGATTGCTCCCGATGCGCCGATTGCAGGGACGCCGCTGCCCTGTAACGCTTCGATTCCAATCCAGCACAAGCCCGACGCCACCGCGCCGGCGAGGTAGAGGGCAATGAATTTTCTTGCGCCAATGGCGCGCTCAACGTCCTTGCCGAGCAGCCAAAGCAAGAGCATGTTGAAGAGGATGTGAAACGGGTCGGAGGTGGAATGGAGGAACGCGCTGGTGATCAGTTGCCACGGGCGGAAGGCGGCGGCGCTCACGCCGAAGAGGACGGCCAAATCCGCGCCGGCGACCTTGTTGCCGGTGATGAGTTGCACGAGGAAGATGACGCCGGTGACGATGAGAATCGAAAACACGACAGCAGTCATCTTGCCGCCCCACGAGAAGCGATAGATTACTTTGTTTTGGTTTTCTTCGTACATAAAGTGACCGGGCGGCGCATCGCACGCCGGCGGATGGCACGCGAGCAATATTTTTTAACGATGGCTAGCGGGTCCGCCGGATTATCGTTTCCTTTTTCAGGTTGCATTCGAACGAAACGGTATTATATCTTTCGGCAGCGCGTTTATATTCCTGTTCCAGATAATACTGTTTGTTTTTCAGGTTTTCAATTTCCGCGAGCAGCGCGACGATTGCCTTCACGCGCTCTGAACGCTTCTCGATTTCTTTGCGGATGAACTCCTGCTGGTTGCGGATGATTTCCTGCCGAAGATGGAGTTCTTCGAGCCTCTTCATCGCCTCAGCGCGGTTGTTGCCGAAATTGGGGTCCGCTTCCGGCGGCGGAACGGGCGCGGCATCCGGGTTTTCGAGTTCCTGTTTCTCTCTTGTAAGTTGCTGGAGTTTGTCCCCGGACTTTTTCAAGGCATCCTGCACTATCTTCAAAGAGTTCCGGAGTTCTTGAACGGCGGGATCATCCTCGCCGGATTCCGCAGCCATGTCCTCTATCTGCTTTTCCATCTCGGCAATTTGCTCTTTGTATTGTTTCATGTCGTTCTGAGTTTTCTCGGTTTCGGCATTGATTTCCTCCAGGCGTTTCTTGATTTCGTCGGGGCTGGCTTTCGTCTTGTCGAATGCGGGGGCGGGCATCACGCCGGGAGGCAGTTCGCCCACATACTTCTCGCGCAGGAGATTCGTTTCCGTCTCGACGGCGACGGCCTTCAACTGGAGGGCGGTCTCTTCTTTTTGCAGTTCGACGAGGATTTCATCGACGACATGCGGCGGCTCCATGATGTTGTAATCCTGCGCCAGTTGCGATTTCTTCTGGATTACGGCGCTTCTCACTTCATCCAGGCTCTGCCGGGCGGAGTCTTTGTCGGCCTGGAGGCGTTTGAGGATTTCCTCGTACTTGCTTTCGTATGCCGCGCGCAGGGCTTTTTCAACGGCATCGAATATCAGGCCGGACGCGGCGCGCAGGTTTTCCTGGCCCTTTGGGGTCTTGGGAATGACGGTTGCGGTAAGCAACGCCGGGCCGTCGGAGCGGTCTTGGAGGTTGAACGAGAGTTCGATGTCCTTCTTGTCCAGCATCCTGATGATTTTTGTGCGGTCTTTCTGTTCGATGGACTCGACTGCGAGTTCAGCCAGGCGCTCCGGGTCGGCGAAGATTCCAACGGAGGCGGTGTCAACGAAGTCGGAATTGCGGATGAGCCATGTCGCGGATGGAGGCGGTTCCCCACTCTGAGGTGTCTCGTCTGCTGCTCGCAGCGACAGGAGGGAGAAGGAAAGCAGGGGGATGGATATGACCAGCAATACGATGATCCTTTTCATGGCAATCCTCCTTGCAAGTTAAGTGGAAAGGTGATGCGGATATTGTAACGCGGCGTACCGCAGAAACAAGCGAATGCGCCCGATTTGCCTGGCAGGGGGTGTGGAGTATTTCCACGCCGGAATGACCAATAATTCAACATTCGGTTTTTGAAGGGATTGTTGCCGGAGCCGGCGGCGCCGATTTCGTTTAGGGGCGTTTCTAATGCCTTGATTTCTCGATGGTTATGCGGGTGGTTCTTCGGCGAGGCTGGGGGCGGAAATACGCGCGGTTGGAATGCAACTTGCATGGTGGGATATGGGTTATTGTCTTGACCGCTAGGGGGGTAAGGTGATATATTTGATTTGTTTGTGTTTTCCGGTGGGTTTTTTAATCGGAGCAGCCATGAAACATCATCACGGTAAACGTTTCCCGGGCGGTTTTACGCTGGTGGAACTGATGATAGTTGTGAGCGTTATTCTAGTGCTGATGACGCTTACGGTGGTTTTGGGGCCCATGGTCGTCAAGCAAGCACACAAACTGACGACGACAACCAAGATAGACGTCCTTCAGCAGTGTATCAAGAAGTACCAGATGAAATACGGCGTGTATCCGGTGGGGAGTGAATTTATAGGCGGCAAGATAGACAACACCAAATTCCTTGAGGCAATGAAGGAATACGCCGTGAAAGAGGACGCCGTTACGGACGGCTTCGGCAATCCAATAATATACTATCGCATCTGGGACGAAACCGGCGAACTTGTGCCGCTTCCTGATTTTCCGAGCAAGCCCCTGCCCGATGAAGTCAAGAACGGCGATAAAGATAAAATCACAGGAAACTACTTTACCTGGTCTTTGGGGCCTGATCCTGGTGAGGACAAGACACAGGACGACATTGTCAGACAGGGTTGACGCATGAAAAGATACGGCTCACAACCCAGGCCGGCATCTGCAGTCGGCGGTTTTACCCTGACCGAGTTGATCATAGTGATAGGCATACTGGTGATGTTGATGGCCATGGTTCTTGTCGCACTGAACGTCGGCGACGTGACCTCGACGAAGACGGAAAGCGAACTTAGGACGCTTTCGTTCGCGATCAGGGGCTACGCGGAAAAGAACGGCGGCGTCCTGCCCCCTTCGGATTTTTCCATAATTGATACCAAGGTGACCGTTAATCCGCAGCCTTCCACCCCGGAAGAAAAGTCGTCAGCGACGCTTTTTTACTTTCTTACCCACGGCTTCAAGTCGCCGGATGTGGGTGATTCCACCGACCTCAAGAAGCCTCGCGATCCAAGCCTGGTGGGCCTGCCTGTTCCGGTAAGGGGGCCGTTCATGTATAACTCCAACATTGCAAGGGATATGATGAAAGACCCGACTCTGCGTGATCGAAGGCTTGACATCGTGGACCTCGCCAACGGATATAGTGGCGAGACGACATGGTTCGTGGATTCCTGGGGAAACCCTTACAGGTACAGCCGCAGGGCAATGGACGAAAACGGGAATACGGGAGATGAGGTGAAAATGAAGGAAGAGGGCAAGACCGTCGTGAAGATTACCGGCTTTGTGCTTGAATCCGCCGGGCCGGATGGCAAGTTCGGCGATGAAAATGATCCCGCCGACCCGGCGCGCAAGGATAACATCAAGATTGAAGAGGGACGCTGACTTGAAAGACCGAAGAGACCAACACGGATATACCCTTGTGGAACTGCTCATCGTGATCGGCATTATGTTGATCATCGCCGGGATGAGCACTTTTGCGCTAGCGATGTTTCTCTCCGAGGACAAACTGGCAAACGAGGGAGGCAGGATAGATCTGTTCATACAACAGCAGCGCCAGCATGCGCGAACCACCAGAATCGACCGCCGGATCGTATTCGACTTCGTCAGGCGCAGCATGCTCGTATATTCCGCCGGCCAGGACAACACCTTTGGTTCGTACACCAACCCCGGCGATGATGTCTTTGAGGAGGAATTCATGCTCGCCAAGGGGCTGTGGTTCGAGAAAGCGGCAATAAAACTAAGCGAGTATCAGGGCGGGAAGCCGTTTTTCCCGGAGGTGGAAAGCGGGTCGGCCCCGCTGCCATACAACCAAGCGCCGTATCTCACAGGTGCGCTGCGGTTCAAAAGGGACGGGACGATTGCAATTGAAAAACTTACGCCTACAACTGGCACGGTGCAAGAGTCGCTGAACTTCGACGTCCCTACGTCGGCGTTTGATACGAACAAGGACGCCGATATCATCATAGCGGCAAAAGGACAGAAAAAGCGGCTGCTCATAGACATAAGGCCGCTTGCCGGCTCGGTCGACTACAAGGTAGAGGAGCTACAGGGAACACCGTAGCAACCTTGACGAAAGTCTTGTGAAGCATGGTGGCCATGATTAGACAGCGGCATACAACTCAGCGGGGCATCACCCTCATCGAGATACTCTTTGCTACGATGATCCTGAGCGTGGGGCTTATAAGCATCATGGCCTTCTTCCCGCTCGGCGTGGAAATGCACCGCCAGAGTATTCAGGACGAGAAGTCCGCGCTGGTGGTGGGATCACTCAAGGATGCCATTGTCACGGCGTGCAAATATGCCGTTGTGGAGAACGGCGAGACCAAGATAGCCATAGTCCACGACGGAATGGGCATTATGGTAGCCGACGTCCCGGAGGGTAAAGAGATCATAACCCTGCCCGATACGGCGCAGCCCGTCGACAGAGAAGATGAACTCAATCCAAACGGCACCACGCCCCCTTCGGGCGTCGATGTCAAATATGAAAGGAACGACCCCGTAAGATTCCCCGATCAGGGGGGCCAGCGCGTTTACAGGCTCGGCCTGGGTCTTCTGAAAAACAGCGTCGACAACAAGTATTACAACAAGCGGGACGACTTCTCCACCTACGCCTTCGATATCGAGGTCAGAGAGGCCATCACCTCGCGCCGTCCGCGCACTCCGGACGGTGTTGAACAGCATACCTCGACCGTGAAAGTCTTCGAACTGGCTTCTCTGGAACGCGACGAATACGAATTCACCATACGCGTGTATCATCAGTGGCGGCCTCGCTCGGCAGACGAGATCAACGCCGGCAGGGAAAACGCCACCCTGGTGCGTGTTTACACATTTGTGGCGGCCGTGATCAGGTGACCCAATGCGCTTTCTGAGAAACAGCAGCATGGCGGCAAAGACGCAGGCGGCGTTTACGCTGGTGGAGATTGTGATCGCACTGGGCCTGCTGTCACTGCTTATCGGGATGCTCTTCATGGTCCTCTCCGCCAGCCAGGATACAGTTAACGATGCCAATCACGCCGCGAATATTCACGAAAACACGCGAATCGCTCTGCAGTTCATGAGGGACGAACTGCTCAGGTCCAAGCCCCCGCGAAGTGACCGTGATCCGGACACGCCCGGTCAGATGTTCATAATAGAAAACAATGCCACCGGCCAGGGCGACGACGAACTCTGGTTCACCACCGGAGCCGGCCTCGATGTCTTGGGCCGGCCGGTAAGGAGAAACGTGCGTTACTACGTCGAGATGGACCCCAACGTTCATCTGAAGGTGCTCAAGCGGCAGGAATTCGATAACCTTCTGGCTAATCCGTCCCAAGCGCCCCAGACAACTGAGGAGAATTCCGCGACCGTCTGCGAATACGTGGACCATTTCGACGTGCAGTATTTGTCCTTCAAGGAAAGAGAAAACAAGGGCTTCCCGGAAAAATTCCTGCCCGACACCGGCGACGACATCACAAAGGAGTTCAACTTCCGCCGCCCGGACAGGATATGGGATAACAGCGGTCTGCCCGACAACCAGACCTCCCCGCCCGCCATCAGGGTAACGCTCGTCGTGCGCGAAAAACTGAGCCGGCAAACTTACTTCTTCCAGCGGGTGTTCCTGGTGCCGATGAATACTTACGACCCGAATACCGCAGAGGCCCCTCCGCCCACGCAATAGTGAAAAGCAAAAAACCGTTGCGGTGTGCAACGGTTTTTTTGTCACCCGGCTTCCCCGCCGACTACCGGTCTTCCGGCGGGAAAATCTTGCCCGGGTTCAAAATGTTGTTGGGGTCGAAAAGCCGCTTGATCTTCTTCATCAACTCCATTTCCTTCGGCGCGATCTGCAGGGATAGATACGGCTGTTTCGCCAGCCCTATGCCGTGCTCACCGCTCAACGCCCCCCTCAGCGAAACCACGGCCTCGAACACCTCGCGGATGGCCGCTTCGCCGCGGTGCACCGTCTCTTCGTCGGCGTAATTAACCAGCGCGTTGACGTGCACGTTGCCGTCTCCAGCATGGCCGAAGCACACGATTCGCGTGCTATGCTTCTTGCTTATCTCCTTGACCTTCCTTAAAAGCGTCGCCAGTTCGCTCCTCGGAACGCACACGTCCTCGTTAATTTTCCCGCCGGGGCTTAGACTGTACAGCGCCGGGGAGGCCGCTCGCCGGAACTCCCACGCCTTTTCGCGATCCTCGGCGGAGTACGCCTCAAATACCTCGAACGCCCCGCCCGCCCTGCAGATCTCCAGGCATTTTTCCATCTCTCCCATTATCACGTCCTTCTTGCCGTCCAGTTCAATCAGAAGGACCGCGCCCGTTCCCGCCGGAATTTCAAAGCCCTGCGTGCTCTGTATCGCGCGGGCGCATTCGTCGTCCATAAACTCAATGGCGCGCGGAACGATCTTCGCCGCGATTATCTCTGAGGCCGCCGTCATCGCCTTCTCCGCGTCCGCGAAATAGCACAGCGCCGTGACAATGCTCTCCGGCAGGGGAATCAGCCGCAGCGTCGCGCGCGTATAAATTCCCAGCGTCCCCTCGGACCCCACGAACAGCGCCGTCAGGTCGTAGCCGCTCGCGTTCTTCATCGCGCGCGAGCCGGTGTGAATCATCTCCCCGGTCGGCAGCACCACATCCAGCGCCAGCGCGTATTCCCGCGTCACGCCGTACTTGATGCACCGCAGGCCCCCGGCGTTCTGCGAGAGGTTCCCGCCGATGGTGCAGAACTCGTGGCTTGCCGGGTCCGGCGGGTAAAACAGCCCGTATTTCTCCGCCTCCTTCTGAAGGTCCGCCGTGATGACCCCCGGCTCCACCGTCGCCGTGAGATTGCGCCGGTCGATCTCCAGGATTCGGTTCATGCGCGTCATGTCCAGCGCCACTCCGCCCAAAAGCGGCACCGCCGCGCCCACAAGCCCCGACCGCGCGCCTTGGGGATACACCGGCACCCTCCGCTCGTTGCACAGCCGCATGAGCCTGCAAATCTGCTCCGCGTTCCGCGCATGCACCACCACGTCCGGCATCGCCGCGCGCCTTGTCGCGTCGTAAGAAGCGCAGACGCGCTCCTCAACGGAGTCGCTCACGTCCCCGCTTCCGAAGATTTCGACCAGTTGCCTTTTGAATTGTTCGTCAATGTTCGCCATGTTCATGCCTGCCGAATCGGGTAAGCGTAAGTCCGGACATTATGCCACAAAAACCGTCCTTTTTCATCTTACTTCCGCACGCCTCATTTCCCGCCTGAGGCGGGTAAACCTCAAGCCTTCATGCGCTGAAGATTGACAGGGAAGGGGACGATGAATAGAATGCACCCCGACCGCGAGAGTGGCGGAACTGGCAGACGCGCAGGTCTTAGGAGCCTGTGGGAAAACCCGTAGGGGTTCGACTCCCCTCTCTCGCACCAGGAAAAACGCCGCTTCTCCCGGAGCGGCTTTCTTTTTATCGCGCCCGCCGGAAATCTCACCCGTCCGCCGGAGGGACACGCAGGCAGAAAATTTTAATTTTCTTCTTGGCCGGTGCATGGTTATATGGTAATATGACCATATAACCATGCAACATGCCCCTGTTTGTGAGGAACGAGTAATGAAAAACGCAGCATCAAAAAAGCCCGTGAGATTAAGCCCGGAGGACTACCGCATCCGGGCGGAGGTGGCGAACGCGCTGGCGAACGCCAACCGCCTCATGATTGTTGACGCGCTCGCGAAGGCGGGCGAGATGTGCGTATGTGAAATCGTGGAGGTGCTCGGCTGCGACCAGTCCACGGTCTCGAAGCATCTCACGCTCCTGAAGGGCGCGGGGTTGGTGGAGGACCGGCGGGAGGGGACGTGGGTTTACTATCGACTGGCATGTCCGTGCCTGGGCGATTTTTTCCGCTGTATTGAGGATGTCATCTCGGCGAGGCTGCGACGGCAACAGGATTCTTTGAACGGGTTGCTCGGGAGGAAGGCATGAGTAAAGCATTGGGCATATTCGTGGTGATGCTGGCGGTATTTCTGGCGGCGTATTTCCTTCCCGATAAGATCGGCGTTCCAGCGGGGCCTTTTCACGAGTCGCTGGCAATGCTGCAGGACTACGCGCGGCAGCACGTGCTGCTGTGCCTGGTGCCGGCGCTGTTCATCGCGGGCGGCATTGCGGTGTTCGTGAGCCAGGCTTCGGTGATGAAGTATTTCGGGCCGACGGCGAACAAGTTGCTGGCGTATGGCGTGGCGGCGGTGTCGGGGAGCATTCTCGCGGTCTGTTCCTGCACGGTCTTGCCCCTTTTCAGCGGGATTCACAAGAGGGGGGCGGGTCTTGGGCCTGCGATTGCATTTCTCTATTCCGGCCCAGCGATAAATGTGCTGGCGATAATCCTCACGGCACGGGTGCTGGGCCTTGAAATGGGAGTCGCGAGGGCGGTCGGCGCGGTCGCGTTCAGCGTGGTCATCGGGTTCCTGATGCACGTTATCTTCCTGAAGGAGGAGCGGGCGCGACATGCGGGGGCGGGCCTAGTTATGCCTGAGGACGGCGGCAGGCCGCTCTGGAAGCAGGTCGCGTTTTTCGGCTCGATGATAGGGATACTTGTCTTCGCCAACTGGGGCAGGCCGACGGCGGAAATGGAAGCGACGTTTTACGGGCTTATTTATTCGGTTCGTTTTATAATCGCCGGGATTTTTCTCGCCGCGCTTGTCGTGATGCTTGTGCGGTGGTTCAAGCGGGGAGAGATGAAGGAATGGACCGGTTCGACGTGGGGATTTACAAGGCAGATACTTCCACTGCTTTTCATCGGCGTCGTGGTGGCGGGGTTCCTGCTTGGAAGGCCGGGGCACGAGGGGCTGATTCCTTCGGCATGGGTGGCCTCGCTGGTGGGAGGGAATTCGATATGGTCGAACCTCTTCGCGTCGGTGGCGGGGGCGTTCATGTATTTTGCGACGCTCACCGAAGTGCCGATTTTGCAGGGCCTGCTGGGATCCGGCATGGGCAAGGGGCCGGCGCTGGCGCTGCTTCTGGCGGGGCCGGCGTTGAGTTTGCCCAGCATGCTGGTCATCCGAGGGATCATGGGCACGAAAAGGACGGTGGTTTACGTATCCCTGGTTATCGTGATGGCGACCATAACGGGGTGGATTTTCGGATTGCTTTTCTAGGAGGCGTATATGCTCATACAGATACTGGGATCGGGATGCGCAAAGTGCAAGAAGTTGGCGGAGAACGCTGAAGAGGCGGCAAAGGAGTTGGGGGTGGAGTATATGATTGAGAAGATTACGGACCTGAACAGGATAGCCGATTTCGGCGTGATGATGACGCCTGCGCTGGCGATAGACGGCGAGGTGAAGTCCGCCGGAAAAGTCTTGTCGCCTGACGAAATCAAGAAACATATGACGCACTGATGCTTTTATAGGAGCGAACGATGATAGAAAAGAAACCGAATTGCTGCGGCAGCGCGGCGAAACTCGTGCTTGCCTGTTCAGGCGCGTCGAACGTCGGGCAGATGACAAATGAAGCCGCAAAACGGCTGGATATGGGCGGGAAGGCTAAATTTTACTGTCTGGCCGGAGTCGGCGCGGGACTGAGCGGGTTCGTCGTTTCCGCTCGCGATGCGAACCGGTTGCTCGTGCTCGACGGCTGCCGTATTGCCTGCGCGCGCAAAGTTCTTGAGAAGGCGGGAATCAGCCGTTTCGATCACATCATCGTGACGGAACAGGGGGTCAAGAAAAGCAAATCGTTTGACCTGCCGCCCGGCGACATCGACAAGGTTGTGGCCAAGGCCGGCGAAATGTTATCAAAAGAACCATCATCTGAAAGAAAAGGCGGTGAAGCATGAACCCGAAGATGCTGAAAATTGGAATTCTGGTTTTAGTCTTGGGCGCTGCTGCCGCGATTATAGTAGTTGGCGACAAAGGCGCGCCTCCTCCTCCCTGCAATTGCGTTCCTCCCCTGTTCCCGCAAACGGGAGTCCCCGGAAACACGTCTTCGGTAGGCAATGACCCTGTGTCGGCCCAAAAACTTCCGCGCATGATTGACCTCGGTCGCGGCACGTGCATACCCTGCAAGGCGATGGCTCCGATTCTGAAGGAGGTGAAGGAAGAATACAAGGGCCGGGCTGATATCGAGTTCATCGACGTCGGCGAAAATCCAGAGCAGGCTCAGAAATACCAGATCAGACTTATTCCGACCCAAGTGTTTTTTGACGCCGAAGGGAAAGAGGTTTGGCGGCATGAGGGATTCCTGAGCAAGGAAGATATAGCGAAGAAACTTGCTGAGATGGGGGTCAAGTAAAGTGGAAGGTCTTTTGTCATGGCTAAGTCATATGATTGAAGGCGCTCCGGCGCTGGCGCTTATGGCGGCATTTATCTGGGGAGTGTTAAGCATACTTCTAAGTCCGTGCCATTTGTCCTCGATACCGCTGATAGTCGGATTCATAGACGGGCAGGGGCGGGTGTCGATGAAACGCGCATTTGCCCTGTCCCTGATCTTCGCCTCCGGCATTCTGGTAACCATAGGCATCATCGGCGCGGCGACCGCCGCTCTTGGCAGAATGATGGGCGACCTTGGAGCGGGCACAAATTACATACTTGCCGGTATATTGCTTCTTGTTGGCCTATACCTGCTCGGCGTTGTGCCAATGCCGTTTGGAGGCATAAGAAGCCCGAATTTGAAACGCAAGGGTGTATGGGCCGCGCTGTTTCTCGGTCTAGTTTTCGGGATTGCCCTGGGACCTTGCACCTTCGCATATATGGCGCCAATGCTGGGGATAACGTTCAAACTGGCCGCCGGCAACATTGTTTATGGCATAGTGCTCTTGCTGGCATATGGTATCGGGCATTGTTCTGTAATAGTATTCGCCGGTACGAGCATGGAAGCGGTGCAAAGGTATCTTGACTGGAACGAAAAATCCAAAGGCCCGGTGGTTGTTAAGAGAGTCTGTGGAGTGCTTGTGATAATTGCCGGTCTTTATTTCTTGTGGAACGCGTCATGACCTTGCCGCGGTCGTATGAGATAAATGCCGTCCTGCCCTGTTTGGCGGAGGAAGGCAAGTACCGCGTCAAGGCTACGTTGAGCGACGATGTCCGAGAGGTGTTGCCGTACCTGAACGCGGTATTGGAAAAGGCGAGTTTGTCATCGTCTGGTGCCTCATTGATGTTCAGGGAGAGAGGTCGGATTATCGCAGTTTGGCCGCGCGAGTTTACCGCCAGCAAAGTGACTGACGAAAAGGACGCGCGAGAGATATTCAACACGCTGCGTGATAAAATCAACGACTGCTGGGAGCGGCGCGGTGAGATAACTCCTGATTATACGCGGCGCGGGGGAGTGGGGGCGCTGGACATAGTGAAATTGCTGCCGCTGACGAATTGCCGCCGCTGCGGCGAGGCGACATGTCTTGCGCTGGCGGTAAAGATAGAGCAGGAGGAAAAGACAATGGCAGTCTGCGCGGAACTCCACACGCCGGCCCATGCGGAAAAACGGCGGACACTGGCCGAACTGCTTTCGGCCGCCGGATACACCGTGCCCAGCGGCCTTGTCTGACGCGCGTTGCTGTTTGACGCGAACACGGAAAACGACAGGCGGAGGATGCGATGGCGCAGGACAACGACAGACTGCAATACGTGGACATGGTGACGGTGTGGTCCGGCGACAGTCCACGTGGCGAAGTGATGCGGGCGGTCCTCAACGCACGTGGGCTTCGCACGATAACGGACGATTGGCTGCCGCCGGGAGGGATTTTCCCATCGATGATGAGCCAGGCCGGGATGAAAGTGAAGGTTCTCGCGCCTTACGCCGAGAGCGCGGCGCAGATAATCGAAAACGCGAAGAAGGAGGCCGCGGGCGAACTCGACCCCATACGCGTTCTCTTCGTTTGCACGCACAACAAGTTTCGCAGCCAGATGGCGCAGGGCTTTCTTGATGCGCTCGGCGGCGGGCGGTTCGAGGTTTATAGCGCGGGCACGGATCCGCAAGGCCCCAGCCCCATTGCGATAGGGCTGATGGCGGAAATCGGCATCGACATATCAAATCACACGGGCCACAACGTGAACGAGTTTCTCAACGTTGAGTTCGACTATGTAATCACGGTTTGCGATAGCGCCTACGAAAGTTGCCCGGTATTCCCCGGCACGGGCGAGCGGCTGCACTGGAGTTTCGACGACCCGTCCCAATTTCTTGGCACGCCGGAGGAGATAGAGCGAAAGATGCGCACCGTGCGCGACGCAATCCGAGATCGCGTAATTGAATTCATCCGCACCGCGGCGAAAAGAATCGGGAACTGACGCCTTATCATTTCACGGAGGCAAAACAATGACTGCCGGGCTTGCGAAAAGGCTTTCATTTCTTGACCGGTATCTCACGCTCTGGATTTTTTCCGCCATGGCGGTCGGGGTTGGAATCGGATATTTCATGCCCGCGTCGGAGCGGTTCATCAATCTTTTCCAGGTCGGCACCACGAACATCCCCATCGCCATCGGGCTGATTCTCATGATGTACCCGCCGCTGGCGAAGGTGAAGTACGAGGAGATGGGGGACGTGTTCCGCAACTGGCGCGTGCTGGGGCTGTCCCTCCTGCAGAACTGGATTATCGGGCCTATCCTGATGTTCTTCCTGGCGATTCTCTTTCTCCAGGCAAATCAGGAATACATGGTGGGCCTGATAATGATCGGTCTTGCGCGCTGTATCGCGATGGTGATTGTGTGGAATGAACTGGCCAAGGGCGACACGGAATACGCGGCGGGACTGGTCGCTTTCAACAGCATATTCCAGGTGCTCTTTTACAGCGTTTACGCGTGGTTCTTCATCACGATTCTTCCGCCGCTCTTCGGCATTCAGGGCAGCGCCGTTAACGTCAGCATAGGCATGATCGCCAAGAGTGTCTTCATCTACCTCGGCATACCGTTCATCGCCGGAATGCTCACGCGCTTTATCCTGCTCCGGCTCAAAAGCCGCGAATGGTACGAAAAACGCTTCATCCCGCGCATCAGCCCGATTACGCTTGTCGCATTGCTCTTCACGATACTGGTCATGTTCAGCATCAAGGGCAACATGATCGTGCAGATCCCGCTGGACGTCCTGTGGATCGCCGTGCCGCTTCTTATCTACTTCGTGGTGATGTTCCTGATAAGTTTCTGGATGGGACACAGGATCGGCGCGGATTACAGCAAGACTGCAACGCTGTCGTTCACCGCCGCCAGCAACAACTTTGAACTGGCCATCGCGGTTGCGGTGGCGGTCTTCGGCATCGGGTCGGGCGTGGCGTTTGCGGCGGTCATCGGGCCGCTCGTCGAGGTGCCCGTGTTGATAAGTTTGGTCAATGTAGCGCTCTATTTCCAACGACGATATTTCGGCAAAAATGCCCAGTCGGGCGGCGATGTTTTTGCGCCGGTCGCGGACGGTACCTGCCCGCCCAAAAACAACAGGAGCAACTGGCAATGAAAAAGAACGACACACATGAGATGGTAAAGAAGGCGTACGGCTCGATAGCGGGCAGCGAAAGATCAGGCTGTGGGTGCGGTACGGGCAAGTCCTGTTGCGGCACGCAGAGCGCCGCCGAGTCGCTGGGCGAGATGGGCCTGTCGTGCGGGAACCCCGTGATGTTTTCGCACCTGGGGCCGGGACAGGTTGTGCTTGACCTCGGCTCCGGCGTAGGGAGGGACGTCTTCCTCGCGGCGTGGGAGGTGGGAAAGGCCGGCCGCGTTATCGGCGTTGACATGACGCCGGAGATGCTGGCGCTGGCGCGGAGGAACGCGGGAAGATTTGCCGAGGCGACGGGGCTGCGCAATGTGGAGTTTCTTGAAGGTCAGATTGAAGCCCTGCCCGTGGAGGACGGTTCCGTTGATGTCGTCATTTCGAACTGCGTCATCAACCTTTCGCCGGACAAGAAGGCCGTGTTCCGCGAGGCCTTCCGCGTGTTGAAGGCGGGAGGGAAGATGATTGTGAGCGATATTGTTTTGAATCGTCCCTTGCCTGACAGCGTTAAAAATGATGGGAATATGTACGTTGCATGCATCGCGGGGGCGCTGATGAAGGCTGATTACCTGTCGGCCATCCGGGAAGCGGGGTTCAAATCAGTTGAAATTCTGGCTGACAATCCGCATAGTATGGACAGGGTGGGGAGCGACCCGATAACGTCAAGGGCCGCGGAAACGCTGAAAGGAGTGGCCGCCAGCATAACGGTGCTTGCCGCCAAGTAATGGAGTTTTGGGTTTGAACTATGACGCGTGCGTTTTCAAGGAAGGGCAGCACGATGATTTTACCGCGCAAGTTGTCTCTTGCGATAGTGCTGACGGTTCTGGCGGGCCTGTTTGCCGTTGAGGTGATTGCCGCTGAAAACGGCGGGCTGCCGCAACCCACTGGTCAGACTGCGCCGACGGTTCCGAAACTCAACGTCAAGGAAACGCCCCTTGGCAAGACCGACGGGATGATACCGGAGACGCTGGCCGTCAGCCCGGATTCGCGGCATGTCGCGTTCGCGGTGAAGCGCGGAGAGAAGTTCGTGTTCGTCGTTGACGGGCAGGAGAGCAAGGAATACGACGGCGTCGGCCAGGACCCTCCGCTTTACAGCGCCGATTCGCAGCACGTGGCTTACGTGGCGAAGAAGGGCGACAAGTTCGTAGTCGTCTTTGACGGGAAGGAAGGCGAAGGGTTCGAGGAAATTCAAAAGGGCAGCCTTCTGCACAGCAGCGAAATGGGGCGCATCGCGTATGTCGCCAGGTCCGAGGGCAGGTGGCTGGTCGTCGTGGACGATGTTACCGGAAAACAGTACAAGCAGGTTGAGAGGCTGATGTTCACGCCCGACTCTCGGCGCATTGTGTATGTCGCGCAGGACATGGACAAATGGTGCGTCGTGGTGAACGGCGTGGAGGGCAAGCAATACGCGCACCTGGGCGGAGTGGCCATGAGTCCCGACTCGCAGCATGTGGCGTATTACGGTTTCGTGCAGGGCGGCGCTGTTCTGGTGGTGGACGGCGCGGAGCAGGACCGGTGCGAGAGCATACAGAAAGTCGTCTACAGCCCTGATTCCGCGCGGGTGGCGTATCTCGGATATGTCGGAAAGAAGTGGGTTGTCGGAGTGGACGGCGCGGCGGGGAAAGGATACGACAGCATAGACCTCGACTCGCTCGTCTTCAGCGCCGATTCGCAGCACCTTGTTTATTCCGCCTGGACAGGGGACAAGCGCGTCGTCGTGCTGGACGGAGTGGAGGGGACAGAGTACGACATCGTCTCGGACGTTACTTTCAGTCCGGACTCCAACCATCTCGCATATCTTGCGGCAGGCGGCGGGAAACATTGCGTCGTCGTTGCCGGCGTGGAAGGGAAAGATTGCGGATGTTTTTACGTGAGGTCGCTTGTGCCCAGTCCCGATTCGAAGCGCTGGGGCTTCGCGGCGGTCTCCGGGCAGAAGCCGGCGATGATTATCGACGACGTCGCGGGCAAGGGATACGACTTTGTGAGGGGCCTGGTTTTCAGCCCCGATTCGCAGCGCGCCGCATACTGGGCGCAATCCGAAAAGGCGGCTCGCGTGGTCGTTGACGGCGTGGAGGGGGCGCATTACGACTTCGACTCCGTCGTCGAGCCGCTGGTGTTCAGCCCCGACTCAAAGCACGTGGCCTTCAGGGCCGAGAGCGGCGCGATGTGGCTTATCAACGTTGACGGCGCAGAAACGCCGGAGTATTCAGCCGCCGTGCCGGGCAGCCGCGTTGTCTTTGACGAGCCCGCCAAGTGCCACACCCTGATGCAAAAGGAAGACCAGATAATCCTTGTCGAAATTGAAATTGCCGGATAAGCCTTCTCGCGCGTCATCAAGACTTTCTTTTTCGGCGAAAACTTAAACTCCGGAGAGCCATTGACCTTACCACGCCGCTGCGTTATAATTGCCCCTCTTTGAAGGATATGGAGACACGCGCGTATATAAGCGTGCAAGGAAGACCGCCGTGGAGGATTTCACGCCTTGTCGGAAAGTTTTGGTTACTGTTGACAGCGCGGCATCGGATGATAGAGTTGTATAATGTGATTGAGTTTTAAGAAGAGGTCCGGGGAGAGACACAGGTTTTTACATGGGCAAGATTAAGATAGCGATCTCGGGAGTGGGCAATTGCGCCAGTTCCCTCGTTCAGGGGATTGAGTACTATCGCGCCAAGAGCGCAAGTGGCGAAGAGTTCCACAACGGCCTGATGCATTACGACCTCGGCGGCTACAAGCCGTTTGACGTCGAGGTTGTGGCCGCCTTCGACGTGGATGCGCGCAAGGTCGGCAGACCGTTGTGCGAGGCGATCTTCGCGCCCCCTAACTGCACCAAGACCATCTTCAGAGAGGTCAGGAACAAGACCGTCGTCCAGATGGGCGAGGTGCTGGACGGCGTGGCGGACCACATGAAGGACTTCCCTGAAGGCAAGAGTTTCCGCGTCGCTGACAAGAAGCCGTGCAACGTCGTGGCGGCCCTCAAAGAATCCAGCGCGGAGACGCTGCTCAACTACATGCCGGTCGGCTCCGAAAAGGCGACCCGCTTCTACGCCCAGTGCTGCCTGGACGCAGGGGTAAGCCTGATTAACTGCATGCCCGTCTTCATCGCCTCCGACAACGAATGGGCCGAAAAATTCCACGCGAAGGGCATCGCCGTAATCGGCGATGACGTGAAATCGCAACTCGGCGCTACCATCATCCACCGCATGCTGGCGAAACTCTGCCAGGACCGCGGCATTACCATCGACCACACCTACCAGTTGAACACTGGCGGCAACACAGACTTCCTGAACATGCTCAACCGTTCGCGCCTGACCAGCAAACGCATTAGCAAGACCCAGGCGGTCCAGTCGCAACTCGACACCCCGCTCGACAACGACAACATATACATCGGGCCTTCGGACTACGTGGCGTGGCAGAAGGACAACAAGGTCTGCTTCCTCCGCATCGAAGGCCGCGGTTTCGCCGACGTTCCGATGGAACTTGAACTGCGCCTCTCCGTGGAGGACTCGCCCAACAGTGGTGGCGTGACAATCGACGCCATACGCTGCTGCCGTCTGGCGCGCGACCGCGGCATCGGCGGGCCGCTCACGTCAATTTCCGCATACTCGATGAAGCACCCGCCGCGCCAGTACCCGGACAGCGAAGCGCATGACCTTGTCGAGCGGTTCATCCGCGGCGAGATAGAGCGCTAGAACCGCCGGGAACTCCTCTTTAGGCAGGTGTCCGCCCAATGAAAACCCATGTCGGCACCGCGGGCTGGTCCTATGAAGACTGGAAGGGCATCGTTTACCCCGACCCGCAGCCCAAAGGCTTTGACCCGCTGACTTTCCTGGCCCAGTACTTCGACGGCATCGAAATCAACAACACCTTCTACCGCCCCCCGGAGGCGAAGTGGGCGCACGACTGGCTCAAGCGCACCGCGTACAACAAGGACTTCAAATTCACGCTCAAACTCTGGCAAGGCTTCACCCACGAGAACATCGGGAAACTAAACCCCGCGGACGCGGACACTTTCAAGCGCGGCATTGAGCCGCTCGCCCACGGCGGAAAACTCGGCTGCGTCCTCATCCAGTTCCCGTGGAGTTTCCAGAACACGCCGCAAAACCGCCAATGGCTGCTCACGCTGAAAAAGGCCTTCGCGGATTACCCGCTGGTCGTTGAGGTGAGGCACAATTCCTGGGACGCGCAGAGCGCATACGAATTTCTCACTCAAAACCAACTCAACTTCTGCAACATTGACCAGCCCGTCTCCCATACGTCAATCGCGCCCTCGGACAGGGTAACGGGCGAGGTGGGCTACGTGCGCCTGCACGGCCGCAACTACCAGACATGGTTCAAGAGCGACGCCGGCCGCGACGACCGCTACGATTATCTTTATTCCGGAGAAGAAATCGACGAGTGGATAGGGCGCATAAAAAACATCGAGAACCGCTCCAAGTTGGTCTTTGTGATAACAAACAACCATTTCCGCGGGCAGGGCGTGGCGAACGCCTTTCAGATGAAGTGGAAACTCACCGGCAAAAAGCAGGAAGTACCGCAGACGTTATTGAGGAAATATCCGTTCCTGAGCGAACTGGCCCGCTGACGGGCGGTGGAAGATAAAGACCCTGGCTTCGCTTGACCGCGCCGGGGCCGGATGTTAGAAT